>JACZCU010212644.1_pt1 | contig 65273 bp, 110 predicted proteins | sample 8641851 | NCBI WGS metagenome assembly JACZCU01 (sample SAMN15324605, study PRJNA640507) | soil metagenome | isolation source: monocropping sugarcane control | place: China: Luxin town, Laibin City, Guangxi Province | collected 2019-07-25 | depth 10cm m | reverse complement strand
TGCGCCGGAGCGGTCGGCGCCGGAGCCGGAGCGGTCGGCGCCGGAGCCGGCGTCGCGGCAGCCTGCGGAGGCGGCTGGGGCTGCGCCTGCGGCTTCGGCGGCAGCTCGTACACCTGGTCGTTGAACTCCTTGAAGATGGGCGTGCCGCCGGGCTCACCGTTCACGATCGGCAAGAAGGACTGCTTGCCGCCCGTCTGCGCGAGGTACATGCCCAGCAGGTTGTTCGGCGGGAGGATGTACGAGCGGCCCTGAATGGCCGCGCTCGCGAGCACCCACTGGCCCGGCGTCGGCTCGGCCGGAGGCGGGGGCGCCGCAGGAGCGGGCGGCGGAGGAGGCGGCGCAGCTGCCGCAGGCGGAGGAGGCGGGGGCGGCGCAGCCGCAGCGGCGGGCGGAGGCGCGTACTGCTGAACCGGCGGCGGAGGCGGAGGCGCCATCGTCTGCGCCGGAGCGATCGCCGTCGTGGGCGGCTGCGAGATGACCGGCGGCGCCGTCGGAGGGATCCAGGGCGTCGTTCCGTTCGCCTGAGCAGGCGGCGGAGCTGCGGCGCCGTTGGGAGGAGTGGGGGTGCTGCGACCTTTCAGAAGACCCATGGTGAACCTCTTGAGTGTGGTTGAGCCCTTGTACGTGTGGCAGTAGTCTCGGTGAGGGCAGCCACCGAAACTGTTACAGACCTTCAGGTTGCCCTTGACGCACTTCTCGTCTCGGGTTGCTGCGACAGACTTCATCTGCTCGGCGATGCCGTCGACGTAGTTCCAGTACGCGTCGACCTCGGCACGCGTCACGAGCACGGAGCGCTTGATCGCCTTCTCCATGCCCTCCGTGGTGCAGTAGACGTGGGAGAGCCGGACGTACTCGGCGTCGGGCGTCTGCGCGGAGAGGACGAACTTCGCGTAGCCCATCATCTGGGTGTTCTTCTTGAGCTCGAAGTGGCGCTTCGCGTACGTGAAGGCCTTCGTCGTCTTCAGGTCGAGCACCTCGACGGTGTGCGGCTCGTCGCGCCACGCGACGCGATCGCCGTAGCAGGTCTCGCTGTCCTCGCTGTAGCGGTTGTGCTTGTCGATCGGCACGAGGTACCGCTCGCGACCGTTGAGCACGTCGCAGAAGCCGATCAGCGGAATGCCGGCCGCGTAGAGCTTCGCTTCCTCGTTCGGGTACCAGCTCCTGTAGCGACCCTTGTTCGCGTCGAACGCGCGCGGCTTGTCGTTGAGGCCCCACTGGAGCAGCAGATCCTGGCCGGGCTCGGGCAGGTAGTCCTTCAGCGGGAGCGCGTACTTTCCGAGCACGTTCTCGCCGGTGGTGAGGAACCACGTCACCTGCTTGTCGATCTTGTCGCCCTCTTCGTGCCACGTGCGCTCGGGCTCTTTCCGCCCCTGCACGTCGGCGTACCACCAGCGCAGCGGGCAGCCCTCTTCGTCGGGGTTGAAGCGCTGAATCTTCGTGACGGCGAGATGATCGATCACGCCGTTCTGAACGATCTGGTAGCTCACTTCGGCGGCTCCTCTCCGCCGCCCTTCACGAGCCGCATCAGCATCGACTGCCGCTTCGGCGCCACCATCAGATCGGGCGGCGTCCAGTGCACGTGGGTGCCGTCGGGGAGCCGATCAGGCGTGAAGCCCAGCACCTTCAGCGCGCGGACGATCGCGATGCTCTGCGAGCTGACCTGCTGCGCCTGCAGATGCAGCATGTCGGTCGCGACGCGGAAGACCGTGACGTGCTCGGGGCGATGCGTCGGGTTGATGTTGAGGAAGAAGTCCTTGATGCCCTCGGAGTAGTGCGCGTTGAGGCGGTGGTTGTTGATCGCCTCCAGCTCCTGGTTCTCGGCTTCGTTGAACCACCAGCGGTGCTGATCGCAGCGCGGGTGCGCGAACTCGTTCCACCACTCCGGGTTCGGCTGCCGCACGTTGAGCGCCTGGCAGCGCAGGCAGGTGCGCGCGCCTTTGAAGATGGCGACGGCCTCGGCCCAGACCTCATCACGCGCAGCGCGCAGGCCTTCGATGTCGAGGTGGTTGCTGCACCGGATCGGCCAGTAGCGCCGGTTGCCGGTGTGATCGTTCAGGTAGCGATCGGCGTTCGTCGTGCCGGCGAAGACAGCGAGGCGCGGGTGCTTCGTTGGCCCGCGCTCGTACGGAGCACGGAAGTTGTCGGTGGACGAGCTGAAGAAGCTCTTCTGCTGCTCGGTCTCGGTCTGCTTGAAGCCCGCGAGCTCGGCGATCTCGTGGATCCAGTTCGTGCCGGCGAGCAGCATCGCGTCCTTCGACTCGATGTCGAGCTTCGAGTCGCTGAAGAACGAGCCGCCCAACACGCGGAACGCGGTCGACTTCAGCATGCCGGTCTGGCCCTCGAAGATGAGGACGTTGTCCATCTTGCAGCCGGGAGTGAGGGCTCGCGCGACCGCGCCAACCATCCAGAAGCGACTGACGCGCCGCACGTAGCCGGAGATGTCGCGGCCATCGGGTCCGATGAGCGTAGCGCCGCAGTACGTCTCGAGCATCGTGTCGAGGACGTTCGTCTGCGTCGGCTTCAGGCTGTTGAGGTAGCGGGTGAGCGGGTTGTACGCGTTGCCCTTCGCGACGTGCATCAAGCCTTCGGTCACTTGTTGTGTCGTGAACGGGATCTGGAAGCGAATGTGCAGCCAGTTCAGGACGCCTGTGACGACCTGTTGCGGCGTGGTTTCATACGGCTCCAGAGGAACGTCTTTGAACTCGATGTCCTTGGTGACCTCGTTGTAGCGAATCTTCCCTTCCCACTCAGGATGAAGGCTCAAGATCAGCACCACGTTCGCGGTGCTGACCATCGGCTTCGGCGGCCCTTTCGCGGGTGTCGTCATCACGAACATCTCGACGACCTGCTCTTCGGTCAGCGGCTCGACATCCTCTTCCTCGGGGGGCTCGTCACTTCCCCCTCCACCGCCTCCGTCATCATCCGGCGGCTCGCCAGGCGGTGTTGCGGCGCCAGCTCCTGCTTCGAGCTCACCCCCGCCGCGTTTTCGCTTGTTCGACTTGAGCCAGTTCCGCAGCTGCGCCGCCTGCTCCTTCTCGGCGAGCCGCGCCTCGGCGAAGGCGGCCTCTTGTGCCTCGCGCTCGGTGATGCCGCGGCGCCAGGAGTAGTTCAGTTTCTGGAAGCGCGCGTCGAGCGTGTCGTCTTCGCCGTCGTCGTCGAAGACCGGCATCGAGGTAATCGACTTGCGGCAGAGCTCCTCGACGGCTTCCTCCGGCGTCGCGATGGGCAGCAGGTACGCGAGGATCTTCCCGATGCGGTGGCAGCTCTTCTCGCGCTGCCCTTCCTCCTCGGGCTTCGTGAGCGGCTCCTCCGCGTAGACGCGCCGCACCAGCTCGTTGCGCGAGATGATCTCGCCTTCGTCGCGCTCGGAGTTCTTCGCGCGGTAGTTCTTCAAGAGGCCGCGCAACGCGTCGATGTCAGTGACTGGCGGCGCGACCGCAGGCGCATCGCCGGTCGGCGCCGGCGCAAGCTTCACCTTCGCATTCGGGCGCGGCGCGCTCCGAAGGATCTCGTCAAGGTCGAGCAATCGACCTTGCTCGTACCCTGTGATGATCGGTCGTCCCTGCGGCGCGGTCGGCAAGAAGTAGAGCCGCGAGAGGTCTTTCGGGTTCGGATCTGCACCTGCGAGCTTCGGTGGCTCGCCGGGGCGCCACCACTGCAACTTGTAGCGGTTGATCACCTCACGGTGGACCCATTTGAACTCATGCGGCAGGAGCGGCCGCGCGAGCGGCAACACGATGCGGACGCAGTTGTCGTTCAGCCCGTCGGTGAAGCTCGCCTGATGCGAATGCGTGCTGTAGATGAGCGACTCGAGGCCTGCGAGCCGATCACAAATTTCTTCGAGCTCGCTCTCCCACAGGTGATCGAAGTCGTAGACGAGGAGCGAGACGCTCTCCACGTTGCTGTCGCGCCGCGTCGTGCCCTCGCGCGGAGCGCCGGGCGAGAACGCGAGCGTGAACTTCGCCTTGCACTTCTTGCCACCAGGACACGGAGAGCCAGCGGGGAGCCCATTCGCTTCCGCGCAGTCGGTGACTTCGTGCTCAGTGAGGAGGTCGACGATCTCCGGCCACTCGTACGTCTCGAAGATCGGCGTCGGCTTCTGATGGTCTTCGTAGAACGCGAGTCGCGCTGGAGGCACGCTGCTGTTCGCCACGAGACCCTCCGACCAGAAGAAGTACTGCGCCTCCGCCTCGCTTGGTCGGCACCAGCGAAGCGGAGGCCGGCCCAGTAACAGGCCGAAGTGAATAGAGATGTTACCGTTTGCCGACCGCGAAAGCGGCGGGGTTGTGTCACGAGTTCGCTACAAGCGTCAAGCGAAAAAAGCGCAGGCTGTGTAGCGAGTTCGAAACGTCGTGCAGCGGCGCTTTACGTTATGGTACGTAGGCCATGACGACGTCGAAAAGTGTTAAGTTGTCAATTTATGCTGCGGGGGGTGGTCCCACACTTCCTATAGGAACCCCTGCACCTCCCCTATGGCACATAGGCCATGTTCATGGCTTGTAGGCCATAGATAGGTGTGAGGGGTTCTATGGCAAGTGTTTGCAACGATATGGTGTACGATCTCCACTTGGCCATATACTACTTATCTATTTGATCTATCTTAAGAAAATAGGATCTAGTAGAGTAGGGTTCTGTCACGGTCTGGTTGGGGGGTGGGGGAGGTGCGGGAGTGCACCTATCCCCCGCACCTATATTTTGACAAATTTACAACTCCATGGCCTTTTGGTCGAGAACCCCCGCACCTCCCCCGCACCTCCCCCCTGTTGGCCAGACCGTGACAGAGCCGAAGCGTGTTTTTGAGGCGAAACTGAGCGCGCAGTATGTTTTGTCTCGGCGCGTCAAAGGATCCGGTTTCCGAACGCGCTTGCGCAATGCGGACACGATCTGCTACCAAATCGAAACATGACGGAGTGCCGCGAATGCCGCGCTGAGATCTTCTTCGCCTGGGATCGAACGTGGTCGAAGTGGGTTCCGGTCGACGTCGCGCTGCTGCGCGGCGACGAAGAGGAGTACGAGAACGGCGTGTTGAAGGAAGCGCACCACCTGCGGCACCGTTGCGGCTTCACGCCAGCTCCGCTGTCGAGCGGGCCGGCACCACACCGCGTGCTCTATGTCGCGCAGGACGCGCCGTTCGAAGTCGTGCAGGCTTCCTACCGAGCGCTCGCGCGGGTGTTTCACCCTGATTCCGGCTCGCCGCAGGCCTCGAGCGACACGATGCGCGAGCTCACTGACGCGTACAATGCCCTCTCGGTGCAGGCGAGGAGACTCGTCCCGTGAATCCAGCCCAGGCAGAAAGGATACGCAATAATCCGCTCGCGCGACATCTGCTCGCCGCACGCGCGAACTGCACGTGGGAAGAACTCGGTGCGCAGGTCGGCATCACAGGCCGCGAGCTCACGAACTTGGCGATGGGGTACTACCCGCCGCAGCTGAGAACTCTGCTCCGCATGGCGGACGCGTTTCAGTGGACCGCAGAGGAACTCGGCGAGATGATCATGGGGATCGACATTGGCACGCCGTCAGACGTTTTGTTTGGAGAGCCCGATCGCGCAAGTACTGCAGCAGTTCCAGCAGGAAAACGAGCTCACCCAGAAGCAGGCCGCGCGCGTGATGGGGATCTCCTGGCGGGAGTACCTCGAGCTTTGCAAGGGCGGCCCGCCGAAGTTGCGCTCGCTCAAACTGATCGCAGTGCGTTTGGAGTGGGACTTCTTCACCGTGGGTACGATGGCGCGATACGGGGAGAAGAAGAGTGAAGCTCCGAGAGGTCGCAAGAAACGCCGAGCGCAGAGCGATCGTGGAAGCGCTCCGCGCGGACGGAGCGCCAGGTCGACTGGGGCGGATCGCGGAGAAGCTCGGCGTGTCGCGGAAGAACATCTGGGAGAAGATGCGCGATCTGGGAATCAGCAAGGACAAGGAGACGCCCCAGCTCAATCTCCCGTTTCAGGAGTCGAAGGAGCTCAAGACGCTGCTGATGGCGCGGAGCAGCCTGAATGAAACCGACGTCGAGCTCATCGCGGCGCTCGACCGCGCGATCGAGGCCCTCCGGCGCGAAGAGCAGGAAGTGATTCGCACAGCGGCAGAGCTTGTCGAGCTCGCTGAGCGCGTCGAGAAAGAAGAGACCGCAGCGTGAGCGATCCGAGGAAGGGGAAGTACAAGTCGGTCACCGTGCGGCTCGATGACGAGATGGCCGCGCAGCTCGACCGCGCGATGATCAGCTTCGGCCTCGAAAGCCGACAGCAGGTCGCCGAGCTCGCCGTCGGAGCTTGGCTGGGCGCGTTCGCTGAGAACACCACGATGCAGGAGCTCGCGCGGATGACGGTCGAGCAGGTGATGAAGGGCGAGTACAAAGCGCTGGGCGAGTTCTACGCGAGGCGGGCGAAGGAGATGGGGTTCACGTGATCACTCTCGAACGACTGGTCGCGCTCCGTAGTGACAAAGCGCTCCTGCAGCGATTGTTCAACGTGGTGAAGCACTCCGGCGCGCTCATCTCGACGAACCCCGACGAGATGATCCGAGGAATCAAGATTGGTGAAGCGTCAGCAATTGCCGACGCGAAATCGACCGCAGAGGCATCGTGGCTTGCGCTCTACGAAGAGACGCGCCGCCCGTACATCGATTTTCTCACGTTGCTTGACAAGAGCGGAATCGTTCGATGCCGCCCTCACCTCCACGAACAACTGAAGAGGCTTTTGAAATGAGCGAGAAGAAGGAAGTGAACATCACCGGCCAGCGCTTGATCTTCTCGAGCGCGCCGAAGGTCGAGCCCGAGCAGCAGGCTGCAGTGCGCGAGTTCACCGTCGAGGCCCCGGCGGGCTATCAGCAGTCGGGCGCGGCCGGCGCCGGCAACGCGCAGGGTAGTATCCCCGCCGTCGTGCGCTACGAGTCGACCGCAGGGCAGATGGCACAGGACCGCATGTCGGCGTGCACCGCGTGCAAGCACTGGGACAACAAAGCCTGGCTGCAGTACGTGAAGATGTCGACGGGGCCGCTCGCCACGCCGGAGCAGAAGCAGACGATCAACACGCTGAAGGCGCGCATCGCGCTCAAGGGCGCGGGCTACATGAACCCCGACGGCACGCTTGATGTTGACGGCACGCTCGCCGCGTTCGGCATCTGCCGCGTGCTCTCCGACTGGGTGCAAGGCGTGGTCGGGAAGGACCCGCTGTACTGGCCCATCGTCACGCAGCCGGAGGCGAACTGCCCGCCGAGCTGCCACGCGAGTGCGTCCGCGCTGCAGGTGGTGACGCCGGCTCAGCCGCTGGGACTCTTCGTGCCGAAGGATCTGGAAGCCGAGAAGATCGGCGCGAAGCGGTACGACGAGGTGCTGCGGCGCGCGCAGGGGAAGACGCCGTGAAGTGCCACTGCGGCAACGAGATGCAGATGTCGAAGACGGTGTTCGAGCTCCGCACGTTCATCACGAAGGAGAACAAGGTCGACTTCTCCGTAGTGCCCGAGGGCATCGAGTTACCGCGCTGTTTCCACTGCGGCGAGATGTGGATCGACAAGGCTGCGGCGCAGGCCTTCGATGCGGCGACGAAGCAGGTGAAGCAACAGGAAGGCTCTCTGGAGCTCTACCTGAACGTGATTCGCGAGCAACTCAACCGGAAGCCCGAGCCATCGTGATCGATGAGGTGTACGACCGAGTCGACGCGCTGATAGGCTGAGCGCGTGAGTGCCGAGCTCGAACATGACCTGGCGCTGGAGACCGCGCAGCGAATGCTGGCGGTGCAATCGCGCGCCGAAGCGCTTCGAAGCGCATGGGAGCGGAGAGGTCCGCGCGACTTCTGGAACCGCGTGGCCGAGTACCTCGAAGTGTTGCCGACGACGAAGCGCTTGAATGGTTTCGGGCGGTCGAGCTTCGGCATCAACGAGCCGAGAATTTGCTCGGGCTGCTTCAAGACGATCTCCGAGGCCGAGTGGGAGACGCTCGAGTCACTGGGCGCGCAGGTCTTCCCGCCGTACGAGGATGACCCAGGCGAAGTGCTGGACATGCGCAACCACTACTGCGGCTCGACGCTCACCGCGCTCGAGCCGTACACCGCGCGCGAGTTCGAGGAGAACGTCGAGTTCGAGCGCAAGCGGCACCCCGACTGGTCGCTGAAGATGCTCCGCCGCGAGGTCTTCAACAACATGCACGCGAACATCAACCACTACCGAGGTTGAACGCCGAGGTTGAACGCCGGCGTGAGCTGGGGCATCTTGAAGGCTCTGGTGGCTTTCAAGGAGCTGAACATGAAGGCCAAGTTCGCAGGCGTGCCGTTCTTCTGGATGTTCTTTTTGCTGACCGCGTTCTTCTCGGTCGCGTTCGCTCAGGCGCCTGGCGCCGTCGACGGCAACGTGACCGACCAGCAGGCGATCGGCCTCATCGGGAAGATCTGGGAGAACGTCGCGAAGGGGCAGTACTGGCCGCTCATCGGCCCGATCGTCGTACTGCTCGTGTGGTTGGTGAAGAAATTCGACCAGGACATCCCGAAGATCGGCCCTGCGCTGTCGAAGTTCATGGACCAGCCGGTGGTGAGCTTCGCGCTGCCGTTCGTGTTCGCAGCTGCTGGCGGCCTGGGCAACGCGATCGCGGTGGGCCAGAGCCCGAAGGAAGCGGTGGGCACCATCTTCAAGATCGCGATGGAGGCCATCGTCATCTACGTCGGCGGCAAGAAGATCGCCGAGCAGAAGGAAGCCGCCGGTGCTGCTGAAGCAGCGAAGGTCACCGACAAGGCGAGCGCCATTGAGGAGCTCAAGAAGTCGTGATCGGCCTCGTCCTCGCTGCGGTGCTCGCCACTGACGCCGGCACGGAGCTCGACGCGGGCTTCGAGCCGGTCATCTGGAGCGTGCACCACGGCGAGGCGTACCTCGACGCGCCCGACGGCGGCTTCAAGCTCACCCCCGTGCTACTGCCCAGCTCGGTGTGCATGGACGAGCCGACGGCGAAGTGGGTCGGGAAGAACAAGGCGAATTCGCGCGGCGAGGCCTCGGTCGACCCGACGCCCGTCATGCTGCAGATGGCCGGCGTCGCGTTCGCAATCGGCATGCTTGCAGGAGGCGCGCTCGTCGCGATCTTCAAGTGATCCCGGGCGACCGATACGAGTTCCGGTACCTCGACCGCAACTACGCGCCTGCGCGCCGCACTGGGCGACCGGTCGAGTTCGAAGAGCTCAACGACGAGAGCATTCTCGAAGAGGTCGACATCGCGAACTGGGGCGCATTCCGTCCCGCTGCACACGGTGCCTTCGTCGTGCCCGAGCTGCTCAGCTACTCGGACTACACGGATGGCATCAGCACGTACGCGAAGTCGAACCGCCGCGTGTTCGTGAAGCAGTTCGCTGACCTTCAGGGCGAGGAATGGTGGGGCCTGTACGGTGACCACGGCACCGAGGGCATCGTCATTCGACGCGATGCCGATGAGCGCGTGCCGGAGCTCGCTGAGTTCTTCGCGAAGCTCGAGGACTACCCGATCGCTGACGAAAACGACCTCGGAGACGTCGAGCAGGAAGAACAAGACAAGGCGTGGAGTAACTATGGGCGGCGCGGCTTGGAGGAATGGCTTCAGCGCATCTACGACGCCGAGCTCGACGAGCGCACGACGCATTCGGAGCTCCGCACGTGGCTCGCTAACGGGAAGGCGACGAAGGAGTTCGACCCAATCTTCGACGAGCTCGATAACGAGGCGATCATTCAGATCTTCGTCGCATGGGGTTGGGACCCCGAAGAAAACGACAACAGCGTCATCGACGATGCGTGGTGGAGCGCCGTTCGAAACGGCAGCGGGAGCGAGGTCGAGATCGTCAGCGGCGGAGTGATGTTCCGGTACGAGTGGGGTGTAAAAGCGTTCCTCGACTACAACATCGACCGGAGCGCGTTGCGTGTCGCCCTCGACCGTCTCCTCGAAGACGGCGGCGAGATGACTCCGCGCGCGTTCGAGCTGTTCGAGAGTTCGGTGAAAACGTGATCGAGCTCATCGTCTTCGCGCTCGTGTGCTTCGGCATCGCCTGGGGGCTCGGGCAGTCGGGGCTCTCGTACCCGATTCGTTTACGGATTAACCCGCGCAGCCGGCATTCACGGTTTTACAGCGCACGAACGCTGGTCATCGCGCTGCTTGAGTGCCCTGGGTGCATCGGCTTCCACACCGGATGGGTGTTCTATGTCCTCGGTGTTACTCCCCGGGAACTGCCGACGTGGTGGATCGCCGCCTTCGCTGTTACCAGCTCGAACCTTCTCCTTTACAAGTTGACAGGACTCGCGGATAGTGCGCCCCCGGAAGGTGGCGATGACCGAAGAGCAGAAGGCGAAGATCCGCCAGACGGCGGTTGAAAACGGCCAGCGTGTCGAAGCAGGCCTTGCTCCGCTGTACCTCGGCCGTACTTGTCCTCTGAAGCGTGGCGCCTCCGATGTCGAGCGCGAGTGCGACGGGCCGAAGTGCATGCTCTACGCGCCGCTGAACGATGATCCGCAGAAGCCGAACGCGATCACTGGCGGCGCCTGCAGCATCCCGCTGGGCGTGCACCACGTCGCGCGGCTGAATGAGACGCTCACCGTCGTCTCGCGCGTGCTCGACAACGCCGCCCTCAACCAGAACCGAATTCTCGACCCCTCCACCCAGAAGTGAAGAAAGCGAGCTCGTAATGGGCGCAGCACAAGATCAGCGGGCGTTCACGCAGGAGCAGACCCTCAAGGAACTCCAGAAGGCCGCCGAGCCGAGCGACGACTTCATCCTGAAGGTCTTCCGCCGCCAGAACCTCGCGACGCTGCCGGCCGTGATCGCCACGTTCTCCGGCGCGAACGTCAGCCACTTCACCTCGCCCGAGCTCTGGCTGCCCCAGCTCGCGGGCGGCGGCAAGTTCCAGCTCCTGGGCTACCACGCGTCGGACGCAAACCGCGCGATCGGTTCGTACCTGAGCTTCACCAACGACTCCCTCGAGATTCGCGACGTCGACATGGAGGCGCCCAAGCGCGCCGAGTGGCGCGGCCCCGCGAAGCTCGAATTCCCCCAGCCGCCGCCGGCACGCGCGAACGTGACCGACATGCCGCTGTACGGGATCCAATCTCCTCCGGCCCCTGGTGCCAGCGACAGCGCCACCAGACCACATGTCTGGCCCAGGGCAACCGGAGGAGGTGTTCATCGCGAGCAGTACGGTGAACCGTCGGCCGAGGCGTTCGGTCCTCAGGCTCGCGCGCTCGAGGCCGAGCGGCGGAAGCTCGAGCAGGAGAAGCTCGAAGCTGTGCGTGAGAAGCACCGCGACGAGATCATCGCCCTCAACAAGCAGCACGAGGCCGACATGAAGTCGCTCAAGACTGAGCTCATGGCGGAGATTCGCCAGCGCGAGGCGCCGAAGGGGCCGGACCCGGTGATGGCCGTGCTCACCGAGATCATGAAGTCGAACGCGGAAGACCGTCGGCTCGCCGAGCAGCGTGCGGCCGAGGATCGCCGCGCTGCGGAGGCACGCCAGGCTGAAGAGCGTCGCCTCGCCGCCGAAGATCGTCGCGCCTCCGAGGCGCGCTTCGAGAAGCTCATCGACAAGCTGGGCGACAAGAAGGAGCGAGACCCGCTCGAGATGGTCGAGAAGGTCGCTGCACTCGTCTCGAAGAAGAACGACGGCCAGGACGTGCTCGTGAAGTCAGTGCACAACATGATCGAGATGCAGAGCTCGACCATGGGCATGGCGATGGACTTCGTCGACCACGTCTCGCGCATGAATCTGGGCGGCGGTGAGGACGAGCCCGCCTGGGTGAAGGGTGTCGATCGACTCGTGAAGGGCGTCAGCAAGATGGCGATGGGCGCGGCCGCCCGCCCGCCGCTGCCGCCGATGATGCCGCCGAACGCGCAGCGGCCGCAGCCGCAGCAGCCGCAGCAGGCTCAGCAGCCGCAGCAGGCTCAGCAGCCCCAGCAGCCGGAGATCATCCCGCCGGTCATCGACCAGATCGAGAACGCGATCCGCATCCACCACCCGCCCCAGCTCGTCGCCGCTGCGCTGATCAGCGAGTACAAGGACCCGTCGGTGCAGCAGACGCTCGCGCAGGCCGGCGGCGACATCGAAGCCGCGCTCCAGATGCGCCTGGGCGACTGGCTGCAGGACGAGAAGAACCAGCAGTACATCCAGCAGCTCATCGCCGCCGTGCAGAAGGAGCTCCAGAAGGCGGGGCTCTACGTCGACGAGCCGGATGACGAGGCCGAGCCCGAGGAAGGCGACGAGGAAGAAGACGCCGAGCTCGAGGAAGGCGACGAGGTCGAGGAATGAGCGGCATTCGCACGCCACTGGGCACCGTGGTCGACGTGCCCGACGAAGCGCTGCCGGAGACGGTGGCGCTCGTGGAAGCTGCTCGGGCCCGAGCCTTCGAGGAAGTGGTCGCGATGCTCGACGCCGACATCGCGAAGTTCAAGGACTGCGGTGATCACGTCACCGCTGAAGTGCTGGAAGTCCCCCGCGCGAAAGTGCAGGGGCTTCGAGACGCCATCCCCGGGAAGGCGTGAATCCGGGGCGAGGACCGCTCGGGCGTCGCTTGCCAGAAGGCGGTTCCGGCGAGCTCACGGGGTAACTCCCGGCGCCCAGCGGATCAGCGCAAGATGCCTTGCTCGCGCAGAAACTGTGTCACGTCGGCGTCGTTCTTCCACCGGAACATGCCGTTCTCGATCATCTCCTCAAGCTCGGCCTCCCTCGCGCCCCACAGCGACAGGTCACCGAGGTCCGAGCCAGGCGGCACGTCTTCGTCGCGCTCGGGGTTCGGGTTGACGTAACACTCGACCGTCGCGTCACCGCGCTCTTCATGCCATACGCAGCCGACCACGTCGCGCTCGGTCCAGAGCACGGGCGGCACGGTGAGCATCGTTCTCTCCGGTTGACGTTCCATACCGGCCTCGAAGAACGCGTCCATCGCGACGCGCAGCCGCGCGAACATTTCGCGCTCGATCGAGACTGAACGACCGCCGATATCCTTGCCGTAGCCCGCCACGTACAACTGAGGGTCGTCGCGCTTGAAGAACTCGATCACCTTTGGCCACTCCAAAGAATACGGACGGCCTTCGCGAAGGGCCACGAACGCAGGAATCGGAGTGGCCATGACGCTGGAGAAGGCGAGCTCGTATTGGTGATCGCCATGCGGCAGGTAGTGCACAGCAAGTTGGTCACCTTCGACCGCGCGCAGCATCGCCACGAGCACCGCGTCCTTCGACTCAGGGTTCCACGTCGGCAGTTCGCCCCGTTTCTTGTCGCACTCGCGGCACACCGGCATCATGTTGTCCGCGTCGCCGCGAAGGATCATCTCGTCCATCGCGAACTCCTGGCCGCAGTCGCTGCAGAGGTCGCGGTCGACAGGCGGGTTCTGGTTCTCCCACGTCTCGGCCACATCGCCCCAGCTCCCGATGCGGAACGCGTGCTCCTCAGACATGTAGATGATCGTCGGTGAGTACGTGTCGCCGACGTTCACGTACTCGCAGAGCGGCGTCGAGTCCCAGCCATCGGTGACGACTTGCCCATCGCGCACGTACAACGCCTCGACTCCGCTGCCGTCGATGAGCTCGTCGGCGAATCGCATCGAGGCGGAGATGTCGCGCTGGTTCACGGTGGTGTCGGCGAACCGGTCCATCGCCTCTTGGATCTCGCCAGGCTCCGGCTCACCGATGTAGTTCGTGATGAGCTCGTAGAGCTGGTCCGCCGTGAACTGAACCGCCGCCACGTCAGCGCCGCCCGCCGAACACCGCGTACCCGATGCCCAGCACGACGACGCCGGCTCCGAGCGCGATCGGCCACCACGAGCCCGCGCCACGCGCCTGGCCGTACGGCGCGATTGTCGCCGTACCGACAGGCCCTGTCAGCGTGACGCTGGGCTGCAGCGCGTTCAGGAGCTGCTCCATCGCAGCGTTCGGAGGTCCGCCGCGGGAGTTGATCGGAAAGACGAGGTCGGGCGTGATGTTCGTGCGCACCGTGACTTCGTCGAAGAAGAGCTCGGCGATCGCCGTCGGGTTCAAGTTGCCGTCGTACGCGAACAGGTTCCCCTGATAGCCCTGCGACGCGAGGAATTGCTGAACGACAGGCACCATCGCCGGTGGAATGAGTTGCACGGTCTCTCCTTCTTGCGCAGCGCCGAGAAGGAGAGTACACGCGCGCCCCTTTCATGTCACCGCTCGCGACCGAAACGATGAATGAGGAGTGGCGCGCAGCGCGCAGCTCCTGGACGCTCTCAGAGACCGATGTTCGGAGCGAAAGCCTTCGTGCGCATGCGCAGCTCCGAAGCCTCAACCTCGAGACGGTTCGCCTTTTCGGCCAGCGTGCTCACCCGGCCCTGAAGCTCGACTACCGCACGCCATAGCTCACGCTCGTCGTCTTCGGCGAGGTGAGCTTGAACCGTCATGCCGGCGATGAAGCAGAGGCCTCCGAACAGGAGCGAGCGCATCCGCGAAGTGTAAGGTGTTGACGAACACCGGCAACCCCTCATAAGGTCTTCCTCGGCGCTGTTCACTACTCGAGCGACGAGCTCGTGGAGAACCGCCGTTGCGCGTTTCAGTCACCGAGGTTGGCAGCCAGAAGGCGGCTCTGCGCAAGCTCGGCGACGTGGCCTCGCGTGACATCGATCCGCGAATTCGCGAAGCGGTGATCCAGGGCATCAACGCGCGCGACCCCGAGTTTCTGGAGTTCATCGAGCAGTCGACGGTCGACCCGCTGGTGCGCAACACCGCGCTCACGATCGTCAACGACTGCGACAAGAACGACGACGAGTGCGAGGTCCACTCGATCTACAACGCGGTGAAGCACGGCGACGAGCGCGTCACCGGCCTCGAGCGCGGGCTCAAGTACATGAGCGACCCGCGCTGGGCTGACTTCTTCAGCACCGCCAGTCGCACGCTGCGCCAGCTCGCCGCGGGCATCAACGGCGAGGACTGCGACGGCCACGCCGCTCTTCTCTGCGCGCTGCTCGGCTCGCTGGGCTACCTCACTGCGCTCCGCGTGTGGGGCCAGAAGAAGGGTGAGTACACCCACGTCTACGCGATGGTCGGGTTCCCGAAGATCGACCCGACCGAGTGGGTGGCACTCGACACGACCGTTGATGAAGCGACGCCGGGCTGGGAACCGCCGGGCGGACACGTACTCACCGCCGTTCTGGATGGGACCTGAACCATGGGCATCTTCTTCACCGAGTCCCGGGCCTTCCCGCGCGAGCTGCGCCACCTCAACGGCGTCGGCGCGTTCGGGCAGAACATGAACACGGAGACGGCGATCGCCGACATCTTCCGCTCGCTCACGCAAGGCGCCGTCGACTTCTTCGGCGGCAGCTCGTCGGCGTCGAAGCAGGCGGCAGCCGAAGCCGCAGCTGCTCAGGCCGCTGCGATGCAGGCGCAGGTGTACGGCCAGGTCGAGGAGCAGAAGACGCTCCGCACGCTGATGTGGGTCGGCGGCGGCATTGCCGCCGTCGTGCTGGTCGTCGCGATCGCTGGTCGCTCGTCGACCAGGGTCAAAGTCTCGGGGTACCGCCGCAGGAAAAGGAGCCGTCGATGAGTCGGTCGCGCATCGCAGTGTTCGAAGGCTGGGGCTTCTCGCCGCGCGAGATGCCGCGAGGCATGGGCCGCCGCATGGGGTTCTCGCCGCGCGAGATGCCGAAGGGCATGGGCTTCTCGCCGCGCGAGATGCCGAAGGGCATGGGAGCTCCGCTGTTCAACAACCCGCGCCTGCAGCGGTACGGGCGCCGGAGCTACACCGTCGACCCGCTCTACTCGCGGAGCTCGTACGGCCCCGTCACCTCGAGCGGCCGGCGCGCGAAGACGCTCAAGCGCAAGGGCTACAAGGTCAAGAAGGGCCGCAACTCGCCGTGGCAGGTGAAGTTCAAGAAGGCGGCGAAGAAGTGCGCGCGCATCGCGCGCGGTCGCAACGCGCGCAAGGGCACGTACCAGACGTGCATGCGCAAGGCTCTCAAGAAGGCGAAGCGGTCGCGCCGGTAATTCGATCGTGCAGGTCCACCCGTAGCACCGAAGGAGATTCATCATGGCTCGTCGTCGCCGTCGTACCCGTCGCACCCGCGCTCGTCACTGCCGCTACGGCGTCGTTCGCCGCGGCCGCCGGAAGGGCCAGTGCCTGAAGAACAAGCGCCGCCGCTCGCGTCGGTAATCGTCCACCTCTTCGCAGTCCCACCCCTCACCTGATTCACACCTCGCAGTTTTGAAGGAGCACGAAACATGGCTCGTCGTCACCGTCGTCACTACCGCGGCCTCGTCCGCTTTCCCGGCCTCGGCAGGCTGCCGGTGCCGAATGGCCCCGTGAAGCCCGTCGATGTCGCCATCGGCGGAGTTCTCGGACTCGCCGGTTCGATCGGTCTGCAGTACGCCGCGAACCAGGCCATCGGCAGCGGTCTGCCGGTGCCCGGCTTCCTCGCGTCCGGTTCGCCGGTCGTCGGTGGTCTCACCACCGGCGGCGTGCTGTACCTGGCGCAGAAGCGGAAGAACAAGTCGCGCGCCACGGGTCACGCCGTGGGCGCGGCGCTCGCGGGGCTCGCCGTCTGGGGCTTCCAGGCGCTGAACAACCTCGTCGCCGGCGTGCCGGTGATGGCGCAGACCGCGCGCTACGGGGCGCCGCTGTTCAACAACCCCCGGCTGCAGGGCTACGGCTTCGCGCCGCGCACCCTGCCGCAGGGCATGGGTGGGCCGATCTTCAACAACCCGAACACCCAGATGGCCCGCTTCAACTTCGCTCGTCTCGACCGCATGCAGGGCGCGGGTGACGAGAACGAAGACGGTCTGTTCCCGGCTCCGTAACGAGCTGGTCCACATTCTGACGGAGCGGCGGCGTTCGAGCGCGCCGCCGCTCATCAACACCCGAGCTCACCACTGTCGCAGTACCCGGCTCGTAGAGCGGCATCCCACGCAGAAAACGCCAATACCAACGGCGCCAGGAGAACACACATGCCTCAGATGCTTTTCACCGACCCCCGCTTCCGTTCGCCGTCCGCCGCCTCCGGTCAGTCCGGTGGCCGCGATGAGAACATCTACTCGTGCCTCGTCGTCGGCTACGGCGGCAGCGGCACGCAGAAGATGTTCACCGTGCCGGAAGGTCAGTCGATCCCCCGCCTCGTCGGCGCGGGCATCGTGCCGACCGCCCAGCACCTGCTCACGATGACGAAGCTGAACACGAACCTCGGCAAGGCCGGTGAGGTCGGCTCGGCGATCGGCGAGATCTCGATCCGCTCGATCGGCATCGGGTTCGAGCAGGCGTACTACAACTCGAACGGCGGCCTGAACAGCTACGGCTTCGGCCAGCAGGAGGTGATGGAGACGCTGTCGAAGACGTTCCTCATCTTCCGCATCTCCGGCACGAAGCAGATCGAAGGCCCCACCTCGTTCTTCCCGGCTCCGGGTGGCGCGTCGGGCGCGGTCGCGACGACCGCGAGCGGCGTCGGCTCGCAGACGGTGCTCACCAACGGGTGGCCCGGGCAGGGTCGCCGGCTCAAGGTCTTCCTGCCGGCAGCGCGCACCGACCAGCTCGAGGTCGAGTTCGGCACGGCGGGCGGTGTCTCGCTGAACTTCAGCGTGGCCTCCGGCGTCGGCCAGAGCTCGCTGGTGTGGTGCAACCTGTGGTGCGGCGTGATGGCCGACGTCCGCGCGTAAGCGTCGGCTCGAAAGGGGAAGAAGCTGCCAGCGCCACGAGCTTCTCCCTCAACTAGAGCTTCGCAGAGCCGCCCGAGCTTTCCACCTTTCACTCGGGCGGCTCGCAGTTCTCGAAAGGTCCGTAGTAAACCGAAGGTCATGGGAAGCGGTGAGCTCCCATAGGAGGATGTGTGGTTGCGTCGAATCCGTCGTCGAGACGTGTTGCTGGGTGCGTCAGCACTCGCTGCGTGTGGGGGTACTGAGATGCCCCAACGCCTGATCAGTCCCACCGGCATCGAGCTACCTCGCGCTGCGAATCCGCGGCCGCTCCCGCCCTTCAACCAGAACCCAGCGTACCAGCAGCAGCCGATCGCTCCGTTCCACCTGTCGTCGGTGGTGACGTTGCAGCCTGGCTCGACGGGCGCGCTGTCCGGTCCCCAGTTGAAGAACCCGATGGGGCAGGACATGGAGATCCTCGAGATCAAGTTCGAGATCATCGGCAGAGGCGTGAACAGCGTCCCCGACTACATCGGCGTGCCGTTCGGCGGCTCCGTCGCCGTGAACTTGAACCTGGGCTCGTTCCCCGTCACTCAGGGCGCCGTGCCGCTGTGGGGTTTCGCGCGCGCAGAGAACATTCAGGGCGAAGCGAAGGTCGACTCCGACAGCGAGGACACGTACTGCATGTACTCGTGGCGGCTGCCCAGGCCGCTATTCGTCCCTGCCGGCGCGCTGCTCAAGCCCGAGCTCACGCATCTGGGCTACGTCGGCATTCCGCTGACGATCCGCGTCGGCTACTCGGCGCGCACCTGCCTCAAGCCGCCGCGCACCGTCGCAGTGCCGTTCGTGTCGGGATACGCCTCGAAGGTGTTCAACCCGCTCACGGTCTCCAGCAGCGACTCGTCTCAGCCGCAGCAACTCTTCAACGACACGGGCAAGCAGTTCAAGCTCCAGCGCTTCACCGGCCGCACGCTGTGGTTCGCGAAAAGCGCCGACGTGAACTTCGTTTCCGAAGCGCTGCTCAACGGCTTCGGCAGCCGGTTCCTCACGATGCGCATGACCGACTCGTATGGTCGCCCCATCGTGCGCACGTTCACGCCGTTCCGGTCGGTGTTCGGTGACCTGACGCGGTCGTGGGAGCTTGAGGAAGTCGGTGCCGAGCTCGACCCCGGCGCGTACTACCGTGTGTTCTTGAAGAAGGACGCGATGGCGATCAACACCGACTACGCGGCGAGCATGGCGCAAGCCTTCGTCACGATGGTCGGCTGGCGAGAGGAGGCCGCATGAAAGCGCCTGACCCTGGCAAGCCGACGCTGATTCGTCCGCCGACGTCGACGGCGTTTCAGCTGCCGTCACCCGTGGCGCTCTCGTCCCAGTGCAACGTGCTGTTGGGCTCGACTGCGTCGCCGAAGATGACCGAGCTGGCGTACCCGTACCGCAAGGCGGTCTTGATCGAAGAGATTCGCTTCGACATCTGGGGCACCAGCAACTTCCCGGTGAACTTCGGCGCGCAGGTGTACGCGCGGCTGCAGATCGGCCAGCACTACCTGATGCGTGACCCTGTTCCGGTCTGGCTGCTGGGCACGTTGATGTCGCTGCGCGAAGAGTTCGCGGGCGACACGACCGACTTCATGGACACGCCGACGGTGTACGGCCACTACCGGTGGCGGTTGCCGGAGCCGCTGTACGTCGCAGCCGGCGAGTACATCACGCCGGTGTTCTCGTACCCCGCGCTGTCAGGGCTGCCTGTCACGCAGCCCAGCAGCCTCACGGTGCAGGTGACCTACGCGGGCCGCGTCGTGCCGCCGCGCACGAGCAAGCCGAAGTCGATCATCGTGCCGTACGCAGCGCCGTTCGTGACGACGTACGGGCAGGTGTACCAGCAGTCGAACGAGTACAACCTCTTCAACCCGTTCAACAAGGCGATCAACGTGCAGCGGATCACCGCGCGCGTCGCGTCGATCGCCGATGGGTACGTCAACCAGATCCGCGGCTACACGCCGCCGCCCTCGACGCCTACCGTGCTGCCGACGGTGCAGATCTTCGACTCGTGGGGCGGCAAGATGGTGAACGACCTCACCGGCCCCGATGACGTCGCCGACGCGTTCCGCGCGGCGTGGACGGTGGACACCGTGCTGCCCCCGAAAGGCCAGTACGACGTTCGCGTGTGGAACATCCCCTCGACCTCCTCAGTGCATTTCGGACTGATCGGGTCCCGTGAAGAGGCCTGCCCGTGAGCCAGCCCTACCCCGCCAGTTTCTCCCCGCTGCTGCTCCAGGCGCAGGTCACCGTGCAACCCGCCGGCGAGACCGGCGTGCCGGACCCGACGCGCCTCGAGAACCCGTATCAGGGGCCGATGTGGCTCGACGAGATTCGCTTCACGCTGCCTGGCGCCGGCACGCTCGGGCTCTCGTGGAGCTCGATCTACGTGAAGTTCTTCTTGGGCGGGCTGCCCATGACGCAGGGGAACGTCCCCATCTCGCTCTTCGGCAAGGCGCTGAACGACTCGGTCGACCGCACGAACATCGTTCGCACGCCGCCGTACCGCTTCACGTGGAAGCTCCCCAAGCCGCTCTTCATCCCAGCGCGCGAGTACCTGCGGCCGGTCTTCTACTACGCGCCGTATTCGGGCGCGGCCGCTGTGCCGGTGACGCTGACCTACGCGGTGCGCCCGCTGCCGGTCGGCACTCCGACGCCGACGACGCTGCAGTTGCCGTGGGTCGCCTCCTGGGTGCCCCCGTTCGCCAGCGCCAGCGAAGCCGAGAGCGACCGCGTCGACGAGTCGCAACCGTCGGACCTCTACAACCCCTGGGACCAGGATCTCCACGTTCAGCGGTTCGTCGGTCGCCTGATGGTGGAAGGCGCGCAGGGTGAGGAGAACGGCAACATGGCGCTCGCCGATGCGTCGCCGAACCTGCAGATTCTCGGGCCCGGCAACGACGCCTGTATCGGCACGCTCGTCACCGCGCAGGACTCGTTCAACAACATCCTGATTCGCGACCCGTCGCCGTTCGCGCACGTGTTCGACTTCGTCGATCGCTCTTGGACGGTGAACGCACTGCTGCCGCCGAAGGGCTTCTACCAGTTCACCATCGAGCGCTTCTGGTCCGACTACGGCACACTGCTGATCGCATCGCCGGCGATCTCGATGGTCGGCTGGCGCGAGGTCGTGTACGCGCCATGAGTTGCTGCAGCCGCCACACCAGGATGATCTTCACGGACCCGCGCATGCGCTCGCCGAGCGCGATGGGGCACTTCGGGCTCACCTGGGCGTGCAATGACGTCGATGCCGCGCTTGATGAGCTGAAGCAGCTCCTGAACAAGGCAGAAGAGGTCGGCATCCTCACCACGCACTGGTTCAGCGCCGATGAGGGCGACTCCGTCGCGCTGCAGGCGCAGGCCACGTACAAGGGCATCATCAACAACAACCTCGTCATCATGAGCGACGACGCGTGCGTGGCGAACACGAACGAGGCGCGCGCCGCCTCGCGCCGGCTCTCCGAGCGCCTGGCGCAGGTCGGCGCCACCGTGCCCGAGCCGCTGCGGCCTGACTACGAGCACCAGGAGAGCCAGGACCCGATCGAGAAGGCGAAGCCGATCGTCATTGCGGTCGGCGTCATCGCCGGCGCCGTGGTGCTCGCTCCCATCGTGTTCGAGATCGTCGCGTCAGTGCGCGCTGCGCGCCGAGGGTTTCGCGGCTACCGCCGCCGAAGGAGCCGGAGATGAGACACTTCCAGGGTGATTTCGATCAGGAGATGGCGGAAGCGCGCCGTCGCGCGGATGACGCGCAGAGGAAGTACGACGAAGAGCAGGACCGCGAGTACGCAAAGTGGCGCAACGCGAACGCGCATCTCTTCGCGGAGCCGTCGCTGTTCGATCAGAACGGCGAATGGAACTTCGAGCCGCTTCGAGAAAACGACGGGCGCGTCTCGGGTTTCAAAGTGACCTTGAACGGCAAGCACGTTGCGGTCGTTGTTCCGACTCGCAACGACTTGGTGATTCTGATGACGGACAAGAAGGGCGACGTGCGAGCGCATTACCGTAGCAGCGCCAACATCGACGCTCAGGACGTGATGCAGGCCTTCGTGAAGTCAGGCTCGCGAAACCTGTTGGGAGAGTGAGATGACCGCAGAAGAGTTCCAGAGCCTCAAAGCCGTGCTGGTCGCGAACAAGATGGTCGACGCCAACGCGCCCGACCAGACAGTGCTCGACACGCACAACGCCGCGCTCGCGGCGCCGGACTCCGCCGTCTACAAGCAGATGCTGGCGCAGGCGGGCGTGAAGGTCGGCCCGAGCTGGCTGCACATCATTGGCCTCGTCGGCGGTGCGGTGGCGATCTACTTCATCTGGCGCCACTACCAGAACAAGCCGGTCATCGACGCGCGCGACTACCCGGACCCCGTCTCGAACCGCCACCAGCTGCGCTCGATGTCGCGAGCTCTGGGCACCCTGCGCGGCGCGCCGCGGCTGGGCAACGCGCGGGGCTGCGCTTCGCCGCGGCTCGGGCGTCCACCGAAGGACTACGAGTTCGAGCCGGAGATCCGGCTCGAGGGTTATCGTCGAAAGACCAGGAGGAAGTGATGAGTCGCTTTGGAGTCAGCATTGTCGAGGCCGGTGACCAGGGGTACCAGGACATCGCCAACCCGCCGCCCCCGCCGCTGCCGCAGGTGAGCACGGCGGACGATTGGTCGAACCCGTACGCGAACGCGCCGCCGCTCGTCACCGCAGTGCCGGCGAACGAGCCGTCGAACTGGGACACGTGGTTCGGTCGCGGCAAGCAGGTCGTCACCGGCCTGGTCGACATCTTCGGGCGGCAGGTCACGCCGACCGGTCAGCCGATTCAGCCGCAGCCGCAAGGCATGCCGCTGTGGGGCTGGGCGCTCGTCGGCGTCGGCGGAGTCGTGCTGCTCGGTGTCACCGCGCGAGCGCTGCGCCGTCCGGCGCTGGCAGGGTATCGTCGTCGCCGCAGCCGGCGGTAAAAGGAGAAGGTCATGGGCAGGTTCTACAGATTCGGCAGTGGCATCGTGCGCCCGTTCCCCGAGGCCTCCGTGCCGATCGTTCGGCAGGCGGCGGTCGTTCCGCCGGAGGCGCTGCCGGTCGGCAGCGTTCAGCCTGCTTCGCCGCAGGGGTTCGCTCCGTACGAGATCCGCCCCGAGGTCATCGGCCATCTGCCGGAGAAGCAGATCGTCCCGCCGCTGTTCGACCGCAAGACGGCGGCGTCGCTGATCCGCAACCAGAACGCGGGTGGCGCCGATGTGCTGCCCACGCCGCCGCGCGGCGTCGAGCCGCTGGCGCCTCCCGCGCCGATCATCCCCTTCTTTCGCACGAGCGCGACGAAGGCGGCGCAGCGGGCGATCAGCGCCGACTACAACGCGCAGAACGCGCATCAGCAGTCGATCATCGCGCAGCGTCGAGCTGACGCGGCGGCGTACGCAGCGCAGAAGGCGCACAAGAAGGCGGCCGTCGACCCGTCGCCTGCAGCGCAGGGCGCCGCGCTCGCACGTGAGGAAGAGGCGCGTCTCGCCGATGACGCGGCTGTTCGCGCTCGCGCTCGAGCCGACGAGGAGATTCAGAAGGCTGACGATGCAGCTGCACGGGCGGCGGCCGCCGCCGATGCCGAGCTCGCGGCTCAGGAGCGCAACGCCGCGCGCAATGCCGCCTCGATCGCCGAGGCGGACAGCACCGCCATCGACCAGATTCCGTACACCGAGTACATCTGGCCCGACGCGCGCTGGCAGCCTCCCACTCCCACGGTCGCCATCCCGGGCACCAACGGAGCGCAGAGCTCGGGCTCGATGCTGAGCTCGCCGCCGCTCGTCGCGGCTGGCATCGGCGCCGTGGTCGGCTACCTGCTGGGCGGCGTGCGCGGCGGCGCGCTGGGCGCCCTGTTGGGCGGGGGCGGCTCGTACGCGTACAGCCAGCTCCAGCACCAGCACTACGGCCCCGTCACGGAGCTCCCCGCGCCGTCGGGCCAAGCGATCGCGCCCGCCTCACGCGAGGCCAGCGACTCCGCCATCTGGATCAGGTAAGGTCTTCGGGTCATGAACCAGAACGACCCGAAGAACCCGTCCTCGCAGCAGCCGCAGTCGCAGCAGCCGCAGCAGGCTCCGGCGCCGCAAGGAGCGGGGTTCCACTTCCTCGCCGGTATGGGCGAGTTGGCCATCGCGGCTGCGCATTTTTTCGGAGGCCGCAGCGATGACGACGAAGCCGAAGAGCCCGAGGCCCCGAGCCGGCGTCGTTTTCGGCCCCGAGTCTTTGGAGCGGGTGCCAGCGGCCGAGTCGGCGCAAAGCCGTGCTGCAAGCGCCCCGTCGGCAAGTAGACCAGCACCGATCCGTCGGTGTCCGCTCTGTCGAACTCGAGCAGCGACCGAAACCATCGAGCTCGGCATCGTGCACGTGAAGGTCTGCCCTCCGTGCGCGGGAAACGCGCATCAGGCGATGCGCATCGCGAGCATTCTCAAAGCGTTGTTCTGAAGTCCCCGGACCTGCTACAACCGCAGGTGGCGCTGTCATTCGAGCCCCGGAGGGTTCATGACGTCGCTTGCCAGTTTTCGGGAACTCGCGCGCGGTAGAGGTCCCGTCGAGAAGCAGCACTCCACGCTGCCGGACTCGAATTCACCCGGCGTCACCGTCTCTGAAGTCTTTCCGTACCAGAGCTACTTCGACAACACGCTGCTCGAGAAGGCGCTGCTTCAGCAGTCGGCCAACCAGCTCATCGTCGACGCGACTACGCCGGCGAACGGGGCCATCACGATGATGGTGAAGTCGAACGTCGCTGGCTACGCGGTCGGGTTGCACCCGAGCTCGCAGACGCCGGTGGCGGTGCAGCCGCTGCTCGGTGGTCAGACGACCTCGCCTCAGCCGGTGATCTTGAAGCCGGGACAGATCTTCCGGCCCCACGGCAAGCCGATCCCTGGCGTGAATGGGAACTTCTCCGGCGTGAACTGGGGCATTCCGTTCGGCTGGTTGGGCGGCGGTATGGCGACGCTCTACATCTTCTCGTCGCCGGACGCCGATGTCGCGTGGTCGGGCAACCCCGAGGTCGTCTTTCATCGTCAGCGGCTGCGCGTGTATCCGATCGGAGGAGACATCCAGCCTTCAGTTCTTCCGTACAACTGGCCGACGCGGTTCCCGTGGCCGCAAGCAGTGCGTGACGCGGAGAGCGTCGATCAGAAGGGCAAGCCTTCGATCGCCGTCGAGCCGACGCGCATGTTCATGAAGCTGAACCTGAGCACCCTCGTGAACGCATGCAACATGCGCATGGCGATCTACGGCTCGAACGACTTCAACCTCGACGCTTCCAACTCCGTCGACAACACGTCGCTCTTCGTCGACTACGTCTGGGGCACGTACACGTTCATCCCGGCGCTCACGTCGCCCTTCGACTCGATGTACTCCGTCGTCGAAGGACCCTCGGAGATCTCCCGGCTTTCAGCTGACGCAGGCGGCCTCGTGCTGTTCGACACGTCAGTCACGCAAGACCTCGCCGGCCAGTACGTCGACATCGTTCGCTACGGGCGGCTCGGATGAACGCGTACGGCCCTTACTTCGGTGACGGCGAAGAGTACGACTGGAGAGAGGGTCGTCGCCGTCGCCAGCGCATGTGGGCCGTGAGCGGCGCGGCTCGCCTCGCTGGCTACGCCGATTTCTTGAACGGCAGCGAAGGTAGCCAGATCGCCGCGAACGGAGCTGCTGTCGTCTCCGCAGAGCTCGCCTCGTCCGGCAACTCGGCGTGGCGTCCCATCCTGATCGGCGTCGCTACCAGCGCGGCCGCTCTCATCGTCAACCGTTGGATCGAAAGGACATTCTTCCGATGACTCGCATTGCATTCTTGCTGTTCATGATGCTCATTCCGCTCGCCGCCAACTCGGATACGCCCGTCACCGCGAACCAGGGCAAGCCCGGTAATCAGGGCGCGTGGCCGGTCTCCGTCGTCAGCGGCTCCATCACGATCTCCGTCGATGGTGGCGTGACGTACTCTGGCCCCGTTCAGTGCGCCGCGACCGCCGGCACCGAGCAGAACACCACCGTCGGCGCGAGCGCGCAGCGCGTTCCGAGCACAGGCGCTGCTCCGGGCACCTCGACCGCGACTTCAGGACGCTCGTACATGAACATCTGCAACAGCGCGCAGAACGCGAGCCAGTCGATCATCAAGTGCCGACAGGACGGAACGGCACCGACGTTCGCAGCTGGCAACGCAGGTCAAGTGCTGCTCGTCGGAGACTGCATGGTCACCACGGCGCCGACGACGGCCGACGCGGTGCAGTGCATCGGTTCAGGGGCCGGGCTGAACGTCACCACCTTCGAGTGCGTACCCCGATGAAGGAATGGCTGCGCACAGCTCTTGTCGGGCTGGTGCTCTCGACGAGCGGGGCGTTGGTGTGGGCTCAGCAGCAGTCCGGCGGGCTCGCTGGAGTCCACCAGAGCGCTGATCTCTTCAAGCGCTTCTTCACCTGGAACTCGACGAGCATGACGTCGAGCGCTGCGGCGCCGACCATTGCGAGCAGCGCGGCTTCTGGCGACAACGCGTTTCAGGTGAACACGGCCGGCGCGCGTGTGGACATCGGACCATCATCGAGCGACTACTTCTATTCGCAGAGCGGCGCGATTCGAACGCCTGCGAGTTTCATTGCAGATGGGGTGTCGACTTTTACCGACACCAGCTACGTCATCGACCCGAATACCGGCTCGCGCGCGTCGTTGCTGACGGTGACAGGGATCGCAGTTGGCGGAGCGATCACTACTGAAACGCAGGGACAGGGGCTCATCCTCACCGGCCGCCGCTCCGCAGGGGACACCTCCGCAGGGGTCACGATCCAGAATTCCATCTGGAACGACGGAGGCGTTCTGTTCCAAGTCAACAATGCGTACCCGTGTAATACGGCTCTGCTCACCGTTGAGGCAAACGCGCTCGGTTTTGGCGCGGTGACAAGCAGAGATTGCACCTCAAGCGCAGACCAGTGGGCGGGCTCGTTCACAGACACGAGCACGCTCTCCGGCCACGTCGCGATGCAGAGCGCGCCGAAATACTACCTGAGTGTGGCGGGGCGGCTCACCGACAATCACGACGGAGTTCTACCTGATGGCGGCCGCCCGGATGCCGGGGCGTACCCCGCAGGGTGGGTGGGCGTAGAAGCCGACGGCGGTAGCTATTTCACTTACGCAGGCTTCCACGGCAACCTCACCGTGAAGATCCCCGAAGCGTACTACGGCGCTTCGCTCTTCGAGTGGTTCAACCCGATTGGCGGCGGGATTTTCACGGACCACGTCGCTGGCGTGAGCTGGCTCGGCGGGTACTGGCAGGCGCACGGCAAGACGAAAGCCCAGTTCCCTTCGCCAGAGCCGGACAACATCCTCACGAACCTCGGCCAGTACCGCCACATGGTGCAGTCAACCATGCTGTTCGACTTTGCGGACACCGAGGGAGGCCACAATTGGTACTACTCGTACGTTGACCCGATCGACGCTGGCGCGAGCTGGCGGCAGTTCGCGCACCAAGCGCCTCAGTACGGGCCTTCGGTTTACGTGAACGCCGCGCTCGTTTCGTCGACGACTCTCGGCGGGTGGCAGACGCCGGGCAGTGAAGCGCTCCTTCTTGATGCATTGGTGGTCTACATCGGTACACCGGGCAGTGGAGGCAGCACCAACGCGAAGATTCGTTTCGACGACAACCTCGGCCATGCCTGTGATTTTGATTTCGCCTGCAACACAGCGACGGGCTCGTACCGTTTCACATCCGCTGGCGACGGCTGCGGTCCAGTACGCGGGGTGAACTACACCGTCGTCGTGAACAACATCGGGGACTGCGCCAGTGGCCCAGTGCTGAAGGGCAACATCACGCCGGAGTTCAGATGGCGATGAGAGACGAGATCAAAGAAGAAGTGGAGAAGCAACTTCGCGAACGCGGTTCTCGCCGCATGCGCCGCAACTGGATTCTGTTCTGCGTCATGGCGACGCTCTTCGGCGGCGCGGCCATCGCTCAACAGCAAAGCGGCGGTCTAGGCGGCACGCACCAGATGGCAGACCTGTTCAAAGTCTTCTTTACGTGGACAGCGTCGCAGCTGACAGTGGCGTCGAACCGAACCTTCCGAGTCGTTGGAAGCTCGACGACGCTGACGTTCGACGGCAATCAGCCCAACTTTTTCTATCTGACCGGCAGCGCCATACGCATTACGGACTCCACGTCCGGCTCTGCTCTCGTCATCGACACCGGCGCGATCAACTCGCTTCAGGTTTCTGGATCGAACTCGTTCCAGCAAGTGGACGGTGCTCGCGTAGATCTCGGCTCAGCCGCGAACGACTATCTCGACTCGAACGGTAGCTATGCGCGCGTCGGCGGAGGCGCTGGGTACCTCGCGAGCGCGACACCGTTCACCCTCGACAGCGTCTACGTGAACGCAGTGCCGACCGCAGTGACGTACGGCGGCGGAGGGCTTCCGGCGCGCGCGTTCACGGTCGTGAGCATTCGTCACCGCGTTCGTACCGCAGGCTCGGGCGGCAGCACCAACGCTGTCTTTCAGATCTCCGACGGCACCAACACGTGCACCTGCAGCTACGCGTGCAACGCGACACAGGGCTCGAAGATCATCACCTGCGCCAACGGGGCAGGCACCGGTTGCGCCTACGCAGCGAGCGCGAGCCTCACGTACAGCTACACCAGCGTCGGCGACTGCGGAGCGACGAGCGCCGACATCCAAGGCAACATCAACGTGCAAGGGTACTGGCAATGAACAACAAGAATCTTCTGGCAGCGATGGCTCTCGGCGCGGCTCTCGGCATCGGCGGAGAGAACGCCGCTCGGTCCGTGTTCTCGTCGGCCGCGGCGGACTCGGCGCACCCGACGCTTCACGCGGTGGACCTGCGTCGCGGGCAGGACATCAACAACCACATCACCACCGTGACCGGCTACGGCTGGGTCGCGAAGCCCGATGGCGGCGTGCTCGATGTCGGCCAAGCGAAGCACTGCAACGCGAACCCCGACGTCGAGAAGTTCATGAACTCGCTGCGCTGCGAGTGGTAAGCCCCGATGCGCTCCGTACTTCTGCTCTTGCTCTCGTTCACGCTGCCTCAGGCTCCGCCTCGGCATCCTTCGCTGAAGCTCAGCGACAGCGACATGGAGATTCCGAAGTTGTGGGTCTACGACCCCGGCTACGGTAACGGCGCGGCAGCCGGCATCCCGAACGTGGTCGGCGCGAGCGTGACGTGCAGTCCGTCGCAGGCGCTCGGGCTTTACTACGACGGTGGTTCGACGAGCGTAACCTGCATCGACACCACCACGGTGCCCGCCGCGGCGAACCCGCCTGCGGCTCCGACGGGCACGAACGTCACCACGTACCCATGGGCTTTCGATGCAGGCTTCCCGCCGGTGCAGAGCACCATCGACAGTTTCTGGTCCACGCAGATGCCCGTTGGGCTCTTCGCTCCGCTGTACCTCATCGGGCCGAATCAAAACTGGGACGTCCAGTGCCACTGGACGCAGGGGTGGGGCACCAACACAGTTCTGCAGTACCGCGCAGGCAGCGCGCCGCAGACGGTCGGGTCGTTGAACAGCAACGCCTTCGCCACCACGAATCTCTACTCGCGAAGCCGCGTGAACACCTACACCACTAGCGGGGCTGTGAACTTGAGCGCCGGAGTTCGCGTGCAGGCTAACGCGCAGAACGCGTGGCGAGGCAATACGGCCGGAGCTGGAGGATTTCTCTTCTGGATTCGATCCGCAATGCAGGACACGGCGGCGAACACGCGTTGGGCCGCTGGCATCTTCAACACGACATCAGCGCTCACTGCGACCACAGATCCGAACGTAGTCACCGACGCTGTGTATTTCGGCTGCAACGCGGGTGACTCAAACCTGTCGATCTGCTCGAACGACAACAGCGGCACCGCGACGTGCGCGCCTCTCGGTGCGTCGTTCCCCTGTACCACTGACGGTGCTTGGTACGACTACTGGATTACCGCGCCACCCAATGCCGCGTTCATCAACTGGGGCATTCAGCGCATCGACACGGGCGTCTCCGCGTCCGGTCAACTCACGGCAGATCTGCCGCGCAACACGGTGACGCTGAATTGGCAGACGTGGGGCAACACGGGGACCAGCACCGCATCGCTCGTCCTGGGTTGGATCGGCGCCTGCTACTTCGCGAACCTCTGAGAGAAAGACCATGGCCTTCACCGGCACGCCGGTAGTGACGTCGCTCGGCAAGAACATCGTGCGCATCACCGGTTTGTCGCTGGCGGCTGCGGCCGCAGGAACGATCGGCCTTGCAGGCGGAGCTGGGCAGGTCTCGTTGCCCTCGAGCTTTCCCAGCTCCGTCGACGCGCAGGCGCAGGCGAACGGGCTCAGCATGACCGACATGGTCGAGCTCCGGTTCCAGCGCGGCGTGGGCGGCACGCAGGCCGCGAAGCTCAACGTCGACAAGGCAGCAGCTCCGTTCTTGCTGACCATCACGAACCCTGACGGAGCGAACGTCTCAGGTCCGCTCGACATCTACGTGCAGTACTTCTGGAGCGGCAGCCGATGAGCTTCTGGTTCGACAGCGTGCAGAGCGCGATGCAGCAGGGCTCCATCAACGTCATCGGCTCGACGGTGAAGGCGACTCTCATCGACTCGAACGTCTACGGTGGAAATCCGGCCGACGTGTTCTTGTCGGATCTCCCGCCAGGAGCTCAGTTCGGCGCTGACCAGACGCTCGCGGGCAAGTCGGTCAGCGCAGCCGGCATTTTCACGTTCGACCCCGTCGACTGGACTGGGCTTGTGGGCGCGCCGTCCATCGGCTTCATCATCCTCTACATCGACACCGGCAACCCAGCGACCAGCCGTTTGCTCTACGGCATCACCGACGCCATCGGGTTCCCGTCAGCGCCAGGTCTCACCAGCGCACGGCTCACGCCTGATGCCGTCGTGGGCATCTGGACGGTGGCCCCGGCTCCATGAGCACCCGTTTCCCCGGCAACGTCGCGAGTCGGCTCACGCGGCCATTGGACCCGCCCGTGGTGCCGAGCCTTCCGGCCTCGTACCCCATCACGTACGCCGGCTTTCAGCGCATCAGCGTCGACCGCAACGACTACTCGACGATGATGGGCCAGCAGACGCTCGCTGGTGACTATCAGATGGTCGAGACCGACGCAGACGGCGTGACGCCGCTGTTTCTCGACACTCCCGGCTCGACTGCGGTTGGGCCGGCGCTCACGGTCGGCGTCTGGTACTTCATCGCGGCGACGAGCAACGGCACCACGAACCGGCTCTATGTCGGCAACGCCGACACCGGCGCGGCGTTCACGGTCGCTACGGTCGCTGGCCCCGGCGGCGCAGCGCGCGTGATGGAGCTGCTCTACTACGGCGCGAACGAGACGGGCGGCGGCCCCATCGAGCCGCTCAACGGCGAGTTGTGCGGCATGCGGCTCTGGTTCGCGGAGCTATCGCAGGCACAGTTGCAGATCGAACGCACGCGCTACAACCCGTTCCTCCTCACCGACCTCTGGGGCTTCTGGCCGATGAGCACGGAGCCCAGCTGCCTCGACGACTACGGCGGGCAGGGCATCCCGCTCATCGCGCCGGGCGTCGGAACGCGAAGCACGGGCGGCCAGCCCTTGCAGCCTTGGGTAGTCAACCCGTTCGGCGAAAAGACGATGCGCCTCACAGGGCACGGCGCTCTCGCCACGTTCTCGGGCGGCTCGGGCCCGAACGGCTGGCAGGGCACGCCGGTCATCACCGGCCTGGGCAACGGCACGGCGCGCATCACCGGCGTGAGCCTCAACGCTGGCGGCGTCGGCACCATCGGGCTCTACGGCTCGGGCGCCGACATCGAGCTGCCCAGCTACTTCCTGTCTTCGTCGACGCCGACGCTCACGCTCTCCGACCTCATCGAGGCGCGCTACCAACAGGACAGCGGCGGGGCCTCGCACATCAACGTCGACAAGAGCGAAGGTCCGTTCACGCTGACCTTCACCAACGCGCAGGGGCAGGCCTCGGGCGACCTCGAGATCTACGTGCGCTACCACCACAGCATCGAGCGCTGAAAAGAGACCGGCCTCCACGCTTTCGCATGGAGGCCGGGCCGAACTGCGAGCTCGCTTAGGCGATCAGCGAGTGGATGACCTGCACCTCGACCTGGCACGAGGTCAGGGTCGACGCCGTGTTCATCTGCGCCGTCAGCGTGTTGCTGCCGATCGGCGTGAGGATCGCCGGGAAGGCGGTCGCGGTGTTCGACGCCTGCGCGATGCAGATGCGGCCGACGATCGACGCCTGGAAGAGGCTGACGCCGCTCGCCGACGCGTTCGAGACCAGGTTGTGAACCCACGCCTGGGGGGCGTTGGTGAGGCCGAGGATGGTGTTGCTGTAGAACATGTGAAGCTCCTTTTGCTGCGGTGGAGTCTCGACAGCACCACACCGCGCAAGAACTTTCAGAACTTCTTGAGGGCGCTGGGACTATCTGGTACCAATCGGTCCCGCGCCATGAAGAAGCGAAAGATTCTGGAAGTCCACGCTCGGCTCTTCGAGCAGAACGTGAAGCAGCTCCAGGAGATCGCCGCGCGCAAGGGCACGCGCTGGCACGACGAGCTCCGCCAGCTCGTCGACCACGCTCTCACGACTTCTCTGGTCCAAAAGGAACGCCACCCCGATGACGAACGTTGAGCTCCGAGAAGCGGTGTACGCCGAGGCCTGCAAGCAGCCCAGCGACATCAACGAACACCTCCCCACGCTGCGCCGATTGGCCGAGCAGTGCCCGCGGGTCATCGAGATGGGCATGCGCACCGGTGTCAGCACCGTCGCGCTGCTCGCGGCGCAGCCGAAGAAGTTGGTGTCGATCGACATCAACCCCATCAGCATCATCAGCCAGCGCACCGTCGACCTGATGCAGATCGCCGGCGAGACGAAGTGGCAGCCACGCGTCGCCGACACCCTCGAGTGCGAGATCGAGGACTGCGACATGCTCTTCATCGACACGCTGCACACGTTCGAGCAGCTGAAGGCGGAGCTCTGGAAGCACGTCTTCCCGTCGCACAACACCGGCCACTGCAAGTGCAAGGTGAAGAAGTACCTCGTCTTCCACGATACGAGCACGTTCGGCTTCGTCGGCGAGGACCAGAAGACTCCCGGCCTGCGCGCAGCGATCTACTGGTTCCAGCAGAACGCGTTCCCGCTGTGGCAGGTGGTCGAGGACCACCACAACAACAACGGATTAACGGTGCTGCGTCATGCATGAGCTCAACCGGAAATTCCGCGAGGACCGTTTCTGCATCCTGCTGCGCGAGGTCCGCACCGCGTTCGGGCTCTCGCTGAACGACGCCGCCGAGCTCGCGGGGCTCACCAACGTGCGGCTGGGTGAGTACGAGCGCGGCGTGAGCTTCGTCACGCTGGAGCAGTTCGTCGAGTTCGTCGACAAGTGGCTCCAGCCGCGCCGCGCCGTCACGCGCGAGAATCAGCGCCGCTTCGCCGAGAAGGTGCAGGCCGTCATCAACGACTACCACGCCGGCAAGGAGAAGAAGCCTTGAGCGCCGCTCGTTTCGTGTTCGACTTCCACACCCTCGAAGACCACGCCGAGGCGCTGGAGCTGGCGAAGAAGCTCTCGCTGGGTCAAGGCCACGAGATCCACATCCTCGTGCCGAACGCGACCGTCGACGAGGAGACGTACGCGATGAACCTCGTCTCGATGGGGCTCAAGTTCGCGAAGATTCACCTGACGCCACACCTGCCCTTGATGCTCGGGAAGGCGCAGTCGAGCAACCGCCGAGACGAAATCAGCGCCTGGCTCACGGACACGAAGCCACTCGCGTTCTGGAGTCAGTTCGCCCCCGATGTCGAGACGGCGCGCGGCATGAGCATCAGCGCCTGCCACGTGGGACACAACCCCGTGAACATCACCACGCGCATCTTCTCGGAGCACCTGACCTGGGGACTGGAGGTTGCCAAGTGATCGCTGATCGGTTCGAGAGACACGTGTCTCCTGAGCCCAATAGCGGCTGCTGGCTTTGGACCGGAATGCTTCTGAAGCAGGTTCATGGGCGCAACTACGGCTTGATTCGGCGAGGAACACGGTCGGAAGGCACGGTTCTCGCGCACAGGGCCGCGTGGGAAATCTACCGAGGCCCGATTCCCGAAGGCCAAAACGTTCTGCACAAGTGCGACAACCCACCATGCGTGAACCCTCGCCATTTGTTTCTCGGGACACAGGCAGCGAATCTCGCCGACATGGCCCGTAAGAAACGAGGTCGAGCTCAGCCGCCTGAGCTTCAGGCGACGCATCAGCGCCGTCGAGCACAGACCCACTGCAAACGCGGACACCCGCTGACCATCGACAACTGTACGCGCAGCGGGCTTCGTCACGGCCGTCGAGACTGTCGTCAATGTTCATTTCTGAGAGGACACAAGCACAGATGAAGAATGGGCCTTTGATTGATGTGATCATGCTCGTGCACGACGTGCCGGAGTGGGCGGACCTCGCCATCCGCGCCGTCGAGCACCAGACGAAGAACGCCTTCAACCTCATCATCGTCGATATGGCGAGCCAGGAGCTCAAGACGAAGGAGCTCCTGAAGGGTGCGAAGGAGCGCGGCCACACCGTCGTGCACCTCGCGCACAACGAGAGCTTCAGCGCGGGCGTGAACGCGGGTGTCGCCGCGGGCCAGGCGCCGAACATCGTCATCCTGAACGACGACGCGCTGGTGACCGAGAACTGGGACGCGTGGCTGCTGAAAGACCTCGCTGACCCGAAGGTGGGCCTCGTCGGCGCGCGCACCAACTTCGCGCTCGGGGCGATGAGCGACCTGTCCTTCAAGGGCGAGCCGCCGTTCCTCGTGTTCGTCTGCGTCGCGCTGCGCCGCGCCGTGTGGAATCAGGTCGGCCCGATGGACCAGGAGACCTTCGACGGCTTCTCGACCGAAGACCTCGACTACTCGTGGCAGGTGATGAAGGCCGGCTACAAGCTCAAGGTCTCCGACGGCGCCTACGTCCTGCACGCCGGCAGTCGCACGCTGGCGCGCACGGGGCAGATCGTCGACGCGGCCGCGCGGCAGCGCCTGGAGATGAAGTACGCGACGCGGCTCGAGCAGAAGTGGGGGGCGGACTGGGTGAAGAAGTACCGTCGCGACCACAAGCTCAAGGTGCTCGTGGCCGCGTATTCGGCGACCGAGTGGATGCGCGGCGACTTCGCGCAGAACGTGGTCCAGCTCAAGGCTTCCGACTACCCGTTCACGTTCCTGAACCAGCGCCGCACGCCCATCCACCTCGCACGGCAGATCGTCGCCGACTTCGCGCTCGACAGCGGCTTCGACGTGCTCATCCAACTCGACGACGACGCCACGTTCCCGATGAACCTGCTGAGCTACCTCATCAACCAGAACAAGGACGTGCTCTGCGCGCTCGCGTACCAGCGCGCGCCGCCGTACCTCACCGTCGCGTGGGACCTGGATCCGGAGTGCTTCGACAAGGACGGCAACGTCACCATCGACAAGAGCGGCCTGCGCAGCCGCGTGCTCGAGGACATCGAAGGGCAGGGGCTGCGCAAGGTCGACGTCACCGGCTTCCACTGCTCGGCGATCCGCACCTCGGTCTTCCAGAAGCTCCGCGACGCCGGCATCCGCCGCTACTACGGCGGCTTCGAGGAGAAGCTCGGCGAAGACTTCGCGATGTGCCTCAACCTGAAGAAGGCGGGCATCCCGGTGTACCTCGACACGAACCTCGTCGCTGGCCACCTGGGCGAGCAGGTGAACATCAACCAGCAGTACAAGCAGTTGTTCAAGCAGGGCAAAGCACCGTGAGCGCGTACCTCGATCTGCTCGAGCGAGCTCTGACCGGCGTCCTGAATCGGGACCCGCCGCTGGATCCCTGGAACGGCGTGATGCGCGACAGCGCGACCGGGGAGATCATCCCCGAGGTCGACGACGTCCCGCGCGTCAGCATCAGCATCTCGCCTGGCCAGTTCGACCCCGCGATCCGCGACAACGGCCGCGACTGGCCGCTGTCGGCGCTCACGATGATCGGCGGCAAGCGGCTCCGCCAGCTCCGCGACGCCGTGCGCGAGGTGCACATCAAGGGCATCCCGGGCGACCTCATCGAGTGCGGCGTCTGGCGCGGCGGCGCCTGCATCATGATGAACGGTGCGCTGCAGTGGCTCGGCGCTGGGCACCGCCGCGTCTTCGTCGCCGACTCGTTCGAGGGCCTCCCGCCGCCCGACGGCACGCCGCAGGACGCGGGCGACCGCCACTACCTCGTGTCCTCGCTGCTGGCAGTGACCGAAGAGGAGGTCCGAAAGAACTTCGAGGCCTACAACCTCGACACCAGCAACGTCGTCTTCGTGAAAGGCTGGTTCAAGGACACGCTGCCCAGTCTCGACACGAAAGAGATCGCCGTGCTCCGCGTCGACGGCGACATGTACCGCTCAACGATGGACGTGCTCGACGCGCTCTACGACAAGGTCTCGAAGGGTGGCTTCATCATCATCGATGACTACCACGCCGTCGCGGGCTGCAAACAGGCGGTCGACGAGTTTCGAGCAGCGCGCGAGTGCAACGCGCGCTTCGAGCCTCTGCTCGACATCGACGGCGTCGGCGTCTACTGGAGGAAGGTGTCATGAAGCGCGCGACGAAGCCAGGCGTGAACGCGAAGCCCGAGCCGAAGAAGGTGTCGGTCTACTCGACTCTCTTCATCGGCAGCGGCGGAGCCGGCAGTCAGAGCATCTTCACCGTTCCGCAGGGGCAACGCATGGCCTCGATCCTCGGCCCCGAGCAGCGCTGCGCCCATTGCGGCAGCCTCGATCCCGCTCCGGTGCAGACCATCGAGCACACCAACATGACGCAGGCAGGCGTGTTCGGCGCAGCGATCGGCGACGGCGAACTCTTCTCGATCCAAGCGCGCTTCTTCCGCGCCCCCGCGCCCACCGAGCCGCTGAAGCCGCACCCTGCGCTGCTGATGTTCTACGCGCTGCGCATCGGCGGCATCCGCGTTACCGGCGGCTCGATCGCCGACATCATCGAGGCGAAGCCGCTCCCGCGCGTGAAGATCAGGCGCGAGGACTCGCTCGAGGTCGAGCTCGGCTTCGAGCGCGGCACTTCGGCACGGCTCGACGGGCCTGGCGGCGTGCTCTGCCGCGTCGAGATGTGGGGCAACTTCCTATGAGCACGCCCGCGTACGAGCGGAAGCAGCGAGCTCGGAAGCACGCCAAGCTCCAGTCGGAGGTCGTGAAGGCGGCGATGGCGCGCTACTACACCGAGCTGGGCGCCACGACGAACTCGGACCCCCACTACAGGGAGCGCCCGTTCGCGCAGGCGTGCGCGGCGCTCGACAAGTTCGAGACCGAGGACTGATGAGCCGGTTCCAGGACTTCAAGCATTCGCTCAAGAAGCGACGCAAGGCCGACGAGATGAACCGCGGCGAGCTCCGCGAGGCCCAGACGCGCGGGCACCGCTTCCTGCCCGAGCGCTTCTGCCCGAAGTGCCAGACGATGGCGCACGACCCGAAGAACGCCCGTCAGCTGAAATGACCGAGCGCACGTACGCCGAGACGCGCTACCCCTGCGGTGGCTGCGGTCGCACCGACACCGTCAACCGCCCCTTCGGCTCCACGATCGTGGTGTGCATCTCGTGCGGCTTCGAGGAGCCCGAGACCACCGCAGCAACGCGCAAGGCCGCGTTGCTGGGCGAGCGCTGTCGGGCTCATTGACGCTTTCCAGGATTCCGCTATTCTCTGCCTCGGCGCTGGTGGAGAGTCACTTTGGACCTGCTCGACCAACACCCCGCCGTTCTCGCCGCCGCTACGGGCGCCGCAGTCTTCCTGCTACAGTGGTCTTGGAACCGCTGGTGGTCACGGAAAGACTCGCATGACCGTTCGGAGAAGGACACGCTCAAGTCCCACGACTCCCGCCTCGTCGCGTTGGAGAAGAAGATGGACGTGAACGAGGCTCAGTTCAAGGCTCGCGACCAGATCTTCGAGCAGCGCCACGCCGAGCAGCAGAAGGCCTTCGGGAAACTCGAAACCGAGCAGGGCATCCTCGCCGGCAAGGTCGTCGGGCTGCAGGAGTTCTGGCGCAACGAGTTCAACAAGCTCCGCCTCGAGCTCCGCGAGGACCAGAACGCGATGGAGAGCCGCCTCGCGGCGCTGCTCACCGGCCACCAGCAGCGCGTGCACGATCGCCTGAACATCATCGCAGCTGACCAGTCGAAGATGCTCGCCGACTTCGTCGATCGGCTCGTCGACAAGCACGGAGAAGGCTGATGGATCCGAAATGGCTCAGGCCCTGGGTGGGCGACGAGGTGATGCCGCCGATCACCAACAAGCCCGGTGACCGCTCGCGCAGCTCGTACAGCGCCGTCATCGAGCAGTTCGAGGTGGCGACGGCCGAGCGGTACCGCAAGCGCGACCTCGACAAGAAGCCTGGCGACGAGACCTGCTGCAACTACTTCGTGCGCGACGTCTGCATCGCGATGGGCGTGGGCTTCGCGCCGATGCGCGCGAACAGCATCTACGACTACCTGCTCAAGGGCCAGAGCACCGGCAACGGGTGGTACCAAGTGCTGCCGTGGATCGCCCGAGCTCTCGCGGAAGCCGGCTACCCCGTCATCGCCGCCTGGGAGAACCCGCTCGGCCCCGGCCATGTCGGCATGGTGGTGCCTTCACGCAGCGAGCTGGACAAGAACACCACGTTCATCGCGCAGGCCGGCGCGCGGAACTTCGCCTACGGGCGGCTCGAGGACGGTTTCGGCGCCGGCAAGCCCATCGCGTTCTTCGCGCATCCGTGAAGGTCACCGAGACCCCTCTCGATGACGTTCTGGTCATCGAGCCGAAGGCGTTCAAGGACGACCGCGGCTGCTTCACCGAGACCTTCCAAGCCGCGCGCTACCAAGCCATCGGCATCGCCGCCCCGTTCGTGCAGGACAACTGGAGCCGCAGCAGGCGCGGAGTGCTCCGAGGCCTCCACTTCCAGAACCCCCGCGCTCAGGGCAAGCTCGTCATGGTGCTGCGCGGCGCGGTGTTCGACGTCGCCGTTGACGTCCGGCGGGGCTCGCGCACGTTCGGCAAGTGGTTCGGCACCGAGCTCACCGACGAGAACCGCAAGCAGGTGTGGATTCCGCCTGGCTTCGCGCACGGCTTCCTCGCGCTGAAAGACGACACCGACTTCCTCTACAAGTGCACCGAGGCCTACGCGCCGGAAGCGGACGCTTCGGTGCTGTGGAACGACCCCGACATCGGCATCGAGTGGCCGCTGGACGACGTGCTCCTGTCGGCGAAAGACGCAGCCGCTCCCAGGCTGCACGCCTCGACAAGGCTTCCGGGAATGGGGTAGGTTGGAACCTCCCGAGGCCTTCGAGGCCTCATCCTGAGAGAGCGCAGCAGGAGAAGGGTGGCCGGTCTCGTCTCCGAACCGGTCACCCTTCGTCTTTTCCGCCGCCTCGTGTAGAGTCACGGCATGCGCTTCGATGGTGAAGAAGATGCGGTGATCGTCGATGGGCCGATCGTGGACGGCCACGTCACCGCTCGCCAGGAGAGCGCGCAGTCAGCTGGGCCGAAGTACTCGCCGGCGGGCAACCCGCGCATCTACAACGTCGAGCAGTCGTATGATCCCTACTTCGGCACGCAGGCGGTCGACCCTGGGGGGTTCGACATCACCGGCTTGGTCGACGTCGGCATGTCGGCGGCCGCCGACCCTCGAGTCCGAGGCCTCTCCACGCTCATCAAGGTGCCGCTCCTCACCTACGTGGCGCTGAACAGCAAGCTCCCGCCGATCATCCGCCTGGGCGCCGTCGTTCTGGGAGTGCTCGAAGTGCTGCCGGCGTCGGCGGAGCTGGCGCAAGAGCCGCAACCCTGACGTGCACGAGATCCTCGCCAGCATGGTGCTCGGGCTCGTCAAGGGCCTGACCGGCGACGACGAGGGCGGCGTGTCGCTGGAGAGAGACCTCTGGGGGCCAGCGAAGGAGGAGCTCTTCTACCGCGGCGCGCCGCTCTGGGCGTTCCCCAAGCTCCCCTACGGCTCGACGGCCGTGGTATTCGCCGCCGACCACGTGCTTGACGACTTCAAGAACCCTGAGGCCGACTACAGCGCCACCGACGCGGCCGCCCGCTTCGGCGACGTGCTGATCGGTGGCCTGCTGTACGAGTCAGCCTTCCGCTCTCACGGCATCGTCGCGGCGATCGCCGCTCACTCCGTGCACAACCTGGCCGTCGGACTGGGAGCTCGCCTGCGAGGGAAGCGATGAAGGCGTGGGTCTGGTGGGCGGCCGGCGCTGCAGGTGCAGCCGGCATCGTGGGGCTCATCCTCGGCGTGAAGGGCACCAACATCCTCAACGCAGATCCGTTCGCTCCCGGCACGAACCTCCTGCCCCAGCTCTTCGGCCGCACGCCGCAGGACATCTTCAACGCGGTGGCCGCGATCGACCCAGCGAACAACCCGACGCTGCAGAAGGGCTACCTGGGCCAGCCGAACTGGTGCAACCGTTTCGTGCACCTGGTTTGCGACGCGCTCGGCGTGCCGCTCATCTGGGGCGAGTACGGCACCCGCGCGAACGACCAGATCTCCTGGCTCGAGCAGGGCAACGGCGGCTGGTACCCCGTCTCGAAGGTCGACGCACAGAACCTCGCGCTGCAGGGCAGCGTGGTGCTCGCGACCTACAAGAACCCGAACCCGGACGCCTCGGGCCACATGGCCCTGGTGCTGCCCATCGAGGGCACGATGATGATCGCCCAGGCGGGAGCTCGCACTTTCAACCAGGGCTCGCTCGCCGCCGGCTTCGGCAGCATCGTCCCGGAGTTCTACGCTCACGCCTGAGCGTTCTTGAGCCACACGAACGTGCCGCTCGCCGTCGACGGCTCGTCGCGCCCGCCGAACTCGCTGGTGCAGCTCGGGAAGCACACCGGCTCCATGCGCGTGCGCACGTAGCCAGCCATCTGCGTCGACACCGCATGCCCCGTCGAGTGGAAGCGGCAGATGTCCTCCTTGCAGAGGTGGCACACCTGATCAGCGTCGGCGCCGCAGCGGCACTTCATCGGTCTTCTCGCATGCGCCGAGCCGTCTCTTGGGCGTCCTCGGCGACGCCAGAGATGACCGCTCGGCGGTAGATGTGCAGCAGTACGCGCCACGCTTCCTCGGTGAGTTCAGGGTGGTCTCCTTCGCGGTCATCGTGCATCTGCTCGATGGTTCCGAAGTAGTCGTTGCCGACGCTGTCGAGCACGTAGGCCTCGGCCCAGAGCATCGGATCTCTCTCGATGGCGTCGAGGTCTTCCTCGTCGACTTCGACATCCCAGTGGTTCGCGCCGTCGTTGAAGCCGTCTTGGCGCACGAGGCGCGGCAGATCAGGCTCCGATACGAAGAGCGCGGGGTTGTACCCCGGCTCGCGTTCGTTCCCGTACCAGCCATCGGCGTTGTCGCGCAGCCAGTCGGTGACACGCGTGTTCAACCGGAGCTGGAGTGCCTCGTCCCAGAGCTCGCGGTTGCGCTTCTGGAACGTCGAGTGGGTGATCTTGTCCGCCAGCAGCGCCTCAGAGTTCGCGCGCAACGCCTCGCCGATACGCTCCACCTCGACCTGGCCTTCCACCATCACCGGCCACGCGGTGCCACCGCGTTCGAAGAAGGCGTCGAGCGCCTTGCTGATCTTCGAGACGATGAGCGCCCAGCCGCTGTCGTCGGTGTCACCGACGAGCAGCTCCCCGTCGCTGGTGACCGCGAGCTCGGTGCCGTTCTTGAAGTCGTTCGGGAAGTGGTAGCGGCCGAAGAACGAGCCGGTGAAGTCGCCGTCGTCGAGGTACAGGTACACGTCGAACTGCCCCGGCATGGAGCTCTCCTTGCCGGGGATGATGCGGAGCTCCAGCATGTCCTCGCTGGGGAGGAGGCGCTGCGCGAAGAACCGCTCTGCGCCCTTGGGAGCTTCTTCGGCCTCGAGCACGAGCTGGGGCTTCTCGCCGATGACCTCCCCGATAGCCTCGCCCTCTTCGAGCGCGCCGTCGTCGAAGTAGCGGAGGATCTCACCGTCTTCGTCGAGCACCACCTCCGTCGGGTCGTTCGCGGTGATGGTGGCGCCGTCATCCCCGGTATAGACCGAAGTGTCGACCTGCACCTCGCCGTTGCGGAAGCGCTCCAACACGTTCTCGTCTGCGAGGCCCGCGTGAATGAGGCCCTTGATGTAGCCCTCGTCTGTGTTGTTCGAGATCATCGAGCCGATGAGGCGCCGGTCGTTGGTCTCGTAGCCGTCAGCAGCGTTGCCCCAGACGTCGAGCGCGTAGACCGCGAAGCGAGGCATGGGCTTACTCCGCTTCCGGGTCTTCGACGAAGGTCGCGTGCTGCAACGCGCCCGACTCCATCAGAGCATCGAGGAGCGGCCGCATGCCTTCGCCGGCTTCAGCTGCGTCGAGCAACGCGCGCAACGTGGGATTCAGCGGCTGACCGCCCGTCAAGCGCTTGATCAGGTCGTAGGCACCGACCATCTCGGTCTCGCCGTCGTTGTCGTCGTCGACAGCGACGAGCCCCAGGCTGACCTCGTCGGTCTGGCCTTTGTTGAGCTCGCCGATCATGTAGTACCGGCGGCTGTGACGGTTCTCTTCGAGCCGGAACATGAACCGGCCGTGGTTTTCGATCAGCCACTCTCGAGCTTCGTGGCTCCCCATTCCCTCGCCCAACGTCGCCGTCAACAGATCGCTGCGTTCGAGCGCGGCGCGTACGTCGAGCCGCAGGCACGTCACCGCCCATGCAGACAGTAGGCTCTCGGCGAGGTTCGGTACGCCGCCCATGTCGTCCAGCTCTTCAAGCGCGTCCGAGCTGTGCTCCGAGGAGAACACCGCGTTGTACTGATCAGCGGTGTAGACCAGCGCGCCGTCGGAGGTCTCGTCCAGGCGTTCTTGAATGGCGCCATCAGCGTCGCCACCGAAGTCGTTGGCGAAGTACTCGTGCACCAAGTCGCGCGTGAGACTCCACACGGTCTCGTAGTAGTCCCGCCAGAGAACGCGTTTCGCTTCCTCGACCTTCTCGTTCGCCATTCGTCAAGCCTCGTATGCGCCGGACAACCACACCATCATCGGTTTCTCCGCCTCGATGCGCAACACGGGATCGGAGCGGTCGCGGTCGACCAGGATGCCGGGAGAGATCTTCGTGAACTTGTTCAGCCGTCGCAGGCTGAGCAGCAGCATGTCGCATTCGAACACCAGTTGAGGCTGAGTCCAGACGCGCAGCGTGCCATCAGGAGGCGGGTCCTCGACCAAGCCAGCGATGCGGGTGATCACGACCCGCCGCGACAGAAGGAACGGCTTGAAGTTGTCCATCGTGAGGTCGACGTACGGAGCATCGTCTGTCCGCACTTCGACGCTACGCACGAACGGCACTGCGCGCGGCTTGGACACGGTCACAGGGCTCCGAACCCGAGGGTCTGGAAATAGCGCCCCCACTCGCTGCGTCATCGGCCAGCCTCGATGTCACTCCAGCTCACCGAGTCAGGGTCCGTGTGCTGGCCGCCCATCGTGATGAATCCGACGAGGTCTACCGCCTTCATCGACAGCGCCGTCACGGCGCACATGAACAGCAGGAAGCAGAGGAGCATCACAGGGCCTCCCAGCCCGGAAGAAACTGCGCGGGGTCCGGCGGGTCGAACGGCATCGGGGGATCGGCGAGGCCGCGCAGCACCTGGCGCCGGTTGTCCTCGCTCCAGAGCGGCACGCAGGAGTCGATCGAGTCGGTGCCCCAGGTCTTCACCAGCCGCACCCGCTCGCGGCCAGAGATGCGGCCGATGTGGCACGGGCGGCCGCACGCGTGCGCGAGCTTCACCCACCACCAGCCGGAGATGATCTTCCAGACCTCGGTACCGCCGACGAACAGGCCGTCGAACGCGCCCACCAGCGGAGCGATCTGCGTGAGCGTCATGCCGTCCTGCACCGCGAGATACACCTTGAGCTCATGCTGCCGCAGCCAGGGCAGCCATTCCAGCGAGCGCTCGAGCGAAGCAGCTCCGCCCGCAACGATGTCGGGGGCCACCACGAAGTCGGGCGGATGCTTCCCTTCAGCTGCGGCCTCGACCGCAGTGCGGAACGCGTCGGCCTCCCACGGCTTGTTCGCCTTGAACGCCAAGAACGCGGCGTTGTCGAGCGCCCATGGGCGCCGCCGTGCCGGCACCTCCTTCGGCTGCGTCATCTCGCCCCAGCCGTAGGAGGTGAGCTCGGCGATCAGAGCTCGGGCCCGAGTCTGGCCGACGTAGACCTTCACGACGTTCGTTTGCCCAGCGCGATGACTCGCTCGCTCGGGACCAGCAGGTCGACGACGTTCTTGCAGGCCAGGTACGCCCGCTTCTCGCACTCGGCGATCGCGTCATGGAGCGGGGCTTCGAGCTCCTTCTCCATAAACACGGTGGGGTGGCTGCGAATGAACCACAAGGTCGGTGGCGCACCGTGCATGCGCGTCACCACCAGCCGCAACACCCCGACTTGCCGTTCGAAGGAGGTGGGCACCCGTTGCGCGGCAGGCGTGTCGCGGGCGTACGAGGTGACGTCCTTCCATCCCGGCGGGAGCGAACGGCTCAAACGATCACCTTGTGGCCACCGTCTTCTTCGATCTCCACCATCGAGACGATAGCGCTGTTCGGCAGTTTCCCGACCTCGCGGCCCAGCTCCATCTTCAGCCACAGCGCGAGATGTTCGACCGTCGAGTTCCGCCGCACCGCCATCGCGCGAGCCGAGTCGGTGAACCCCGGCAGGAGCTCCAGCGGCGCGCAGCGCTCGTCGACCGCATAGCCGAGGTGATTGATGAACCGGTGGTCGATGAACGCCAGCACCCCGTTCACCATCTTGTCGAGGTACTCGTACTCGACCACCATGCCGGTCTCGGGGTCCACGTCGCCGTCGATCTCCACCATGATGTTGTAGCGGTGCCCGTGCAGCCGGCGGCAGGGATGGTCTTCAGGCACGCCCGCCGAGAGACGGTGCGCAGCCTGCACTTCGTACTTGCTCTGCAGCTTCATGTTCCACCTTTCGTACAGCGAGGGACTACTTCTTCTCGGCACGCGCCGCCAGCTCGGCCTGGGCGCGTTGCAGCGTCTCGCCGGCGGTCGGCCGGCTGAGCCAGCCTTCCTCCGCCAGGCGGTCGAACAGGACAGGGCCACACGACTCGCACAGCGGCACGCTGCAGGTGCGGTCGCCCGTCGGCTCCGACAGCGTGAGCACCCATTCGCGGGATGCGTTGGCGCCGCAGCGGCACTTCACGTTCTCGACCAGCCGGTTCAGCAGCGAGCGCGGCAAGAACGGCTTGTCCTTCATCGCATAGGTGATGGCCTCGGGCGGCCCACCCCATGCCGGATCCTTCAGCCACTCGGGGTCGAACCGCACCGGCGTCGGCCACGTAGACTGTATTCGTGAGCCCGCGACCGCCTGCGCCGCCGACTCGATCGGCGCCTCCCGGGACGACGTCTCGCACAAGACTTCGCCGATCTGCTCTCCCCACAGCCCGTGCACGCCGCCGATGTCGTGCTGCCGGTAGCAGTAGAGGCGGTAGGAGGCGACGCCGAACCGGCGCATCCACCCCGTCGCGACGAAGTGCATGTACTTCGCGTCCTGGAACACCACGATGGAGCGCCGCTCGAACGACGTGCGCACCTCGAGGATGTAGTTCCGGTTCGGGCTCTCGCGCTCCGCCGCCTGGATCGCTTCGAGGCTCACGGCTTCTTTCCTTTCGCCTTCTCCAGCGCGACGACGTCGCGGATCTCATCCACCAGGGCCTGGCAGGCTGCCGTCGCCTCGGTCACCTTGCGGATCTCCACCCCCACCTGCGTGCAGAGCTCGCGGAACAGCGCCCCGAGCTGCGGCACCGCCTGCGTCCGCTGCTCGCGCGATGCCGACAGCAGTGCCTGGGTGCTGTCGGAGGCCTCGTCGTAGACCGCCAGCGCCCAGGCGCGGTCGAGCTTGCGCCAGCAGAGCCACTTCCGCTGGCCTTCGAGGAACACGCCGCCGTCGAGCGGCACCCGCGCCGAGACGCCCAGCCGCGCTTGGCGGATGACCTCCTCGGCCTCGGAGAGCAGCTTGTTGAGCTCCTCGGTCTTCGCTTGGAGCTCCGGCACCCGCCCCTGCGCCGCGGTGAGCGCCGCCTGCCAGTCGTCAGACCCCACGGCGCGAGTCCTCCCACGTCTTGAAGACGACGGCCTGCCGCACCTGCGCCAGCGCCTGTTCGAGGATGGCCGCCGGCACGATGGGCTCGCTCTTGATGGACGCGTCCCGGCTGCTGAGCCGGGAGTACCACTCTTTGGTCACCCAGTGGTGCCGACGCGAGGGGCGCGTCTGCACCGCGTAGTGGCCCAGAACGACGTGCACCGCCGAGTGCATCTCGCGCACCCCGAACCGGTACACCACCCGCTTGAGCCGGTCTTCCGCGACGTCGAGGATCTCGATGTACATCACTGCACCTCGGCCGGTCGGCGCTGCGTAGGCGGGGGCTGACGCGAGTCGCCCCAGGGGATGTGGTCTCTCCCATACGAGATGACGACGCGGCGGACGAACTCGCCAGGCGCTGCGCGCTCGAAGGCCGCGCGCATCTGCTCGTAGAGCGCCTGCGCGTTCCCATCCGCCGGCGGCCCGAAGAAGCCCGACTCGAGGCCGATCTGCAGCGCCTCGCCGCCCAGCGTGTTGAGGTACAGCGGCACGCCCTGCTCGTTGCGCTCGCTGCCGCCCAGCACTTCGACTCCCTGCCGGAAGCAGATGTCGTCGATGACCTGCATCTTCGCCTGCATCAGGACCATCGAGACCTGCAGCGGGAGCTGGCGGATCTCCTCGGGGGTAATCAGCTGGAACAGGCCCGCGCGGAGCACGTACGGTGCGCCGCATTCGAGGCAGAACGCGAACAGCGCGGAGGTCGGCGTCTCCGTCACGTCGTCGGGCAGGTCTCCCGCCGCAGTCACACCGCACATCTTGCAGACGAGCTTCACTTGTCGATTCCTTTCATGACCACGTGTTCCATCAGCAGGTCTACCGTCTCGCGGAGCTTGTCGACAGACGCCGAGTCGTACGCGTAGACCCCGTGCTCCTTGTCGAAGCCGACGAAGCCGCCGTTGATCATGTCGTCGACAAACTCCTTGTTGTTCAGCAGCGCGGCCGCGAGCGTGGCGCGCGCCTGCATCCGGGCAGCGACCGCGACCTCTTCCTTGAGGTACTGAAGGGAGAGCTGCAGGGGGAAGTACGGGGTGGTCTCGCTGCTCATTTCTTCTTTCCCTTCTGTGGGGCGCTGAGAATGTTCAGCAAAGGGACCGGCTCGGACGCCTCCGCCTTCACCGCCTGAATCAGCAGCGCGTTCAGCGTGGTCTCGGTGTCGCGCAGCCGCTCGACGATGGAGTGGTACTTGCTGCCCTCGGGCATGCTGACGAACGCCCCCAGCATCGAGGACTGCACCTGCTCCAGGAACCGCCTGGCCTCGGCGACGGTGTTCTGGATCTCCCCGTACTCGCGGTGCGGCACGACGATCTTCTCTGCCCAGGCCATCAGCGCTGCCTCGCTTCCATCATTGCGTCGGCCAGCTCGTACGCGGCGCGGGCCAGCTCGCGTTTGTACCCCACGAGCTCGCCCTTCTTCGGGTTGGCGCGGACGAGCTCGACCAGCACCTTCGTCGCGATGTCGTCGCGGATCTCCCGCTGGTTCATCGGCACGTGCAGGTACACGTACGGGTCCTTCCGCCCGTGCTGCTGGCGCGGATCGACGTAGTCAGCGGGGTCGACGTCTTTCTTTTCGCCGGCCATCACTTCACCTTCCCCGAGCGGCGCAGCGCCGCCCGCGCGTTGCCCAGCGCGATCTCCCACGTCGGCCCGCGCGACGCGGTCAGCGTCGGCGCCCCCGAGGCGATGATGATGGGCTGGTCGACCTCGATCGGCTTCTCGTTGACGTAGGCGTGCGTCACCCAGTCCTTGCCGACACGGCTGACGACGAACGTGATGGTCTCCGTGCTCACGTGAGCGTCTCCGAGAGCACCAGGTTCTCGATGGTGCGGCTGTCCATGCCGTGGCGGCTCGACGCCAGATCGCCACCGTACTTGTAGTACTCGTAGTACTCGAGGAGCTTGAACTCGGCGATCGCCGGATTCGGAGCCTCGACCAGCCGCAGCATCGGCTTGCGCTCCTCTTTCTCTGCCATGTACCGCTTCGTCACGAGCTCGAACTGTGCGAGGTAGATCATCGGTTTCCTTTCAACGGCGGGAACGCGCCCAGCGCGACGAGGCTGAAGATGAACAGCCACGTCAGCCGCCCCCAGAACTCGAACGCGTGGAGCTCGCCCTCGAAGAGCCGCCCCACGATCGTCATCGCCTGCATCAGCGCGAAACACGCTGCGGCCAACGCCACCGCCATGCGCACGTCGCGGACCATCGTGCGGAGCTTCATCGGCCGAGCGCCTCGTAGTGCTTGCCGATGTTCCCGGCATCGAGCCAGGCGAGGTAGCGCTCCGCCTCCTCCTTCGAGAGGCTCGTGCTGGACTGGTACGAGATGTACTTCACGGACACGTAGCGGCCGGTGGCCGAGGCACGGGCGCCGAAGAACCACCGAATCCCCTCCCCCCGCTGCCGCTCGGCCTCCGTCGCGAGCCGCCAGCCCGACGAGTCGTGCGCGCGGTACGGGTTCAGTTTCGGGTCCGCCTCGATCCGCTTGAGGTGAACATGGATGCGGGCGGCGATCTCGGCGAGCTTCACGGCTTCTCCTTCAGTTCGGGATGCTTGAGCATGAGACGCTGCGTGCAGTCGGGGCAGGTGCAGCGCGCTATCTCTTCCTCGGGCGCCTCCGGCACGACGTGGTGGGTGATCTCGTCGACGCCGAACCACGTCGGCCTCAGCCCGTGCTTGTCAAGCCACGCCGAGAGCAGCGTGCGGAGCTGCTCGTTGAGCTCGTTCAGCGGCTGCTTGTCGCTCGCGAAGGCCTTCGCGTTCACTTCTCCGTCCCACTCCGAGGCGTGCTCGCCCACCCGCGCGTAGGCCGCGTCGGTGAGCTCGTTCAGGACCGCGCCCGCCAACTCCAGCGTCTCGTCGAACGGCGCGATCTTCCGACCCACGTAGAACGGCTCGTTGTGGCCCAGGTCCAGCGGGTTCGACAGGCTCTTGCCGGCTTCGATCGCCTCGTCGCGGCTGGTGTACTCGTCGGAGTCGCTGAAGTCCTCCCCGTGCGTCGAGAGGAGCCACACCTCGGCCGGCGCGGCGGGCTCGGTGTAGGGCGGGTCCATCGCGAAGCTCTTGGCCGCCTCGTCGAGCGAGAGCTCGGGGTGCTTCGCGGCGAAGGCGCGGAACTCCGCGTTGAGCTGGGCATCGATGGCGGCGTACCGCTCGACCTTCGCCACGTCCGCCTCGACGAGCTTGGTGAGCCCGGGAGCCGGCGTCGAGAACGGCCACCCCGGGCCGTCGGCGTAGCGCGGCCGCCCGCTCGTCTGGCGGCAGGCAGGGCAGTCGACGAGCTTGAGGTCCTCGGTGAGCCAGCCGTGCATGCCGGGCGACGTCTGCATCGCCTTCTCCTCGCTGCCGGGGTACATCGCGAAGTACTTCGGGTCGATCGACCTGTCCCACTTCTCGGCGATCGGCAGACCGCAGGCCGTCCAGAAGAACGGGCGCGTGGCGCGGTGGATGAACCGGTTCATGCTTCATCGCCTTTCTTGCTGGCGTCGTCGGGGTGGCGCTCCGAGCGGATGGCGTACTTCGCCCACTCGCCCATCACGTCGGAGAGGACGGAGAAGATCTCCCCGTACGTGAGCCCGTGCTTGTCGATCGCGTCGGTCAGCGCTTTGCCGACCTCGTGCCGCGCTTCCTGAACGATCTGATACCTCGGGTGCAGTCGGATTCCCATCAGCGGGTTTCCTTCACGTCGACGTTGAGCTCGGTGATGCGGGTGCCCCTCGACGGATCGTTGAACATCGTCATCAGCAGGTGGTTGAGGGCCTGTTCGATCTCGAAGTCCGAAGGGGCCATCTTCCCCGCGTAGTCGCCCGTGACCCTCGACCTCTTTCGTGTAGCCGGTAACCCATCAGAGAGCCCCCAGGTTGAGCTCGGCGTACTGGACGACGTACTTCGCGAACTGCACGAGCACCTCCTGGCCGTCGAACATGAACATCTCGGCCTTGCGGTCGCGCGCCATCTCGTACTCGCGTTTGAACCGCGCCATCGTCTCGCGCGACACCTGCTTCCCGAACAGCTGCACGGAGCCGCTCATGAGGTCTTTTCCTCGTCTTCGGTGACGAACGGGAGCTCGCCCTCGGGCCGGCGCTTGGCGATGGTGACGCCCGCGAGCACCGCCTGGAGGATGGTCCCGGTGTTCTGCTGGGCCGCCTTGAAGTGGTCGCTGATCGACTCGTTCACGGCGCGGCTCACCTGCGGCGCGGCAGCGAACAGGCGGACCTGGATGTCGCGCAGGCGGTCAGCGAGGCGGTCGTTGCCCAGCTCGCGCGCCGCGTCCGCCAGGCGGCTCACCTCATCGCCGCAGCGGTATACCTCGTCGACGGCGTCGTGCACGTCATCCAGCCACGTACGCTGCCCTTCGGTCTTCGCGTCAGCCATGGTCGCCCCCACGTTCGTTACGGATGAGCGCGACGCCCAACTGGGCGGTGAACTCCTTGACGACCTGCGCGTCAGCCTGCGCCGTCTGCAACTCCAGCCGCGTCGAGCCCAGCGTCGTCGTGTCCGTCAACCGCGCCAGTGCGAAGTGAAGAGTGTTGATCTGCTGCGGCGTACCGGTAATTGAGACGGTGACCTGCGTGATGCGCTCGACGTTGACCTTCACGGTGCGGCCTCCTGGTACAGGTACTTCGCCAACTGCTCGCCCTCGGCGGCGCGGCCCATCTCGAACAGCTTGTCGGCCTCGACGCGCGCCCAGCCGAGATCGCTGACCTCGCCGTACTCCAGCGCCTTGAGCAGCGTCAGCGGGCGCGGCACGAACCGCCAGAGGAGCCAACTACCCTTCGACGAGCGACCGCAGCGACGCGTGCCGTGCGCGCCGAACTCGGGGAAGTACATCTCCATCCAGCCGTGCTTCAGCGCTTCCTGAAGAGTCAGCGCCTGATCACCGATCTGCGTAGAGCGAAGGAACGCAGTAGCGCTCGGGAACTCGATCTCGCCGCGCTTGCCAGGCCGCCAGATGTGCTTGCGGTTGCCGCAGGTGCAGTTCGTCACGTACTCGCGGTGCTCCACGTCGCGCACGTGCAGCGCGTACGAGCCGGGAGGCAGCAGCGGCGCGCCTTCGTCGTGGCGGATCGACGCGAACACCTGCACGACGCCCCCGCTGCACGCCTGCTGGTGCACCACGCCGTTCGGGCTGCCCGCGCCCCAGAGCTCGTCGGGGTGGTTGACGTAGCCCACCGCCACCTTCGTGGTCGGCTTCGGGCGCATGCCGGCGCGGCGGAGGAACGCCTGCTCGCCGACCGTCAGCGAGGAGAACCGGATGAGCTCGACAGCGGAGCGGAGACTCTTCACGGGACGATCTTTCTGGCGCGCTCGTCGAGCTCGACCGAGAGCAGCTGCAGCGCCTTGCGCACGTACTTCGCGTCGACGGTGAGGCCTTCGGCGAGCGCCTCATCGTCGCAGTTGTCGGCGTCCTCCCGTGCCGTCGTGGCGAGGCGGCGCAGTGCCTCTCGCCGCCCGAGGCGGAGTTTCGTGGCGTACTTCACGGAGATCTCCACGCGCAGAAGTAGCGGCAGCCGTCGTTGCCGCAGGACTCGACGACGGCGCAGTACGAGCCCAGCCGCACCTCGCCCTCGCGCTCGCAGCCACAGATCGGCTCGCCTTTGTAGGGGACGGGCGGCGCACCGCAGGCTGCGAGCGCGAGGAGCAGAAGGAAGCGTTTCATTCGGCACCGGTGGGGACGCCGCAGAGGTACCCAGCGGCGAAGTACACGTCACGCAGCGCGTCGGTGTACCGCTCGCGCAGCACCTCGGTCTCGTGCACCCAGCGCTGACGCTCGGCGTCCGGTATCGACGGGTCAGGCTTGCGAGCCAGCCACGCCTTCCGCGCCGCAGCGGCAGCCTGCGTGTGCTTCTTGAGCGTCGCGAGCCGCTCTTTCTCCTCGGCGCGGGTCACGAGTGGGCCGCTCCGGGAACGCCGTTCTTCGCCTCGACCACCATCGCGTCAGTCCACCCGTGCTGCTTGAGGTGCTTCACGGCGGCGTCGAACGTGAGGCCACCTGCGGACGTGTTGGGGAAGAACAGCGCGAAGCCCTGCCGACGCGCGATGCGCACGACGTGGTTCTCGCCGTCGGTGAGGTCCGGGTAGTGCAGCCGAGCCCAGTCGTCTTGCGCGTCCTCCTCGAGTTCCTGCTGGAACATCTCGATGGCCATGTCCGCCTGCCCGAGCACCCATTCCTCGCTCACGAGACCCGTGTGGGGGTCCACGCTGTAGTCGGTCGTGCCGCTGCTTTCGACCTGCCGCTGCAGGAGGTGACAGAGGTTGGTGATCAGATCTCGGATGTTCTGCGCGCGGTCTTCGTTCTGCGTGCGGAAGACGAGCGCGAACAGGTCGACGGCGAGGAGAGCGCTCTCGGCGCGCTCGTCGTTCGTCGGCCTCTCTGGGTCAATCCGCGCCTCGTACACGCGCTCGGGCAACGCTTTCACGAACGCCTTCACCTCGGCCTCGTACGAGCCGAAGAAGCTCTTCTGCTTCTCGGGCTTCGACTTTCGCTTCGCCATGGTCAGCCCTCCCTCGCCTTCGCCTGCTGGTACGGCGAGTTCACCAGCATCAACTCGCCCGCCGCGAGGTTCGGCTGCTTGTACTTCTTCGCGAGCTGAGCGCGCGCCTTCGGCTCCTGCACGGCGTTGGGGACGCCGACGACGAGCCACACCGTGTCGCCCCGCGCGTCGGTGAAGTGGTACTTGAACGGCAGCAGACCACGTGCACGGAAGGCCTCGGCGTCCCTCACGAGCTTCATGTCGATCCGCGCCTGCTCCTTCGCGCGCAGCATGTCCTCGGCGAGCTTCGCGTAGAAACCATCCTCGCCGAGGTAGTACGACTCTGCGGCGGGAGCATCGAACGAGTCAGTGAACGTGAACTTCTCGGGCGGCAGGTGGAGGATCCACTCCTGCACCTGCGAGGCGAGCGCGAGGTGGTCGGGCGAGTAATGCACCCTGCACGCGCCGCCGCGCCCGTCGTTGTCGACCGAGCCGATGCGCTTGCCGTTCGCGTAGATCTCCGCGCGGAACATCAGCGTCTCTTCGCTGAAGCGCTGGTTCGCGACGAACTTGCGAAGCTCGACCTTGATCGGCGCAGGCGGCGAGATCGTCTCTTCGAGGTACTTCTGCATGCGGAACACGTCGAGCGCCTCCGGGCCGAAGTGCTTCTCGTGCGTGGAGTGCGGATCCCAGACCGCGTTCGTGCCGCTCCGGTAGCCGTTGCCCTCGGGCACCTGATTCGGGTCGCAGAGGACGATGCGGCCCTTCACGAAGCCGTCGTACTGCGACTTGATCATCTTGCCGAGCACGTAGTGGCCGCGCGCCACTTCAGGCTGCGCCTTCGCCGCCTGCGCGCGAAGCTCGTCGAGCGAGACGATCGGCGAGGCCACGCCCAGCTCGCGCGCCATGTCGATGATCACCTTCGCGGTGCCGTCGTCGAGCGTCGTGCGCCACGTGTTGAGGAGGTTCCGGAGTTCGGCGTTCATCGCGACACCTCCGCCCGAGCCTCGGCAGCGGTGCGCGTGTTCGGCGCGGTGCTCGGGCCGACGTACTGCTCGATCAACTCGACGTGGCGGAGGATCTCCGCCTCGGTCTCCGTGCCGTCGACGCCGTTGGCGAGCACGCGCAGCCCCGTGAGGATGCTGCGGATACTGTCGGCGATGTCGCACGGGACGCAGCACTGCGAGCCGTTCAACGCGCGCTCGCCCGACACGCACTTCAGCATGTGCCCGTAGCGCTCGTCGTCGTCGCGCGCGGCTTCGAGAAGCGCCTCGGCCGATGCGCTTCGCGGCGCGCCACCGAGCTTCAGGCGGATGCGCTCCGCGACCTCAGGCTTCACCGGATCGTTTCCGTCCTTGTCCGGCTCGGAGTGGAAGTCCATCGCGAGCGCGATGGCTTCAAGCTCTTCGCGATCGAACGTCGGGGGCGCGACCTCGGTGCAGATCTGCGTGTCCGCGTTCGGTGCCATGCCTCCGCCGGGAGGGATCACCGTCTTGATCCGCGCTGCCGCCATGTTCGCCGCCGCCTGCCCAGCGCGAACCATCTCGATCAAGTCGACCTTCGGGAGTTTCCAGAGGTCATCGCGCGATGCGCCGCTGTTCGCGCGCCTCGACGGAATGGTGAAGTTCGGGAGATCGGGGTTCTTGCGACGCGTCGAGCCGCTCTTCTTGCCTGCCATAGTGCCTTCCAGCGCTAGCCCGCCGTCCCCAGCGGGGTGGCCCGTTCAGTGGGCCGTTCATGATCACCCTTGTTTCATGGCCCACGGGCCATGTCAAGCGCAAAACGGCGCTTTTGCGCTAAGGGTATGATTAACCTAGGTTAATACGACCATGCGCTTGCATCCGCTCGGCGCCAGGCGTACAAGGGCCGCATGGCGCGCCAAGATCTGAAACTCGTCGGGGTGAATGTGGAGCCGGACGTACACGCCGCCCTCAGCGAGTTCGCGGCGGAGCACGACCTTCCTCTCTCGGTAGCCGCTCGCATGCTTCTGCGGAAAGCGTTGGAGGGAGAAGGCGCTGAGCTTGTCGCGCTCGATCTCGGAGACGCTGGCTTCGTCGAAGGCGTGCGGCGCGGCATCGCGAAGGTGCACAAGCACATGGCGCTCCTCTTCAAAGACTTCAGCGAAGGGCGCTAATGCGACGGTGCACGGTCTGCGAGAAGCCGACCAACGGCTTCATCTGGAACTACACGTGGGTGCGCGACGACGCGCAGATCCAAGGGTGGCTGAGGGCCGCCTTCCCCGACGCTACCCTCACCGACGCGATGAACTTCAACCCCCACCGGAGAGAACGATGACTCGGAGACTCGTGCTGCTCTTGCTGTTCACCCTCACCGCCTGCCCGCCTCCACCGCAGGGCACTGTCGGCGGCATCGACGTGTGGCACTACGATGATGAAGACGCGGGCGTGCGCTGCTACGCCGCTGACAACCACCGTTTCTCCTGCGTGAAGGTGCGGCCTTGAGTCGCATCGGCGGAGTTCCAAAGTCGTTCAACTACGACGTGCCGCAGGCGGTGATCGCCGAGACCCGCGACAAGCTCGCACTCGAGGAGATGGTGCGCGAGTTGAACGCTGAGCTGGGCACCGCCGAGGCGCGCGTCGTGGAGCTCAAGGCGCGGATTGCTCAGGTTCGCGACGCGCACGATGCCGACGGCCGCGCGGTCATCCGCCTCACGCTTGAACGTGACGACGCTCGCGCGCAACGCGACGAAGCTCGCGCGCAGAAGCGGCCAGGCGCTGCGCCCGCGAACCACCGATGTGATGCGTACGGTCTCTCGATGCCGTACTTCGAGGGGATCACCTTCTGCCGCAAGGCGGGCGCTCGAGCCGCCGGGGAGCTGCTCAACGAGTTGAAGCGCGAACGCCAGCAGCATCACGACGACATCGCAGGGCTGCTGGCGCCGCTTCGCTATGTCGCGCTCGATCGCGGCTTCCAGCTGCGCGGGCAGGAGTCGCTGCAGGAGCTCGTGCAGACCACCATCGAGTCGTTCTCGAAGAAGCTCGTCGACTTTCACTCGCCCACTGACGGTGGCGAGGTTCACGCCGGAGCAGCTCCCGGCGCCGGCATCGACCGGGAAAAACCGAGCGCCCCTGAAACCGGCGCTGCGCTGGCGAGCGCTCAGATACCGGAGCAGCGGGGAATTGGCACTCCACCCGCTGACTCCGGGGATGTTTCTACGGTCTGTGTTGTGTGTGGAGAAAGCCCAGCGGGCGATCCGCACGACGCGCCGAACAAAGTGTGGTCGCCCGAGTCACAGGCATGGAAACCGTGCCCGAAGTGCACGCCTGCGAAGGAGCCGCTGTGATGTCCGCGAAAGGGTACCGCCGACACCTGAAGCGACTCACGAAGCAGCGCAGGCGCGAGCGGCTGGAGACGACGTACAGCGTCGGCTGCGGCCCGCTGGAGCTCGACGTGCTGCACGCGCGGAAGGCGGGCTGGACTGTGCGCCAGCTCGAACGCGTCTCCGAGCAGATCATCGCGATGGGCAAGCGCGAGTTCCGCGTCGCCCATCGGAACGGCCCCGTGCTGACGTGCAGCTGCGTCGTCTGCGACCCGACGATGAAGGACGCGGACTCGGACTCGCCCGAGGTGCGCGCGTCGTGGCGGCGCCGAGGCCTCTGGCCGGTGACTAAGAAGCAGCGCGAAGAGCAGCGGATCAACCTCGCCCGCCGGATCATGCCGCCGCTGAAGCCATGATGAAGACCTCGACGAAGGTCGACCTCACCGGCGACGTGCTCTGGAAGCGGCTCTTCCTGCTGGTGCTGTTCGTGCTCATCGAGCCGCTGCGCACGACGCACGTGCCGTGGCAGAAGCGGTGCCTGAAGTGGATGGTGCGGCTCAAGATGAAGCCCGAGGCCACGGCGCGCCTGTTCGTGTTCGTGGTGAAGCAGGGCATTTTCTACTGGGAGCTTGCCGAAGCAAACGGTGACTTCCCCATCGCTGCGCAGCGCTTCCTGGGCGCTGAGCTCGTCAAGCGCCGCGAGGAGTACGTCCGCCAGGTGTTCAAGCACTTCGAGCGGATCGGCCAGTTCGAAGGGGTCTTCGAAGCGTGAGCGACCTGCTGAAGCAGATGGAGGCCTTCGTCGAGAAGGAGGCGGTGCACAACCGCGCCGCCGAGGGCACGAAGACGACGTACCTGGCGGGGCTCGCGCGCTTCTTCGCGGCCGCCGAGATCTCCGAGCTCTCGGGCGTGCGCGAGCTGGCGGAGGAAGGCCCGCGGGCGGTGCAGCGCATCATCAAGCGCCTCGAGAAGGACTACGCGCCGTCGACGGTGAGCCAGACGCTGGTGGTCGCCAGGCAGTTCTACAAGGCGCTGGCGATCGACGAGCCCGAGCTCAAGAACCCGCTCGCCGACGTCTCGGTGCCCGTGCCGGCGAACTCGCCCGAGTGGAACGTGCTCCACGAGGGTGACACGAAGAAGTTGCTGAAGGAGATCGAGGATCCCCGCGAGCGCGCCGTCATCTTGACCCTGGTGCTGCAGGGGTGGCGCGTCTCCGAGTTCTGCCGGATGACCTGGGGGAACGTACGCGCGAAGGGCGACCGGTACGTGGTGGAGTGGCGGGCGAAGGGGAAGAAGCTCCGCGTCCAAGGCCTCCAGCCGGCGGTGCTCGGAGCGGCGCAGGAGCTCGCCGGCGAGAAACCGACTCCCAAGGCGCCGTTCATCGCGCGCGACGAGTTCGGCCGGCCGTACGACCGCCACCGCGTCTACAAGATCGTTCGGAAGTACGCCGCCGCAGCCGGCTTCCGGCTGACGCCGCACGGCCTGCGCGCCACGTACGTGTCGTCGGTCATCGACCGCAAAGGCATCGAGGCGGCGCGCCAGCTCGCTGGGCACCAGAGCATCGCGACGACGCAGAAGTACAGCCGCTGGAAGGTCGAGCGCGATGACGACCTCACCGTGGAGGACTTGTGAGCCGCGCGCGCCAATACATCTTCCGGCACGACCTGTCGTCGGTGGTGTTCTTGTGCGAAGTGAGAACGCTGTTTCACGGCGGCGGCGAGTACACGCTGCCGTTCATCTACGAGCAGCAGAAGAGCGCGAACCTGGTGTTGCTCTTCTCCTTGGCGCTGAGCTCCTGGCTCATCGGCCTTCAAGACGACACCTCGACCGGCCTCGTGCTGGTCTGCGTGAACCTCATCACGATGCTGTCGTCTCTGTTCTTCCTCGTGATGCCGCTGTTCGAGCTCGGCCCGATGTTTCGCCCCCAGCGCGTCTATCGCGACGGCGACGTTCACTTCCGCCACGCGCTGCCCGAATTCGTACCTGCGCAGTGGCGTTACGGTTGACAGCCGTATGGCCAGTAGGCCATAACGTCGCTGCGGCGCGGGGACGCGCCCTTAGGAGGAAACACATATGGTTGACTCACCGATCGACGACGATCTCGATCTCCGCAAGGTCTGCTCATTGACCGACGACGAGCTCCGCAAGGTCTGCGACGCGCGGAAGATCCTCACCGTCGACGAGGGCGCGTACAAAGACTTCCACTACGAGCGCGACAGATTGCGCGCAGAGCGTGACGGGTTGCGCGCCGAGCTCGAGGCGACGAAGAAGGCGAAGCGGGAGAACGACGATCGGTTCATGACCGAGCGCGACCAGGCGCGCCAGGAAGCACGTGCGGCGCAGGCTCTGCTCGACTGCTACCGTCAAACCAAAGCGTTCTGGCCGTTGAGCCTGCGCGCTGCCATCGACAACTACGACCTACCGAAGGTCGTCGAGCTCACGAAGCAACACGATGCGGTGGTCGCGCAGTGGAAAGCTGACTCGGACGCGCTCGCCGACATCAAGGCGAAGATCGCCTGGGACCGCGACCCCACGAAGCGAGTGCCCGACGTACCAGTCACGCAGGTGCGTTACGACGAGCTGCTGAGAGAGCGCGAGCGACTCCGCGGACTGCTGAAGCCACTGCGCCTGCTCGCGCGTACCGCAGCTGACCGCGCGACGGACATCGACCTGCTCATCGAAGAGGAGCTCAATGACGAGGAGGAGTCCGACGAAGACGAGACGATGAACATGAGCGTCGACGAACTGGAGCTTTCGGTTCGCATTGCGAACGTTCTGGAGCGGCGGGGCGTGAAGACGGTCGAAGACCTCATCTCGTTCAGCCGCGAAGACCTCATCAAGGAAGGCTGCAGGCCGAAACAGATCGACGAGCTCGAACAGGAGCTGGCCGACCTCGGCGTGCACCTGAGGCGCGAGACGCTGGACCTTCGCTGCCCAGCCTGTGGCTCGTCGTCGCCGCACCTGCACCCAGCCCTGCAGCACGAGGGTGAGGTGCAACTGTGCGAGCACCCGTGGCACGCGTCGACCGAAGAAGGGCGCGCGCGGCTCGCAAACTTTCTGAACAAGGGTGAGCCGTTCAATGCCGCGCACGTGTACGACACCGACCGGTACATCGCGGGCATCGGCTGCGTCGCGCACAAGGTGCACCGCGACTACACGGCGATCAGCAAGAGAGACCTGCGTTGCCTGATGGACGCGGTCGCGCTGCACACCGGTACGAAGGGCTTCATCGCTGAAATCGATGCCCTGAACGCAGAGGCGAACGATGGGGTCCGCTTCGAGGCTGGGGCCTACAAGGACTACCTGCGCTTCGTCGATCTCAGGAGCCAGATCGAAAAGACGGCGCTTGAGGTGCTCGCGAAGAAGGACGATCTCCTGCGATGACTACGTCGAAGCTGAACACGTTCACCCGCGAGTTCTCCGACTTCGACCTTCAGGTGCTGAAGGACTTCGCGCTGGAGGCGCCGTACGAGTGGCGGCTGATGTTCGACCAGCTCATCGAGTGCGCCGATGACTCGCGGAAGATCGACAAGGTGCAGGAAGAGCTCGACGCGCTGAAGGACAGCGCGAACAAGGCGCGTATGCGGCTCCAGACTGCCTGCGAGGAGCTCGACCGGCTCATTCCGCAGAACTTCGTCAACATCACCCAGACGTACACGCTCGACGAGCTGAAGCGGCTGTTCACCTCGCTCGAGGAGCTCCACACCAAGTTCATCGAGGCGAAAGGCGAGCTATAGTTTGTCGTAGCCCTCTGGTTGCCAGAACTCCCCCTCCCTCTGGCGCTGGAGATCCAGGAGAGTCGACCCTCCGGCTAGGTCGACATTGGAGTCCCGAGGCACCTCGGGCCTCCTCTCAGCCGATGCAGGTCGTCCAGGCCCGAACGGTCGTAATTTGGCTCGACTGGCGGTAGCGGACCTGCATCGGCTGAGAGGATGAAGAAGCACTACTTCGATGTCAGAAAGGTGACACGTATGGCGGAGACGGAAGAGAAGAACCCGTGGAAGAACCCGTGGGCGCAGTTCGAGGCGGCCAGGCCTGAGGACTTGACGCCCGACTCCGCCGGCATCATCGGCGCGATCGCGAAGGTGTACGCGCTGCTGGGCGACATGAAGAACCTGTTGCCCGACGTGGTGACGGCGAACGATCGCTTCGATGCGCGGATGAACCGGCACGAGGACTGGCTCGACGCGCGGGAGATCCGCGCCGAAGCGAACGCCGACGAGCGGCTGCGCGAGCAGACGGCCTCGTGGCTGCTGGCGGCGATCGTCGAGCGGCCGCCGACGTTCACGTACGACGTGAAGCGACCACCGACGTTCACGTACAACCTGCACGTGATGCATGAACCGCCGACGCCCCAGCAACAGGCCGCTGAAGCGGTGATGATGGCCGACCTGCTGCGCGCCGAGCTCGCGCGGACGCGCGCGGCCGAGACGGCGAAGCAGGAAGCGGTGCTCGACGGCGCGACTGCTGCTGCGAAGCCTGGCGTGCCTGCGCCGAAGCACCCGTACACCGAGTACCACGACGCGGCGCAGAAGCTCGCGGAGACGGTCGAGGGCGCCTGCGCCACGATCGATGGCCTCGGCGACGAGAACATTTCCTCTCACGTCGAGCGCGCGCTCAAGAACATCATGGTGGCGCTTCGCTACGAAGTGAAGAGGTTCTACGACGCCGGCAAGCGTTGCGTGCCCGTCGACGATCCGGAGGCGCCCTGATGGACCCGCTGCAGGCGCTGGAGCAGGTGAAGGCGACGTTCAAGGAGTTCCGGGACAAGATCGACTGGGAGCTCGACGGGCCGGTCTACCGCGGCGAGCTCGTCGTCGGCGACCAAGTAGAGTTCGCGTTGATGATCGGCGCGCTGGGCGGCTTCCGCGTGGGAAGCGCGACGCTGATGAAAGCGAAGGCCATCGTTCACTTGCCGCCCGAGTTCGTCGACGAGGTGCTCCCGGTGGCCAAGGCCGCGTGCGCGGTGCCGAAGACGACGGTCGCCGAGTGCTGGCGTCGGTTCTCGGTGTTCTGCGTGCCGGAAGGCGCCTCCGAGAACCAGCGGGCGACGATGCGCAACACGTTCTACGCGGGGTTCCTCGACTGCTTTCAGGCGATGCAGGCGATCTCCCACGCCGGGAAGACCGACGAGGAGACGTCTGCCATGCTCAACGAGTTGGAGCGCGAGGCGCGCGCGAACTTCGAGAAGATGGTCGATGACCCCGAAATGAAAGGAGCGATGTCGTGAAACTGAAACTGCTGAAGGTCGGAGCGAAGTGGTGCCCCCCGTGCCAGGCGCTCGACAAGCGCGGCACGCTCGAGAAGTTCGAGGCGAAGCATCCCGACGTGAAGGTGGAGATTCACGACGACCCGCGCGCGGACCCCGAGGTCGGCTCGGCCAGCCGCTGGGAGGCGTTCGTCGACAAGTGGAACGTGAGGGCGTTCCCGACGCTCATCTGGGTCGCCGGCGATACGGAGCTGCTGCGCACTACGGACGTGAGCGCCGCCGGCATCGAGGCGCAGTACGAGAAGGCGCTCAAGAAGATGGAGCGCCTGTGAGGACGGTGAAGATCGATATCGTCCTGTCCAAGGAAGACGACGGGTACTTCTACGCCCAGGCGGCGGAGGACTCGGTCGATGACCACGACGCGCCGGTCACGAAGGTGAACTTCTCGCGCAAGATGAACGGCGCCATCGCGCACGCGCTCGAAGAGCTGGCGGCGGAGTACCGGAAAGCTGCGCGCGATGAGTGAGACCGCGTTCTTGCGGCGTCCGGCACCGATGACTGCGGCCTCCGAGGTCGCGGTCGGACGGTTCATATCCCAAGTACTCAACAAGGAGCCGTGATGGCGCTGGAGAACATCCTGCTGTTGGCAATGAAGGGCACGCAGGTGCGGCTCGCAGCTGCGGTCGAGCGAGCCGAACGTGCTCGCGTCGGAGCCGACGACGAGCGGGCCGGCGCGGGGAAGGCCTTCTTCGACGAGGTCGAGCAGGTTCGCGCGGACCTGTATGTCGCGATCCTCGATCTCGAAAAGATGCAGCAGAAGCTCAAGTAGAGATCGGTCTTCGAGAACTTTTCGGGAAGGCGATTCTCGAAGACCCCGGCGTCAGGCCGTTGGGAGAGTACCTCCGAAACAGACTCGGCCTGACGCCGTTCTTTCAGGTAGGCTGAACACGCATGGCGAAACTGTACGAGCTGGTGCGGTCACCGCGCGCTAGAGAAGCTGCTGAGGCCTGGGGCGAGCACGACTTCGAGCCTGGCTACTTCGCGATCCTCAACGACATGCTGCTGCAGAACAGCGAGCTCACAGAGGCGCAGCACATCGAGCTCCTCCTGAACGTTCGCGACGCGGTGCTGAAACGCCGGCTGCGCGAGCCGACGCGCGAGTGGTCGAAGGAGCTCGCGCCCAACGACGGAGACCTCGTGCAGTCGCCGGAGATCGTCCGGCTGGTGCGCGCTGCAGCGCTGCCGTTCGACGATGAGCACTGGGTCGCTGATCGGCTTGCGCAGGTCGTGACCGACAACGAGAAGCGCATCATGAAGGAGAATCTGGAGTGGGTGGTCGGCGAGGTCGGCAACCTCGAAGACGAAGGCTGGGAAGTTTTCCCGGCTGAGCTCCACCCAGCGGTCATCGACGGTGAGACTCGACGAGGCCTCGACGGGCAACCGTTCCGGTTCACTTCCAAGTACCCGCACCGGTACGGCTACGTGATGGACTACGCGCCGGAGTGGCTGCAGAGAGACCTCACCAGCGAGATGGAAGACATGGGCATCGAGAGCCCGAGCTTCGTGACGATCTGGGTCGACGGTGACGCGCCGGAAGGTCTCGTCGACGTGAAAGACCGTCACCTCTATCAGCGGGTCTATTCGGGCGGCCGCGCCGCAGAGGTTGAATGCCCGAACTCTGACATGGAAAGCGGCAACGACTCGGACGGCATCGTCTCGGTCGAGAGCACCTACTACGGCGAGTACCCGAACGAGCGCTGCAGGTTCTGCGAAGGCAAGATCGGCGAAGAGCACGGCATGCTCTACATCGGCGAGGGCGCCGAGTACGTCTACGTGAAGGTGCCGCTCCTCGGTGCCCAGGTGCAGAACGAGGAGTCGGAGGAGGCCATCGCCGAGCTCTGGGAGTCGACGCCGCTGTACCAGGACGAGTACGAGCTCGTCTTCGAGAACGGCCGCTGGTGGGTGCTGACGGGCAGCATGCGCTACCGTGTCTTCGACACCGAGCTCGCCGACCGGTTCGACTTCGAGCGCGTGGGCTAACGCCGGCTGCGACGTCGTCGGCGCCGCCGGTAGCCGGCGACGCTGGAGCGCTTCGCGAGCACCACGCCGCCGATGAGCACCAGGGCCACGCCACCGATGGCGACATACACCCAGGGCGACGTCGGGCTGAGCGACTGCTCGTAGGCCTTCGCCGCTGCAGCGTCGGCCTCCGCTTGGCGCTGCTGCTCGAGCAGACGGGCGAGCTCGGCTTCGAGCTGGGCAGCGATCGCCGCATCGTCGACGGCCTGCGTCGCGGCGGCCTTCGCCTGGGCGACGGTCGCCTCTTCCCTGATCTGCCGCGTGGCGGCGCGCGCCTCAACGAGGGCCTGCACCGCAGCGGTGGAGCTCCCGCTCCCGCGCATGAGGGTCTCACCAAAAGCGCGCATCGTACCTCCCGAACGCGGAGCGGCCGCTCACGAGCGTGTAGATGTTCACCGCGGCGGCGCCCAGACCGATGAGCCCGACGATGGTGCCGGCGACCTTGTGCTTGCGCCGGAACAGGTACGCACTGCCGGCGAGGGTGAGCGCGTTCACTCCCAGCGCGACGCCTGAGCGCACGCGGAGCGTGGTCGACTGCTGCGCCTGCTCGGCGAGCATCTCGCTCCCCGGCTTGTCGGCCGTGCCTGGCAGCCGGAACGCGCCAGGGGGCGCGAGCGGTGCCGAGCCCATGGCGCGTCTCACCGCCGGCTCCGGCGACGCTTCTTCAGCGAGAGGCCCAGGATGGAGCCGCCGGCGAGCAGGAACAGGCCTACTCCGCCGCCGACCAGCCACCACTTGTACTGCTCGAGGAACAGCTGCACGGGGTCGTACACCGGCCCGTACGGCTGGTAGTTCTCGCTGGGGTTGCCGGCGTTGACCATCAGGTCGGGCCGGTACTCGGGCCCGTACGGCACGTCGCTCATCGAGCCGATGATGCGGTCGTTGGTCGCGCCAGCGCCCGCCGAAGCAGCCTCGCCGTCATTGAAGTACGTCGCTCCGAATCTCATCGCCTTCTCCTTTTCCTGCGGTACCCCGAGAGCTTCTTGCCGGAGCTCCGGCGCCGGATGATCACGTAGAGCCCGCCCAGCAGCGCGAGGCCTCCGACGGCCACTCCGACGTAGACCAGCGGGCTCGTGCCGCCCTCGGCGGTCGCTGCAGCGGAGCCGGAGGTCATGTCGCCGGGCACGCCACTCGGGTTGCGGTTCACCGCGCCCGGGTTGTTCGGAGCCGGCGTCGAGAAGTCGTTCACGCCGCCGGCCGAGTCGGGCGGCATCGCGGTGACCTTGCGGACGGCGATCTGCCGGATGATCGTCTGGAGCTGCTTGAACGCGTTGATCAGCGCGGCCGTCGTCGACCGGTTGTAGTCGCCGGTGATGCTGTGGTTCGCGGCGAGCGCGTCGGCAGAGGCGATGAGCGCCTTCATCTCGGCAAGCTTGCTGTCCTTCCACTCCGCGTCGGCGGGGTTGATCGACGAGTCGAGGGCGATCCAGCTCTTCGAGGCCTGGTTGAGCACTGCGGCGCTGAGCGGGGTGTACCCGATGCTCGCGACGTCGGCGCTGATCGCCCACCGCGACTGCCCCGTCCAGTTGTTGAACGTGTCGGCGCCCTGGAACCCAGGTCCGCCGGTGAACAGGTCGAACGCCGAGGCTCCGAACGCGCCCAGCGCGTTGCCGAAGTAGCCGTAGTGGCTGATCGCCCGGCTCTTGTGCATGCTCATCGTCGACTCCTTCTGCGGTACCCCGCGAGATGCTTCTTACGCCGTGCGAAGAACGCGGCGCCGCCGGCCGCGAGCACGAGCGCCCCGAGCAGCCAGGGGGCGGCCGAGCCCAGCCCGGAACCCTTCTGCGCTGCGTTCGTCTTCGCCTGCAGGTGCGCGGCGGCGGCCGCGTCGGCTTGCGCCTTTGCTTGATTCGCGGCGGCGATCGCCGCCTGGGCCGCAGCGATGGAGCTCTGCGACTGCTCGACGGCTGCGCGTGCCTGCGCGGCTCGCGCAGCGTTCGCGGCGGCCGTCGCGGCGAACTCGGCGTCCTTCTTCGCCTGCAGCGCAACTGCGGCTGCGGTGGCGGCATCGGCCGCTTCGATCTCTTCGGCGGCATCGGGCCAGCTCTCGTTGGCGAACGAGAGGAGCCGCGCGTTGATGACGTTGTAGGTGCCGGCGCGCTCGCGCGCCCCCGCGCTCATCTGGCTCGCCTGCGGCCCCGAGCTCGCGTAGTCCTGGCTCTGGGTGATCGCGTCGATGTGAGGGATGAGCTGCTTGCCGAGCAGCTCCGCGCGCAGGCTGTTCAGCCGCGCCTCGGCTCGAGGGCCGCTGGGCGCCTGGAGCTCGACGAGGTCGGACAACTTCACCCACTGGGCGCGCACACGTGCGAGGTCTTCCGGCGCAAGCGGCCGGTAGATGGAGCTCACGTCCATGCCGGCACCGGCCGCCGACCACACGGGGTTGCCCCAGATCGACGTCGCCCAGTCCTTCGCAGACTGGGGGTGGTCGAAGCCGATGTCGCCGACGAGAGCCTCGCCGGCGATGCCGAAGTGGGAGAACATCAAGGGCGCCTCTTACCGGCGGCGCCGCCGGTAGCGCCCGAGGGCGACGCCGCTCGTGCTGATCGCGCAGCCCTTCTTCTGGAGGCGGGTGCGG
>JACZCU010161696.1_pt1 | contig 66001 bp, 125 predicted proteins | sample 8641851 | NCBI WGS metagenome assembly JACZCU01 (sample SAMN15324605, study PRJNA640507) | soil metagenome | isolation source: monocropping sugarcane control | place: China: Luxin town, Laibin City, Guangxi Province | collected 2019-07-25 | depth 10cm m | reverse complement strand
TCCCGCCACACCGGCGCTTCCGCCGGTGACGACCGTCGTCGGCGTGGCGCTACCTGGGCCGAGGTGCAGCACGATGAAGCAACCGCTGCCTCCGCCGCCTCCGCCGCCACCGCCGGCGATGTTGCCTCCGACGCGGCCGGCGCCGCCGTTGCCGCCCTTGCTCTCGATGTCGCCGGTGCTCGACGAGCTGTAGAGGAAGGCTGCGATGGCGACGACACCTCCGCCACCACCGCCACCGCCGCCACCGCCGCCCTGGCCGACGCCGTTGCCGCCGCCGGCCCCCCCGCCGCCGCCCGAGCAGGCTCCTAGTGACGTGCCGTTGGAACTGCGCCAGCTGAGTCCGGCATTCACGGAGTCGATCTCGCCGGCGGACGCGGCGTTCGTGGTGGTGACTGATCCGGCAGATCCGCCCGTGCCGCCGGCCGACGAGTTTCCGCCGCCCCCACCACCACCGCCCGCGCCGTGGCAGAGCGCACCGCTACCACCAACGCCGCCCGTGCCCGGCGTGCCGCCAGTCGCGCCCGAGGTACCTCCGGTGACCGCGGTCGTGCTGCACAGGCGCATCGCGCTGGCGACCGCGCCGCCCGCCGTGGCCGTGCCGCCGGAGCCGCCCGTCTGCCCGGCGGCTCCGGTGGGGCCCGCGACGAGCACGCCGGGTGTTCCAGCAGACCCCAGGGCTGGACCGCCTGCGCCGCCTGTCGCGCCGCCGCTGTCGCCGCCGGCGTTGCCGTTGGACTGGATCGTGCCGTTGTTAAGCAGCGTGCCGCTCACGCGAACCGGGAAGCCCGTGGGCTTGAAGGTGACCGTGTTGTTGATCGTCAGGTTGGTGAACTGGCACGTCGCGACCGCGGTGTACGTGGTGCCGGAGAGCGTCGTGCACGCGGTGCCGTTGGGGGACGTGCAGTTGCTGACCCCGTCCATCGTGCACGCGCCGTCGACACCGGAGCCGAAGCTACCGTCCTGCAGCGCGAGCAGCGCGCTGACCTGCGCCGCCGTCAGGGCCGAGACGTTGGCCGTGCCGCCCGTGTTGTTGCCGAGGATGGTGTTCGAGGCGATCTGCTGGAACTTGGCGAAGGTCACCGCGTTATTCGCGATCGTCGTCGCGAGCGAGCCGGCGCTTGTCGTCACATCGCCGGTGAGCGCGCTCGCGGTCGCCGAGGTGACCTGCCCCTGCGCGTTGATAACCAGCGTCCCGGGCAGCACGTAGCTCGCAGCCGATACGCCGGTGCTCGCGATCGCGAACGAGCGGTTGGTGCTCAGGTCGCCGCCGCCGGTGAGGCCAGTACCGGCAGTGATCGTCGTGCTCGCGAGGGCCGGCGTGACGCCGTTCGACGCGGCTGTCAGTCGGCCCTGCTGGTCGACGGTGCCAGACAGGTATGTGTAGCTACCCGGTGTCACGGCCGTGTTGGCCAGCGACAGCGTGCGGTCCGCACTGAGGTCACCGCCGCCAGACAGCCCAGTACCGGCGTTGATCAGCCTCGATGTTGGCACGCCGCCACCGCCGCCAGACACGCTCAGCGGGCTGGCCGTCGTACCGCTGCCCGTCATCGTGCCGTCGTGGACCACGTGCGTCAGTCCACCGCCACCAGTGAGCTGGCCGCCCGCGGCAAGGCTCAGCGCTGCCATCGCACCGAGGACGAACATCGCTACCGCTGCCCTGTGCATCATGGACTCCCGTCGCTAGAAGACACGGTGATTCGCGAAGTGTCGAAAGTCGCGCGCTGCCGATTCGTGATCGTGATCGTCGTGGTCAGCGTCGGACTTGGCGCTGTGCCAATGAGCGGCAGCGACACGTCCAGAACGCCGCTGACCTTGAAGACCTGAGCGAGGACCGCAGCCGAGACGACGTCATCGCCGTCATCGCGGCCATTGCCCCAGTTCACGATCGCCAGCTTGACCTGCGAGTCACCGTCACTCGGGTACGTCGACGGGTCCTTGCTCAGCGTCACCGAGACGTAGATCGGAATCTCGGCCGGCCGACTGAACGCCATCGTCTGCACGTTGCCGCTCGAATCGGTCACCGTACCGGTGGTCGTGCCATGCGTGCGGATGCCCGCCGCGACGTTGGCGAGGAGGCAGGCGAAGATTGAAGCATCCGATCCGCCATGGACCAGGGCCTCGATGGAATGCGGTGGCAGGCCGTTGCCGTCCGTGACATCGGCGAAGTTCACGAACACCGATGCCGCGGTCACCGGATCGTTGGTCCCCTGATCGACGAGCAGCAGCGCCGCCCGGATAGCATCTGCCGGCGAAGTCCCAGGCTGGGCGAGCTCCGCTTGCCGCAAGGCCCGCAGGGCAGCATCGGTCATCTGAGCTCGACCGAGCGACGCGTCGAGTAGGTTGATCACGCCATCCCAGCCACCGATCTGGCTGTCGCGGTTGGAGATATCGCCAGCGACCGCAACGATCGGCCCCGTAACCGTCGCTCGCGCCGCGACGTCAACGGCGCCGGTGCCCTGTCCCAGGAACTTCCAGTGAGCCGAGCCGTCGGTGACGTCAGCAGCCGTCGTGAGCGGGCCGCCCGAGCTCGCGCTGGTGCCAGAGGTGATGCAGATGTACGCGTTGCCGCCGTTGGTCCGGCGATCTGCGTCGGCCGGACCCGTTCCGGCGCTGTATCCGGTCGACGGGGCCCACGCCGCCAGCGCCACTATCGTTCCGTCGTCATCCGGCGTCGTCGTAAACTGCTGCCCGGTACTCTTGGTCGATGCCAGCGAGCCTGGGGGCACCACGGCAGTCGGCGTCCCGGTCAGGGTCAACGTGACCGCGCTGAACGAGGGCAAGATCTCGACGGTCCCGGTCAACGCGCACAGGGCCCGCAGGAGAGCGCCGGTCGCCTTGTCGGGGTCCTGGCTGGAGACAATCGCCTCCAAGAGCTCGTTGATCAGTGCGAAGGCTTCCGACACGATCCCGATCAGCTGGCCGTCCGGGGACCGATCGCTGACGTCCATGCTGACGCCAAAGGCGGTCTGCCAGGCCGTGTTGATCTGGGCGCGTACGTCCGCCAGCAGCGCGATCTGAAGACCCGCGGTTGTTAGCTGGGGAAGCGCCACGACTACAGGGTCGGAGCGCGAGCGTAAACGGTCGAATCAAGCCGCAATCACAGCACTTACGGGCGCGTCACCGAAGTCGCTACTGATCACGCCGCTGACCGTTAGGTTGCGCGTCGAAGCATCGAATGAGGAGGCGAAGTTTGTCAGATTGCGGACGCCATTGATGGCCAGCGCCTCGGCCCGAAGGGCCCGCATCACCTTGCCGGCATCGTACCCTTGGCCAAGGATCGCGTCGCGCTCCGTCACTACACCGTCCTCGGTTTCGAGCCATGGCGTGCCGATGTCACGGTTCAAAAACCACTCGTCGCGCCAAAGAAGCCACGCCGTCCTGACGAGAATCACAAGGGCTTCGAGGCCGCTCGCTCGACGCAGCGGGATGATCAGGTCGTTGTTCTCGTCGCGCGCGAACACGATCGGGTCGGTGGAGAGGAGCGCCATATCACGAGCCTTTTAGGATGTCGGTCCCGGCCGGCACCGCAGCGAGCGTAGAGTCGAAGTCCGTTTTCGCCGTGGCCACCGCTGAGCCAGTTACCGGCGACGTCCCCGCACTTGCCAGCGTGTTCAGCAACGCGGAGACCGCGCTCTTAATATCGGAGACGTCCTTCTTTAGCGCCAGATCTTCGCTGCCGCCGGCGAGGATCTTGCCATCCTCCAGGAACACAATCATCGACTCGTCTTCCACATCGCCCACGACCCGCTGCATCGGGATCGCGATCGCGTCCGCCTCGTGGTGGTGACGGTCGTCCTTTGCATCGAGCAACCTGCCCGTCGCCTTGTACGCTGTCAAGCACGAGCTGGAAAACAGCACGATGCATGGATCGCCTGGACGGATCGGGTATCGGAACCGCATCGACCCTGAGCCTGTCATCGCGACCGGAACGTCGGTCAGCGGCTGGAGCGTCGTCGTCTGCCGCTGGCCTAGTTCATCGAACCATCCATCGGGCACCATGACCTGCACCGTGGCCCGCCGCAGGTCGGCGTCGTACGCGCGAATCTCTCCAGGCAGCCACGTACGTAGGCCACCGAGCGCCTTGCGAAAGGCGCCTTCGAAGAGGTCGCCTAGAGTAGGGCTATCGTCACTCATGTCGTTGTCGTCGCCTCGATTTCGGTGTCCCAGCTCTCGCCGAACAGGTCGCCCTGGTGGACCAGGTTGTCGATCCGGAACAGCCCATTGACCGAGCGGCTCTCCACCTGGATCTTTTCGCCGGGTGTCAACTCGGGATATAGCGTGTGCTTTAACTTCAGCTTCGGTACGCGCGGCTCACGCTTGGACGAATGCCGCCCGGCCTTCCTGGGAGCGATGATCTTGGGCGCGGTGATGGAGGGCGAACCGATGATGCCGCCGCCGTTCTCGGGCGTCGTGATAAGGCGCGCTGTACCCGCGACGGCCGCGTCGGCCGCTAGAATCTGCAGCCGCCCGTGCTGGAATGACCAGGTCAGCCCATACGGGTCAAGGATTCGGGTGAGTTCGTCCGCGCTCGACCCGGATAGCGTCTCTCCAGTCGACAGCCGAGCCTTGAGATCTGCGCTCGCTGTTACCTCTGCTGGGACCGGGACCCCGAATGATCTGGCGATAGTAGCGACGATCGTCGAGATCGGCGTGCCCTTGGCGAACGACTGATTCACCCGCGCTCCTGCATAGGCCCGCGCCCCATCGGCGAGCTGCAGCTTGGTCAGCCACTCAGTGCCGGTTAGCTCGCTGCTCCCGTAGCGCAGGTCCGCCAGGAACAGCAGCCGGAGATCGTCGTCATATCCCGCTTCGAGTTGGATACGCAGGGGCGGCCTGTCGAGGTCGTCACGAGTTGCTGTTGAGAGGTTCGTGATCGTGACCTCGCCTTGGTTCGGCGTCTTGCGCAGGTGCCTCTCGATCTTGAACTTGATCTGATGGCCAGGGCGCGCGTTCGAACTTTCGATCGTCGTGATCGTCTCCAGGCTCTCGAAGAAGGCTGGGCTGAGTCCTGCGACGTCGATCGTGTCCGGGGCGCGGATCGCCGTGAGCCGGTAGACACGGTTGATCTCGCTCACGTCGTCACCACGGGCTGACCCAAGAGCACCTGGTCACCAGCGGTCAGGCTCACGAGCAGGACGCGGACTCCCAGATCGCTGAACCCAGGATCGAGGTCATCTCCCGACGTGTCCCACGCGAACATACCGGCCATGAATAGCGGATGTGCTATTGCCGAGCCCAGTAAGATGCCGACCACGATCTTGACCCCGAACGCGATCGGCGTCTTGCCGTCTCGTTCCAGCGCATCGAGGTACCAGGCGGTATCGCGGGTGTTCCACCGCACGCGGAGAACGTAGGTGACGTCGTCCAGCGTGGTGGTGATCTGCTGGTTGCTGTCACCCTGCGTGATCGGAATGATCTGACCCACGGCCTAGAACGCTCCGGCCGGGTCCGGGATCGTTCCGAAGGTCGTTCCGGAGCTCGGCTCGATTTTGCGCGTATTGACACCAGCTGGCACACCGTCCACGCGGTTTCTCGGCTCGCGCGCGGCGCGAGCGTCTCGGACCAAATCCAAGATCAAGGCGCGCCGTCGATCGCCAGTGATTTCGACAAATTCTCCATTCACCGGAATGTCGTCGAAGTACCTCACCTGTGGGTGGCCGATGATGTCCCGCCCGAACGCCCTCCGCTCCTCCGGGGTGAGCTGTGGGCCGACGCCGTACTGGACCCCCACCACCGTCGCGTTGTCGGTCAGTAGCCGGAACGGAGCGCCAGGCGGGTTGCCGTGCCGCCAGACGATCCGGTCGTCAATGCGTATCGGGCTGCTCACCGCGTTCTTCGGCAGCGGCTTGCCGGCAGGCATCTGCGTCTTGACCCGGACTCGCTGCCGCGTGTTGGTGATCTCAACGAACTTCTTGAACTTCGCCTTGAAGAACAGCGCGTTGTTGCGATCCTTGTCGCGCGTGACCTCGACCTCCTCGCAGGCCATTGAGGTGAACGTGCCGAGGCTTGTTTCGATCACCACCGGGCGCCGCCGCGCCTTCATGTCGAGCAGCTGGGCGAGAGCATCCTCGCTGGGCAGCGGTGCGTCTCCGCCCAGCGACTGGACTTGGCGCGAGGGGTCCTGTGCGACGTCGTCACTCGGGAGATCGGAGACGACGCACTCCAGTTCGATCTCTGGCGGAAGGTCTCGGATGTGATCGCTGGTGTCTGGTCCAGCCTCGGCGGGGAATTTGGTCACCTCGCCCGGGAAGGTGAATGACTCCGTGATGGCTAGATCCATCAAGTAGCCATCGATCCGGATCGGGCGCGGCTTGGTCGCCATCAGGCCACCTCATCCATGGTGCGGCGCACGTGGTAGGTGAGCCGCTCGTCGAAGACCCTTGCCACTTCCTGGGCGACCACTACCGGATCGCTGGCATTCGAGGTGACATTGATACCGCCAACGTCGATGTTCATCGCGTAGGCGCCACTGCCTGCGCTAACCGTGGGTTCGCGCCTGATCGCCGGACCGGTGTCCTCGTTGTATTTGGTCTGCGGCACGAAGGTTGGCGGCTCCCAAGACTCGGATTGCGGGTACTTCTTGCGAAACTCATCCGGGGACATTTCCGTGCTATCGCGCACCATCTCCTCGTGCTTCGTACTGAGCGAACCCTTGCCACCCTTGCCCGCAAAGAAGTTATAGGCGTCGATGAGAAGGCCGATTCCGGATGCTGTCAGCAGGGCATCGAAGGCGTCCTTGATCGCGTCCGCGACAGCAATCGCTCCGCGCTTGATGGCATCCCACGCTGCTGCGAAGGCGGCCTTGATCTTGTCTCCGTGCCGAATCAAGTACTGGATGCCGTAGATCAGCGCGGACACCGCAGCGATGATCGCGAAGATCGGCCAGAAGCCAGCGAGCCACGCGATGGCCAGTCCCGTGAGCGTGATGGCGATGCCGCCTAGGACCGACAGGACTAGGTCGCCATGCTCGATCAGCCAGCCGATCACCGCGCTCAGCACGTGGAAGGCGCCCACGAGCACCCCACCGATCTGGCTCGCGACCTCCGCGACCGCCACCTTATTCTCGTCAAGCCACTCGTTGACCTGCTTTATTGCCTTCCCGATTTCATCGAATAACCCCTTGCCGATGGTGCCGGTGAAGTACTCCCAGGAATCCTGTAGCGTAGATAGGGTTCCGTGGAACGAGTTACCCGCTGCCTCGCCGAGTTCGTTGAACTGCGGTTGAAGCAGGGCGCGCTTGAACTCGGAGGCGCGCTTCTCCTGAGAGAGCGCGTTGTATCGCGATCGCCCCTCCTCACCTTTGTAGCCCAAGGTACCGAGGACCTTGCCGCTGAACGGATCGATGGAGTGGAACTGGCCGCGGATCGCCTGATCGATGTCGCGCGCAGCGACCTCCCATGGCACATGCAGACCCTTGGCGGCCACCACGCTGTTGACGGTCAGATCCTCCAGGTCCTTGAGGCCTAGCTTCGCGTCCATAATCGGCTGCGTGATCATGGACAGCATCTGGATGTACTCCTGCGTGGTGCCCGGCAGCTTGGCTGCTCGCTCGCGCAGGTTGTCCACGAGCATATCGGCGTTCTTGAGCTCGTCGGCCAGGTGGCTCTTGTTGACGAGCGCCAGCATGCCGGCGACCTCGTTCTTACTGTCCTCCATCGTGGCGTTGAACTCGATGCCCGAGCGAACGACTTTCTCGCCCATGTAGAACGCGAGGCCCCCAAGCGTGGCCCCCAGAAACGCCCCGCCGCTTTCCACACGAGAGACCAGCCGATCTCGGCGCGCCTCAGCCTCGTGGGCCTCTTTTTCTGCCGCCCGCTTGGTCTTGGCCGCTGCGGAAGCGGCGGTGCGCTCCTTGACAGCAATGGCCCGCTGCTGCGTGCGCACTCGCGCCGCTTCCGCTCGCTCCTCCTCGCGCTCCAGACTGCGCACGGCACGCATCGCCCTGGCCGCTTCGCGCTCCTTGGCCGCCGCTGCGCGCTCGGACGCCTTCGCTGCTCGCGTGCTGGTCGCCAACTTGTCCGCAGCACGGTCAAGCCCGTCAAGCGCGGACTTGGCCTTCGCCATCGCCTCGTTGGCCTTAGCCCACGAGCTGCCGTCGATCTTGACGCCGAGCGACGCGAAGAGGTCGGCCACCTCACCCACGTGGCTTGCCCTTTCTAGCCCGGATACGCGCCTCGTCGCGCGAATCCAGCATCAGGTTGTAGAGGTCGACGTCATCAAGGGACAGGCGGCACACCGATTCCCAAGTCTCGTTGGTGCCCTCGTCCAGCACGAGACGCCAGCCTAGCCAGTAGCGCTCGTGCTCTGGCTGGAGTCCTCGGAGTGGGACAGCTTCGGGATCTTGAGGCCGATTAGGGCGAGTCCGCCCAAAAAACCCTTGAAGTTCACCTCCAGGGCGATCTTCACAGCCGGGAAGACGAACGCCTCGCGGCCCGTGAATGCCGCGTCAAGCTTCTCGCGGCTGTCGATCAGGTCCACCTTGCCGTCGCCGCGCACGTTAATCGTAGTGCCAGCCAGCAACCGCTGTAGGAGTGCCGTCAGTCGTCCACCCACGTACTCCTTGGCGAGCTTGCCGATTGCCTCGCCGCGGTCCGCGTAGCCGCTCATGTAGAGCCCGCCGGTCGGGGCGACGACAGCGGACATGTCCGCGAGCAGATCGGTTGCATCGCAGAATGGGAGCTGCGTGGTGACGAATTCCACGGACACGCCCTCGTGATCTACGGTGTCCTTACGGGTTCGACGGGCGGACTTCACGGCAGATCACCTCCGGCGCTCATGACCATCTTCTCGATCAGGATTTCCCACTCGTAGCCCTGGATCTCCTTGCCGCGCTTGATCGGGGCGTGCTTGCTGATCGCGGCTCGCGCGCCAGTGACCAGGGTCTCTACGTCGTCGCTGGAGTCCGCCATGAGCACGGGCCCGACAGCACGAGCGAAGTAGGCAGCGGAGAGCGGCCCGTTGGTCGGGGACTTCTGGCTCGTCGTGAACTTGAGCGTGCCAGACTTGTTGGCGTTCTCCACGAACGTCGCGAATCCCTGTGATCCGACGTGCAGCGACATGCCGGCCTCCTGGAATTCGGCCTCGACGAATGTCCCGTCCATAAACCCCTGGATGGGAATGCCAAGCACCACCAGGTTGACTTCCTCTGGATTGTAGGTCGACATTCATCTCCTCAGAACGTCAGGACGATATTGACTGGCTTGACGGTGTGGATCGCACCCGCGAACGTGCCGCTCTGCTTGAGGCCGCTCAGGTTGCGGTTCCCCTTGTCATTGCTCGACACGTCTTCGATGTTCGGTGCCTCGGTGACCGGAACCGCGGCGAGCACGCCTTGACGGAACGCGAGATCGCCGACGCCGATCAGCGCAGCTTGGAGCAACTTGATGCCAGCTGTGGTGTACGGATCGATTTCCACACCGGTCAGCGCCTCCAGGATCCCCTTCTGCGCTTGATCCTGGTACCAGTCCGAGTTGCGTGTGATGTCGAAGAACTTGTTGATCTGGGACGGAACCGTGCCCTCCCAGAAGAACGGCCGATCCGCGAGCACCTGCTCGTACGTGTTCATCCGCCGCGCACGCAGGTTGATCTTGTGCTGGTCGGTGAAGGTCAGGCCGACGATGCCACTCAGCGTCTTGAACTTGAGCGTCGCCTTGCCTGGATCGGTCGGCAGCCAGCGCCCCATCTCCGCCACGGTCATGAACAGCGCCGGGTCGGCGTAGTAGCAGGGCAGCGTGCGCGTGTAGCCCAGCCCGAGCAGCGTCACGCCGATGTCCGTGCCAGAGCCCACCGAGGTGGTCACGCAGCCGGTGTTGTTCGTCTCAGCGGCGTAGACGCGACCATTCGCCTCACACCACGCTGCAACAGCGGCGATGTACGCGTCGCTGTTGTAGATCGAAGCGATGCAGTACCACGCCTGATCCGCGAGCAGGATCGCGGCAAGGTCGGTCGCGATGGTCACGTCGGTCGGCGCCGCGTGGGTTTCGGCGATCGCGATGTAGTCCGGCTGGGCGGAGCTGACCGCGAACCACCGGCCGGCAGCCGTGGCCGTCATCCGCATCGTGTCGGTCTCGCCTGCCCCGGTGATCTGCGTCGCCGTGTAGTTGGCGCCGACCACCGCGGTCGCCTGGTCGACGAGCTGCGCGATGATGACGTCGTTCACGCCCCGCTGGAGCGTGTGCGTCCCGGTGCCCTGGGTCGTCAGGTCGACGGCCGTGCCCGAGAGCGCGTTCGCCTTCGAGGTGGCGAGCTTGTACGAGTTCGCGTCGACCGCGATAATCCAGTAGTTCGTGTCGACGGTTAGGCCAGCAGGCAGCCCGCCGCCGGTGTTGATGACGCGAAACGGCCCCGCGCCAGTGAGCATGCCGTGTGCGGTCTCCGCGATCGTGTCGGACGCGGTCGTGACGTCGCTCGGTGCGAAGTCGAGGTCCGCGAGCGCCGTGTAGCTGACCGTCGTGTCGGTGACGCCCTTGCCCCTGATCGGCAGCTGGTAGGTGTGGCCGACCGCAACCTGATTCAGCGAGATGTCAAAACGCTGCGTCACGGTACCCGTCATGCGGGCGATGCCGACCAGTGCCGGCTTGGGGCTCTGGGCGAACGCTGCGGAAAGCGCCCGACCCTCTGGGCTGTCAGCAGACCACTCCGCAAGCCCAGCAGCGGTGGACGAGTAGTACCGCACGCGCTCTGGGAAGGTCGCGGTGTGGCTCAGGATGATCAGGATCCCGAACCCCTGGCGAGCCAGGCCGACGCTATCGATCGTCAGCTGGACGAGTACGTGATCGGCCGCTGCTGCCATCTTGGAGACAGGGTCGCTGTCCAGGCGCAGTCGGTCGAAACTCAAGCCACATCGCGCCACGAGCGGCGCGTGGTCACCAGATAGATGGCGGTCTCGGTCACGCCGTAGTGCCTGGCAAGCGCTGCGCGCGACTCTGTGGACCCGCGGATAGCTCGCACATCATCCACCGTGAGCTTGCAGTGCCGGCTGTTGCGGTTCTGCGTGGTGTACGTGGCCCACTGGCAGTTCTCTGGCGTGTAGTCGCCGTCGTTGTCCTTGCGGTCGAGTGTGTGGCCGTCCGGACGCGGTCCCATGTCCTGCAGGAACGCCTCGAAAGACTCGCGCCAGCGCTCGCACACACGGATGCCGCGACCGCCGTAGTTCGGGTAGTCGCCGTGGCTCTGCTGGGTACAACGGGCCCGCATCTGCCGCCAGGACTCCAGCGTGTGCTTGTGCTGGCGCTTCAGAGCTGCGATACGCCGCTTCTCTGCCCACGATGTCGCACGCTCCAAGGCCTTCTGACTCCTGATCGCACCGTGGCGCCTGATGTCCTCGCCTCGCTCGCGCTGCGCTTGCAGCTTGGCCGCGACTTCAGCGTGACGCTTCGCGGCAACACAGCCGCACGAGGTCACGTCGCCCTGCCTGACGTTGGAGGCGAAGAACTCGCGCTCATTTCCGCACGCACACCGCCAGACCCAGCGGGTGTGGTGACTCTGGCTTGGGGCTAGGCGCAGTGCGGTCAGCTGCCCGTAAGTCTGGCCGGTGAGATCTAGTGGCTGTCTTGGCACGCATGCAGATTCGGTGACCCATTGCGGTCGGTCGAATCGCATGCGGATGTCACGGGTGCGAGTTAGAGTGGCAGGCGATGGATAAGAAGACCCGAGACCTACACAACCGGGCGCTTGCAGTAGCGCGGCGCGCCGACCAGCTAGCCGACGAGCTACTCGCCGACCCCCCCCATTGGCATTAGCGTGCGTCCGCCAATCGCGATACAGGGGCAAGCCCTGATCATGGCTCTGCTGGAACACGACGACGAGCAGAAGCGCTGTGCACTCCTCACTGAGGCTGTCGAGACCGCGGTGCACAGCTACCGTTGCCCGGTACACGGGCCGGTGGGCATCGAGGTTCCGCGGGATGCTGCGCCGAACGAGACACCCTGCCCGCTCGAATCGTGGTCGGTGGGGATGGGCGACAAGCGCTACGCGTCCAGGGCGGAAGCTGCAGAGGTAGCACTAGGGGCCGGCTACGCCGACCCAGAGACGGCGTTCTATCAGTCGCACGCCTGCCTCAAGGCCTGTACGCTCATCCAACCGAGGTGATGCCGTGAACTACTACACCTGCACCGACCAGCGCTGTCCAGATCGCAACCCTGTCGAGGCCAGCGAGGCGCCGACCTGCTACACGTGTGGCGCCAAGATGGGCACCTCGGCGCCGCGACTCCAGGATCTCGTGCAAATCACCATCGACGCCGATCCGACCGGACGCGCGCCGCACATCTACCGCGCCAACGATGCTGTCGTCACGGTCAGCGGCGTTCGCGTCACCGGCTTGGTCAGCGAGGGCAACGGCCTGTACAGCTTCGAGCCGACGCCGAAGCACATGGCGGAGTGGGCAAGCAAGACGCCGTGCCAGATGATGATGGTTGGTGAGTTTGACGGCCATACCTGCGGGATCGTGCCAACCGTCGGCGGCAACGGTTTGTACCGCTACTGCGCCGCCCACTTCGATATGGTCATCCGTGCCGGATCAAGCACGGCGGTTCGCGACGAAGACCAAGAGGCAAGAAACCAGCGCGCCGTGGACCTGTCAGCATGACCAGCATCGAATCTCTGTACAAGTTCGGCACCGTGGCGTTCGGGATCGAGTTCATGACCGATATGATCACCATGGACGGGCCGCAGAGGATGATCGAGTGCTACGCGTGGTTCCGCACGGTCCCAGCATGCTACCGAGACGAGGTTGTCTCTGCAGCGCAGAGAACATGGAACGAGATGAGCCAGGACGACGGCGGCATCCGGGCCACCGATGAAGCCCTGCACGCCTTCGTTCACGGGCTTCACCATCAGATCTGCGCCGGTATCGAACCGCGCTGACCGCTACGGCTTGTCCACGGTCCCGCTCTGCGTCCCTGCGCCCGTCTCCGTCTGCACCTGGACATGCTCGATCGCGCTCCCTGCCACCGGGTCGGCGATGTCGATCGTTGAGTGCAGGTCGATCTCGACGATGGCCCGCGGGTCGAACAGCTGGGACCGGACGCCAGGAACGACGCGCACTGGGCCCCACTTACCGACGCCGACCCCACCGGCCTTGAGCGTGGCCGCAACCGAGGGCAGCGCCTTGGCGGTCCGCACGCGGTCCAGGATCATCTCAGGCCGCTGGTCGCCCGTACGATCCGCGTAGATGCAGGTGAGTTCCAGCGTGGGGTTCCGCGTGCCGCGGATGTGGTAGACGATGGACCCGCTGACATTCACCGGCACCAGCCAGTCCTGCGAGACGCTGCCGATGTTCAGCAGCCGCATCGAGATGTACGTCCCGGCCGGGGCCGGACCGCGACCTGACCAGATCACGCGATCGGCAGCTAGGCCAGAGCCTGCCACTACCCAGTCATAGATCGCGTTCTCGAAGGCGGTGACGCTCACGCCGCAAGGATCGGCGCCGCGCGGAAGGTCGGTCGAGTCAGCGGGACTGCGGCATGCCGGGCCCGGGAAGTGGGAGGGGCGGCGGCCGTCGCCCGCACCGGACACACCCAATGTGTGGCGATCCAAAACACCATGTGCAACCACGCGATGCTTCCTGTGCCCACCGCGCGACGCACCCAAACGCGCATTCTTGCCACGGGCCGCCGCACTGCGAGCACCGACCGCGGATGGCGTCGCCTCTGCACATCATCTCGATGTACGTTGGCGGCTCTGGTGGCAGCGACAGGGTCAGGGCGATCGCCCGTGGCCGATGAGTGCGTCGCCGGCGCAAGGCTCTCGCGTATGGTGCTGCCAGCAGCGCGACCGCGAAGGCGGCGGCGACCAGTATCACTCGTCAGCCTCCCACCAGACCCCGAGCTGGGGCTGGGAGTTCTCTACATCGAGCCTGCCCCGGCGCGCACCACAGGCACATGTCTCCACGCAATAGGTCAGCCGACGACCATCGAGGCACGAACCGGACACGCCGGCGCTTGTGCTGGTCGGCTCGTGTTGGTGGCTGGTCACGACGGCGTCCCGATGAACCCGCGCACCCTGAGCTCGACCAAGGCTAGTTCCGCGCGATGTCGGTCCCATCCAAGATCGTAGATGTTCGGTTGCCTGCCATCGCGCTCGCAGCGCGCTAGGTACGTCAGCATTGCGTTGGCGTCATCGCTGACCGGCATGGCCAAGATGGCGTCGACTGCAGCCTGGGCGTGATCGTCGGGGATCACGGCACCGTCCCCGCCGGACTCGGAGCCCGTGCGATCTGCGCCTCGCGGTGCGTCTCGCCGAACCCCTGCCACGTCTTGACCTTGATGACGGTCCACGGCTCGTTCAAGCCCATCAGGGAGATCGTGTCCGGATCACTGCCGGTGTACATCACCACGTCGGGCGCGATTCCTGAGCGCTCGGCCACTAGATCGACGTCGACGTACACTGTCAGGATCTCGTCGCCGCGCCGGCCCTCGGGGAGATCCTGCAGCGTGCGGCCATCCGTCGGCTCGACGCCGGCTGAGATCGTGAAGGTCGAGGTTGGGCCGTCGGTATAGCGGCCGTGGTCGCGCGTGCCCTGGGCGGTCCTTGTGACCTGCAGGGTGATGGCGCCCAGGGAGGAGATGGCGCCGTTGAGGCTCATCGCCGGCCTCGCTTCCTGGCCCAGGGCGGCATCGGAGGCGTTGGCCTCGGAGCAGGTCGCTTGCCGGCAATCTCCGGCGTAGCTAGCCAGATGCAATCGCGGCTGACGGCGGTTACGACGTAATCGACCCGTGGTGCATCGTCCGGCAGGGGCAGGGGCGCCCCGAGTACGTCGGACGGCAGACTCACGGTGTCGCCGAGGTCCACACCAAACGTCGCGCGGGCAGCGCGACGAGCGCGCATCAGTTCCAGTTCATCGATCATGGCGCTGCCTTCCTGGCGTCGTCGACACCACACGCCGGGCACCGCTGCATCGGCCACTCCCAGTCGTCGTGCTTGCACTCGCTCGGCTGCAGGGTTGCGCGGTCGACCACGCCAAGCAGGTCGGTGTACTCCTCGTGGGTCAGCAGTCGAGATGCGCGGGCGAGGTCAGGCTTGAGCAGTAGGCAGGCGCAGTGGTACTGCTTGCCGTCCTGCTCGAAGGTGTGGGCGCCGTAGACGAGCGGCACAGCGCAGGCGGCGCACTTGGCGAGGCCCGTCATGGCGTCACCGGCCGGTAGTTGCGGCAGCCTGGAATCGAGCAGCCGTCACCGCGCTTGTGGTGGTTGAGACGGCACAGCTCTGACTCGGCGCAGTCTAGGCGGTCGGCTGGGTCTGCGAGCTTGTCAGGCGACTCCAGCTTCGGGCCCCACTCGATACCCCCGACGTGCATGTCAGGGCCGTTCCACACCCATCCGCCCTCATCGACTCTTACGGGCTGCCATCCGTCGTGGTCATCCAGCTTGGCCCAGTAGAACCCGGGTTCCCGGATTGGCGTCATTCGTCCGCCCCTCGCCTACGCAGGATCCCGGCCGCGATGCGCTCCTCAAGCGCGCGCTCGAAGCAGGGCTTTATCATGGCGAACAGCCGGTCCAGCGCTGCGTCCTGCTCGGGCGTCGGCGGGTGGAATGTGCCCTCCAGGAGATCACGCTCCAGGTCGGCGATGAACTTCTCGGCATCGGTCACGACTTGCTCCGGTTGATGTTGTCGATCTCGCGGCGTTGTGCTTCGACAAAGGCGCGTATGTCAGCCACAGGATCTGCGCACGACCGGCCTTCACGCATCGCGCGAACGCCCCACCGATCGGATAGCTCGGCCGCCAGCCCTGCTGGCCGCGTGTCGTAGGGAGCGTTGACCAACTCAGCCGGGATGGCGCTCGCGGCGTAGAGCCGCTCCGGTCGAGTCGACTCGAAGAAGGCGCTGATCGCCCGCTGGAACTCGGGATCGACTGGGCGCGCCACGAGGTCCCGGAGGAGCTCCGCAGGTGGCTGCTTCCACGATCGGCAGACGCCGAACAACGGACGGCGCTGGTACCGGGTCGCGTCGTCGCGCCACCAGCGGACGGGTGTCGTCTTGCTCATGGCTGCTCGCCCCGCCAGAACGCTGCCAAGCTCCTGGCATGCTGCTCATGCTCCCATCGCGGCGCGTACGGCGACGGCGGATCGATCTGCCAGGGCGGCACAATCACCGGCTCGACCCAATGCGTCGCAAGCGGATAGAACTTGCGCTCATCCTCGTCGTGTTCGAGTTGGGTCATGTCGCGCACGTGTATGTCCATGCTCGATACCCTAGCACGCCGGGCTGACGCTCTGACGCTCAGTGCAGACAGTCGAGCGCTACAAGGAAGTCGCGCAACTCCTGTGCGGCGGCACGACTGAGCCGCATCGAGAATCCTGGCGAGTCCTTGAACTCGACGTCCAGGAAACGCGCTCCTCCGTCGTCACCAACGGTCGGCGTGATAATCATCGATTCCAGATTCGCGTTGGGGTCGTGCGCTGGCATGACTGCCTCCTGCTACTTCCTGATCTCAAATCCGATCGCTTCGGCCAGTTCGCCAGACTCGATCAGGACCACATCGTGACCCTTCCTGGCCACGGTCGACGGCGCGTCATCCGGCCGGACCTCGCCATCGCGGATGGTCTTCCGGATCCAGTCGGCCGCGAACTGGCCCATTGCCCGCAGCGCCTCATCGCGCCCGAGACTGCCGGCAATGACCTGCGCTACTAGCCGCGCCTGCAGGGCCCCGAACTCGGACTGGAATGCGGGGTCTCTCAGAGTCTTGCGCACGAACGAGCGCTCAGGCAGATGGCCGCCGCGGTCCTCGTTGCCGAACTCGTGGAGAATCGCGAGCTCGCCGAGCGTGAGGTCGCTGTCCTTGTGGATCTCGGCTGCCTTGGGCCCTACGACGCCAGCGCGGACCTCGGCCCGGCCTAGCTCGGCCACCAGGGCGCGGATGCCCTCCCAGCGCTCAGCGGCCATGGCCCGGACCCGATTGGGCCTTGAGGCGCCCCGTTTCACGGCGCCAGCGGTTCCACTGTCTCAGCATGAACTTCGCAGGCAGCCCGCGATCACCTATGCCATCGCTGAACATACGGCACACCGGAACCCTGACGACAGACGACCAGTCCAGTTGCCAAGCGCGGGCCGGGTGGCCCTCGTTGCAGCTTTCATCCGACATATCATCCATGGTGCCGACGCGCCGCCCGCATCCCGTGGATGGACAGAACCACCACCTCACTGGATATCAACTCGTCGCGAGATGATCGGGACGTCGTCCACAAGAACGGCAACGCTGAGCGCGCCTCTATCTGCCTGAATGACTATGGCATATTCCGGGCAGATGTCGGCGAGTCCGTCCTCCATGAGCTGATGCAGAATCCCTCTGCATGCCCCATCAAGCAACTGACTGAGCTTATGGAAATCAGGGAAGCGGGCCGCCAACGCCTGGACTATCTCATCCGGCGGGGTCACGTTGAGCATTGGTCTACCGTAGCAGCAAACCCCGACACCTACTCGCACCACACCCGCTGGCCATCCTGCCGCGGCGTTGTCGGTCGCCAGCACCAGATCAAGCCGACGATCCGACGGTCATCGCGGATCTCACGGCGCGCCGCGGCGTCCGCCAAGTCGTCCTCCGGACGGCCAAGCACAGGACGCATCTCGTAGCGACCGTCTGGTCTGACACCGTTCACGTACCAGGACGGTGGCGCCTGACGTTGTGCGCCGGCCGCAAGCAGCAGCGCGAGCAGGACCGCTACGCGCATCAGAACGGCCGGAACGTCATCCCGGGAACCCGCGGCCACGTCGCCTTGGATCCGGCCAGGAGGAGCAGGTAGCGCTGACCCCACTGCGTCAGCGCCCACCAGCTGCTGGTCATGACCGGAGGCGGAGCGTAGGACCTGGACAGGCCGCCGCGCGACTCGGACACGACAGCGCCGCCAGGCCGCTGCTCACCGGCACCTGGAAGCGACGCCATGTGCGCCGCGGCGTAGATGCGAGCCAGCCGCGTCTTGATCCCGTCTTCGCCATCAAACACCGCCGCGAACGACTCGTTGACCCACGCCAGCAAGTCGGTCTGCACGGTGATGTTGACGGCGGATAGCGGCGACGAGTAGGCCACCACGTCCGCCCACGTGATGTTTGCCATCGGCTACTTCTTCCCGGGCTTAGCCTGGGGTGCCGCGGCCGGTGTTGCCGCAGCGGCCGGATCTGCTGCAGGTGCCAGTGGCTGCACAGGAGGCGTGACCGGAGGCGCGGGCGGATCAGCCTTCGCCGGTGGGGCCGTCAGTTGTTCGAGATCGTCATCGTCGTGGAGCACACCGTCGGACGGCACGGCGTGCCCGGCGCCCTTGCGCCATGCGATCTCGTATGGGGACATGTTGCGAGACATGACCTAGGTACCCGATTTCAGATAGCGTCCATGTAGCGGATCGGAGGCGTGTACTTGATCACGGTGCCACCACAGCTACCGCCCGCCGGGACCACAATGTTGTGCCCCTCGTACTGCCACGCTTCCTGGCTCCACTCGTCGGGGATGATGCATCCGCAGCACATCGGGTCCCGGACATACAGCACCGCGCGAGTCGCGCTGCTGGCCCCGGCCGTATCGCACTGCCACCACTCCTCGATCGACTCCAGCCAGGGGTTCTGCGAGAGCGCCCACTGAAGGATCGTCTTGTCGCTCGTCGCGGAGCGCGGGGTCTGCGCGATGTACGTGTACTGCGCCTGCGGCAGCAGCAGCACCCAGCGCGCGAACGCCGGCATGTCTTCGCCGCCGGGGACCTGACCTGCTTGGTTGAGCGCAGCGCGGGCGTCCGACACGATCTTGGCGATGTCCGCCAGGATCTCATCGGGGCTCACCGGGACCGTCCGGATCCAGGCCGTGCCAGCGCCCGTGCCGGACTTCGTGCTCGGCGTGGTGGTGTTGACACTGGCGTTGTTCAGCAGACCCTGGATCGTGGTGCCCGTGAGGCCCTTGGCGATCATGTTGTCGCGCTTGCGCGCCACTGCCGACATCGCGGCGCGGATCGTGTCGTCCTGCAGCCGGCCGCCGGCGAATGCCGCCGACTGCTTGAGCTCGCGGATCGTCCACTTCATAGCGACCGGAATCTGCTTGATGGCAGACACCGTGTCCGAGTAGGTCACGGAAACCACGGTCGCATCGTTGGCGTTCGGTCCGCCGATCTTGGCGTCGCCATTGATCGTGGCCATCCGGTAGGCGTACTCGTCCTTGAGCGGCGAGATGCCCTCGATCAGGGGCACGTACTTGCGGCCGAGCAGGCCGGCGAATAGCGTTGGGTAGATGACCGGGTCGACGTGCCGGAGCTCGCGCTCCAGGAATGCGATGTCCGACGAGTCGAGCCGGTTCTCGGGAATGGCACCCATGGTCGTGTTCCTCAGCCCGCCACGGCGAGCGCGGCGTTGGTCATGTCGAATTCGAGCTCGCCGACGCCATCGGCAGCCAGAGACGTGCGGACCCACTTCGCGAAGGGCGAGAGGTCGAGGCAGTTGGTGGAGTCAGCGGTGGTGCGGAAGGCGCCGATCGTGCCGGTGCCCGCACAGCGAACGCGGACTGCGCTGGTCGGCGTGACGTTCTCCTCGATGGTCACGAACCACCGGCCGGAGCGAGCCACACCGAACGTCGCGCCAGGGAGAAGCCCACTCGGCCCGAGATCGCCGTCGGCGAAGTCGTGCGAGCGGACAACCACCCCGAGCAGCTTGTTGCCGGTGCCGGTGATCAGCTTGGCGCCGTAGTCGCTGTTGGTCGTGGTCGCCTGGACCATGAGACCGAACGGAATCGAGGCGCTGGATTCCTCGGAGGTGGCCGAGACGACCTGACCATCCGCGGCGGTGAATTGATCGGCAGGCTCGCCGGCGCGGCCGACGGCGGGTGCCTTGCTGACTGCGGTCTGCGCCATGACTTAGAGCCTCCCGGCGAGGCGCGCGGCCTCACGGCTGTTGGGCAGCGGCTCAAGGCCCTGCGCCCGGAACTTCTTGCGCTGCTCCTCCAGGGAGTCGACGCGCTCCTGCTGCTGCTGCGAGACAACGTCGCTGACCCGCTGCAGCGAGCGGGCGTTCTCCTTATGCCGGTCGATCAGCGAGTCGAAGCGACCGCGCAGATACGCGTCACTCACCTCGGGACCGCACGCCTGATTGGCATCGAGCCGCTTGACGATCGTGGTGACGATCTGGCGATCGGTCATGCCGCGCATGTTCAGGTCGGGCATGATGATTGCGGCCGTCCGCTCCAATCCAACGCGGGCATCGAGTGCGGCCTTGAAGGCATCGTCGCGCCGCTTGACCTCCGCCTCGGCCGCATCTGCGCGGGTCTTCTCGCGCCTGATCGCGGCGGTCTCCACGACCTGCGCTGCAGCGTCGATCTGAGCGCGCAGTTCGCCGATTTCTCCGCGAAGCGTCTTGATCGTCGCCTCTGCGGAGTCAGCCCGCTGCGCCTCCTTGGTGGCCGCGTCCAGAGCGGGTGGCAGCTTCGCCTCGGCTGCGGCGAGCTGCTCCTTGAGCGAGCGAATCTGCTCTTGAAGGTCCATGACTCACGATCGGATTCCTCCGGGAGTCGGTCGAATTGACCTAATGGACGCTGTAGGTGGCCGCAGAGTCCGCCGCTGCCGCCATGGACTCCGCCGACGGATATCCGAGGATGCCGCTGCTGTCGATCAGCTCGTGCGTGTGCCCCTCGGCCATCCCGATCGTGATGGTCCCGTCCATGTTGCGGATCCAGTCGTGGCAGTGGCCGTGCTCGGACTTCTCGTCCGAGGAGACCGAGCAGGAGGTCTGCCCGCCCATCCGCGAGCCCCAAGGCGGGTCAAGGTCAACCGAGTGCTGGTGGCCATCGACCGCGGTGGTCAGACGGATCGAGGAGTCGTAGCGGGAGTCGTCGAATGCCCGCTCGGCGAGTCGATCGTGGGCCCGGGCGCGGTCCCTGTGGGTCTCGGCAAGCGCGCTGTCCGTCCTGGATAGGACGATAGCCGCATCGGTGTTAGCGATCGCGGCGCGGCGGTGGTCGACTGCACGCCCGGTGGCATTGGCTTGCTCTGACGCGCGGTCGGCGTCGCCGCGATACCTCACCGGCTCCTTGACCCCGGCGGCGGCATCGCGATGAGCCTTGGCCATATGATCGTGATAGTCGGCGGTCATCGTGTCGCCCGACTTCCGGTGCGCCTCAGCACTGGCCTCAAAAAGCTTGGCCACCCTTGTGTGGTCCGCCGCAGTCGCATTGCTTTTCATCGACCATTTCGCGGACTCGGCTGCCTTGGCGGCTGCCTTGGCTTCATCGCTGACCTTGGGCGGCTCGTGCCGCTTGGGGGGCGGCGCTGGCCGGCTGGTACCCGGCGAAGACATCATCCCTGGCCTGACCCGCAAATCGGTCCCAACCACGCCCCTGTGGTCGCCCGCCATCCGTCGATGCTCTGCAGCTGCTGCCGCGTTGCCCTCGCGGGCGTGCACCGCCGCAGCAGTCTCGTGCGCCTCGGCCGCAGCACGGTTCGTGTCCGCGTGCTCGCTCCCCTTCTTGCTCTGGTAAGCCTTGTTGGTCGCCGCCATGGCCCGCTCGCTGTGCTCGTAGCCGGGCCCGGTGTGTCCGGAACCCGCCTCCGCGGCCATTCCCTTGTGGTGCTGCGCCATCAGTGTGTGTGCCTGAGCCACGGCTCCGTTTCCGGCAGCGTGATGAGCCGCCGCGGCCTGCTCATGAAGGTGCGCCGCATTCGCGTGTTCGCCAGCGGTCTTGGCTGTAGCCGACGCGCCATGAGCCGTCGCGGAATGACCAGCAGCAAACCGCCCCTTGTTGTCGTGGTTCGGGTTGCCGCCACCGCCGCCGATGTCGGCGCGGAAGGTGTCGGCGCGCTCCGAGTCTGCCGTCGCCGCAAGAAAGGCGGCAGACGGGAACATGGAATCCGTGTACTGGAACTCGCCCACTGCGATGGGCGAGGCGTCGGCCCGGTGCTTCTCCTCGAAATCCGACGAGTCAATCCCCAGAGCCTTGGCCTTGCGCACGATGCGCCCGTATGCCGCCTTCTTCTCGGCGTCGTCGGCGAAGTCGTACTGGTTGAAGCGCGACATCGCGGCGCGAACGTGTGCCTCGTCCTGGATCGGCAGCCCCTCCTTATCAGGGACCGCAAACTCCTTTGCAGGAAGGGCGTGCCGCTCCTTGGCGTCCAGCTCGGAGTCGAGCACCAGTTCCGCGTCGTCCATCCGCAGGCGCATCTGGCTGCCGCCTCGCGCGTTGTCGACGATCGCCAGGTGGTTGACCCGGATCTTGGTCTGCGTCGCGTCGTAGCGCCCGGTCGGGTTGTCCGGCGTCGCGTACCGCGAGTCATGGCCGGGCGTCTCGTCGAGCTCGATCTTGTAGCCGGGGCTCAGCTGCTGCTTGCCAGCCTTGACCTGCTTGATCGCCCGAGCGTCCTTGATGATCTGCTCGGTGGCGACGCGATCGCCGTCCTGTCGGGCCGCGCCCTTGACGTGGCCGACCTCATGCCGGCGCACGTTGTCGGCATTGACCTCACCCTCCGCCGGGTGCTCGATGGTCAGCGGGGCGTCGTCGTACGAGGCGAGGCTGTCCGCGTGGAACACCTCCTCGGGCGGCCGGCGCTCGTACTGGATCGTGCCGTCGTCGCGCCGGTACTTGTAGATCCCAGCGCGAGCCGGGTAGCCGTCGCAGCGCAGGAAGCCCTGCGGCGTGGTGGTCGGGCTCTTGAGTTCTCCGCCCTTGCGATCGTAGCGAAAGACCGTCTTGCTCACCGCCTCAGGGTCGGGGCGGCAGCACGGTCGGTCGATTCAGATTGCCTGGCCGCGGTTCAGTCGTCCTCGCTGCAGCGGAGGCCGTTCTCGCCTACTCTGAATCCGCGAATCCGCAGCCGCGGTTGATGATAGCGCCGGTGGTGCTGTACACGATCCAGCACCCGCCGATGGCCTCGCCGCCGGAGTCGACTTCGCACTCGGCAAGGTTGGTGGTCGCGTGGTGGACTCCGCACTCGACCGTGCCGCCGGGCACGTTGCTGTTCGCCCAGGCGAACGCCGAGCTGGTCACCGCGCCCAGCATCTGGCCATCGGTGCCGTCTCCGCACGTCGGGTCGCAGGCCTGCAGGTCCTGCGCGCCGGTCGCCTCCTGCGGCTCGGCCACGCACGCACCCAGCAAACACATCGAGACAATCATTGCTTTCGTCACGTTCGTTCCTTTGAGAGGTTGACGGGCCGGGTCTCAGTGGCTTCCCGATGCCCGACCCTTAACCTTGACACTTGGGTCCCGATGTCAAGGTTAGGCGTATGGCAGGCGACGACCAAGATCCGTTCGACGACGGCTATGTACGCGAGTTCGTGGAGGTCCAAGGAGTTGGTCCGGTGCTGACTGTCGTGCCGCGCCGGCCGCCCACCTCAGATCCTCTCGGTCCAGCCGAGGTGTCGCAGAGCAAACTTGCGCGCAGGCTGGAAGAGGTGGCGCTGGGTGACTTGTTGGACAGAGGATGAGGGTTGGGGCTTGATTCGTACGACGAAACGAGCTACCTTGAGGGCATGAAGACGTTCGCTGATGACCTCCGCACGATGATGGACGCCTGGAACAAGATCGAGTCCACTGCCCGGTCCGTGTTTCCCGGTGCAACGCCAGAGAAGATCTATGAGATCTGCAAAGGCGCGATGAACCACGCGCTGGAGCGGCGCAGCGCAGCTCGCGTAGGGTGAATCCATCGGGTTCAAAGACCGATGGTTGTCGACGCGAAACCACGAACCTTGTCCAAGGAGTGTTGGCCATGACAGAAGCACCGAACATCGAAAGCGTCTCGCTCGCGGCGATGGCCGTCGATGACGCACGTAAGTTGCTGCTGAACGGCGCCGAACCCGGGCGCCTTAGGCTCGACGCCATCAACGCGGTTCGATCGTGCGGGAAGTCGCTGCGCGAAGCGGCAACTGCCGTCGACCATGTCTTGCTGCGTGACATTTGGCCATGAGCAAGATCAGCTATCGTCAGATGGAGATCCTCTCGGCGCTCCACCGCATTGGTCAGCCGGCCGAATGGGGCGACGTGTGGGATCGTGTTGGCTGGTCCGACGGTAGCCCGGCGCAGTTGCAGATGTCCAACTTCGACCGGACGACCAACGCGCTACTGCGGCGCGGACTCATCGTGCTCGACGGTGACAACCTGGTGAAGCTCACCGATGATGGCCGCTCCCTGGTGACGCTGGCGAAGCGCACAACGCCGCTCGCCGATCTCGTCCGCACGCTGCATTGCATCCGGTGCTGCGGCCTGCCCGGTGATCCGCCAAAGACGGCCCCATGCACGTGCGCCTGCCACGCGCTGGCCAACGTCCCCGGACAACATCCCGATCCGGACCCTCGGAAACCGTAGGGTCTACCACCCCAAGGAGACATGCATCATGAGCCGCCCTCCTCGCGCCGGTGTTGCCGCCAAGCCGGTCACAATCCGTGCCACCGCGGACGAGCGCTCGTGCTGGGAGCGGTGCGCTAAGGGTGCCGGGCTGTCGTTGAGCGAATGGCTGCGCTCGCTGGCAAACCACGAGGCAAGGGAGACACTTAACAAGGTCAACGCCCGCCGTGCTCGGAAGGCGTAGCGCAGCGGTGGAGGCGTGATTACGGTGAGTCGGCATGGCGAACAACAGCGATGCGACCGATCTGATGAACGAGAACCAAAGACTGCGCGATGCCATCCGACGCTGGCGAGACGCCGATCGCTCGTGGGACTCCATCAGGTGGGAGAACGCAGGGCAGACCAAGTACACAGCGGCAGCGGAGCTTGCCGACGCCGCCGAGGACCTGCGCAAGATCGCGGGCGAGACGGACTGACCTCGTGATCGTCTGCACCCACATGAAGCGGTCCGGCGACTGGTGCGGCCTGCGAGCGCTGGTCTCCGTGCCGGCCATCGAGGTCACGGTCGCAGGACATGCCGTGGCGCTTCAGCTGTGCGGCATCCACAGGCGCTGCGCCTACGTCAGGAAGCTGGACCACGTGAGGATCGAGCACACGAAGGACTGACATGACGAGCCTGACCAACGACGAGATCATCGAAGTGCGTGACGCGCTCTTGCACAAGGAGCACGCGGCTCCGCTCACCGCGCTTGAGAAGAATCTCCTGCGAGACTGTGACATCGCGCTCGGGCTGGCAAGGTGTAGCCCGGAGTCGCGCGAGGAAGCCCGCTGGCGCGCAACGCGGTTGGCGGCTGACAGGAGAGCGCTGGCCGAGTTCGAGCGCACTTCCGGAGGCGCACCGCCGTGGAGCAACCGATGACCACCAAACTCACCGCCCGCCAAGCCGTGGACCACCCGTTCCTGATGACGCTGCTCAGCGGCTCGCGCGCTCAGCGCGGCAAGCTGTTCGAGCGCGTCATGGAGACCGTCGCGCAGCAGCCCCAGGAAGAGAGGACCTACGAGGTCGAGGTCCGCGTGAACGGCGTGGAACTGGACTTCGCGGACTTCACCGACGAGGTGCAGCGACAGTTCGACGAGATGGTCATGCGAGCCGCGCGCAAGCTGCTGGACGAGCAGTTCGCTGACCGCTTCTCGGAGATCTCCGACCAGTGCTACGCGGCCGAGCGCGCTGCCAAGGGCCTGCGTAACGCGATGGAGGCCGAGGCGCGCAAGGCGTGGGGCATGCCACCGAGGACAGGCGAGGACGATTGATCATGGCCGAATGGCACGACGGCCCGGTCTACTACGGCAGCGTCCAGCTGCACATCGACCCGTCTTACATGGAGCGTTGCGGCTGGGGACGAGCGCTCGCTCGGGCACTGATGGACTGCCTGGATCAGTCCGACCATAACGCGCTGTCACGCTGGGCAGACGACGGAGGCCAAGCCTCATGAAGCCAGAACATATGACCGACGACGAGCCCGAGCCCCAGCCCGGCGCGCTCGACTACGACCTCCTGCCTGAATGGCACGTGCTCGACGGCTCGCCGCACAAGTGGAGGCTGGTTGCGATCTTCGACCCACATGAGCCTGCACTGACGCTCATGCGTGAGTCGTGGAGGAGCCCGGCACCAGGAGAGCCGCCGCGCTGGTGTGTCGGGCCCGGCGGCGGGATGAGCCTCGGAGCCGAGCAGACCGCGAAACTGATCGCAGTGCTGACCGCGAATGGATCGCCATGCCGCTGACCGTAGACGACGAGTTCGCAATCCACGCCCGCTGGCACCACGCAAAGCTGGTGGATGTGGAGCTCGTGAAGTGACGCGCCTCCAGGCCGATCGCGAGGCGTATCACCGCTTCGCCCGCCGCGTGCCACGCGCCACCGGGCAGTACGAGCCGATCGTCGGCGACCGCAACGCATTCACCTCGCTCGGCCGCAAGACAAACCCTGATCGCTGTATGGTTGGGTACGACGAGGTTGTTGGCATGGATGGAGGTTTCGCCAAGACCAAGCGCGTCGTCCTGGGCCGCGGGCCGACGTGGGAGAGCGCGTTCGAGCGCGCGTCTCGTGCTTGCGACACGAGTCTGCCTACCGACCTCGTGCCGGACGCCATCGCTGTGCACCTTTCGCGCCGGACACGGTGCTGACATGGGCAGGCAAGACTCCGGCAAGTGGGCAGAGGATGCCAAGCGACGCGACCTCCTGCCCTGTGAGAGCTGTGGCGCTGGACTACAAGCGCAGCGCCGGACGTCCAGCGGCAAGCCATGCAAGCCGCACAAGGGTAGACGAGCGAGGTCCGTGACCGTTGGTTCAATGTCTCGCTAGCTCCTACCGCTGAGCGTGCTTACGCTAGAACCAATGGCCAACGACGACGACGCGATCGACCTGACCTTTGAAGTCGCAGAGAAAATCGCTCAGTGGCTGCTCGACGCCGCGGAGTCGCCGGAGACGGCGGATGTGCCAGCGCACGACAGAAACGGCCACGATTATCTGTGCTGGGCCGCGTACAAGATCCGGACTGGCGCATGGCGCGAGGGATGGCAGCGAGACCCAGCCAAGGACGACCCGAGAGGCCGATGATGTCGCGCAGGCGATTCACAGCGCCACTCCAGGCGGAACGCTGTACCGCTAACGTTGTCCTTAAGGACGGGTCAGGCGCGCAGTGCATGCACAGGGCGACCAGGGGCGACCGCTGCTGGCAGCACGCGACCCCGCGCGGGGGAGTCGTTGGCACACCCGAAGACCTCGAAAGGCGGCGCCTTTTGCGGGACTATTCGGTCCGCCGATTCATGACAGCCGTTGAGATGCTACGAGGCATGGAGCCAGACCTCTCCCTGTACGTGGCCAGCGGAACGCTCTGCCTGATGTCTGGCCCGTCGCACGACGAGCAAGGCAGACCGCTGCGTGACAACGTGGTCGAGTCCGCCGGTGACCTCAGGATCTCTGGTGGCGACTGGTAGAACCGACGTCCATCGTTGCCCGTGTGGACGGGCGCGGTCACCGTACGCGTGTTCGCGCTGCCGCTGGACAGGACCGATGAGGCCGGGCGATGATGACTGCGCGTGCGCTTCCGTCCCACCCACGAGATCCGTCTTACCGGCAGGCTCCGGCGCGGTCGCGGCATCGCGATCCCGGTGATGGTCGACGCCCAGGGCGTGGTGTGGACGGCCGACGAGTGGCGCACGGGTTCGCTCCTCCACGCCTGGACCTACGACGGAGAGTGGCACGGCCCAGTCCCCGAGGGCTACACGACCGTGCGCGTCAAGCGACCCGGCATGGGACCGACGATGCTGCGCGGCGGAGGAGAGTCCGCCAGCGAGGGCCTCACGATCCACCTGACGCCGAGCACGATGACCGAGGTCAGGCGCAGGGCGAAGGCTGAGCGCAAGAAGCCGGCGAGGTGGGCGGCGGAGGCCGTGGAGAGAGCAGCGAGGAAGCGGTAGCGCGTACGCAGGCACGTGGTTACGATGACCGCCATGGCATCGTACGTGATCGAGTTCAGGTCCGGATCGTACTTCGTGTCGCCGAAGGCTGAACGCGGCGGCACCCTGGAGCAGGCGATGAAGTTCTCCTCTGACGAGGAGGCTCACGAGTACGCGGACTACAATGTGCCCTGGGTCTGGGTGAACGGCGGCATGGTCTGCTCATACGAGGGGCAGAAGGCGAAGCACGAAGAGTTCGCCAGGCGGTTTCCCGGATTCGCGTGACCGGTAGCGCTCGGCGATGAGCATGGTTACGGTTCTTCCATGATCTCCGACGACACCGGCACGTATGACCTGCTCCTCCTGATTGGTAGCCGTGAGCGAAGGCGATCTGAGTGGCACAAGGCGCAGGGCTGGGCCAACCGACCGCGCCCAGTGTCCGATTACGACGACGATGACGACGACGGGATCTTGGTCGACGCTGCCACCGAGCTCGCCACGCGGATCGACGGCAGCGCCAAGAAGGCGGATTTCTAGGACCATGATCGAGCATGCCCTACAGCTTCAGACGCTGATGGACGCGGTCTTTCGCTACTTCTTCGACGTAGCCCTGAAGGCTGAGTTCGAGTTGAACGCTTCGGACCCGGGGCTGAATTAGATGGCCAACAAGCCCGACTGGCCCAAGGACGCTGAGGACAAGGCCAACGCTCGCGTCGCCCTGGAAGCTCAGGAGATGGACAGGATCTGCGACCGGCTATCCCGACTATCCGCAGAGCAACCAACGGCCGTCCTACTCGCGATGCTGGACCAGCTGGTCGAGGTAGCATGCGGCACCAACCCAGCCCTCAAGGCGCACATGAAGCTGAAGCTCTACCGCGGCGTACTGGAGCGTCTGGAGGGCCGATGATCAAGCCCAGCGCCCACCACCTGAACGCGGAACAACTCGCCCGTCTCGGCGTCGGCGACGTCCAGAGCAACGGCCGCCTGTCGGTCCGCATGCGCGTCGTAGTCACCGACGGCCACTGGCAAGGCAGGACCGGGACGATCGTCCGCATCCAGCGCGACGCGTCTGCCGCCGGCGAGGTCTTCAACGTGCTGGTTGACCTCGACGGCGCGTGCCAAGTCCCGTTCGATCCGGCGTTCCTCAACGAGCTGCCATGACCAACCGCACCGCCATCGTGAACCTCTCCGACCTCGTTGATCCCGACGATCCGAATGGCCGCACCTACCGGCAGGTCAACGCAGCAAAGACACACGGCATCCCGCTCGGCGCGCTCGTCGAACTGGGCAACGGAGCACGGCTGTTCGTCGTTTACCTCGGCCGTGACTGCGACCAGACGCCGCTCTACTGGCTCGCGATGAGCCCCGACGAGGACCGTCGAGACAAGTGGCGTGGCGGCTACGACGAGGACGCGCTGACCGAAGTCCCACGCTAGGCTGACCGATGACCGACCGCATCCCTATCCCGCTCTCGCCCGAGGACCTGCAGGAGATCGAGCGCGCCCTGCCCGAAGACACGCCGGTCCGCGCCCGCATCCGCTCCATGCTCGACCTCGATCCCCTGCGCCGACCCCAGCCGTTCGCGCCAGAGGATGCTGCTTGCACGGACCCGTTCTGGTCGCCGGCCTCCCACGAGACCACGGCCAGGCTGCCGCCCGACGACGAGACTACTCCTCGATGACGTTGCCATGCTCGTCGATGCGCAGCTTATTCTTGACCCACTTCTTGGCGCGGCCCAGCAGTGTCGGCTTGGGCTCCGCGAAGTCCTCCGGTGCCACCTGCGGCAGCACGTCGTCTGCAGCCTGATGCACTGAGGACCAGTCGGGCAGCTGGAGACAGCCGCACGCGATTTGCGTACCGGGGTGGCCGTCATACGGCGGCTTGTCGTACTGGAAGCGCAGGCCGTCGCGCGCCACGTGGTGCGGCCTGGGTTTGATCCGCGGCATGTGCTTCCACCAGTAGGCGTCGACGCCGATCTCCTGGTGACGCGCCCGGGTGATTCGGGAGTTCAGCTTCTGCGACTGGTCCATCGCGATCAGCCGCGCATGACGCTCGGCCTTGGCGAAGCGGTCCGCGATCGCCTCCTGGAGGTCCGCCGAACTCATGCTGGTAGCCGCTGCCCGCGTCATGAGCGTCTCCAGGTGCCCCAGCGTGTCACCCTGCAGCTTGCGGATCAGCGCCACGTTCTCGTGCACGAATCCGGCGATCAACGACGGGACCTCCGCGTCCAGCGTGATGACGTCGGTCCCCAGCGCGGCCTCGGCCTGCTCCTTGAGTACCTGCCGCTGGTGGACGGCGATCCTCGTGGCGTAGTCCCGGGCCACGTGCTCCAAGCGCTGCTCGGCCACCTCGTTGTCAACAGCGACCCTGGCGCGCTTGATGCGGCGTCTGGCCTCGGCGCCTTGGTGGCTGTCATCGTCGAGCCGAACCCCAGGCCCAGCCGAGAGCTCGTGCTGGACCACCTGGCGCAGCTGGTCAACGATCCGAACCAGCCGGTGCGCGTAGTCGCTCTCAATCAGCGTGGGCGGTCGCGGCGGCGGCCCTGGACGCTGAGGCATCGCAGGGCCAAACCTGCGCGTCATGGCGACGCGGGCTGCAGTCTGGCGGGCGGCGACCGATGGCATCTACCCACCCAACAGCGAGCGCAGGAAGTTGCGCGCCTTGGCCACTGCGCTCGGTGGATGCGGAAGCGCCTGCTGGAGCGGAACCGGCGTGAACTCGCCGTCCGGCAGATCGCGAGCCACGCGCCGCATCTCGGACTGAGCGTGCGCCTGCTGATGCGCCTCTGCGTTGCGCTGGCGCTCCTCGGCGGACATGTTGCGGTTGCGAGCCTCGGCCCGATCGTCGCTTGCCCGCTGGTGCTCGCGCTTGAGCTGGTCGTGGAGGTTGAACTCGGCCTGCGTCCGCTTGGGCTGCTCGTAGCTCACCACCTGACGTGCGTCAGGGTTGCGGGGGTCGTAGTTCGACACCTGCTTGCCCACGCCCAAGCGCTCGTGGAGAGCCGCGCGCTCCTGCTCGGCTGCCATAGATGCGCTCTGGTGCTCATTGGTAGCCCGGGCACGCTGTAGGGCTCCATGCGCCTCCGCCTCGGTCACATGGGCACGGGTCGCGATCTCGTGCCGGGCCGGAGCAGCCGGAGACTCGTCTGCGCCCACCCCCGTCCCAATGCTGTGGCGGCCGATCGTCATGAAGCTCTCGGCCTCTGCACGCCGACGAGACCACTCCCCCTCGGTGCGCTCAGCCACTGCTGCCTTACGTTCCGCAGCATGGGCCGACCGTGCGGCTTCCAGGTCCTTGCCAACCTGCACGCGTGCTTCCTTGGCCGCCCCCGCCGCCTTGCGGTGCTCCTCGCGCATCGCCGATAGGCTCTCGTAGCGGCGCCTTAGGGCCGCGCGCTCCTTAGGCGTCGCTGCCTCCGCCTTCGCCTTGACCTCGGCCATCCGCTTACCGATCTGCATCGACTTCGCCCGATGCACGGTCTCTGCCGCCTTGTGGGCCTCCATGGCCTTCTGGTGCTCACGAGCATCGAAGGCTAGGCGCCATTGACGCTGCGCGCCGTGAGGCTTGTCGTGGTGCGGCCCCGGAGCGAACCGGCCATCGCCATCCCGGTTCGGGTTGTAGCCGTGGTCGTCCGCTCGCCAGAGGTCGGCCTCATCGCGGCGCAGATCCGAGTCGGCACTCTCGTCGAGCGATCCGCCGTCGTCGTCGGTTGGGAGATTCCAAGCTGGCGGATCGACGTCGAGATCGCGCAGAGCATCGAGGTCGTCATCGGTCAGCGGGTCATCGTTATCGGCGAAGTTTTGGCGTGCTGGCTCGGCAACCGGGGCATGAGCGGGCCGCACCTTGATGAATGAACTCGTCGAGTACGCTCCGTCGAGAGCATCCCAAAAGGGGCGACCGTCACTTGGACGCAGCGTCCTGCCGTCGGAGTAGATGCCGGATCCCTCGATGCTCGACCGCATCGCCGGACTTGCGTAAAGCGCCGTAACGCGATCGCCGTCCAACACGAACCTGGCGATCTCGCGATGGTCGTCGGGCGTAACCCCGATCAGGATCTTAGCTGCCGGCGATGATGTCATCGATTTCCTTCATGGCTGGCTTGCCCACCATGCGATGGGCTTCTGTTGCATACATATTCCACGCGTCGTGCGCGGGATTGCTCCACGGGGTGGCGATCAGGCGAGGATCGGACTGGAGTGCCTTGACGCGAATTAGCGTGTGCCTGACCGCCTCAGGCTCGATGCCGGACTCCTTGAGCGTTTGTGCAATGGCCCGCGGGTTCATGCCCTCGATCATCTTGAGGGTATTTGGATGGAGCTCGCGCTCCTCTGACATGGCGTTCGTGGGCTGGATGAAACGATCGGGTGCGCCCCTGGGAAAGGTCAGTCCGTGGTCGATCAGGATCGGACGCGGAGATCCGCTGCTACTGTCAACCAAGATGTTTCCGGCGTGCCTGTCGCTATTTCCGGTGACGTAGTCGAAGACCCGGACGCGCTCAGACGACTCATGGTCAAAGCGCCCGCCGCCCTCCAGGTGGCCATTGGGATCGCCTTCCATGGCGAGCAATTTGCCGCCCTGATGCCAGCGCTGTAGCGACCCGACCTCACCGTTATGTGTGACCGTGGCAGTTTCCGGCACCATGTCCTTCATGCCCATGTGCTCAGCAAGCTTGTAGGCGGCCACTTCCCTTGTATGGTAGGTCCCCGCCTGGATATTCGAGCGCATTGGGTTGAGCCCGTCATACGCGGACTCCCCGGACGCCGGCTTAAACACCGCCTTGCCTCCATCTCCAAGCTTCGCGATGTAGCTGCTGTTGAGACCTGCTGCCGATCCGCTCAGCGGCTCGATGCTGTCGATCTTGACATGAGCTAGGCCGGTCGGCTGACTGGGCTCTGCCGGTGCGCGCTCCTTCGGATGGTCTCCAGTAGGCGGTGTGGCCGACGCCTTGGCAGGCGCTGCTGCTCCAGTCTTGTCTCCCGCGGGCGGAGCAGGCTTGCCCTTATGGTCAGGTGTCTCCTTGCCGCCCTGTGCTTTCGTGTTGGCCTTGGCCTTTGCCTCAGCGTGCGCGCTCTTTGCCTCAGCATGGGAGGTGGTCGCCTTGGCGTGGGCCACCTCGTGCTTGGAGACCGCCACCGCATGGCGATCGGCCTTCGCGGCTGCCATGGTTGCCTTGTTGGTAGCCACCCGGGCGGCGTCCTGACTCTTCTTGGTGCCCTTGGCCTCAGCTACGCGGTGCGCTTCCTGTGCAGCGTTGAGCTTGGCTCGCGCGTCATCAACGGCCAGCTTGTGCGCCACCTGTGCCTTCGTCAGCTTGTCAGCAGCCTTGCCAACGCGAGCGTGCGTCGCTTCGACCTTGGCTGCTGCGGCCTCGACGCCCGTGCGGCGCTGACCTTGTGGGCGTGCCTTGTGCGGGCCGGACCCGAACTGTCCGTTGCCGGCTCGATACGGGTTGTAGCCGACGGCGATCCCGTCGAGGCGATCGCCGTCTTCGCGCTCGTCATCGCCAGTGTTAGGCTCCTCCTCTGGCAACTCGGGCTCAGGCACCGCATCGTCGTCCACCGCGTCGTCAGGTGGCGCCCCATAGCGCCCTACCAGACCGTCCAGCGAGTCGCGCTCGTCGTCGGTAAGACTCCCGGGCGACTCGCCGTCGGCAGCCTGCGCATCCTGGACGGGCTCAACCGAGTCCGGATCCGGTAGCGGCTCCCAACCCCTCATGATCGACATGAGCGCGTGCGGATCGTCCTGAAGCCTGAGCATGACGATCCGCTCGTCAGCCGACGCTCTCCCCTTCGCTTTATGGTAGGCGACGCAGGAGTCGACGTCGTTTCTACCCAGATCCCACACGCTTTGCGCCGCCATGGTCTAGTCCGTGGCCTCCGACGTCGGATCCAAGTGCTTAGACAACACGCTAAGGGCGTGGGCATGCGAGGTCCCCGCAGCCTTCGCCATGTCCTCGGCAAACGCCGACTTCACCGCGTCCGGACTCCGAAGCGACCCGCCCGTCCGCTTCTTGAACTCCATCGATACATCGCCTAGCTGCTTGTAAGCGTCCGCGCGCGGCTTGCCAGTCAGTTCAGCCATGGCATTCGTGGTCGCCTTGATGTGCTCGCTGTATGATCCAGCGTTATCGTGGCCGATCAGTTCAGCCCCGTAGTGCTGATGCATCATGTGCCTAGCTGCCACCTCCGTGGTGATTTCCTCAATCTTCGCTCCATGGCCACGGTACGAGTTCGGATGCACCGGCGAGAACCCGTGCAGCGACTCGTGCATCAGCATCTTCATGTCTCGGCTGCCAGATCTGAGTGTCGAGAGTTCTTCCCTGGGCGCCTTGAACTCATTGTTGAGTCTGTCCCGTTCCGCCGCGATCTGATCTTTCTTGGCCTGGCTTTTGGTCTGAGCGCGCTGTGCCGATAGTGACTGGAGCTTCTGGCCGAGTGCGGACTCCGCTTCTGAATGCTTGCCGATGACGTCTGCTGCCTTGCGTCCGCCCAGCGTGTTCGCGTACGCCTTGATGCCAGCGACGGCTTGCTCGGATATCATGATCTTGCCGGTCGGCTCGCGGAAAGCGTTGGCGCCGAACGCCGATAGTTCGGACCTCGGAACCACGCCGACGGTCCCCCGCTGCGATTCAGTCATGCCGCCGCCGGCGAGACTGAACGTGCCCTGCTTCTGCAGGCCCATTCCGGCAAGCTGCCTGTCCATGATCTGGTGAAGCCCTTGGATGTCGCCCTTGGCCGCCGCGGCGTGCGCTTCGGCGGAGACACTGCCGGCGTGTGGCTCGACTGGTGTCGCTGGCGGGGGCTGCGGCTTGGGCTCTGCCTTGGCAGCGGGCTGCGCCTCGGACTTCTCAGCGGCCTTTGGCTCAGCCTTCGCCGGTTCGGCCTTGGCCTTCTGCCCCGCATCCTTCGGTGGCTTCTGTCCGGCCTCCTTCGCCTTGCCCGCGTTGGCCTTCTCGTGCGCCTTTGCGTGCGCCTCAGTCGCCTTGGCATGCGCGGTCGTAGCCTTCGCGTGCATCTGCGTGTGCTTGGCGATCGCAGCGTCGTGCTTGTCGACCTTCGCCTGTGCGCGCGTCGCTTTGTTCGTAGCGACCTGTGCCGCCTTGATGTTCTTGGCCGTCGGCTTTGCGCGAGCCAGCTCCGCCGCGGCCTGTGCCTTGCCGAGAGCCTCGCGCGTCTCCGCTAGTGCCGCATGCTTGGCCTTGGTCGCCGCATCGATCTTGCCGGCGTAGCCCTCGACGCGAGCCTTGGCCTTGCCGACCCGCTCCTGTGCCTTGCCGAGAGCCGCGTGCGCGCGCTCTCCGGCGGTCGGCTTCTGCTTGTGCGGACCGGACCCGAACGTGCCGTTCCTGTTGCGGTTCGGGTTGTACCCCTTGCCGTCCGGGCCTACCGCTGCCCCCATGTCGTCATCGCGCCACTCGTCCTCGCGCTCGCCGTCGTCGGGCTGCTCGTCCCCCTCGTCCTCTTCCCGATCTGGCTCGTCGTCATTCTCCCAGTCCTCTTCGTCGTCGAGCTCCTCTGGCTGCTCGTCCTCGTCAGGCTGGCTCCCATCGTCGGTGCCGAACTCGTCCTGCAGCGCTTGGAGCTGGCTCAGCTCGTCGTCAGTCAGATCGCCCTGCTCCTCGCCGCCATAGCCCATCGCCGCCGCGTCCTCGGGTGACACGCCCTCGGCGCCCTGCTGCTGGAGTGCCGCCTGGGCCTCGCGCCGCTCCCAGTTGATCTTGATGTCGCCGCTGTACTGCTCGCCCTTGTAGAAGGACTCGGCGACGTCATCGGCACTGGCGATCCCGTTCTGCACGGCGATCTGCGCCCGCTGCATGTCCTTGAGCTGGATGCCTGCTTTCTCTTCCTCGCTAGGCGTCTGTAGCGGCGGGTACTCCACCGACCATGCATCAGGTTCCTTGCCGTTCGCCGGCCCGGCCGTCGACAGCAGGATCAGCCGCACCGCTTTCTCGTGGCGCGGCTTCAGGTGCTTGGACTGGTACGACTCGACCTTGGCTAGCCAGGACAGCGTGTCGTCATCTCCGGTGCGCAGTCCGGTCTGGCTCGTGCCGAACAGCTTGGACACCGGCCTGCCCGCCGCAGCGGCCATCAGCGTGCGGAACTCGGCCAGCATCTCCGAGATCCCGCTGAGCGTGCCGGTCGACCGGGTGTACTGACTCTTGTTGTCGATGACGACCATGCCCAGCGTCGTCCACGCCATCGACATGGCCGTGATGTACTTGTCGAACTGATCGAGGCCGTCCGCCTGGGCCATCATGCTGGCGAAGCCGTCCATCGCCAGCGTGCCCTTGCCGTGCTCGTGAAGCAGCGTGGCAGCAGAGGCCCAGCTCAGCCCGAAGTCCGCGATCACCTGCCGCGGCCGGCACAGGATCGAGTCGCCCCAGCCTTGGCGTTGACCCGGCTGCGTCTGCACGGACACCTTGGTGCCAGGAAAGACGATCAGCCTGGACTCATGGATGATCGTCGGTGGCAGGAACCCGGAGCGCCCATTGGTGAGTGGGACAAGGCGGTAGGTCTCAGGCTGGCGGAACTTGGGCAGCCGGACGTCGCTGTAGTAGTCGACGGGCAACAGTTCCTGCGGCTCGAACACGTGGAACGCGTCCACGCTCGCAATCCCGCCCTCGTCTAGCGGCTCCGACAGGTCGCCCAGCGAGCCAGAGAGGACCGGGAAGATCGCCGCGCCACCGTAGGCGTTCTCGTACTCCGCGGCCTTGAGGATGGCTGCGTCCAGCCCGAGCTCCTCGGCCTGCTTGAGCACGGCCACTTCCAGTTCGCGGTCCTCGCACTTGAACCGCCAGCCGCGCTTCAGAGCCTCCGTCGGCTCGCCCTCGATGATGGTCGCGGCCAGGAACTCGGAACGCCAGAGTTGCAGCGCCTCAATGTCGGTGACGATGTCGACGCCGTAGCGAGTGAGCGTCCGGCGGTCCCTGCGCGTACCATGCCCCCCGGCATCGTTGATCCAACCGTCACGCCTACTTACGGTATCGGGCAGCTTCGCGCGAACCAGCGCGGACGGGACAGGCGTCGCCACTGTAGAGTCAGTGCGGATCTTGGGAGGCCGACCTTTCGGATTGCCGCTTTGCCCAGGCTTGAACCTCCCGTCGCTCACTGGAACAGCACCCAGGCAGTGCCAATCAGTCCAGCAGCCACCAGCGCAGTCGGGATGACCACGAACACCGCCATGGTCCAGGCGCGGGTCCAGAGCGAGACATGCGGTTGGACTCCCATCCTGTTACGCCTTCTGATTTGCTGGATGGCTAGCTGCGTCAGGCGGCGGCAACGCCCCGCAGTCCGCACAGGTTCCGTGCATCATGTGGCAGCACGGCGGCCCCTCGCGCTCCAGTGCGGCGTCGCTGGCGACCAGTCGGTCTGTGACAGCCAACGCCCCAGTTGGCAGTTCGGCGATGCGCAGTTCTCCCGCATCGGAGAACCACGCCACCTTGGAGGTGGTCTCGGTTGCGTGCAGTACCGTGAGCGGTCGGAGATCGCCGTGCAGGCGAACAACAAGGATTCGGTCCTGTTCCACCTGTTCAGGTTCGCCGTCCAGATCAGGTCGGTCGAATATCAGGGGCGCGTGCTAGGGTGCTCGACGATGGACTACGGCGACCTGTACAGGCTTGAGCACTCTACACACCAGACCACCAAGGAAGTCCTGGCCAAGGTTCAGGCTGAACGCGACGATTTCCGCGACGAACTCGTGAAGTGGCGGCGCTGGGCTGACCACATCATCGGCGGCCCTGGGCTCATGCCATCAGACAAGGAGTCGCGCGACGAGATCAGCCGTCGCCTCAAAGCCATGCGCGCAGAGGCCCGTCCATGACCGACGACGAAATCCTGCAACGCGCCGCCCTGCTGGTCGCGCGCAACTGTGACCACCGCATGCGCTTCTACGAACTTACCGACGCCGAAGACGATCGCCTTGACCGGCGAAAGCTGTCTTCGGAACAGGAAGGGCTGATCGTCGAAGTGGCCGGACTCCGCGACCAGATCTCCAAGAACCACATGTTGAACGTGCACTTCCGCGCGTTCGAGATCGCCGCTCGCGCCTGGGCGGAGCACAAGCGGAGGCAGTGAGATGAAGGAACCGCGTACTGTCGAGGAGTGCCTCGCGCTCCTCCGCGCTCAGGCCGCCCAGAATCCTCAACTCGCCTTGTTCACGCTCGTTGACCAACTCGTGGATCTTGCGTGCTCCGGCGGCAACCCGATCCGCGGGCCGCTGCACGACCACCTCAAGGTCACGTTCTACAAGACGGTCATCGCCACGCTGGCAACGAAACACGGGATCCGTCCATGACCTGGAACCCTCCTTATCCGACCAACCGCGAGCCGAGCTGGGTCGAGCGTTCAACCTGGGCCATGTGCGACTGGGAGCGCGCACGCGGCATGTACATTGACGCCTGCGAAAGCCTGGGCCACCCGTGGCGCCCTGACCCGTACGCGCATCCTAGGAGCGTGGAGCACGCACAGCACCGCGCAGACGAGGCCGTCCGGTCCGCGCGGGCAGAGTACCGACACCAGATCCTCGGCTGGTACGCCAAGTTGTGCCTTCCTCTCGGTCCCGGGGAGGTCGTTCCCAACGAGGTCGCCAAGCTGCAGTGGGAGCAGTGGGACATCGAAGGCCGCGACGCCGCGGACGCGGTGAATCTATGACCCGCTCACCCTATCTTCGCGATCGCCTCGCTGATCTGCCCGTGTTCCGGAATCGCGAGCGCCCGCTGCCGATGGCACCCAAGGCGCGGTGCAGCAAGGCCACAGCGGACCTGTTGCCGCAGCACGACCGCGCCAAGGAGTTGGCTGACCGTGGCCTGCCGCTCATCTTCGCTGCGCTGGTTCCGGTTGGCTCCCTTGAGGTCTTCTACGACGAGTCCATCCCACTGGGCGTCCTAGAGGTCGACGGCACGCGGATCACGCTGGATGAGATCCGGGCGTGCATGGAGGCGACGTGACCGTCCACATCGTGACCTACGACAACGGCCGCATCCACTCCGTGCACAGCACACCAGAGGCGGCTCAGGCCGAGCATGACCGAGCGCTCAAGGCCGACGAGATCTACGCGACGGGCATCGAGGAGCACGACGTCGACACCTCGCAGGCTGGGCAGCCGGTCGCAACAGCCCTGCCGGAGCACACGTACGTCGTCTGGTGGCGGTCCTGCAGCGAGCTCGAGACCGGACCCAAGAACATCGTAGGCGCTTTCACTGACCTTCAGCTCGCCCTGCAGGCCCATGACGCCATCGACGGCGACTGGATCGACACGGGCATCGAGCAAGTAAGGGTCGATCCGCCGCTGCCTGACAAGTGCATCTGCAGGGACGGCCAGCTGGCCACGCACTGCATCATCCCGGACGGCAAGCACGATCCGGACTGCCCGGCAACCAACCAGCGGCCAGACCTCGCCATGACCGACGCGGAGATCGTCGCTGGTCAGCGCGCCTGGATGCGAGAGCTGCGGCGCGGGATTCGCGAGCGCCTCATCGCACAGGGCAAGCCGGTGCCGTGGGGCCTAGCAGAACACGAGCGGACACCAGATGGCGAGTTCGTCCTACCGGAGCCTGCGCCTTGACCGACACCGAACACGCTATCTGGTGCCGCGTCGCCGGCCATAGCAAGAAGCGGCGCTGGTACATCCCTACCGCCAGCGAGGACAGTGTGTGCGCCAGCCTGTTCGATCAGGGCTACTTCCAGCGGCGTCGCAGTGATGGCGCCTATCGCCTGTGGGGACTGTGGCCAGGGCCGTACCGCATGCCGTCGTGGATACCTCCAGGCGATATCGGTCCGCATTCCTACTGGCCGCCGTACTGGCCCGAGTGCGTCAGCCGGCGCCGGGTGCCTGACCTGGATGAGGCTCGTGCTGCTGGGCTGGTCCCGACGCCCATAGCCGCGTCGGAACTGCTGCCGAGCTGACTGCTACTCCGTCGCCGAGTGCAGCGGGATCTCGAACTGCTGGACGATCGTCGCGGTCCCGGTCCCGCTCGCCACGAGTTTGACGTTGTCACCCGGCGCCGTGAACCACACCATCTGCTGGATCGTGGTGCCCACGACGTTGCTGGACGCCGAGGTCCGCACGATCGTCGGCGGGTTTGCCGAGTCGGCCGTGAACGCAACGGTGGCACTCTGCGTTGACGCGTTCACCAGCTGGACCGTGATGAAGTACGCCACCCAGTTGCTGGCGGAAGGGGTGTACTGAGTACCCAGGGCGCGGCTACCGTTGACGGGTGCGCCCGGGAGGAAACGGTGGCCGTTCCAGGTCATGCAGGAACGGCACCGATGGACGTGACGGCGGACGTGACGGCGGACGATTCAGCTGACCACAGCATCATGGCGAGCGTTGTCGTCCTCGGCGAGAGGCGGGTAGCAGTCGCCATGGCAGCACGGGTCGTGCTCCAGGGACTGGAGCCACGCACAGCCGCCACAGCAGCCGTACAGACCATCCCAGTCGGTGCGCTGCTTTCCGCAGCAACCGCAGTACTGGCCTGCCGGTTTGCTCACGGCCGCCCCTCGCTATCAAGCCGCTCCAGCAGCCTCAGCACGCCGTGCGCGAGTGCCATAGAGGGCTGGCAGACTGGAGACCACGCGACCTTGCCGTTGACCATCAGGCCGGCAACCGTACGCAACTCGTCGTCAGAGAGCGACTCGGGAGACGGATGGTAGCCTCCGCAGAACTTGCAATCTTGCGGTGGCGTCACCCCAGCGGGCCGTTGCCTCGCCTCCGCCTGGATGGCCAGCCTCGTGCGCAACCACGGCGATGGCTCGTCGTCCATCACAGGTCCTCCGCGCAGTCGAGCACCACGCGGACCTCGCGCGCCTTGTCGGCAGCCTCGGACTCAGCCACCCGCGCCCGCAGCCGAGCTGACCAGTGAGCGGAGACCCCGGCGCGCTGGGCTGTGGTGAACTTTCCGCCGATGGCTGGAGAGCCGAGCACCTCGCGACGCCCGTTGGCATCGCGCACAAGCAGCGTCCTCAGCGTCACCCCGTCGTACTCGATATCGAGCGGGTCGGCCGGGGTCTTTCCGCAGTGACAGTCGTCAGGCCGTCCCATGATGCGGTGCGCGCCTGACGGGCAGACCGGGAACCGCTGCAGATCGCGTGCAGGTGCGCCGGTCTTCCAGTCATCCCACTGGGGCGACGTGAACCAGCGAGCCTCGTACAGCTCGGGCTCGTACCAGCCGCTCGTCCCGCCTAGCGTCGTGAGTCCGGCGGGCAGCCCTTCGTACAGGACCCCGGCAATGTGCTCCGGCTCGCCGCCATCGACGACCACGGCGACCTGGAAGTTCTCCAGGAACGCATCGGTCTGGCAGTCGTGCAACTCGGCATCCTTGACACCCGGAAGACGACCCAGGGCCGTTACAATGTGCGCGCGCGTTCCAGGCTTGCATCCGATCGCTTCTGCGGCAGCTACCGCCAGCTTCACTTGGTAGGCAGCCGAAGCATCGGCGCAGCGCTTCATAGCGGCCGACGAGTGGCCAGCGCACGCGTGGAACGTCATGGCGTCAACGCCGGCGGCGGCTCTCCACACGAGCTCCGTGTACTCGCTCAGCTTGTCCTGGGTCCCGCAGTTGTAGCAGGACCGTTCTGCGGTGATCTCCCGGAAGGGACCAGCCCCAGACACCATGGCTGCCTTGCATTGACACAGCGGCCACGCGGCGCGGTCGCGACCCAGAACGTGCATGCCGTTCCGGCACGTGCACACGCGGTCGATGAGGCGTTCGCGATAGTCGGCGTCAGTTTCGACGTCTGAGTATGTTCCGATCGCCAGCCCAGGCCGCGAGTAGTCCACCGTAACCGTCGCCGTGCGCCGCACGCCAAGCAGTCCTCCGATGTAGTCCAGTCCGTTGCCGTTTGCCTCGTCTATCGCACGCAGAAGACCTGCCGGACCCGACTGCTCGTGATTCATGTCCATCACTTCTTCCCCTTCGTTCCGACCGCCAGCAGGCTCGCCTTGATCTGGTCGATGCGGTGCTGGTCGAAGCCATCGGGACGCGTTGGCTCCAGGCGGATGCGGTGGTGTGGGTTAGGCTGGCACTCGGAGTCGACGATGGCCACTCGCGTGGTGCTCAGTTTCGGCATCTCGGTGCTGTAGACCGCGCTGGCAAGCTTCAGCGGATGACTCGACGCGCCCTCGCCCAATCCGGTCCGCCTTCGCAAGATACTCGGTCGCGTAACTTCGGCTGCCTGGTCTTCTGGGTGAATGCCCACGCCGAACAATGGCATGGCCCCTACCAAAGTTGGCTCTGAGCTCGAGGTCACCAAGATCCGGACCGTCGCGTACTTCTCGCTCAGGCGATCTAAGGTAAGAAGCTGACCCTCCGCCCAGGACGGTTCAGCCGGGTTCTCCCAATACACGAGTTCGCCGGGAAACGGGTCCTCTTCAGATCTGTTCCGACCGAAGCCGCTTCCGTAGAAGAACTGGTCGCGCTCGATGTTCTGCTCCTCGGTTGTGTCGGGTGTCCCCGTCAGGTCCAGGAGCTTGCGGAGGGCGTCGCCGGTCGCCTTGTCCGGATCGCAGAGAGCGGAGGCCATGTCGTACGCGGCCCGATCGATGGACGACACAAGAGCGTGGCCATCCACGACATCCGGTGGTTGGACTGCCGCGGTCCATGACGGCGCACCCTCTGGCCACTGCACGCTCACACCGTTCCACGTGACACGGAACCCACCGGGAGGTAGCGGCTTCTCGCCAAGCCTATTCTTGTCGCAGACGACAACCAGCCCGGCATCGCACGCTAGGTGCTTCGTGATCTGCCCAGCGAGCATCGCGAAGGCACCCCGCTCTGCTGGCACCTTGTCGGCGAACAAGGCGACCTGGGTCATCGTGCGCTGGACCGCGCGGCGTAGCGCGGCAGTGGCATTGACCACGGACGGATGATCTGCCGGCAGCGGAATCAGCGCGTCGACCGGTCGCGGTTTGATGTTCTTCGCGACCATGTCGCCGACCTCGAACTCGTCGCGCGGTGTCACCGTTGGCAGCGTGGTAACGCTGGCCGTGACGTCAGTCGCCATGACTGGGATGCGTGGAGGATCATACGGCAGGCACCAATCGCCAAGCGGCGCGCTAGCGGCAGGGCTGCCGCTGTATTCGCTGAACTCCTGGGTCATGCAGGCGCAGCAGCACACGTACCAGAGCATGCCGGTCAGGTTGGCCTCATCGCGGAGCGCGTCGCAGGCAGTGCACCTGTTCTTGTCCTGATCCATCAGGACCACCGTACGCACGCCACGCTCCCGGCGCAAGCGGTCTCACGGCGCGGTGGACCACACTCGCATCGCACGCGCGATCACCAGCTGCGCATCGCGTCGCAGGCTTTCGACCCGACCGCGCAACAGGTCCTCAGCCTGCGCCGCCTCGACTGAGGGCTCTGGGTCAAGCTTCCAGTGCGACTTCGCGGTCACGCCCTGCCTACCAGCTGGTCCAGCTTCCCAAGCTGCCACTTCCGGTACAGGTCCCGACCCAGGTCGTTCAGGACCCAGTAGTCCACGCGCCGGATGCTGCCCTGCCCGGGAGTCGTGTCCTCCTTGACCTCCGACCTCACCCTCCTGACGAACGGGCTCAGGTACTTCAGGTCCTTGGGGTCCAGCGGGTACTCCTCACGCCAGAGCGTGGAGACGACGTCACGCAAGCGTTCCTGTTCCTGCGTGATCAGGTGGTTCAGCGTAAGCGGCATGGCTCAACCTAGCGGGAGAGGCTGACGATCAGGTCCGGACGTACCCGTGCACTTCGACCTCGCACTGCATCGAGCCAGCCGCCTTGGTCGCAGTGCAGCGCAGCGTACCGCCGGCCAGGATCACGTTGTTGTTCGTGGTGCGGTCGATCGTGCCAGCCCGAGTGACAGCCTTGTCGACCGCAGCCGCGATCGCGTCGCTGATCGGAGTGGTGCCGCTCTTGATCTGGATGGTGTTGCCGGCCCCCGCGCCGACCTTGCCCACGGTGACATCGGTCACCTCGAACTTGACGTCCACGATGATGTCGTAGTCCTGCGTCGCCGCGTCGGGGATCGAGAACACGTATGCGGTGCGAATCGCCGGCGCAGTGGAGTTGTTCACCACCGTGAGGTGCTCGGCGAGGTCTTCGAGGAAGCGTCCAGTGGCCATACCAGGACGCTAGGCCGGTGTAAGGCAACGGACGAGATCGGCGGATTAGCGCCGGCCACCCAGGGACGCCAGCCGGCGCATAGCCTGCCATTCCTCGCGGGGATTGGTCGTGGTGCGGTAGCGGGCGTGGAACTGGGACAGCGAGTCCACGCGGTCTGAGCGTCGGGACGCTGGAAACGAGCAGACCTCACCAATGAAACCCTCGTCCAGAGTCTTCCGGCTTGCGTCGATCTTGGGGTACAGCCAGTCAGCGCCGTCATGCAGTAGGAACAGACCCTGCTGCCAGTCCGGGAGCATGCCGTTCGCCCGCTGGATCTTGTCTTCCTTGCCAGGCGAGTACGGCTCCACGACGCACCGGATTCGCTGCCCGTCCGGCCCGAGCAGTGGGACCTTCTCATCCGTGTCTGGATCGATGTACCAGCCGCGCTTGATGGCCAGGGTCAGTTCCGAGATCACCCCGGCACCCAGGGCCTTGAGCTCGACAATGATGCGGTCCAGCGGCCATCGCGCCGCGATCTGGTAGATGGCCTTGTAGGTCGCGCTCACCCCGAGGACTCGGGTGCAGTCGTCCAGCACCAGCCGCTCATCGCCTCGGCAGGCGTCCACTGTCAGCCCCACCGCCGAGACCTTGGCGCCCGGCGTCGGGTCAAGGCTGTTGGCGGCGTCCACGCTGAGCGTCACGTCACGCAGCTCACCCGGCTTGATGATGACGGGCGGCAGCTCCTCGCGCGGCACACAGCCCTCGGGCCGAGGTCGGAGCCACTGCCCCTGCTGGTGCTCCCAGATGAAGAACCGCGCGTAGTGCGCCTTGAACAGGCCATCGCCGCGGCGCCCAGGGTTCTGGTTGTAGAGCGCCTCGTACTCGGGCCGCTTGGCCTTGTGGTCGGCCAGGATCCCCGGAGACAGGCGGGCGTGCAGTGTCTCGCCTATCTCCGTCCGCCAGTCCTTCAGTCCGTAGGGAGACTCGGTCGGAGCGTCAGCCGGGCCACGGCCAAACTCTGCCGGGAGGCAGAAGTGAAACCAGCCGCGCGGGTTCTGCGGCGACCAGCGGGACAGGCTGAGCAGGTACGCCGTGAAGTCCTCGACGTGGACACGCTGCTGGAGCACTCGCCGGATTGAGCGATTGTCGTCATTGGTCCGGTTCTCCATCGCCCGGGTGAAACGGTTTTGTGGCTTGAGTCGGTCGGCCTCGTTGAATACCTTGTCCGGATCATCCGGATCGTCGATCAGGATCCCGTCACCGTGCGCGCCAATCCAACCACTATTAATTGTTCGCGAATCTCGCTTCCCCCCGGCGGTGGTCGCCCACAACGAGATCGCATCGCTGTCCTTGCGAACCTCCATCGGGATCTCGACATCGACGTCGCGCCATGAGATCGCGAAGGTGTCGCGGTACCACTGCGAGCGCACCAGATCGCGCGTCGACTGCGAGTCGCGGTCCACGTTGGCCTCCACACCAGAGGCCGCGATGAAGCTGAACGCTGGCGCCCACAGCCAGATCCAGGCGTTAGCCGACACCATCGAGATGCTGCTGTTGTGGACGACAACACCCTGGTACACGAAACTTGAGTCTTCCTCAATCTGAAGGCACCGACACGCGGTCGGCTCGGAGGGCTCGATCGCGACCACGGCGTCCGCATGGAGCGTCCGATCAAACCCGGTGCGACCAAGTCCTGGGAGTCGACCACGCTTCTCGTGGCGCATCCTCGGCCCGATGATCTCCATGAACTTGGCGGCAGTGTCCTGGTCGTGCGCGTAGAGCTTGTAGGCGATGTACCGCTTGCCCTGTCGCTTCGACTCGATCTTCAGGTCCTGCCGAAGAAGCGTGAACGACATCCCAAGGCGCTGGAGAAGTGCTTGGTGGTCTCGGGCCAGCCCCTCGCTAACCGTGGTCGCGTCTATCCGGACGGCTCGATTCGCCCTCCCTCCCTTTGGGGCCTTGAGATCGCGGCGTTCATAGATCCCGCCATCGCACGCCCAATACGCCGCGAGGTACTCCGCGATGAGGTCGTCCGATCCGGACATGATCGCCCGCGGGACACGCTTCGTGTAGGAGCAGCTGCCCCACAGATCGTGCTTCTGGCACCACTGGCGCACGGCGCTATTAGGCGAGGCCGCCATGTGAGCCGCCCTGGAATCCGGGTCCAATGGCCCACCGCGCCTGAGGTATCGTCGCTCGGATTCACGCGCACGTTCCCTGATGCAGCTCGCACACCACCGCCTCGTCCCGGTTACCGGGCTGCCGCACTCGCAGGCACAGCTCCTTGGCTTGCGTACTCGCATCTGGTACGTGTGTCCGCCGGACTTCATGGGCCTCTTGGCGGCCACGACCGCCTCTAGACCGACGGTCGCCACGCACGCCTTGAAGTCAGTTAGGGTCTCAGGATCCCCGTTGGTGAACCCAACCGATCCCTGAATCCTACCGTCTCCTATCAGGTAGGCGATCAGTCGGGCTTCTTCAGCGCTGATTGAATCAGAACCGCACGGCTCTGATTGATGCACTTCGGCGAGCACGTCGTGCAGAACAACTTGGTCAGCCCGAGTCCAGCCACGCGCGGTCAGCACCGGATGATCTCCGGCCACCCGAATCCGACGACCTCGCTGCGTCACGATGGTCAGGGTCGGCAGAACGCCTTGGTCCGCGACCGCCTCCACAGCGCGAAACCTACCAGCGTGCGTTAGAACCCGGTCCCCGACAGCAATATCCCCAAGCCTGACAAGACCGCGCGTCTTCTCAACTACAAGCCCGTCCACGTCGCATGGTTTTAGCGTACTCGGTGGAAGGTTGTCTATCGCATTCTGCATCAGGACATACCGCTCCCACGGATTGGGCTGTTTGTCCTCCCAGGCAGCCCCCGTGCGCTCCCACGCCTCGCGCTGACGCGCCACCATCTCCGCATCGCCCTTGCCGTAGGCCACAAGCCAGCCTTCCAGCTGCAGCTGGACGCTCATGCAGTACAGCGCCAAGTGCCGGCCCCACTCCAGGCGCTTGACCCCTGCTATCGCCCCGGCGGCACACGCCTGCTGGAAGAACTCGCCCAGGTCCCGCCTGGCGTGCTCCGTAGCGAGTACCCGCCGCTGGATCTCTTGCTCTAGGTCGAACGCTCGCCTAGTGAGCGACGACTGGCTCATCCGAGCCGCCCTCTGCCGTCGCCGCTAGGCGCTGACGCTCTGCCATGAGCTCTGCCAGCGACATCTCCTTCACATCCGGCAGCTTCATCGGCGTGACATCCTCGATCTGCACAACCGGCTTCACGTAGCCGTTGTCCGCCAAGAACTTCATGGCGGCCAGGCGATCGCGATTCTCGGCGCTATCGCTGTCCGCGATCTCCCACGCGAGGAGCGCGAGACGCTGTGGATCGACAACCCTGCGGATAGCAGCGGCAAGTGCATAGGTCGGCCTGCCAGCAGCAGGCTTACCGCCTGGATTCGGGCTCTTTCCCTTGGGGAACGGCATGAGGATTTCTCAGTATCTAACCCTACGTTATCACGTACTGCTCTGCTTGTTGCGATCCACCACCTCATCCAAGAAACGGGCCGCTAGTGCGAGGTACCCGAGCGCCTCGTTCTTCACCCCGGTCCGCTGGATCCTGGGCATCCCTGCGACCTCTGCAGAGCGGGCGTAGGCCAGAGCCTTGCGCCCCGACTCCAGGGCTTTCTCCGCATCCTTCAGGTCCTGCTCGTCGTTCACAGCGGCACCGGCTGGACCGCGCTTGCCTTTGCCGCGGTAGCGCTTCCAGCCGTCACCGTCCTTGCGCCATTGATCGCCCCTGGTGGCGTCGACTTCGACGTGGACGTCACCGACGGTAATCCGCTCTGGCCGCTTGGCGATGCACACCACGCAGCGCTGCTCCGGTTTGCGGGGCGTCCCGCATCCGCCGCACTTCCCCTCCGACACCCAGCGATCCCGCCGCCGCCGCTTATAGAGCTTCGATCGCTTGCGAGCAGATTTCAGGTGGCGGTCACACAGAGATGACCCCGGGGTCGTGGGGCGAGTGCAGCCCTTGGCCCCGGTGCAATCGTTGCCGAGCAGTCTCGTCTGGTACGTCTCCGTATCCACCGTCAACTACAGCGTGGACCGCCTCGACGGATCGGTCCAATTGGAGCCTTGACCACCAACCAGTAATAGGCGCCCTCCTCATGGAGGGCTAGCCCCCTTCCTGAAAGGACTTGGCGCAGCGGCTCCAGTTCTGGGGCCACGAGGCGCATCTCGGTGCGTCCGTCGGCCAGTTGTACCGAGGCGTGGGCTGGCGGTGCGTAGACGTACTCCCCGGCCTCGCTCTCAGCTCCTATCGCACTGGCGTGACCTGGCGAGGCATACTCCCACACAGGCTCGGCGCCGACGTCTGTGTGCTTGGTGGGCCCTCCTACGGAGCCCTTTAGATGCTTCACTCTGCCTCCGTGGCGTCAACCTCGGCGTGGACGGCACCGACGGTGAAGCCGCCGCGGACCCGCATTGCGGTGGTCATCGTCGACCCATCCGCATCGGGTCGGCCAGTTCATCCGCCAGCTTGATCACCGCCGCCTGCGGCTCGCCTGGTATGGCGTCTCTGGCTCGCTGTCCTGGTATCGCCACTGCCGTGGGGCCTTCGCTGCTGCCCACCGATGGAACGCGTCCACGTCTGCCGTGTTGATGTGATACGCGCCTCCGTGCTGGACTAGCTTGGGCGGATCGAAGCGTGGGCAGGCGTCATCGGCGTAGACCCATATGCCGAGCAGGTTGGGAATCAACTGCATCGCCAGTGTCTATCACCTAGCACTGACACCAGAAACACGCACGCCCCGGAGGCTCAATCCCGGGGCGTTCAGGTTGCGACCCTTGGCGCTGTCTCCCAGTCCACGCCGGATCCGTTGAGCTCGGGCTGCGTGGGCTCCCGGCGCGACCGGGGGATTCGGTTGTCTAGCTACCGGCGACCTTGAAGTCAAGCCGCAACAGGACATCCGCTGTTTCATGACGGTGGATCTGCACCTGTCGCAGGATCTCCCTGCACACCATGGCGGGGTCTTGCGAACTACCTATTCACTGCGACGCTGGGCGTCAAGGCTCACGGAGACGCAGTCAGCACGCTGCCCACCGGCGACACACCAGCGACGCTGGGCGGCGGCGGGGTCGAGCCAGAGAACTTGATCGTATTCGCGATGCTGGGCGCACCGTGGACGCTGCAGATGACCGACCAGGTGAACGTCGAGTCAGTCGTCTGCATGACGCCGGGGGAGATCCGGAGAACCCGCGCGCCCGCGTTGGCCTGCCCGTCCGGGACGATGCCGACCTGGACGATATTCACAACCGCCGGGATATGCGGCTGGCTCTGCACCACGAAGTCAAGCGCGGTGGTCGTGTCCGGCAGACCGTTGTTGACGCCGGTGGTCGGGTCGACGTTGTCCGACTGCACCATCACCTCCTGGTAGAAGGGGGCGCGAGTCACGGGATCGAATGCGGGTACGGTGATGTTGGCTTGGGTCATCGCCGTCTACATTCGGCCGCTTAGAGTCGAAGGTCGATTAGCCCGCGGTGTGCGTCACACCTACGCCTTGGATCACCCGGTGACGCAGCCACTGCCCTCGCCGTTCTTCGGCGGAGGGCAGGTGACCGACCCTGTCTCCTGCTGGGAGCCCGAGGCGACCTCGAAGCCGCCTGCGGCCCAACTCAGGTCAGCGCGACCAAGCTGCCGAATGGTTTCGCGTGACAGCGTGAGCTTGGCGCTCTGCTTGATAGTGAGGCGCTTCACGGGTTGCTCGGCGGGGTGACGGGCGGCGCCGGCGGCGTGGGGTTCAGCAGGGCGACCGCTGCGTCCACCTTGTCGCCCTCGGCCTGTGCGGCAGCGATCGTCGCCTGCAGCGTGGTCGCGGCGGCAGCGTCACCGGCCTGGAGCTGGGCGACCAGCGCCTGAGCTGCGGCCAGCTGCTGCTGCAGGGTCGCGATGGCCGGCTGAACGGCGGCGATCAGCGCGTCAACCTTGGCATCGAGCGCGGTGACAGCGGCCTGGGTGTCGTCTGCGGTGGCGGTCATGATCTGAACTCCTGAGGTGAGAGCGGTCAGCAGGGCCGTCTGCTGCTGGTTCTGGAGGTCGAGCCGGTTGGCGTGTGTAGCCAGAGCGGCTACCGCTGCCTCGATCCGGTCGAGCTGGGTCGGTTCGGCCATGACCAGTGGTAACGCGGCATGGAGTCCAGGTCGAATGACAGGTCAGTCCACGTCCTCTCCTAGCACGTACTCGCCCGCCGCCAAGCCGTTGAGCTGCTTTACGCGATCTCTGCCATCGCCTCACTGAACTCGCGCGCCATTCGAGTTGCCGTCAACTCGAATTCTGGCGATCCGGGACTGCCCTGGTCCGGGACGACAGGCAGGCCGCCGGACTGCCGCAGGACCAGCGCCGCGGCTCTCTGGCGCTCAGTAGACACGCGGCCTCCCATGAAGCACGGCGTTGTCCTCCTCGATGCCGAAGATCGTGCTAACCATGGTTTCCATGCGCATTGCGGCGCCGCAGCAGGCAGCAACCGCTCGCGCGTAGTAGGTGTCGTGGTCGTGGTGGGTGATCCCGGTACCGCGGATCTGCGGTGACTCCGCCCGGCACGCCGGACAGCGCTCGATCGTGACGAACTGGCCGTTCTCGGCGATCGCTGCGTGGTGGCGCTGATCGTCGGCGTCGATGACGGTAACTCTCATGTCGTCATGATTCTCACTCCTTGCCAGGTCGTCAACGGCAAACTACCCGATCGCTAACCTTCCACTTGACATTCGGCCGACTAGTCTTCATATATGACGCATGACGAATCAGGGTGTGGCCGAGGAGCTGATCGAGGTGACGTCAATCGCCGATGTCCGACTGGGCGTGATCGAGCGCAGGACCGCTACCAAGTCTCACGGACTTGCGACTGCGGTCGTGGAGCTCACGATCCACGCGATGCGCGACGACAAGGACAGCGCAATCAAATACATGGTGCGCCGCAGCGTAAACGCCGGGGACAAGTGGCGCGATCCGGTCAGCGCCGACCATCTCTCGCGGTCGAGCGCATGGGATGAGGCGGACGCGGCCTGGAAGGCCATGATTGGCTGGATCCGCCATATCACGCCGGTCCCGATGCGCCGTCGCGCTGGCGAGGACTGCAGCTGTCACGAGTAGTTGCGTCGCCTGACGATTGTCTCTTGACACTCGTCGGACTAGTATTATAGTGAGGGACATGAGGACAGCGATGCACACAGCGACGACGATGGACGGGGCGGTGACGGCGACTGGCGCGAATGCCGACCTGGCTATGGCCGCTCTGCTGGGTGTGCTGCAGCTGTCCGGCTCTGGCATGTACCTCGCCCCGGTCAAGGGTGGATACCAGATCCACTGCATCGGCGCCGGCATCATCGGCCTCATCACCGCGAACCGCTAGGGAGAATTGCCATGACGACCAACACCGCCACGGCCCCGCGTTACTACGCCAGCTACCAGACCGACTGCGACATGGTCTACGCCATCCGCCTTGAGGAGGCGCTCAAGGCCGCCGGCAACACCGTCACCCTGGAGCGTGAGATGGTCAGTCGCCAGCGCTGGGGCGTCACGATCCGGACCTGGGCAACGACCGCCACGGCCGAACAGGTTCAGGGCACCGCCCACGGCCTGGGGGTCCCGCTGTACGGCATCTGCCGCCTGAGCACCAACTTCCGCTAACCACGAGGATTCCACCATGGACACCAGCACCCACAACGCCATCGAGTCGCTCCGCACCTTCGCCGTCACCACTGGCCGCAGCGAGTTCGCCCACGTGTGCACCGCCGCCCTCCTCGCGCTGGACGGTGAGGAGAGCGATCAGTGGGCGGTCGAGCTCGTGACCGAGGTAATTTCCCGACTCGACATGAATGGCCGCCAGATCGTCCTTAACGACTGGTGCCTGAAGGTCATCGACGACATCGACTGCACGAGGCCGGACAGCGCAATCGCCAAGGGCGGCATCGAAGTCTGAGTCTGTTCCCGGAGGACACCATGTTCACCGCCAACCGCATCGAGCATCGCCCACTTCCCGTCGTCCTCGTTTCTCTCCGCGTCGAGCGCGCGCCGTTCCAACTGCCGACGTACGCCGGAGTCACGCCCCGCGCCGCTTGGCAGCGCAACCGCAGACTGCAGGAGCAACTGCTGTCTCACTACGAGTCCGAGCTCCTCCGGGTTGCGCCGTCACGCGCGGATGATGACGGGACGGAGCCCGCGCACAACCGCATCCCGCGCTGGCCAACGACTGTTGCAGCCGGCCTCATGCTCCTCGCCGTCCTGGCGTGGATGCTCGCCACTCACCGCTGGGTTTGATCCAGACAGACATCGATTACACCACCAAGGAGACCGCAATGACCACGCCCGCTCAGTTCCTTCACTCCGTGCAGACCTACAACCCCAAGACTTCCGATCGTAGGCAGGAGATCCGCGACCACATCGAGGCCGCGATCCGACTGGCCATCATGCACCCCGTCCGCTCGGTCTGGGTGCCGGTGGTGCCGTTCTGCACCTGGCCCGACGCTGCGATCGCTGCGGTCCTCGCGGAGTACGAGGCCGACGGCTGGCGCATCAACCGCTCCGACGATCGTTACTTCGTCCGACTGGAGGTACCGGCCGATGTCCGGGCGGACGCCGGCGCCCCAGTGCACTCGCGCCCCTCCGTGCTCTACCGGCCGTCCCTTGGCCTGGACGGGAACCAGTGGTGCGCGCTGTACGGAGCCAACCTGATGGAGGGTGTGAGCGGGTTTGGGCCCTCCCCCGAGGCGGCGATGGCTGCCTTCGACCGCGCCTGGCTCGCTGAACTCCCGACCACCTGACCTGCCATGAGCGACCCGTACTTCGATGTGGTGCTCGACCTCTTCGACAAGCAGCTGATCGACTTCCACACCGCCTTCCACGCCGTGGGTCGCCAGGACAAGCCGGAGACCCAGGAGGCACGCGAGCGCTGTCACGCTGCGCTGGTGCGCTACCTGAGCAGGCGGGGTGCAGCGTGACCGTTCATCGGGACAGCGCGGAGTGGCGTCGCATGTGGTCGGCACTTTCCGCCGCCTTCGGGTCTCCCAGACAGCCCAACGGATTCGAGGACTGGCAGTACATGGGGACGTTCGACGGTCGGCACGAGTTCCGCCACCGCAACCACGCCGTGCACGGTCGCATCGTCTGGACCACCGCGGCGCACCTGGATGCCTGACCATGGAAGCCTTCGTCGCCCAGCTTCTCTACGTCTCGATCTGCAACCTCGCCGACGTGCTCGATCCGTCGATCGACCGCTTCGCCCTGTTCTCCGCCTGCTACGACCTGCGCGCCGTCTGGTGCGTGGACTGAAAGGACCGCCGTGTCTGTACCCGAAGCCGCCTCGACCTTCCTGCCCTCCACCACCCGCGTTGGCATGCCGGCCATCCGCCTGCCCACTGGCGATGGTCGCGCCCGACTCCTGCGCCTTGCCGGCCGCGGCTCGCAGGTCTGCCACAAGCACATCGCCCCCCGGCTCGCGCAGATCTGCGACGCGCTGGTCCTGGCGCTGCGCGAGCTCACCGAAGCCGAGCAGCACAACGTCACCCTGGAGCAACGCAACGCAGACCTCCGCCAGCAGCTCGCCGAGGCCGAGGCCCGAAACGAGATGTTGCTCACCGAGCTTCGCCGCGAGAGCTTCGACGAGGCCACCGCCACCCGAACTGCGCCCGACTTGGCAGCGCATGAGCGCAGGACCAGCGTGGTGGCAGCACAGGAGCCGCTCGATCTCGCGGCCACCATCCGGATCATCAAGCCGGGCCGGCGGCAGCAGGACGGCGCGCGGTGATCGGATCCGACAGGCTACAGGTCTTCCTATGACCTCGCGCCTCACCTACGACCGCGGTTCGATCGCCGTGGTCGCCTGCAACCCGCTGGAGTCGGCCCTGTTCGCCAACCCTGCGGAGCAACGGGCGCCGACCCGCGAGGACCAAGAGACGACGCAAGCCCTGGCGGACAGGTGCCGGGACGCGGTACGAGAGACCGCCGCATGACCCGCCGACCCTTCGTCCCCACGCACCAGATCACGCTGACCGACAGGTACAAGCGTAGCCCACGCCGCGTTGTGCCTGTGCTGCTGGGCGATGACGGCGCCGCAAGGACAGAGGACGAGCACAGATCCGGGGCCGCTCGGCCTGACTGGACCTACGACAGCGTCCACGGCTGGCGATGGCGATCCATGGGCGGTGTGCTGCCGGACGGCTACACGACCGTCAAGGTCAAGCGGCTGACCGAGTCCGGCGAGTGGGCTGCCGGACCAACCGTGGTCAAGGGCGGAACCGGAGCCACAAGGAAGATCACCATCAAGCTAACCGACGCCCAGGACGACCAGCTCCGATCCGAGGCCAAGCGCGATGGCAAGGGCCCATCGGTCTGGGCGCAGGACGTCATCGCGGCTGAGCTGGACCGCAGGAAGCGGCGCTAGCCCAGCGCACGATCGCACGCAGCAGCGAATGCCTCTGGCCGCGCGCCGTACTCGCATTCCGAGCACTGCCAGATCCTGTGCACCTGGATCCAGTAGCACCGGCCGGTGTCGCACCGTGGGCACGGCTCGGACAGGATGCACGCCGCGCAGATCGAGCGGCACCTGTTGTGCTGACAAAGCCGATCGCCGTGGCGGCAGGTTGCGGTCATTTGCGGTCCTTCCAGCGCTGAGCGTCCTCGATGATTCGGTCACCGGCTGCGGACCACAGCAGAAACTCAAGCAGGCACCAGCCCTGCTCATCGGCTGGCATCTCGGTGTAGCGCCGGACTTCCCGATCCAGCACGCGCTCGCGGTATTCGCGATGCGCCGCGAATCTCGCGGTGATCGCTTGGCCACGCGCCTTGTTCTTCTCGTGGTCCCGGCGAAGGTCATCGCCACGCAGCCATGACCGGATTGCTGCGATCATGGCAGGCACCGGGCCCAGGTCACGTGGCGCCAGTCCGCGCAATCACGGATCCGGCCCAAGTCTTCGACTTGCTCGCGGACTCGTGACCACGTCGCGTGCAGCTGCATCTCACGAGCGCGTAGGTCGGCCTCTTCCAAGCGCTTCGCGAACGCGCTCGCCCAGAGCACGAATCCGAGCAGGACCGACAGGGCGGCGACGCTCTGCAGGACGGTGCGACAGGCCCGGCGCAGGCGTTGCGGCTGGACTTGGCGGGTGAGGGTCATGGCAGCGCCGCCAGGATGCAGACGACGATCACCACCAGAGCAGCAACCGTTATCGCCGACGATGTCACCCAGCGGAACGCCGCGATCACCATGTCCTCGTGCCCGGATAGCGTCAGCGTCATGATTGATAGCGTCGCCAGGGCCATCAGCACGATCAGGAGCACGAACAGCCTTTTGCCCATCAGGACACTCCTTTAAGCACTTCCTCGGCTCTCCACAAGACGTCTTGCTCCTCGGGCGTGGCGTATCCGCCGGTGCGCCGGATGCGGTCGATCGGCGATCGGAGTGCAGCCTCCAGACTGGCGATGCGATCCACATCCTGCGGGTGCCGCGGCCATTCGCGATCGCACAGGTAGCGCGTGTCGGTCGGCGTTTCCTCTGACTGCACAAGTTCGTGTCCCCACAGCCAGCCCTCGCCGCCGCAGTCGCATATCGCTGGGTGCTTCACTTCGCATCCACCTTCGCCTTGAGCTCGGCGATCTGCCGTTCAAGCTCCTTGATGCGCTGGTCGCGGTCCAGCATAGCCCTGCTCTTGTCGACGATAAGGCCGTAGACGCGAGACATGAGGTCCGCGATCTCGGCAACGATCTTCGCTCGCTCGAATACGTTCACGCTGCACCCCTTGAGTATCTGCGGATGTCGGCCAGCACGTTGCGGATCGCCTTGTCGTCACTCGGCGTCGACGACGTCACCACGCGCCAGCCGTCCGGGTGCTTGAGCACGAGGTGACCGCCGCGGGTTCTGCCCAGCGTGCAGCCGTGCTTAGCGGCGAGGCCAGCGACTTTGCGGTGCCATTCAGAGCGGCTGGTCACGGGCGAACCTTGGCGAGCGCCGCGTCGTAGGCGTCCTTGAATTGCAGCAGCTTGCGATCCTCCTGATCGACAGCGTCATACGCGTCCTGCGGTGGATCCATCTGCCGGTAGACCTCGTGTCTGGCGCGCGCTGCAACTCGCTCCTGCTCTCGTAGCTCCAGCGCCGCCGCGGCGATCTCCAGCAGCACAGGCGGCAGGTGCACCCCACACGCGGCGTCTCCGGGGAGGGCATCGCATTGACATCCGAGGCTCAACTCACGCCACTGATGGGATAGTCTCTGCAATTCACCGATGCTAGGTCTGTTGTCTAAGTCGCTCATCTCAGTTCCTCGATCTTCACACGAAGGGCTGACACTCCGTCGGTCGCGCGCACCTGGACATAGTGAATCTCGGCGTGCTCGCGAGAATCGTCCTTAAGCAGCCGTTCCAACACTAGGCTGTCGCGAACTGGCTTCATTCCTGCCTTGCAATTGTCATCATCCATCTCGCGCTGTCGACCCGAGTACAACCTAGTCAACGTCACTCGCCGTTTGCCCGTCGCTGGCGTTATTCGGTTGTTAATCCTGGCCACCATGACCGCAGTCCGCCACGCATTGCGCTCTTTCTTATACCGGATGTGCGCCCACTTGCTGTCACCGGATCGTTTCTGGGCGTTGAGCGAGAGCGTCTCCAGCGGCAGGACGAACTCCCAGCTGGCGCCGATGGGCGCGTCGGGGTCGTAGTTGCACATCGCGCAGCAGGTCATCGCCAGTCAATCTCGCCAGTAACCGATGCCTGGGCCTCGCCATCCGGCACGGCCTGCCACCAGGACGCCGGGCCAGTCATCCCGACGCCCAGCACGCCGGCTCTCATCTCCCTGGCCACGCGCGAGAACAGCTTCGACCACGGCTCCTTGCCGCTCGTGTGGTCGAAGGTCCGGTCTGGTCGCTGCGGGCAGTCGGGCATGTGACCGCCATTGCCAAGGCCGGGTGTGCCACAGCATGATGGACTTACTCTCATCAGCATCCCGCGTTCCGGTTCGGCGCGACCTCCCAGTACGTCATCGGGAGGCCACGCTTCTTGCTGGTATGGCGCCACTCATAGTGGCGGTTGCCATAGTCGTCGTTCGCAACGCGCACGGAGCGCACGTAGACGTGCTCGAACGCCGCGTCGGCAGGGATGGTCGGCTTCTTTTCGAGTCTCCGAAATACGTCTCCACTGCGGCGCGGAACTCTCCTGGCGTAACATGGCCGTCCACGTAGTGCGCGGATGGTGACCCATCGCCATCCCATACGAGGCCATGGTAACGGCCGCGGACTCGCTTGCCGTGCGGCATCAGCAGCTGCCGCAGCCCGAGTAACCGGTATGGCAGCCGGTGGCCTCGCTCGGGCACCCGTTGTTGCCGTCCGTGGCCGCGGTGTAGGTGTCACTGCATGCGACGAGTCCGCCTACCGCGCGATTGAGGCGCTCCGGTCCCAGTGCGCGGATGTTTTCCTTGGACAGTCGCAGTTTTTGCTTCCTTGTCTTCACTTCGCGTTCTCCTGTTCCTCGAAGATATCAGTCACGTGTGGCAGGTCGATTCGGCCTTCGGCGACCTCGACGCGCAGATCGCGCAGGGCCTGGAGTCCCCGGTTCGCCTGCTGTGCTGCCTGATGCGCGCGGTCGGCGTCGGTCACATGGCCGATCCTCGTCGCGGTGTGGAATTGCCACGCGATGCCGAACAACGTTAGCCAGGCTTGGCGGTCAATGGTGGTCACCTGGGAGCTGCCTCGGCCGCAATCGCTCTGCGCATGATTTCGTCTCCCGGCTCCCCGGCCAGCTTGATTTCCGCAGCGAGGTAACGCGCGGACTGCTCGTGGTTGGCCTGGGAGACCGCGTTATGGAGTTCCTGCAGCGCGAGTGCGATTGCATCACGGCGGACCATCTCAGCATAGAGAGCGCCGGCCAGCCGGCGGCCAGCCATTTCATGCAGCCGATTCGAGAACGCCAGCCACAGCGCGATGAGACCGATGACTACCGTGCACACGATACCGATGGTCATTACGGCGCCTCGCCGAGCACGGCCCGCGCACAAGGGTACCAGCTCTCGATGTCCATCCGCACGCACGCGTCGAGTGGCGGATACCACGGGCCTGGCTCGACACGAAGACCTGCGTTCTGCGCCTCGTTGAGCGCCGCCCGGTAGCGCAGCGCATAGACGATCTCGTCGAGCGCGCGCCGCTGTTGCCTGCGCTCAGCGGTCACGAGCGCAACGCAGCCGATGATGAACGCCGCGCAGACCGCAGGTGCCACCGCGGTCGCCACGACGTGGAGTGCCCATTGCCGCAGTCGAATGCGAGTAGGGACGCGTCGGATCTGTGCGGTCGGAAGAGACTTCGCGCACCGTTCCTGGGCGCGATGGTTGACAGGCGTCATGCTGTCGTCGTCGTGGAGAACCCATCGCGAGCCATCGCCCAGCGACACCTCGACGCTCACTTGTCATCCTCCGAGCCGATCTCCACCCAGTGCTCCGAGCCGTCCTCGATGGCCTTCTGACACGCGTCGTCGAATAGCTTCGTCAGCAGCGACGACCCGTCCTCGGCTTCATCCAGCAGGGCGCTGCGGACCTCTTCGGCAAACCCGGCGGCATCGGGGACCTTGAGCAGGCTGGAATGCGCCAGCACGTCCATGCCAATCTCGATGGCCAGCACGCCGTCCTTGATGACGACGCTCAGCGGCGTGTGACTGCCGGCCCCGGGAAGGTCCGGCCTTCGCTCTGGCTCAACCGTGCCGAACCCCGTCACCACCGCCCACCACCTGCCCTGTTCGTCCATGTGCGGATCCGAGGTCGACCAGCCGTGGTCGCCATGGTTGAGCACGCATTGCTTCCCGATGCCGGGCGGATCGACCGAGAACCAGTGGACGGCGGGACAGCGCTCTGCGGTCACTCGCCACCTCTCGGCTCATGGCCCCCGCCGTCGTTGGCCCAGCGGTCGATCAGCCGTCGACCGAATGCGCCGACAAGGAACGCGACGCAAAGGCCGAACACGTATCCAGCGGTGGTTTCAGGCAGATGTGCACAGGCATTCCCTGCAGCCCATGCTCCGCACAAGACGAGTCCGCGGCGATCAATCACTTGCCACCTCCGGTCATTGCGGCTAGCATGCCGCGAACGTCATCAGCGACAACACGAGCTCCAGCATTCGCCGTAGCGGACGCGTCTCTCAGGCGAACGACCTCGCCCCGAGCGCTAGTCGCGGCCTCGAACGCATGTAGTCCAGCGGCGCGCTGGGCCTGATATTCCACCGCCCACACCGCCATCTCGCCGGGCGTCAGCGTCTGGGGCGCCCCAAGTGCCGCGGTCAGGCCGTCGCGCAGCTCGGTGGCCTCGCCGACGGTCAACCAGTGCTCTCCGCGTCCTAGGTTGACCATGACCACATCCTCGCCTGCCGAGTAGCGACGCTGGACCATCACGCATCACCTCGTGCGATGCGCGGCTCCGTGTAGTCTGGATGGCACTCCTCGTAGTCGCGGTGAAAGTCATCGCTGGACACGGCCATGATGTCACCGTCCTGGTCGATCAGGATCCACTCTCCTTCCGCGACATCGCCACCGTCAGGCAACTGCACTACCGAGCCGATCGTGCAGAACGTCGCGTCGTGCTTATCGAACCAGTCGTAGAATGCCTCGCGGTTCTCGTCGGTATCGATCCACCGCACTGCCTCGACGTGGTGCTTGCATCTGTAACACTTGACCTCGCTCATCGCTTCTTATCCTTCGTCTTCCCTCGTTCAAACGCCCGGCGGATTGCCTGTTCGATCCACTCTAGCGCCATGGTCTGACGCCAGCCGTGCTTCGTGGCTATCTGCCAAGCCAAGTCGGTCAGTGTCGCGCCATCCAGGAAGCGGCGGATGACGTCTGGTCCGCGCGGGCGACTCACGACTGCACATCTTCAACGATGCGCCGTGGCTTCCCGTGCGAGTCTCCGAGCGCATCGAGACCAACTCCGCTCGGCCACACGATGGTCAGCACGCCGGCGCCCTGGAGACGAGCGGTGTACTCGTCGTCGCGCTCCATGCGCTTAAACACGATCCTGACGCGGCTCACGTAGCCTCCGTTGCGAGATCCTCGTCGATCCCCGCGATCACACCTTGGAGTAGTGCATCATCCGGCGCACCCTCAGCGAGCAACCTCCGCACACTCGCCAGCCTGTCGCGAAGGAGCGTGCGCAGCTCGTGGCTCGTCTTGCCGCCGGGGCGAACCAGCTCGACATACGCGCGATCGAACGGCGCGGTCAGGCCGACCATATCGAACTTGAGGTAGTTCTTTGGCTGGCTATGGTCGGCGGCTCCGAGGAGCATGCGGGCCAGCCAATGAGCCAGGTCGCCGTATGTCCGCGCGGCCTCCACGAGATGGACCGTCTCGCCATCGACGCCAGCCTCGGCGAGCGCTTGCATGACCTCGTTCCACTGAATCGCCCTTCTTTCCTCACTTAGTCCCATGTTGCTCCTTGTCGTCCGCCCAGACGTGCCGCCACCACTCTGGGGTCTGCATATACGCTTGGCGCGCGGCGTCCAGGCGCGGATCGCGGATGGACTCGGCGTAGGCTCGGACCTCTTGCTCTGCCGCGGACAATGCCGAACGCGCCCCACGAGGCGTGCTGGACCATCGGGTGACCCATCCGTCGGCCTGTCTCCGTTGCACTCGGCGCCTCACGGCATCACCCGATGAAGCAGCCTGCCCATCTCGGCGACCACTGGTTCGCATCCGACTGGTCTCCGACCGAGAACTCGGCAGCGCCTTCCGTCCCAGTTCGGACAGTCGTCATCGCAGTGAGGAACGTCGTCGCTCCACTGCGGGGCCGCCGCCGGTTCACTGACGGCGGCGCTGGCTACTTCTTGCCAGCGTTTCATGGCCCCGTCCAATTCTTGAGCGGACGCTCGATGCTATCCGCCCACGCGTTGAGCCGGCGCGCCTCTTCCCGGATGCGCTCGGCGAACGCTTTCGCGGCATCCCTGCCGGCTACATCTAGACTCGCACCACTGCGCCGGAGGTACCGTTCGGTTCCGTCTGGTGCCGTGATCCTCTGCTCGCCATCCCACCTGATCGCGATGGCTGGTTCGGGGCCGCTGCGATGCATGACGCGATCGCGTCCGCAAGCTGCCAGCGCGTCTTCCACGGGGCCGCTGATGTAGTCCGGAATGCTTGGCCTGCTCACGAGGTGACCTCAACCCGCTCGCTCATGACGTGGCCGCCCAGGTAGGTCGCTGCGGTGTAGCCCCACTGGCCATTGACCATGACCTTGACGGCCAACCGCCACCGGATGAGATCGCCAACGTGCGCCTTGCTGCACACGTCGCCGTCCCATACCGGGCCGTTCTTGATCAGCGCGGCCAACTCCTGGCGGTGGCCGGGCGGCAGTGCAAGGCGAATGTCGACCTCCAGCGCATTGGCGCGCTCATCGTTCTTCTCGGCCGCGTACTCGGCGCAGAGCCGGTTGAGCAGGCGGATGCGCTCGTCGTGTTCTTCTCTGGTCACGACTGCCCTCGGACCATGGCAAGCTCGTCGTCGATCTCGCGGTCGGTCATCTCGACGTGGTCCCACAGCCCGCGCGCCTTGCGAATCTCCGCGGTTGCGCGCAGGATCACCCGGGCGAACTCCAGGTCTTTGGGCGCCTGAAGTCGGATGGCCTCGACTGCCGCGATCTCCAGGCGCTCGATCTCCAGAACGGACAGCGGCGAGTTCGCCAGCGCCGTGCACTCCTTCAATAGTTGCTTCTTGGTCAGCATCGTTGCTCCTAGATATGAAACGCAGCCATCGCTTCGTCATGGTCGAACGACACCCAGTGGTTATCGCGACGCTTGCCGGTGTAGCCGCATTCGTGGCATCCGGCGCCCACGTGACATCCTGCCTTTGGGTCGATCGGATAGTTGTGCAGGTTCTCGCCGGCCTCGCCGCAGTCCATGCAACCAGAACACGACCCCGCGGAACATCTCGACGCGGTGCAACTGGCCGTCCGAGTCGCGGCGGTAGCGGAGCTTGGTCACAGTCGCTCCTGCCCAGGATGCGGAGCGGCCGGCACGAACACCAGGCTGGTCCCCATCGGAGCCTCAACGCTGCCACCGCACTCAGTAACCACGAGCACGAGCGAACCATGGGGAAACTGGCGCTCGTAGGTCGAGATCGTCACATCCTCATAGCGGTCAATGGCAACCCTTGTCCAGCATCCTCCGTCTTCGGTTCGTGTGTTCATGCCGGCCTCCTTCACGAGTCGAACCCGAACACGATGCGGATCCGCTCCGGGTCACCAAGCGGCTTCAGGAACGTGTCGATGAACGCCAGAAAGTCCTGCGCGCTCTCGCGATAAGTCGCGGTCCACGAGACGCGCACATAGTGGTGCTTACCTGACGGCACGAGACGGCTGCCGTCACCATCGCCATCCAGTATCGCCCTAAGCTCGTCTGTCGACATCCCGGCGTGCACGACGTCGTCGCTGAGCATCCGGTCTGCTTCGGCTTGGGACAGCACGACAATTCCCGGCCCACTAACCCCGCCGCAGTACGAGGTAGGCGCTACCCGCGGTTCGGCATGGCGCCACGCCGCATAGGACTGGGTGTACTTTGTACGATAGTGCTCATCCGACAGCCGCAACGGAATCACCCCGTAATGCGTCGATACTTGCGACCAGTCGAATGCAAGGATCTCTGGTAGAGAGAGCCAGCTCTCCGAGTGGTCCCAGGAATTGTGGTCGCGTACGGTTTCTGTGACGTCGTCCGGCATGCCGCGCGGCTCAGCCGTGATGCCGCGAAACCCATCGCCGGTCTCGACGCCGGCGAACCCGAACCCGTTGCGCACGGTTCCGGTCAGGATTGCGAACACGTCGTAGTTGCGGTTGTGGTACCAGCGGAGGTCGCGTCCAGTACCTTGGCAGCGAGGGCAGACCACAGCGAGCGCGTTGTCGCCACCAGCCGCGCTGACCTCGCCTTCCTCTGGCACGGCGTTCGGGCAGTTCTCGTCATCGGTGCCGTAGCACTTGTGCTCATACATGCAGCCATGCGGGCCCCAGAACGGAGAGACCCAGCCATCGCCTTCGCGTGGAACGCGAGGCCAGCGCTCCAGATCGCGATCGGGCGGCGCCAGCGCCTTCCATGATCCGTCGGCTTGGCGCTGCTCTACGTACAGGTGAATGTCAGTTCCCATGTTTCTTCCCTAGTCTCGACGTAATCACTCGCCACCAAGATCGCCAGCATGAAAGACACCACTGCGAACCGGACAGGGCTGGCGAGCGGAAGCAGTAGGTGCAGATCATCGGTCATCCACTGGCGGCGACTCCTGCCGCTGCACGTGACGCTTTGCCCAACTCGGTACCTCTCCCATTGTGATCTGGTCCCACTCGGTCCCGTGGATGCGGCCGAGCGTGTATGTACTGGAGTAGCCCTTGGCTCTCATGTCGAAGTCCACGAGCGCCACCAGTCCTGGGACGCCCAGACGACGATCCTTCACGATGGACATGAAGGTCGGCGACTTCCACCATCGGTCGCTCTCGATGCCGGTCGCACGCTCGATCGCGATCACCTGTGTCGATATCTTGGTGATGTTCGAGCTCCCATGGAAGTCGTCCAGGGTAGCGATCAGTTGCTTGAGCCGCGCATCGCGCTTGCGCAGGTGGGCAACTAGCAAGATCGGTACACCGACACGCAGTGACACATCCCGGATCGTCTTCACCGTCCTACCAAGCGATCCATGTTCGTCTCGGTCGTCGTCGGCGTCGATGTAGTGCAGGTGGTCAACAACAATCAGCGAAGTGTCCTTGAAGACGGTCTCGATGTTCTTCTGCAAGTGTTCGGCCGTGAACTCAAGGCCGCGGTAGTACGTGCGCATTCTCGACAGTCGCTCTAGGACTAGCTGGTCGGCCTGCCGGTTAAGGTCTCCGCAGAGGTCTTCAAGCTCTCCAAGCAGCCAGTCTGCGTAATTCATGCGCTCCCGCATCGGATGCCTGGCCTCGTACAGCATCCGAGCCAGGATGCTGAACTTCGTACGGCGCTCCAACTCTCGCGGCTCAGCTTCCAACCCGAAGTAGTGTACGTTGCGCCCAGCGGCTGCGTTCGACGTCGCGATATCGAGGGCCATCTGGGTCTTGCCCTGGCCGGATGGTGCGCCTAACAAGATCAGATCATTCGGAAGGATTCCGCGCAGGTAGTCGTCCAAGAATGAAAGGAAGTAGCGCTGCTTGCGCTTGGCGCGAGACAGACGGTCTTCGAGTTCACCTACGAGTCGGCTGGGCATCGACTCGAAGCCGTCGATAGTTGTCCCGTACCGCTCGCTCACTTCGTCGACCTCAGGGTGCGACGTCGGCATGACAGTTCGCGCAGCCAGGCGACGTCGTGCTCGACAAGCTCGCGCTTGTCCCGATACGGCGCGAACTCGATCAGCAGCTCAGCCAGGAACCAGAACCCCGCCTTGTCTGCGACGGAGCCTGCGCCGAACACCCATGAGCCATCATCGTTGACCACGGCACCGCCTCCGCTGGCGCGTGCCATGTCTTGCAGCTTGAGTTCGTGGTCGATCTCGTCGAGGCCGACGTCGGCCCCGTCAGCGCGCAGCTGACGAATCGCGCGCAGCACGTGGCGGTGCCGTGGATCGCTGAAATCTTGCTCATCGAGAGCGTCCGCCATAGCAAGCACGTTCGGCTCGGACATGAGCGACGCCAGCAAGCGACGCTCTGTGATCAGGTCGGTAAGGGTCACGCCGTTCTCGGATCGGGGGTTAGGTCTGGCTCGTCGGCGGTCGAGGCGAAGCGCTTGGGGGCGGGCGGCGCTCTCGGCTTCCAGCCGTCGCCTGTCTTGGATCCGCGAGCGCCCCGATCCGCCACGGCCGACAGCGGCGTGTCCGCAGACCTGATGGCTCGCTTCGGATCCCAGATCAGAGCCGGTAGGAAGTATTTTCGATTCCCCTTGGCGATCGCCTCAGTCTCGGCAACGGCTACGATATGAAGCATCTTCTCGTCTACTTCACTTGCCGTGGCTCCGCCGTCGATCAGCTGTCGCTCGCAGCGATTCATGTTGAGCTCGTTCTCGCCGGCGAAGTTCTTGGGCAGCGATGGCGCATTGGGCTCGATCCCGGCGGCGCGAATCTTGCGGTCTGCGTCGAGCATCGCATCCCACCAGCGCCGCTTGCGATGCCACGCGCTCTCGCCGGGCGGTATCGGATGCTCCTCAGGAGTACCAGCACTTGCAGGCGCGGTCTTGGACAGGTCGGGGGCGGGATCCGCTGCGCGAGCTGCCAGCTCGACTGAGAACTCGGCAGGTGTGACAGCCATTGCGCCGAGGTCTGGGGCGGCCATGACTGCTAGGGCCTGAGGAGGCTCCGGTACAGACTGTGGGATCGCGCGCGGGAGAGAGCTTTCTCTCTTCTCTTCTTTTCTCTTCTCTTCTCTTGCGTGACATTCCGGACCGTCCGGCTTTGTCCCATTGATGTCCGGACACTTTTGTGACGGCGCGTCGTTGCGAGACTTTGCACGCTGAATCCGCTTGCGCTGCGCCTCGGTAAGTGGCTTCTTTCCCCAGTCGTCATCCCACCCGGAGATGGCGTATCCGGTCTCTGTTTCGACCAGCAAACCAGCCTGGACAGCGCGTGACAGTCCGGACTCCGCGTCCGACTGTCCGGACATCATCAGGACATCTGCCAAGTACCACGGGTCCATGTGGGAGCGCGGAATGACCCCGCCAGCATCAAGCTCTGCGTTGCGCCGCAGCGCGAACTCGAACACCTGCCGTCCCAGGTTCCCTGCCCGGCGAACTTTCGGGTTGCTGTCTAGTTGGGCCGACACCTTGCACCATGACTGGGCCATCTAGGCTCCTGGCCCCCCTTCCGCCTGAACCTCTGGCTGCGCCACCGCCTCCCGTTGTGCCTTCCGGACGTGCGCCTTGGCGTTCCTGTCAGCGTTGCTGAAGGGAAGGGCCTGACGCGAATGCTTACCGCACTGGCAGCTCCGCCCGTAGTAGGCCACGGCGCCGATCAGCTCGTATTCGAGCTCGTTGCTGTCGCTCATGCGAACCTCTCTGCGATCCGCTCGCACGCCCGCAGAAGATTCGGCACGGCGAACGCGTCACCGCCGGTCTGCGATTCGATGCGAGCGCGCGCCCAGTCGCGATACCGCTGCCGTTCGGCGAGCGGAAGGTTGTTGTAACACGAATCCCTGTGCCTAATGAACCACCAGGCGTTCTCGTAGTCTCCGTGGGAGATCGCGCCGTGGATGCGCATGGTCAGGTCGATGACGTCGTCGGCGGTCATTCGACCTTGCCTCGCGTGCTG
>JACZCU010042730.1_pt1 | contig 66277 bp, 63 predicted proteins | sample 8641851 | NCBI WGS metagenome assembly JACZCU01 (sample SAMN15324605, study PRJNA640507) | soil metagenome | isolation source: monocropping sugarcane control | place: China: Luxin town, Laibin City, Guangxi Province | collected 2019-07-25 | depth 10cm m | reverse complement strand
GGGGCGCAGGCGAGGAAGGAGGGGGACAAGTTTTTGAAGAAGGGGCCGCTGGGATTGCGTGAAGCAGTCCACTAAACAAAAGGGCGGTCTCATTGAGCCTGCCGTTTTGCATGAATATCGTGTTAGGCGCTGCTATTGGTCGGTTTGCTCGCTCGTGACGTACACGCGCGGGAAACCGAAATTACCCGGAGGCCAGGCGCCCTTGACGAGTCGCTCGTCGAAGTAAATGTCCGGATTGCCCGCTTTTTCCGCGTTGCCTTCCGCGAGGACCGATCCGAAGTAAATCGCGTTACCGGTCGCGTCGAATGTTCCTTCATTGTAGAAGACGCCATTGAACGCAATCTCGAGCTGGACGAGACCGCCGTCCTTGTCGTACCCGTTCGACGTGCAGTTCTCGCGATCGACCTTGCGATTCGCGAGCGTCACCGTGCTCTCCGCGACGCACGCGACCGGCGAGCCGCCGCTCGTGATCTTCGGCCGTCGCAACGTCACTGAGGTTTTGGCGTCAGTGATATTCGCGGTCGTTCTGGTCGGGTCATACCACGAGCCGATCGTGTTGCCGGTGGGCGTCGTTGGATAAATGAGATTCAAATACGGTTCATGTGGTTCCGAACAATCCACTCCGGGATTGCAACCGATGGTGTAAGGCCGGATGAACCATTTAGCGTCCGGCTGCAAGGTTCCGGTGTTCCACGTAACCGCGGTGTTCTGGGCCACGACGAAATCGAAGATATTGTTCTTACCCGCGCCGGTGTTGCTCCACGCGAGGTCCTGAAAATCCCATTCGCCGTTGAACGCGCCCTTGATTTTGCAATTCGTGCCGACGTTCGGCACGCAGGGTACACCCGCGGAGTCGAGGCGTTTGTAGCCTTTGTAATCCGCGACAATCGTCGAGTCCTCTTCTACCTCAGGGAATCCAATGTCGCGATACGGCTCACCGGGCATGTTTACCCATTCATTGACGCCATTGACGCCCTTTGTGCCGAACCCGGTCGCGTTGATGTACAGGAAGCCTTTGGCCTGCATCGTGCCGCCCTGAACGTCGATGGCAGGCGTCAGGAGCCCGCCGCCGCCGTTCTGTGGGCTGCTTTGATTTTGCGTGTCAAAGAAATAGAAGCCCGGGACTGACTTCGGACCCGTATTGGCCGGAGGATTCGACGTCGTATCGACCCATTGACGGAACGAACGCTGACGGCCGAATTTGTCCTGGAACGTATCGCCGGAAACCCAGCGCAGGTAATAAATGTTCGGCTCGTCGTCCGCCGTAATGGCGAGCTGCTTCCAGAAGTTGTAATCAATGCGCGGGAACAGCACGTTCTGATAATCGGGACGCGTGTTCTGGGTCTGATTCTGAAACCAGTTCGAGCGATTGACCGTCGAGTCGGCTGGATCAATGCCGTAGGAGTAGGAATACGGCGTCGGATCGGTATTGCCTTTGATATTCAGGGATCCGCGCGCGCGCATCTGCCACCACGGATCGGGATACGCACGACCGACGACCTCACTGAGGTAAGTCTTTGTGTCCTTATCGTCTGTAGTGGCGACGTGTGGCCAGTCCGACGTGAAGCCGCTCGGATAAATCCCGGGATCGTACTGATGTTCCCAGTGCGCGTAATCCCACGCGTCCGCCCACGGAATACCGGCGTACGTCTTGGCCATGGTCATATCGCCATTGGACGTCGTCTTACCCCAGTGCACCTGAATGTTACCGGTCGTGTTGAGGTTCGCGTTCGTTTGTACAGGACCCTGCGGGCCGGGGAACGGCCATTCGGCGAGCGTGACTTTTACAGTGCGTGTGGCGATGACGCGGCGATTGACACCCGCGCCGGTGCAGGGAAAGGCCGTGCATGGCGGATCGTATTTCGTGGCCGTGACGCGAATGGTGGCAATACCGAAGCGCGTACCACCTTCGACGAAACCCGAAGCGGCAGCGCCGGCACCGCTCGCGGCTGCAGTCCATCCGGCCTGGGTATTGATGGTCGCGTTTTCGACGGGCGGCGCGTAAACGCGAATGTCTGTGATGACGCCGCCTTCATTGTTGTCGATGGTCGTAAGCGTTGGATTGGTATTGAACAGCTTGCGATTGAACGTCGTCAGGAAGCTCGTCGACGCGCCCATTGCCGTGCGCACCGTCTCGGCCGTGGTCTGGTTGATCCACACGTCCGGATTGGTCTCGGTTCCGTACAGACGGTGTTGGTGCAATGCCGTACGGAAGGGTTTATCGAACAGCAGATCCAGCGCCGAGTTCTTGTACTTGCCGTTGTAGGCCGGCGTGACGTTGGTAATGATGCGGGTGACTTTGAATCCATCCTGATTCGGCGGAAGGATTCCCTGGCGATCCGCCCAGTCGGGGTTCTGGAACCAGTCCACCGCGCGTAATGCGCCGGCCTCCGCGACCTGCAGCGTCTGCGTGTAATTCTTCTGCGTCATCGAGATGGCGCTCTCGGTCTGCGTGACGGCCACGAAGGCCAGGCCGAGGAGCGTCAGGCCGACGAGGATCATCAGGCTGACCAGCAGCGCGGAGCCGCGCTGCTGTTTCCTGCTCATGCGTCGTTTGTGGGCTTTCGGCTTACGGTCGGTCATGACAATCCTCTAATTGCACGAGAACAGCGTGGTCGGCTGCGGAACGATCTTGCAGTTCTGCGGCGAAACGTCGACGCCGGTGCGCTGATAAACGACGCAGAACGACGTAATCGGCGAGTTCGCGTTCGTCAGAATCTTGTTGAAGTTGATGCGAATGACGTAATTCTCCGTCTCCGCAAACACCGTGGTTCGTGCAGGCGGCGATGCGGCCGTCGGCGGCGATGTTGTCAGTGTGCGTACCGCGGTGGCGCCCACAGACGCGGTATCCGTCAGTACGCGAACGGCCGTACCGGTGCCGGTCGAGGGGAACTCGATGTTGTTGAGCGTTGTGGCCGTGGAATTGCCGGCGATGACCGGATCCCACTTCAGTACGACGGACGTGACTTCGAGATCCTGCGCACAGAGATTCTTGAAGGCGATGTCGACGTAGGTCTGGCCCGGCGCATAACGCACGACGTTCGTGTCGTTCGCATACGCGGCGAGACAGCAGCCGGTCGCGGTGCCTTCTTCGATGTAACGCGTAACGGTTTGCTGGCAACCGGTTGCGTCGCGCGCGACGACGGTGAGCTCATAGAGCTCGCCGACTTCCGCCTCGACGAGTGGGAAGTTGTATGGACCGGTGCCGGTCTGTGTGCCGAGGTCAATGACGAGCGTGCCGGTCTTGAGGAACGCCTGCGCGGAAACGATATCCGTGCCGCTGACGACAACCGTCGATGCAGGGTTGTTCGTGAGCCATGCAGACGCCGGTGTTAATCCGTCGCCTTCGAGCGTGTAGGTCACGCCAACGGAAATCCCGCTGCCGGCGAATGCGCACGGGAACCACAACACCGGCGACTCTGTCGACGCGAGATAACTCGTCGGCACCGTCGCGGTGTTCGGACATTGCTCCGCACGCACGGTGTAGCGATAGGTGTAATCGTCCGAGCCGTTCTTACGCGGCGGCGTGTCGTTGTAAGTGAACGTCGTGCCGGTGGCCGGATCGGGATCCGTGACGACGACTTCCTGCGTCGCCGGTCCATTCGGAACCGTGCTCGGATCCTCGGTCGAACCGATGTAACGCGTACGCGTGAGAACGTAGCGCTGAATGTAGATCGAGTTCGGCGGCGCCGCGATGTCCGTCTTCACCTTTGGCCACTGCAGATCGATGCTGCAGTTCGCGCCGCTGCCGCAAGTCGATGTCGACAGTGCGATGAGCGACGTCGGTGCCGCCGGATTTGCGGCCGCGGTCGAGACGCCATTCGCGCCGTTCGATCCGACTGCGGGCGCGGGTCCGCTGATGCCCGATGCGCCGCCGACGTTGCAGCTCGAGCATCCCGCAAGACCGCAAGGCTCGATGGCGCGTACGCGGTAGTAGTACGTGACGCATGTGAGCGCGCTGCGATCGGTGAATGTGACGCTCGAGCCATTGAGCGCGAGCGAATTCGGTGCGGCGGTGGAGATTTCGTTCGCGCCCGGACTGCCTGTATCGATCGGTGTGAAGTTCGCCGTCGTGCTGCGATAAACCTTGTACGTCGAAAACTCGCCGGGGATCGGAACACCGGCCGCGGTGCTGATCGAACCGCTGATGGTTTTCGTCGTGATCATCTGATTGGAGCTGAGATTTGTGGTCGGCGCGCTCCACGTCACCACGATCTCATCCGGCTTGGCCGGGCCACCGGCGCCACCGGTCGCGACGGGATTTCCCGGCACGTTGGGCGAAGTCGAGTTCTGTGGCGTCGCGGTGATCTTCTGAATCGCACCACCGGACGTGAGCGCCACCTGGTTGCCATAGCTGTTCATGGCCATGACGGTGAAGGTGTAATTCGTTCCCGGCGTCAGGCCCGTGACCCAGCCTATGGTCGATGCGCCCGCGTCACTGAAGTATGGGAAAACATCCGAGCCGTCGGTGTTGTACTGAATCATGTACGACTCGACGGGCCCGGTCGCGGTACTCGACGAGGGTGCGAGCCATTCGAGCTTCACCGCGCCGCACCAGCCGTAGCTGATTCGCGTGATCGACGGCGCGCCCGGAGGCGACGGCGGAATCTCGCGCACGCCCTGCTTGCCGAGGTTGCGCGGCACGATGAGCGATTCGAGCCGGTACGTGCGGTACTTGTTCGCCTTCGAGTTGTTCGGCTCGAGCGGATTGTCGTAATTGTTTTCCGCCGATTCGGCCATGCCGATGAGCGTCACGCGCAGCGACTTGATGAGCGTGCGCGCGAGTCGCTGCGTGCGGCTCGCATCGGGATTCGACGGGTTGTACTGCCCGCCGCCCGGATCGGTGATGCGCACCTGAGACGACCAGCCGCCGGGCAACGTCGGTTCCGGCGATACCGTCGTGCCGGTGACGTTCGTGTAGTACTGGAAGTTCATGCTGCGTATGTTGCTCGCGAGCGGCGTCTCGACGACGGCGCCGACCGAATCAAGCGTGAAGCGATACAGCGTGTACGGCGGATTGTCGAAGCGATAGCACGGATAGTTCGTGGTCGTGCAACCCGGCGACGACGTGTCCTGCACGCCGAGATCGACGTTGTTGATCGTCACGGTTTCTTCGGGATACCCGCCGGGATAGGCATCGCGTCCCGGAGTGCCGTTGTTCTTACGCGTGTCCGCGTAGAACGTGATCGTGTTGGGATTCGGTCCGCTCACCGAGCGCAGTGCGTACGTGACGATTTCGTCGTTGCCTGTCGTGACGACCGGGAACTGCGCGCTTTCGAGCGAGGACTCGCGACCGTTGCCGTTCGCCTTCTCGGTTTCGAAATCGAAGTTGCCGCGAATCGCAATCGCCGTCGGTCCTGCGAACTCGATCTGCTCGTCGGGTTGCTGGTACTGATTGACCGCGGCCAGCGTGCGCCAGCGGCAACTGTTGTCGTTGACGATCGCATCGATGGTCGTGCTCCACGTCGGCGGCGTTCCGTTCGATGTGCACGTCGTTACGCCCGGGCCGCCGGTGACGGAGTCGAGGCGATACGTGAAGCCGTTGGCAATCGTCGGCGTGACGAGATCTCCGAGCGCATATCCTCGGCTGGCCTGCCAAACGAAACCGGCCGAGCCGGTGGGAATGCCGTCGCGATCGAAGTCATAACCGGTCATGCGCAGATCGCCGACCAGTTTGTCGAACGCGACGCGCACGTTCTGCTGGAGATCGGCGGTCTCGACGCCGCGTTTGAAAACGCGGTTGCTCTGGTCGTAGATCATCAGAGCGGCGACGATCACGATCGTGAAAATGGCTGCCGCCACGAGGACTTCCGCGAGGGAGTAGCCCGACGAGGCGCTGCGGGTGCGTTGCTTGTTCATGTTGCGGAGCTCCATCCCTCAGTCGACCGGCAGCGGCCGCTTGCTTTTGACGGTGTCGATGATCATCTGGCGCGGACGTCCTTCTTCCATCCAGCGCACGAGCACGCGAATGCGTACGACCGTCGCGGTGGAGAGGCTGAGTGTCGACGCGGGCGGATCCTGATTGCGCGGCGTGATGATCACGTTGACCGCGCCCTGCGCGAAGCGAAGGTTCTGATCCATTTCGTTTTTCCAGCGCGTGAGAAAGCCGCCGGCGTCATTGCCGCCCGCGGCCGTCGACAGTGAGTCGGTGGTGCGGCGGATGATGCTGCCGGTGTAGGTGTTGCTCGGCAGCGTGGACTTGCGGCCGCTCGTGTCGACCGTGACGTTGTAGGCGCTGCCGGTGAGCGCGGTGGTCGACGTCGAATCGATGCCGAACGCCGTGTACACCTCATCCACCGTCATTCCGGACAAGTCTTCGGACACGCGCGTGCACATCGACACCGCGGCGGTCATCTCTTTGCCGCTGTAGACGTTCTTTCGTCCCATGACGAAGAGCGTCATGATCGAGATCAGCACCGTGCCGAGGATGCCCATCGCCACGATGACCTCGACGAGGTTGTAACCCGCTTGTTGTTTTCTCTTCTCGTTGCTCATGCGTCCCTGCCTAGTCCACGCGGATGCGGCCCGTGGGATTGACGTTGAACGTGTACGACCGGCGCTGGATATTGCCCTTGTCGATGCGGATGATCGCGATGCCGTTGATGACGCCGTTTTCCTTGCACTCATCCGCGGTCGGAACGTTCGAGACCGTGCCGTTCGCGTTGAACACGATGTCGTTCCAGCCGCTCGTCTGCGACGGCGATGTGATCGTGTCGGCGAAGAGGCAGACGCTCGTCGACGCCGCAAAGTAGACGTCGGGATCGAGACTCTTCTCGTACTTCGAGACCGGCGTCATCGCGGCGTAGTTGACGGTGCCGTCCGGCTGCAGCTCGCCGTTGAAGTCGCGATACGTGATCTTCCCCGCGCCGGTCCTGAAGCTGATCATCGTCGGATGGTTCTCGGTGATCGCACGTGCGCGAGAGGCGCGGATGTCGGCGACGAATTGCCGCATCGAGGCTTTCAGTTTCGCGGACTGCCGGTAGTTCATGAACGCCGGAACGCTGACCAGCGACAGGATGCCGATGATCGCGACCACGACCAGCAGCTCGGCAAGCGAGTAGCCCCGTGAAGCGGGGCGGCGCAGCGGAATGTTCATGGACCGCAACTCTTAGCAGTGCAGGTGCCATGGCTGAGGATGCAACGTAAGTGTTTGTTTGATTGCGCGTTAGCCGTTCGTGAGGTTCATCGCGCCGATCGAGCGATTCGTGAAAGTGGTACGAAAAGTACCGGCGCGTGCAACTTCACGAAACATTCAGGAACTCGATCGTCGCGGTTGCGCCTTCGTTCGGCGTGCCGGTGAGGCGCAATGTGCCGCCGTGCAGGAACGCGATCTTCTTCGCGAGCGGCAATCCGAGTCCGTGGCCGTGGGCCTTGCGCGATTGAAACGGCAGCAGCAGTGTCGCGACTTCGTTCGGGTTGATGCCGATGCCGGTGTCGCGCACGTGAATCGCCGGCGCGGGCGTGCTCGTGATCGTGACGAACACCTCGCCGGTGCCTTTCTCTCGCACTGCATCGATCGCGTTGCGCACGAGATTCTCGATCGCGGTGCGCAGCAGTGCGGCGTCGCCTTCGATCGTCACGTGCTCACCATCGCACGCAACGTGGACCGCATCGGTGCTCGCACGCTCGGCGACATCGCACGCGACGTCGTATAGATCGACGGGATGTCGCTCGATGCTCATCGGTCGCGCGAACGCGAGCAACGCGGCAACGGCTTCGGCGAGCGTCGATGCTTCGCGTTCTGCTTTTTCGATCGAGAGGAGCGCGCTCGCAGGAACGTCGTTGCCGCGACGCGCGAGTCGCAGATAGCCGAGAACGGTCGAGAGCGAGTTGCGGAACTCGTGTGCGATGCCGGCGGAGATCTCGCCGAGGTCGGCGAGCGTTTGCGATTCGCGCAACTGCCCTTCGAGGCGGCGAATCGGCGTGAGGTCGGTGAAAAGCGCGATCGTGCCGAGATACGGTTGTGTGCCGTTGCGCGACTCGCCGAGCAACGGCACAGTCGTGAGTCCGATCGTCTGCTCGCCGAGCGCGATCTCCGCGCGCGAGACGTTCGCATGTTCGCGCACCGCGCGCTGCAGCGTTTGCGTGAACTCCGTTGCGCCGAATGCTTCGTCGAGCGCGAGTCCGCTCACGTCATTGGCGCCCGCCTGCAGAATCTCGCGCGCCGCTGCATTCGCGTCGACGATGCGCTCGCTCGGATCGATGGCCACGAAGCCGGAGGTGAGACTCCGCGTGAGCGCGCTGGTGACGCGCTCGAGATCATCGGCGCGACTTTTTTGCACCGCGTGCAAACGCTCCAGTTCGCGTTCGCGTGCGCGCAGCGCGCTGACGGTGTTCTGGAACGTTTCGACGAGATACTGCGCCTCGTCCTGATGCGAGCTTTTCTCGGCGACGGCGTTCGCTTCATCGAGCAACGCTTCGACGGGCGCGGTGATGCGCGGCAGGTAGAGGAAGAGCAGCACGACACCCGCGATCGTCGCGGCGGCGCAGAGAATCGTGATGAGGATGAACGTGCGGCGCGTCGAACGCACATCGGTGAAGTCGTAGTACCCGACAATGGTGCCGCGCGAGATGCGATGTTCGACGCGATGCATGCCCGTGCCGTCGCCGGAGCTGATCGTGCGGCCTTCTTTGGTGACGAAGACGATCGCGTCGATGTCGAGCTCGGAGCGGAGGAAGATCAGGTACGACGCGAGTGTCGCGTCGGTCTGTTTCGAGTTTTCGATCAACGCTGCCGCTGCACGCGTGCTCGTGCGCGCGCTTTCCTCCGCCGCGCCTGCAACTTCTCCCGCGGCCCAGCCGAGCAGGATGACGAGCGTGAGGATGAGTGCGATGAGAACGCCGACGAGTACGGTGAGGAAGAGACGAACGTCTCTCCGGAATCCGAGCTTCGTCAGCGCAGGAGCAGCGCGAGATACCACTCCCAAAGTGTAGGGCCGAAGAAGAGCACGACCAAAAAGGCGAGGCCGAGGAAGACGCCGAACGGCACCGCGACCATGAAGCCGTCATCGGATTTTGCGGCCACGATCACGCCAACGATCGAGCCGGCGATCGAGGCGATGAGGAGCAGCGGAAAGAGCGGCTCCCAGCCGAGCACCGCGCCTAACATCGCCATCATCTTCACGTCGCCGAGTCCCATGCCTTCGACTTTGCGCACGAGCTGATAGGCGAGGCGGATGACCATGATGATGCCGGCGCCTGCGATCGCACCGGTGACGGATTCGAGCCACGTGCGCGAGAGGAGGAGATCGGGAAACATCGCGCCGAGGTGCAGTGCGCCGGCGATGAGACCGAGGGCGACGCCGGGAAGATCGATGACATCGGGGAGGATCTGCCACTCGAGATCGATGTAGACCAGCGCGATCGTCATCGAGACGAGTGCGGCGACGAGGACGAAGCCGGGCGTGAATCCGGTGCGCTGAACGATCGCGACGTAGAAGAGTGCGTTCGCAAGCTCGACGAGCGGATAGCGCATCGAGATCGGTCCGCGGCACGAACGACACTTTCCACCCAGCCAGATCCACGCAAGGACGGGGATGTTGTCGTATGGACGGATGGGAGTGCGGCAGTGCGGACAATGGCTCGCGGGAAAGACGATCGATTCATCGCGCGGCACGCGATGAATGACGACGTTGAGGAAGCTCCCGACGATCGCGCCGATGGCAAACGCGACGAAGGGAAAGAACAACAAGGTCATGCGGCGCGGATTGTAAGCGGTTGGCGGGAGAACGAAGTTTGCCGGCTGGCGGAGGCGTGTCGGAATCGAACCAACCTTTCGACGCTTCCGCGCCGAAACAACGGTTTTGAAGACCGCGGGGGCCACCAGACCCCATTCGCCTCCCCGAATGCGGCGCGCACCTTAGCATGCGCTTCGACAAAACCGCCAACCGCCAACGCACTCACTTCGGCGGATCCGTTAAGAATCCCACCTTCTTCGCTCCCGCCTCATGCGCGGCATCCATCGCCGCCACCGCCCGATCGAACGCAATCCCATCCTCGGAATTAATGAACACCACGCGCTCGTCCTGCGAACGCGAGAGCATCTGTCGCGCGATCGCGTCACGCAACTCGTTCGTCGATCCCATCTTCTGCGAGTTGAGGTACAGACCGTCGCCGCGCACGAGCACCACGAGCTGATTCTGCTCTTTCTCCGGAGGCGGCGCGGTCATTTCGACTTTCGGCGGGACTTCGACATCGAGTCCCATCTGCAGAATCGGCGTCGCCACCATGAAGATGATGAGCAGCACGAGCACGACGTCGACCAGCGGCGTGATGTTGATCTCCGAGCGAACTCCCGAGCCGCCACTGCTGAATGCCATGCGCTAGCCTCCCGCCATCTTCTTTCCGGCTGCTTCGTTTTCCGTGAGGATCGCGACGCCGCTGAACTTCGCTTCGTTCGCTGCCTTCATCACTTCGCGCACCTTGCCGAAGTTGATGCGCTTGTCCGCCTTCAGCATCACCGCACGCGATGGATTGCTGTCGTGCTCGGAGCGCAGATACGTCGCGAGGTTCTTGTCCGGAATCCAGTTCTGTCCGACGAACACGGAGCCGTCGGATTTGATCGAGATCACGAGATCGCTCTCGTCGCCCGGTTGTTTCTCCGCGTGCGGGCCTTGCGGCAGAAGGACGTCGACGCCGGATTGCAGCATCGGCGTGACGACCATGAAGATGATGAGAAGCACGAGGCAGACGTCGACGAGCGGAGTGACGTTGATGTCGCCCTTCACTTCGTCGGGACTGCCTCCGCCTGCACCGAATGCCATCGCTCGCTCCTAACGCGCGCGAACGCGCGCCTCGTTCTTGATGAAGTAGTCGATGAGTTGCGAGGAGGAGTTCGACATCTCGACCTGGAAGCGATCGACCTTGCCGAGGAAGTAGTTGTACATCCAGACGGCAGGGATGGCGACGAGGAGACCGAACGCCGTCGTGGCCAGCGCTTCGGCGATACCGGCGGACACGGCACCGAGTCCACCCGAGCCGCTGAGCGCCATGCCTCGGAACGAGTTGATGATGCCGACGACCGTGCCGAACAGACCGACGAATGGCGCGGTGGTGGAGATCGTCGCGAGATTGCCGAGACCTTTTTTCATCTCCGCGGTGGTCATCAGCGTCTCGCGCTCGATCGCGCGCTTGCCGGAATCGACGAGATCGAAATCAGGCGGCAGCGGCTGCGCGGTTTCGTATTGAAACTCGGTGAGTCCCGCGGCGAGCACGCGCGCGAGGTGACTGTGTTTGTACTTCTTCGTCATGGCGATGGCCTGTTCGAGCTTGTGCTCACGCAGCAGCGGCGTGACGTTCTTCGCGACTTCCAGCGATTCACGACGCGCGCGGCTGAAGCGCCACAAGCGCTCGACGGCGATTGCGAGTGACCACATGGACATGAGCAGCAGCACGATCACGACCGAGCGGCCGAGCCACGTCATCGACTCCCACATGCCCATGATGCTGAAACTCTGAGCTTCCACTCCGTGCATCCCACGTCTCCTTCTTCTGCGTCGTATCCAACGACGCTGCTAATCGATCTGAAAATTGACGGTGAGGTTGTAATAGACCGGCACCGCTTGTCCATTCAATGTGCCGGGCGTGAACTTCCAGGCGAGGATCGCTTTGAGTGCCTGCTGATCCAGGCCGAAGGGCAGCGGTTTGAGTATGCGTGCGTCGGTGACGTTGCCGTTGCGGTCGATGACTGCTTCGATGATGACGACTCCCTGAACTTTCGCTCGCCGCGCTGCCTCGGTGTACTGCGGGTCCACGCGTGTGACGATCTTCGGCGGCAGGACGTTTCCTCCGACGCGAATCGGAATCTCCATCGTATTGCCACCGCCCGGTTTTCCGGTGCCTGTTCCTCCAATCGTTCCACCGAGTGTTCCACCGATCTCGCCACCTTTTTGCCCGCCGACCGTTCCGCCCACAACACCGCCCTCTTCGCCGCCCGGCATTCCGCCTTCGCTCGGCGTTGTGGACGATGCCGACGATTGTGTCTCGCTGACTTGCGGCAACTCCGTTGGTGTTTCTGCAGGTTGCTGAAACACGGGCTGTGTTGTTTCGCGATGTTCCACGCGCACCGGTGTCGTTGCGACGCTCGATGACGGCGCAGGAGGAGGTGGTGGCGGCGGCGGTGGCGCGGGAGAAGACGTGCCGACGAAGAACGCCGGCATCGGACGCTGAATCACGTCCGGATTCTTTTTCACGTAGTAGCCGGCGGTGATCACCGCGCCGATCAGGCCTACGTGAATGATGAATGACAGGAGCGTCGAGACCCATGCTCCTTTCTTCTTGTCCTTTCCCGCCGATTCGATGAGGACGTCATCGAACATCTCCGACTCCTCTCCGGCGTCGGCGACGAACTCTGCCTGTCATGTGCCAGCTCGTGCCGCGCCTTCGTTTTCTCTGCTGCTTGTGAGTCTTGGATGCGGCGCCGATCGGCAAGAGAACCCGCACACGCGAGCTGTTACTCTTCGTTCACGATGAAGTACTACTCGATCGCCGAAATCCACATCACCGACCGCGCCTGGGTGCAGCGCTACGTACAGAACGTGACACAGATGGTGGAGCGCTACGGCGGCCGCTATCTCGCGCGCTCATCCAATGCGGAGAAGTGGGAAGGCGATCGCGCACTGCCGCAGATTTTTCTCCTCGTCGAATGGCCGTCGCGCGAAGCCGCACAAGCGTTCTACGAAAGCGACGAATACCAGCCGTATTTAAAGGAACGCCTCAACGGCTCGAAGAGCGAGATGGTGCTGGTAGCAGGGGAGGACGTGGCGAAGGTGGCGAAGCTTGAGAATTAGGCGTGCTGTCGGTCTGTCGCTGTCGCTCATTGCAATAGCCGCACTTGCAGGCTTGAGCACGTCCTGTGCGACCCGATTGCCGGCAGGACTTCCGTGTTCCTCTAACGACGTCGCACGAAGGCCATTTCTCAAGCGCCTCGTGCAACAAGAATCTGTCGCGGAAGCGGAGAGTAAACATCTCGTCAAAGGAGTTCCGTTCGGCGCACTGGCCGAGAATTGGTCGGCGCTCAAGGCGCGGATGCAGGCAGGCGACCAGTTATGGCGATTCACGAGCGAACCGAACAAGTACCCGCAAGGAGCGCTCGAAGGATATGTTGTGCTGCGCCGCTGCGAGATCGTTGACCGGCTCGTTCTCGTGACCGATTAACGGCTGGCCTCAAGACCACGGCGGACGATGATGATCGCCATCGCCCATCAGGTAGAAGAAGTTGTGCATCTCGTCCTTCGTGTAATTCCCTTCCTGCGCTTCAGCCAGCGTGATGAAGCGAGTCTCGGGATGAATTGTTGATAATTCCACGAGCTTCGCGACGACTCGCGAGTCACCCGCGTCTATTGCCGCGAGTAGCTCCTCGAAATCGGCCATCGACAACCCTTCTTCTTCCATCAACTCCAACCAGTCGAGCGAGAGGTATTGATAGGGCAGGCCGTTCAGCCACTTGCAAAACAGGTCGACGTGGTACTGCAGCGAACCATTGGCGCCGAACCACTCATTGATGAGTGACGTGCGATTTGCCAGACGCGATGCCGCGTTTGAGATACCCGTGCATGGAATCAGGACCTTTTCGTCGGGAGGTTGGTCCTGATCCAGATTTACGGGATGTTCCACGAGATCTTCTTTGGAATACAAGAACAACCACATCAGCGGGATGGCGTGGCCTGCCGCTAAGAGCCAGTTTTCAAAGTCGAACTCCTCGGACTCAGACGGTCCATCTCCGACGGCCGCCTGTGGTCGCACGTGATTCGAACCGAGAAGATGTACAGACACGTTCCCTCCGCCATTAACAAGGTCGAACGGAGGCATGCTTGCATCAAGAGCGTCTGTAGTGCAAGCGTGGAGTATTCTTCTTCAGTGTCTGACGGCCCGTCTCCGCGACATCGGCTCAGTAATCTCAAACTCGGAGCGCATGACGAGTACCGTGTAGGGATTCCACGTCGAGAGCGTGTAATAGAGATAAAGCCTGTTATCGATAACCTTGATAAAGCGCTCAATGAGGAACGGGGCATAGGCGCCGCCGGGCGTCGTATCGGGATCGTTGCCGCCGATCGTTGGGCCGGTCAGGCCGTCGCTGGGCACAATGCTGGGATCGTGGATGAACGTTCCTAGTGCGCCGTCGCGCCTTGCATTGAAGATCAGTTGCGGTTTGCTCCAGGGTCCCCACGGCTCGCGCGCATACGTAAAGTAAACGCCCGCTGTTGTTCTTGATTGCGCACCGCCGTCATACGTCATCAGCCATAGTCCGAGGTCTTGTGAGAACGCAACCGAGACGTTGCCGATGGTCGGTGCGTCGCCGGGGCGGCCGAGCGGATTGTCAATGACAACAGGAACGGCGTCTGCTTCGGACGAGCTCCACGTTGGCCTGTCGTTGACCAGACCGGTGAAATATCTTGTGCGCTGGCCGGTCGCGAGATCGCCCGCCGCCACAGACGCGAGATAGACGTTGCTTGCACGGTATGCATTGAGACCGTACATCAGCACGTCGTTTCCGTGCGAATGCAGAGCGAGGCTGACAAAGCGGCCGTCCGGCATCGACGAGATCGTTCTTAGGAGCGTGAAACGCCTCGACGTCTCATCGAAACGCGTCAATACCGAATAAGCCTTCTCTGTGCGATCGGGTGCATTGACATCCGTTCCGGTCTTGCACGCGATATACGTTTCGTTATCGAGCCGGATTCCCGCTTCCGGTACTTCCGCGACTCCCATGCGGATCCCGGGAACGCGAATGAAGTAGGGGCGATTGTCGGAATTCGTGAAGAACTCCAGAAACATTCCTTCGGCTTGTGTGCTGGTGGTCGACGCGATCGTATCGGAGGCATAGTAGTTTTCGCCATCGACAGGGCCGATCGTATCGCCGAACAAGAAAATCAACCGGCCGCCGGATTCGAATGACGGTCCAAGGTCGGTCCCGAGAACGTTTCCTCGCGTAAGCGTGCGACTCGGCGTCGCGACACACAGTCCCGTCTTCGCCAATTCGGAATAGTCGCAATCGCCGATCAACTGTTCGACCTTCGTCGTCGAGCCCGGAATCCATGTCGCCTGGATCGCATCGCCTGCGCCCTGCGCGCCGAACGCTGGTCGAATCGCAAGCAATGCCACGACGGCAGCCGCGATGAGTGGTGTCGTCACCTGTGTCACCTCGATTTATTTTTCATAGGAAGTGACGTGGGATGCGACGTGATGTTTACGTTCGCGTCGCGCAACTTTGCGTTGGCGATCGCGTACAAGTGGAAACGCCGCACTCCGTGCGCGCAGAATTCGATGTCGTCCGAGCTGGCCTCGGTGTGTGAGGGTGAAGTGGAATTGCAAGCAACCAGGCGCACCGCACGTGTAGCGGGATTCCTGTACCTGATCGTTGTCGTCACCGGGATCTTTAGTATTGCGTATGTTCCGTCTCAGCTTGAAGTGCCCGGCGATGGCGCCGCGACGTTCAGCAAGATCGTGGCGTCGGAGACACTGTTCCGATCAGGCGTCGTCGCCGGATACGTCTGTTACACCGCGTTCCTGCTCCTGCCGCTGGTGCTCTACAAGTTGCTGGCGCCAGTCAGTAAACAAGCTGCGATCTACATGGCAGTTCTGGCGATCGCCAGCGTTCCGATTTCGTTTGTGAATCTGCTTCACAAAGTCGACATCATCACACTCATCAACCGGCCGGTGAGTTTGCCGCCAAGCGTAATCCACCAGGAAATTGCGATTGCGCTTGCGGCGTACAGCAGTGGCCTGCTGGTCTCGAAAATCTTCTGGGGATTGTGGCTGCTGCCCTTCGGTTATCTCGTCTTTAAATCGCAATTCCTGCCGAAGATCCTCGGGCTGCTACTAATGGCCGGTTGTGTTGGTTACGTCGTAGGATTCCTTGGTGGCATGCTCATTCCGAACTATGGAAGTACGGTCATCGCTCCCTACGTACCGCTGCCTGCAACGCTTGGAGAGATCGGCACTTGTTTATGGCTGTTGATTGTGGGTGTTCGGGTAAGAGCGGCGACGAGTCGCTCTTAATGCGTGGGGCCGCTGTTCTGTGCCAATCACCTATCGCATGCGCGGAATCCACATTCCCATCGCGGCAACAACAATCCCAACACTCATCGCAAGCGTTAGAACGACCAGCGTTCCCGCCATGGCTAGGCGTCCCCATGACCCGGAACGTTCTTTTGTGCGCAGGTAAAGCTCCAGAATCGCTAATGGCAGGAGGTAATCGGCGAAGGACCATATACTGAGGAACGGACCGGTAAACGATTTCGTGTCAAAGCCGGCGGGGCCGCCATTGAGGACAACCCACAGCATTAAGCCGACGCGAAAGAACCAGACGCCGTTGGCCACAATGAATAAGCGCAGCGCCCAACGCCGGTGTGTGCGGAAGTCGCGCTTCATTGCCGAGCGAAGAGCCAGCGTTGCGGTGATTAGAATCAGAATCGCATCGCCAGTGATGCCGAGGTGTTGCGTGAAATCGCCGACCGATCCTCGCACCCACACCATATAAAGCCCGCCTAATGCTGTCGCGGCGACCGCCGTCATGTAGACGCGACCATTCCATCGGTGAAACGCTGGCGCGTGCTTTCGCACCCGGGCGCTGAGTTGCAGCGGTCCGCCGAAAAGAATGGCGATTGCGAACAACAAGTGGAGCGCCACGACGCCATTGCCGAATGAATGGCCAGGCATGTAGCCGTGCGGCATGACTTTGTTCCACGACGCGAAACTGCCTTGCATCGCAGATCTGCCATAGAACCCGGCGACGTAGGCCGCGAAGATCCACTGTCCGGCCACGGCTGCGGCGAACCACATTCGCGCGGACCACGTTAGTGCCGTCTGGGAGCGTGCCGCAAGGCGCGACACTGGTTCGGATGTGCGTGTAGCGAGACGAGGCCGGGAAGCTGCAGTGAGATCAGTCATCGGCGTTTGATGACCGTACGGCTCGCTTACTCGAAATGTTTCACGCGCAGCGCTGGCGTCAGGCCACTGTTCTCACGGCCTTGATCAACGCGGTTGCATCGAACGGCTTCAGGATGTGCGCGACGCGGTTTCGCAATGCGGCGGTTTGTGGATCGACGTTGTGTCCCGTCGCGAGCAGCACCGGCAATTTGGTATTCGTCTCGCGGATTTGCTCGAGCACCTGCGTGCCGGGAATGTCGGGTAATCCGATGTCGAGAATCACGAGATCGGGCGAGAAGCTCGCGATCGCTCCAAGCGCATCGGCGCCGCGATACACGACTTGCGATTCGACGCCGAAAAGCTCGAGCAGTGATTGCAGAGCATCCGCGACCGTGACTTCATCTTCCACGATCACGACGCGCTGAATCTCCTCCGGCCAGTCGTCCAGCGGATCGTGCGTCACGCGCTCCGAGCAACGCACCGCGGGCAGCACGACGTGGAAACACGCGCCCGCGCGATCGCTGTCGATCGAGATTGCGCCGCCGTGTTTGCGCACGATGTCGTGCACGATCGCCAGTCCTAGTCCGGTGCCGCCGGGACGTGTCGTGAAGAGCGGCTCGAAGATGCGCGAGAGGATGTCTTTCGAGATGCCGGGTCCCGAGTCTTCGACGATGAAGTGGATGAAGCCGCAATCGCCGGCTTCGAGTCCCACCCAGCGCGCTTCCTTGCGCGCGCTCACGTGGAACGTACCGTCGCCACGCATCGCATCGGCCGCATTTGTCGCGAGATTCGTGAAGACCTGCTGCAATTGATCGGGATCCGCGAGCATGCAGAGATCGCGGTCCACATCGATGCGCAATCCCACGCGCGGGCCGAGCAACGTCTGCCACTCGTCGGCATTCGCGTCGAGCCACTCGCGCACGTCGAGCTCGCGCATGCGCGGCTCGGCTGCATTCGCGTAACGCAGAATCTGATGCGTGAACCGTCCGCCGCGTTGCACCGCCGCGGCGATGCGTTGCGAGACGCGCTCGAGCATCTCCGGCTTCGGCTGATGCCGGATCACTTCCGCGTACGGTTGGATGGACATCAATACATTGTTGATCTCGTGCGCGATCGTCGCGGCGAGTCGTCCGAGTCCGGAGAGGCGTTCGTTCTGTTCGACGTGACGCTCGAATTTCCGTACGTCGGTGAGATCGACGCACGTGCCGACGTAGCCGGCGAACGTGCCGTCTGCATCCCTGCGCGCGGTGGCGTTCACCAGCACCTCGCGCCATTCGCCGTCGTAGCGGCGCAGGCGAAACTCGAACGGAACGAACTCGTGCGTCACATGCGCGTTCTGCACGAGCCCGAACGCGCGCTGGGCGTCATCGGGATGCACGATGCTCAGCCACGCATTGCCGTTCAGATGATCGCGTCCCGCGAACTCGAGGATGCGCCGGTTTTGAAACTGCGCCTCGCCCGCGGCGTTTGTCGTCCAGATCATCACCGGCGCCGCATCCGCGAGCTGCCGGAAACTTTCTTCGCTGCGCCGCAACGCATCTTCGGCGAGCACGCGCGGCGTCACGTCCATCGACACGCCGCGCACGCCGATCGCTTCGCCATTCGCGCCGCGAATCATGCTGCAGTGCGACTCGCACCAGATGATGTGACCGTCTTTGTGCACGAGCCGAAAGCGATGCGTCCAGCCGCGGTTCTGCTCGACCATCGCCTGCGATGTGGCGAGAAACGTAGCGCGGTCTTCTTCCGGAATCAACTCCTGCACGCCGGAAAAGCGCGCCATGTATTCGTCATGCTCGTAGCCGAGCATCTGTTCGACGTAGTCGTTGACGTAACGGCGCGAGCCGTCGAAGTACTCTTCCCACACGACGCCCGGCACGTTTGCGATCAACTCATTGAGCCGCTGATGGTGATGCGCGAGCGCTTCTTCGCCGCGGTGTTCGGCCGTGACGTCGCGCGCGACGCCGGCGACGCCGAGGAGTGTGCCGTCGGCTTCGAAGACGGCGCGCTTGATCGTCTCGTACCAGCGCACCTCGCCACTTCCATCGGCGATCGGTTGGACGCGGCGGATCTTTTCCGCACCGGCCACGATCACCTGATCGTCAGCGAGAAACGTAGACGCGTGCTCGGGGAAAAAGTCGTGATCCGTTTTGCCGATCATCGCGTCGGCGGTCGTGTTCGCCATCTTCGCGAGCGCTTCGTTCACGACGAGGAATCGCCCGTTCCGATCCTTCATCCACATCAGATCGGGTGTGCCGTCGAGCATCGCGCGCTGCAGACGCAGGCGCTGCTCCGCGCTTTGCGCGGGAAACTCGGCGGCGTTAGGCGGATGAGTAGGCATCACGGTTCACTAGTTGAGTCACGTGAGCGTCGCGCGAAAATACACGGACACGGATTCGTGACCGGCACCGCGGTTGCTCTCGTATACCGCATGAACGCACAACAGAATGATTCTATCGGCATGCTCGCGAAAGGGATCGCCATTCGCGCGGGCATTCTCTCCGTGGCCGGCGTTGTCATCGGTGCCTGGGCCTTCGGACTCGCGGCGAAAGCAGCGAGCGGGGCCGTGAAACTCGGAGCCGGACTCGTGCTGCTCACGGCTGGTGCTGGTCTCGCGACGTACGAAGTGAACCGGGCGAAAAAATATTTGTCCGGCGCGTAGTAGCGCGCTACAGCTCTTTGCGTTTCAACGGTGCGATGGCCGGTCCTTCGATCACATCGCCGTTCGTGTCGAAGCGGCTGCCGTGACACGGGCAGTCCCAGCTTTTCTCATGCGTGTTCCAGTGCACGACACATCCGAGGTGCGTGCAGATTGGGGAGAGCGCACACCATGAGCCATCGTCACAATGATGCACCGCCGTCTTGTGACCATCGACCTCGACGATGCGACCTTCGCCCGCCGGAATCTCCGCGATGCGCGAGTCGCCGCGCTTCAGCAGATCGAGATACTGCATCGCGACGTCGGTGTTCTCCTTCGCGAAATCCTTCGCCGACTTCACCGGCGTGAAGCGATTCGCGCGATACGTCGATGCCCACTCGTTCTCACGGCCGAGAATCGCGTCCGTGAGAATGCGCGCGGCGACGCAGCCGTACAGCAATCCGCTCGTGCTGAATCCTGTCGCGATGTAGAGATCGTCGTGCGTGCCCGACTGTCCGATGAACGGCAACGCATCCGCCGGTTTGTAGTGCTGGCCCGACCACGTGTACTCCACTGATGCGACGCGAAAATGCTGCCGCGCGTAGCTCTCGAGTTTCGCGTAGTAATCCTCATCGTTGTCGTGCTGTCCGACCTTGTGCTTCTCGCCGATCACGAGCAGGTACTGCACGCCGTTCGCCTCGAACGAGCGAATCGAGTGATGCATCGGCGTCTCGATCGTCCAGAAGATGCCGTCGGGATAGCGCGCGCCCTGTTCGAGCCGCACGGCGATGCCGTATTCGCGATACGGCCCGAGCTCCGTTTGCACGAGATGAAACCCGGCGGGCGTGTGCGTCGCGAGAATGATCTTCTCCGCGTGCACCGTGCCGTTGCGCGTTTTGATCGTGTGTGCTTTCGCATCGATGTCGATCGCGCGAGAGTCTTCGTACACATCGCAATTCAATGCATACGCGAGTTGCTTGACGTAAGACGCGGGCTGGAACTGCGCCTGCTGATCGATGCGCAGCGTCTTGCCGATGGCCATCGGCATGTCGATGTCATTCGTGATCGTGGCCGCGAGTCCTCCCGCGACCGCGGCATCATGCTCCTGCTGCATCGTCGTCGATTGCGATTCGTCAGTGGGAAAGATGCGATGCGCTTTGCGGCCGAACGCGCAATCGAGCTCGTACCGGCTCACGGTCTCCTCGATGTGATCGATCATCTTCTGCCGCGACTGGCAGACCACACGCAGCACGTCGTCGTTCCACTTCGTGCGAATGGTGTGCAGTTCTTCATCGACCGCGACATGAAGATTGCCGGTCGAGTGTCCCGTCGTTCCTTGTCCGATGCGATGCGCTTCGAGCACGACGACGCGCTTGCCCGCTTCGCTCAGCAGTTGCGCGGCGGTGATGCCGGTGATGCCGCCGCCGACGATCGCGACGTCGGTCTCGATGCCTCCCGCGAGCGACGCGAAACGAACATCCGATGCAGTTCCTTCCCAGATCGATTTGCGTGTCATGCAGCGCGGCATTTCACGTCTTGCGCCCGCTCTCGAACAGCTCGATGGCGTTGCCAGACGGATCGTCGAGCAGGATCTGTTTGCCTCCGAAGCCGGTCACGATGTCATTGCGAAACGTCGCGCCGCTGTCGCGCAACGTTGCGACGAGCGATTCGAGATCGTCGACTTCGAGCTGAATGCGATTCCAGCCACCCGGCTCCGGCTTGCGGCCGTCCGGCATCGCCTGCGCCGCGCCACCGCGTCCGACCGGCGCGCTGAGCAGCAGTCGCAGATTGCCGCGCGCGAGAATCGCGAACGGCGGCGCGGGACGATCGCTGACCGTGAAGTCGAGATGTTTCGTATAGAAGTCGACAGCGGCGTCGACGTCGTCGACGATGTAGCGCACACGCACGAGCATCGAGTTCATGCAACGCAATATGCGTCGCCTTCACGCGCGGTGATTGGAAAAATCGGAAGTCGTGAGCGGCAGGTGATGGCGCTTGAGATGCACGCCGTTCGCGATCAGAGTCGCGCGATGCTTCGCCCACGCCGCGGGCGTCATGCCTGCGAATTGCGCGAAGTCGCGGATGAGATGCGCCTGATCGTAGTAGCCGCACTCGGCCGCGACACGACTCCAGTCGTCGCTCTGCTGTTCCATCGCGCGATGAAAGCGATCGATGCGCGCGAAGACTTTCGGCGCGAGTCCGACTTCATCGCGGAAGAGATCGTGCAGCCGGCGCTCGCCGATGCCGATCTCCGCGGCCGCATCTCGCACTCGCGATTTCGCGAGCATGCGCAGCGCAGGTGCGATCGCGCGATGTGGTGGATGGGTGAAGCGCGCGAACAGGGCGCGCTCGAGAATCGCGAATCGTTCGTCGATCGATGCACGGCACAAACGCTCACGCAGTTCGTGCGCGAATGCGCCCCACAACTCCGCGAGCTCGATGTGTGTGTCGAGCAGCTCGATGCTCGGAATGCCGAGGAATGCGGCGGCGCCGGCGGGTTTGAAGTGCACGCCGATCATCGATGCTTCCTGCAGCGTGTCGGTGAGAAACGGTCGCGTGAATGCGCCGGACACGATTGCGCCGCGCAGCGTGCGCAGGCCTTGCGCGGTGTGTACGCGCAGCACGTCGTCGCGAAGATTGATGACGAGCTCGAATGTGCCGCTCGGCAGAATCCGCTCCATCGCATGCGGCTGCGCGTACGCGTCGTATAGCCAGAAGTCGACGACGAGCGCATCGAGCGGTGCGGCGGGCGTGTGCGTGCGGAAGAGCATGGCGCGTTGTTCTCGCGGAGCGCGGCGCTCCACATTCACTCCACATTCTCAACCCATCCTTCAATTCATGGAGGACAACACATGAACCGATTCATCATCATCGCGTGCATCGCGACGCTGCTCATCGCCGCGGTCACGGGCGTCTTTTTCTACAACCTCGGACTCGCGCAAGCCGGCGACGTCGATTTCGATCGTCACTGGCATCCGTTCTTTTTCCCGTTCTTTCTCGGCCCTCTGATTTTTCTGTTCGTGATCAGCGCGCTCGTGCGCGGAATGTTCGGCGGCTATTACTATCGGGGCCGGCGCTACGCGCGGCGTTGCGGCGATTTCGAAGAGTGGCATCGGGAGATGCACGAGCGGATGTGGAACGATCCGAAGAATGAAGGAGCGCAGCCGCGGTGACGACGATTCTCGTCGTCGACGATGAGCCGCAGATCGCCGAGATCGCTACGGATTACCTGCGTCTGGGCGGCTTCGACGTCATCGTCGCGCATGACGGCGTGCGCGCACTCGATGCGGTGCGCACACGCCGTCCCGATCTCGTCGTTCTCGACCTCGGCCTGCCCGAGCTCGACGGCATCGACGTCGCGCGCACCATTCGACGCACGTCCGAGTTGCCGATCATCATGCTCACCGCGCGCGTCGAAGAAGACGATCGTCTGCGCGGACTCGAAGTCGGCGCCGACGACTACATCACCAAGCCGTTCAGTCCGCGCGAGCTCGTCGCACGCGTCCGCGCCGTGTTGCGTCGCACGGAAAAGAATCGCGACAACATCGACGCGAATTCGTTTCGCGCTGCCGATCTCGTCATCGACACCTCGCGCATGCGCGTAACGCGCGGCGACGAGGTCGTCGAGCTCACGCCGACGGAGTTTCAATTGCTCGCGCTGATGGCGCGGTACGCGGGTCGCGTGTTCACGCGCACGCAGTTGCTGGATGCCGTGCGCGGGACGGATGCCGAAGCGTTCGATCGCGCGATCGACTCGCACATTAAAAATATGCGACGCAAAGTCGGCAGCGAGTACATCGACACTGTTTACGGAATCGGCTACAGGTTCGCGCGCGAATGAGAGGACCGCGACACCGCTACCGTCCGCCGCGCGATCGGCATCGCTTCGGTCCGCCGTGGAGTTCGCGGTACGGCCCGCCGGCGATGGCGCGACGCGTTGGTTGCGCGTTCGGCGGAATGATTGTCGTCACCGCCGTTGCCGCGAGCGTCATCGGTGCGTTCGTCGCGCACGCAGCGCAGCGCGGCGTGCTGATCGCGATCGGCGTCATCGTGATTCTTCTCGTCGGCGCGACGTTCGCGCGCACGCTGCGACGAGTTGCCGCACATTTTTCCGAGCAGGTGCGATTGCGACGGCAATTGATGGCGGACGTCGCGCATGAGTTGCGCACGCCGCTGGCGATTTTGCAGGGTCGCATCGAAGGTCTGCTTGACGGTGTTTATCCGCGCGACGATCAGCACCTCGGCGAGTTGCTCGCGGAGACGCAGCATCTCTCGCGACTCGTCGAGGATGTGCGCACACTCGCGAATGCCGACGCGGGCGCGCTCGAGTTGCGCAAAGAGAAATTCGATCTCGCCGATCTTCTTCGCGATGCCGTGAACGCAATCGATGCGAGCATCGCAATCGATGCGCCGAACGAGTTGCTGATCGACGCCGATCCGGTGCGCATTCGCGAGGTGCTGCTCAATCTGCTGACGAATGCGACGCAACATGCCGCCGGTGGACGTGTTGCGGCGGATGCAAATCGTCGCGCAGGCGAGATCGTCGTTCGTGTTCGCGATGATGGTCCTGGGATCGCTGCAGAGGAACTGCCGCATCTTTTCGATCGCTTCCACAAAGGCCGCGATTCCAAAGGCTCCGGACTCGGCCTCTCGATCGCGAAGAAGCTCGTCGAAGCGCATGACGGACGCATCGAGGTCGAGAGCGCGCGCGGCGCGGGGACGATCGTGACGATCACCTTGCCCGCGTGAACGAACGGCAAATGGAACGGCGCGTGAAATCACCTCTTTCTCATGCGCAGCAAATACGTTTCACTCGCGTTCGCCGTCGTCGTTCTCACTGCTTCGTGTGAATCCGCGAAGCTTCCGGTGCGCGCAGGGATGGGGCCGTCGCCGGACCTGCCGGCGCCGCGACAATCACTCATTCCTACCGTCGTCGTGGCCGAGGCGAAAGGGTGGCCGGCGGGACAAACGCCAGTGGCTGCATCCGATCTGAAGGTCAATGCCTTCGCCACCGGCTTCGAGCATCCGCGCTGGCTCTACGTCCTTCCGAACGGAGACGTGCTCGTCGCCGAAACGAACGCGCCGCCGCGCAAAGAGCAGGGCGGCATCAAAGCGTGGTTCATGAAGATGTTCATGAAGAAAGCAGGCGGCGCGGTGCCGAGCGCGAATCGCATCACGCTGTTGCGCGATGCGGATGGCGACGGCGTCGCTGAAACACGCAGCGCGTTTTTGACGAACTTGATGTCGCCATTCGGCATGGCACTCGTCGGCGATCAACTCTACGTCGCGAATGCCGATGCGCTCGTGCGATTCACGTATCGCGACGGCGCGACTAAATTAGATGGGAGCCCAACGAAAATCGCGGACCTGCCCGGCGGTCCGATCAATCATCACTGGACGAAGAACGTCGTTGCGAATCGCGACGGCTCGAAGTTGTACGTGACGGTTGGGTCGAACAGCAACGCCGCGGAAGGCGGCATGGCGATCGAAGAAAGTCGCGCGGCGATTCTCGAGATCGATCCGCGCACTGGATCGAAGCGCGTGTTCGCATCGGGGTTGCGCAATCCGGTCGGTACGGATTGGGAGCCGGAGAGCGGCGCGTTGTGGACCGTCGTCAATGAGCGCGATGAGCTCGGAAGCGATCTCGTTCCCGATTACCTCACGTCCGTGCGCGATGGCGGTTTCTACGGATGGCCGTACAGCTACTACGGACAACACGTCGATGCGCGCGTGAAACCGCCGCGTCCTGATCTCGTCGCAAAGGCCATCGTTCCGGACTACGCACTTGGTCCGCACACCGCGTCCCTCGGATTGACATTCGCGGATGGAACGACGTTGCCGTCGCGCTATCAACACGGCGCATTCGTCGGCCAGCATGGTTCGTGGAATCGACGTCCGCGCAGCGGCTACAAAGTGATCTTCGTGCCATTCGCGAACGGCAAGCCGAGCGGCGACGCGATCGATGTGCTCACCGGCTTCATCGATGACGGGAAGGACATCGCGATGGGACGGCCGGTAGGAGTCGCGATCGATAAACGCGGTGCGTTGCTCGTTGCGGATGATGTGGGGAACGTGGTGTGGCGCGTGACGCCGCGCTAATCGCGTTCGCTCGCGGACATTCCGCGCAAGTAATCGCTCACGGCGCCGAGCTCCATGCTCAGCAGCTCGAAGCAGCGCGACAGATACTGCCGGTCGGTGAGTGCGAGATCGTGTTCGTCGAGCGAGCGTCGCAACGCATCGACATCGGTCGTGATCGATTGCAGGCGCGCGATCGCGCTGCTGACGTGGTCAGAAGTCATCGTCGAAAGATGAGCCGGCGGGCCGGGGGACCCGCCGGCGTCATTCTGTGTGGAGCGCGCTGCGGGATGACAGTCGCAGCGCGTTCCACACACGCTTCATTTCGATTCAGTTGCGGCCCGAGAGCGTGACGTGCGCGCGGCGGTTCTGCGCGTAGGCCTCTTCGCTCGTGCCTTCTTCGAACGGACGCTGTTCGCCGTAGCTCACGGTCTCGATGCGCGAATGCTCGATGCCCTGCGTTTCGAGGAACGCGGCCGCTGCACCGGCGCGGCGATCGCCGAGGGCGAGGTTGTACTGCTCCGTGCCGCGCGAGTCGCAGTGACCTTCGACGCGAATTCGGTACTCCGAATGCGCGCGCAACCACGTTGCGGTTTGCGTCAGCGCGGCACGCGATTCGTCATTCAACGTCGATTCGTCGAATCCGAAAAACGCATCGCGAATGAATCCGCGCTCGTGCGCCTGGCGATTCGCCTCGGCGATGTCTTCGCTCAGCACATTCGGATCCGGAGCCGCGGGCGGGAAATCGTCGGCCGGCGGCGTCACCTGCGTCGTCGGTGGTTCGGGCGCCGTCGTCTGCGTCACCGGCGGCACGACCTCCGGCTGCTGCACCTGTGTCTTGCGGCGGCATGCAGGAGTCGTCAATACCGCGATGGCGAGAAAAGCGATGGCCCAGTGTTTCGTCTGCTTACGCATGCGATGCAGTGTAGAAATCGAGAGCCAGTGCCTGCATCGTCGCAGGGGTCAGGGCAGTCTCGACTTTGGATAGGGACCGATTCGCATCGCGGATCGTGTAGTGTCGATTGTGGTGACCAGCAGTACGACCCCGATTCGTCCCGACTACACGCCGCATGCGCGCGCCGAGCGATTGATTGCGACCGGCCGCGCGGTGCTCGCCGTGTCATCGTTCATCGCGGTTTATCTCGATCCCGCGACTCCGGCGAAGTACCAGGCCACGACGTACACGCTGCTTCTCATCTACACGAGCTACGCCGCGGTCGCGGCCGTGCTCGCATGGCGCTCCGCGGTTCCGACCGCGCGCTTTCGCCTCATCTCGCACGTCGCCGAGCTGATTCTTTTCTCGCTCTTCGTCTACCTCACCGAAGGTCCGGCCAGTCCGTTCTTTCTCTACTTCGTCTTCTCGCTTTTCTGCGCGACGCTGCGATTCTCGTGGCGCGGCATTCTCGCGACGGCGATCTTCGCGCTGACGGTTTACAGCGCGATGGCGATCGTGGCGTCGTTCACGTCGCAATCGTTCGACGGCAGCCGCGTGCTCGTACGTACCACGTACCTCGGCGTCATCTCCGCGCTCCTCGTCTACCTCGGTTTCTATCAACAACAACTGCGCACCGAGCTCGTGTCGCTCGCGGCGTGGCCGCGCGAGCTCGCATCGCGCGTCGACGATGTGTTGCGCGCGATGCTCACGCATGCGGCGACGGTGCTGAATGCGCAACGCGTTCTGCTCGTGTGGGAAGAGACCGAGGAGCCGTGGGTCTATACCGCGCTCGCGTCGCGCAATGAGTTTCGTATCGATCGCACGGCGCCGGGCGCGTATGACGCTACGGGCGAGATTCGCAACACCAGCGCATTCGTGCGCGATGAGTCGTCATCGATGCTCGTCTACGATCCTTCGCATTCGAAGGTGAGCGAGCGCGAAGGCGATGCGATCGGCGCGGCGTTGCGCGCTGCATACGACCTGCGCAGCGCGATCGTCGTGTCACTCGAAAGCGAGACCCTCGGCGCGCGCTTCATCGTTCCTGATGTGCGCACCGCGACCGGAGATGATCTCGCGCTCGCGCACATCGTCGGCCGGCTCGTGCTCGCAACGCTCGAGCAATTCTTCTTCGTGCAGCAGGTGCGGCAAACCGCCAGTGCGGAAGAGCGTCTGCGCATCTCTCGTGAATTACACGACGGCATCGTGCAATCGCTCGCGGGTGTCGGGTTGCGCGTGCATGCATTGCGCTCGAAGTTCGACGAGTCGTCCGAAGTCGCGGAGCAGTTGCGTCATGTGCAAACGGTGCTCGAGCACGATCAGCGCGAACTGCGCACGATCGTCCGCGAGCTGCGTCCGCACGACACGCGTGATGCGCGAACGATCGTGACGCAGGAACTGCAGCGCATGCGCGAACGCTTTCCGCTCGAGTGGGGACTGGAAGTCGAGGTCGAGAACGCGGTCGCGCCCGCGGGACTCACGTCGCGCGTTGCGCACGAGCTCTGTCGCATCGTCAATGAATCGCTGTCGAATGCAGCACGGCATGGAGGTGCGTCGCGAGCGAGTGTCGGCGTCGCGAAGTCGAATGGTCACGTCGAGATTCGCGTGCGCGACAACGGTCGCGGATTCGCGTTCACGGGACGACACGATCTCGCGACGCTGGAGAAATCGGGTGAGGGTCCGCGCACGCTGAAGGAGCGTGTACGCAGTCTTGGCGGCGCGCTGGTGGTCGATTCGTCAAGCAGCGGCGCGACGATCGAAGTGAGTATTCCGGTGCAGGAGGAGGGTTGATGCCGATTCGTCTCGTGGTCGCGGACGATCATCCGTTCATCCTCGATGGCCTCGATCAGTTGTTTCGAGGCGAAGAGGATTGCGAGATCGTGGCGCGCTGTACGAATGGCCGCGATGCGCTGGCGGCGGTGGAGCGTTATCGACCGGATGTGTTGATTCTCGATGTGCGGATGCCGCAAATGGATGGCATTGAGCTGCTGCGAAAAATGCACGAGCGTCAGCTTGCGACGAAGGTCGTGCTGCTTACGGCATCGCTCGACGATGCGCGTTTACTCGAGGCATTTCGTTTAGGTGCTTCGGGTCTGGTCTTGAAGGAATCGGCACCGCGATTATTGGTCCAGAGCGTTCGGCAGGTTGCGAACGGGGAGCAGAGCTGGAACGGAAAAGCGATCGCCGGTGCATTGCGACTCGTATTGCAGCGCGAGCAGGCCGTAGCCGCGGCATCGTCGACATTGACGCCGCGCGAGATCGAAGTGACGCGCATGGTCGCGACGGGATTGCGCAACAAGGAGATTGCGCTGCGGCTCGATATCACCGAGGGAACGGTGAAATTTCATCTGCACAGCATTTATGAAAAGTTGCAGATCGACGGCCGGTACGCACTCATGTCCTACGCGCGCGATCACGGGATCGCATAATTGAGGTTAATCCTCATCCGGCCGGCCGCCGCCGAATTCGCGAATCGATCGATAGTGAATCTCGAAGTAATTCGCGGCGGCGCGTAATGCGCCATAAACAACCCACTCTTCGCTTTTCACAATGCCTTCCAATGGACGGCGCATGTGTGTGGGCAATTTGAACCGGCACCGCCGGCACAACGCGGTCCCTTCGGTTTTTTCGAGGCTGCACCGCGGACAATTCTTCCGCCTCGCCAATCGCCGAATCTCTTCCGTCGTCATCCCTCTCTCCCTCCCAAATTTCCGACCCCGGAACCCGCACCAACGCGCGCAAACAAAAAAGCCGGGACGGATCCCGGCTTTTCGTGCACTGCTGTCAGTTGAGGGGGATGGTACAGAAGAGACCGGCGGGATGCAAGTCGGAGTAGGGGAACTCGAGGGGAGAGAGGCCTGCGATCCGCACGCCTCGTGCCGCTGTTAGACGGCAGAGCACAGTCACTTTGCATGAAGGCACTTAATCCTTACACAAGCGAATGACTGGTTTCTTCAAGACGTATTCGGTGGAAAGATTCAGCGCTCTCAGTGAGCGCAAGGTGAGAGACGTGTACATCGTCGATGCGAAGATCAAAAGACGGCGCCACGACTATTGCGGCGAAATACAAAGGGCGAGTGATCGATGTCTATACCGAAGTTTTCGGTGGATTTGCGATCGAGTTGCCCGCCAGCGCCGTGGTCGCAGTGAGCGAGTTTCCGGAAGTGGATGTCGTTTACGAAAGCCCGATTGGTCTGGTAACCGAAGCGCCAGTTGAGCGAGCAGAGGTTCTGACGTCTTCGTGTACATCGTCGACAGTGGTGTCGATGAAGTCGGCGATCTCGCAGGCCGAATCAGCGAGCACAAGTCGTTTGTTGGAAAGGGCACGCAAGACTGTTTCACGCCCAATGGGCATGGCACACAGGTCGCGAGCACGGTTGGTGGCAGTATCTATGGCGTTGCCAAAGGCGCGAAGCTGGTCAATGTGCGGACTGCGTGTGGTACGAGCGACTCCGGACCGGATCGATTGATCAGCGCTCTCAATTGGATCGCACAACGCCACAATGCCAATCCTGGATCGTTGTCTGTCGTGAACATCAGTCTCGAATATGCATCACACGACGGGATTGACGCCGCGGTCCGTGACGCCGTTGCGGCCGGGATCGTAGTCGTCGTAGGCGCGGGCAACAATGGCAGGAGTGCCTGCACGCGATCGCCGCAAAGAACCGGCAACCCGGCATTCATCCAGAACAATCCAGACGGCTACAGCGCCATTACCGTTGCGGCGTCCGATCGGAATGATCGTGTGTCGTTCTTCGGCATCGCACCCGATGGGCAGACGTTTGCTTCGAATACGGGTCAGTGTGTCGATGTCTTCGCACCGGGCGGTCCCGGCCTCGTCGCGCAAGGCTACAACTCCGTCGATGAAAACTGGCAGGGGACATCGGCCGCCGCGCCGATCGTTTCCGGACTCGCGGCATTGACATTGGCCCGTTTCGGCAACATCACACCCGGTATGGTCGAAACCTACATCCGCGAAAACTCGACGAAGAACATCATTCGAGATAACCCGGACGCGCCCGCGATGCTGAGCTCGACGCCGAATCATCTCGTTTATCAGATCCTGCCGGGCAAGCGGCGCGCTTGCCGTTCTTAACTTCAGAGGTGTCTCATGATCAGACGAATTCAGGTTTTGATCTTCATCACGTTCGCGTGGTTGATGGAGGCGCAAACGTATGAACGCCGATTGATCCCGCTTGCGGCCGATGCCGCGCCCGGCGCGTTCGGCACGGTCTGGAACACGCGCGTAACCGCTGTCGGTGAATTACCGGGCGAAACGGAACTGATCGGATTTCTCGTGACGTTCGTACCGCCGGGCGTGGCGCGGTCGCAGCCGATTCCTCTGCTGGTGCCTCGATCGGTCAATGAGCCACCCGGTACGATTGCGTACATTCCGTCGGCTGTCGCACAGACCATTCACTTGACGGCGATCGTCGAGGAACGACATTCGCGTGAAGAAGTCGCGGTCCCGGTCGTGCGCGAAGACGCATTCGCAAATCGCACGGGCTACTTCATGGACCTGACGCGGAATGCATCTTCACGGCTGACGCTACGCGTTTATTCGCTCGATCTCGCCGCCGACGATGCAAGCGTACGCGTACGCATCCAGGCGAATATCCCACCGTATTTTCGACCGTGGGAGTTCATTTATGACGAGGTGCATCCGCTCACTGTGCAACAGCGGATGATGTCCGATTATCAAGGAACCGTGTCTTTGCCGGTTCGTCCATTGGCGCTCGAACTGGGACTCGATTCGCTATTGACGAACGTGCCGGAGGGCTCGGAGCTCGCGGTCTCCGTTGTGCCGGCAGGCGAGCTTCGCATCTGGAGCCTGCTGTCGGAGACCAACAGCAGCACGCAGCGCGTCGCGCTTCGATATTCGGATTGATCGGGCATGCCGCAAACCCAACGAGCGGCCGCTTTTTGTGCACTATCCGACATCCCAGACGAAGCGAACGCAGCGTGCACTTTGCTGCACCGGTATCCGCGCAAAAACAAAAGCGGCCTTTCGGCCGCTTCGAAGAAATCGGGATTTTGGTGGAGCCGAGGGGGATCGAACCCCTGACCTCCTGAATGCCATTCAGGCGCTCTCCCAGCTGAGCTACGGCCCCACGAGAGCGAGATCGCTAACATCGCACGCAGGAAGAAATTCCTGAGTGCGGCGCGCATTCTACGACCTCCAACTCGCATGCGCAACGCGCTGGATGGAAGGGTGGCGTTCGTCACAATTCGAAGTTGCCGTAGTCACCGATCCGCCCTCCTCCGCTCTCGTACGTTGACGGGCATGAATGCGAAACCTGTCTTTGCCCATGACGGTGCGCAGCTCGCGAACGCCGCGCTCGTGCACGCGCTTGCTCCCTACCAGGAATTGCGTCGGGTTCCGAACGGCACCGTAATCTTCACCGAGAACGACTGGCCGTCGGGCGTTCACATCGTTCTCGCCGGTACGGTCGACATGCACTTCGGCGCGCAACCTGACGCACCCGTCCGCATGTACACCCTCGGCACCATCCTCGGCCTCAACGCCACCGTCTCCTCGCGCACCTACGACTACACCGCCGTCGGCAGCGAAGACACCGTTCTCGGCTTCATCGCGAAAGACAAATTTCTCGAAGTCCTCAACGCCTCGCCGAGCCTCTGGCTCGAAGTCCTCAAGGTTCTGAGTCGCGACATCGGCTCCTGCTACGACCGCGTGCGCGAGCTCGCGTTGCATTGATTTCGCGAACGCGACATTGCCGGCGAAGCGGTAGCATGTCGCGAATGAAAAGCCCGAAAGTCGGCAAGCAGCGCTCGGCGAGCGGCGCGTTCTCGTTGTCGCGCGCCCTGCCGAAGCTGCGCCTTCCCGCGTCGGCCGCGTCGGCTTCCGTCCCGCGTGCGAAGCCGAAGGTCGGGAAGCCGGGTCCGGGCGGGGGTGTTAAGGGCGGGCGGAATGGATGACAACGAGTCCCTGCATCCGGCCATTCGTGGTCTGAAGACCATTTGCCGGTGCAACAACATTAAATACAAGACGATCGAGCGCGCGATCCGCGAAGGCGCACACACCCTCGCGCAGGTCGCAACGCGCACGACCGCGACGACTGGTCAGTGTGGCGGCACCTGCACGCCTGACGTGCAGGCGCTCATTGCCGAGCTCGCACCGAAATACGTCACGGATGCTCCCGTCTCTGAACAGAAGGCGAGTGCCAATGCCAATCAATGGTGGGTGAGGAAGAAATGACGAAAACGCTGGAGATCTATCTCAAACCGACGTGAACGAGCTGCCGCAAGGCGGTCAGTGACCTGGAAGGTCGCGGATACGAGCTCGTGATACGCAATCTCGCAAAAGTACGTCCGTCTCGCGAATTACTGTCGCAACTCATCGACGAGCACGGGCTCGAAAACGTCGTCAGCACACGCAGTCCCGCATTCAAAGCGCGTGGTCTCGACGTGAAGAAACTCACGAAATCCGCGGCCATTGATCTGATGCTCGAGGAGCCCAATCTCATGCGCCGGCCTCTGGTCTTATCGAAGAAAAAAGCGATCTTCGGATACGACGCCGAGGCCTACGGAACACTCGGATGATGACGATGAACCCGACGGCCATGGCCATGGCCGCCATCACGGTGATGCTTTGGATTCTGTGGAGCGACACGATTCGCTCGCGCAGACCGGCTCCGATTCTCTACGCGGTCCGCATTGCGCTTTATCTGATCGTCAGCGGAATCCTCGTCCTGAATCTCGTGCGCTACCCGAATTTGTTTGGTGGAACCGCGAAGACTCTGAGCATCGTTGCCGTGGTTGTTGGATTTTTGGGTGCTGGATATTTCTCCCGCCGGTTAATTTTGCGGCGATGAAGGCTCGGATGCGAGTCATGAATGAAGGAAGAGTAGACAGTCCGGATTAAATGCACTATCATGCATTTGGGTTCGGTGAGGGTTGGCAGCTCTCCGAAGCGGATCTGACGAAGTCGCGGGGCCTGCGAATCTCTCTCTCTCGATCACCCACGGCTGACCATACGGCTGCCCACAAGCCGTCCATAGCGTCGACTCTCGTCCCGGACCCATTTTCAAATCGGGCCGCTCCCCACAGCGGCCCGATTTGTTTTTGCGCGAGAATGTGCGCTCGTGCCGGTCGCCCTCGTCATCCCCGCTCTCGATGAAGAATCGGCAATCGGCGCATTGCTCGCGTCGATTGACCGCAATCTCGTGCGCGACGTGATCGTCGGCGATAACGGGAGTCGCGACGCGACCGCCGAAATCGCGCGTCAGAGCGGCGCCGAGGTCGTGCATGTTGCGGAGCGCGGATATGGTGCGGCTTGCGCCGGCGGCCTGACGCGATTGAAACCCGATATCGACGTCGTGCTCTTCATGGACGCCGACGGTTCCGATGACCCCGCCGAAATCCCACTGCTCCTCGAACCGATCCAACGCGGCGAAGCCGATCTCGTCATTGGCGCGCGTAAAACGATCGAAGCCGGCGCCCTGACGCCGCAACAACGCTTCGGCAACTGGCTCGCAACGCGGCTGATTGCGATGATTTATCGACACCGCTACACCGATTTAGGTCCATTTCGCGCAATTCGCCGCGAGTTGTTAGACCGCATTGCAATGCGCGATCGTCGCTACGGCTGGACGGTGGAGATGCAGGTGCGTGCACTGCAGTTCAACGCGCGCGTCATCGAAGTGCCGGTGCGTTATCGCAAGCGCGTCGGTCAATCGAAAATCAGCGGCACCATCACTGGCGTGCTCAAAGCCGGATGGTGGATTCTTTATACGATCTTCAGGTACGCACGTCGCTGATGGCCTTACTGCTCTACACAATCACCGCGATCGCACTGCTCGCACTCGCGCATCGATTCGTGACGCCGCTGTCGCGCACGGCGATGCTGCTCCTTTATCTATTGCCGTTTGTGTTTGTCGGACACGCGCTGCTCACGTCGCGCGTCTACGGCCCGATCGATTTGCCGTACACGACGCAGCCGCTCAATCACATGAAACAGGAGCACGGCATCGGCGCGCTGCACAATGCGATGCTGTCTGATCTTTATGGCCAGATGATTCCGTGGCGCCAGGCCGTCCGGCATTCGATCGCAAACGGCGAATGGCCATTGTGGAATCCGTTCATTCTGTCCGGCGATATCCTTGCCGCGTCCGCGCAGCCGGCACCTTATTCACCGTTTACGCTGCTCGCGTTGCTCTTACCGGTGCCACTGAGTCTTACGTTTTCCGCGGCGATCGCACATTTTCTCGCCGCGCTCGGTGCGTTTCTTTTCGCACGCGAGCTTGGCTGTAGTGAGCGCTCTTCGATGATGGCCGCCGCTGGATTTGCCTGCACTACGGCAATCGCGTTCTTTATTCTCTGGCCGCTCGGTTTGTCGTGGACGTTCCTGCCGTTTGTGCTGTTAGGCGCACGCCGTGCGTCCTACGGAATCCTGACCTGCGCCTTTACACTGCTCCTCCTGTCCGGACACCCGGAAACCGCCGTACACATCGTCTTTGTGGCCGGTGCTTATGTGCTGATATTGAGGAGCCTCCGCGCGGTTCTGATGTCGATCGCGGCGGGACTCACGTCGCTTGCACTGAGCGCGATTTTCATCCTGCCGATTCTCGAGGCCGCGCCGCAGACGATGGAGCACGCGACGCGCATGACGCTCTACAGGAACACGCCGCACGGATTACCAGGCGATCAGGTTCTTGCGCGCATCGCGACGGATTTCGTCCCGTATCTGCACGCGCGCAAGTGGGAGTTCGGCGAGACGAAGCCCGACACGTCGTCCGTGGGCAGTATCCTGCTCGCGCTTGCGATCTACGCCGTTTGGCGCATGCGTCCATTTCGGAGCGCCGGCTTTCAAGCCGGCGCTCCGGATACGCCGTCTGAACCTCGGCGTCGCGCCGAGGTCTGGTTCTTCGCCGCACTCGCATTGTTCGGCGTGCTGGCTCACGCCGAGTGGACTCCGCTCGCGCGCGTGCTGCAGAAACTCCCGCTGCTGGATATTGCGCTCAATGAGCGATTCTCATTCGCCGCCGCATTCGCGATCGTGATACTTGCCGCGTTAGGTCTTGAAGAATTACAGCGCCGCGGCGCGCTGGTCACATTCGCCATTGTTGCTGTCGTTCTCACGATCGCGAATTACGCGGCGGTGCGATCTCCGGTCGTCGATCATGGTCCCGCCGAGTGGGGGAGATTTGTGATCGCCGCGGAAATTGGCGGGCTGGTGCTGGCGATGCTCGCGGTCGCCACGAAACGTCCCGCATTGCTCCTCGGCATCCTGCTCGCGCAACGCGTGCTCACCGCCGGCGGCATCTACAAAGACTTCCCGCAATCGGCCGCGTATCCGCCGATTCCGATTTTCGCGTCGTTGCCGCACGACACGTATCGCATTACGGGCCATGGACGCGCATTCATCCCCGGCACCAGTGCGATGTACGGACTCGAAGATGTGCGCGGCTATCAGGCCATGACGTTTCGTCGTTATTTCGAAACGTATCCGGCGTGGTCGATTCATCAGCCGGTCTGGTTCAATCGTGTCGACGATCTCACGCGTCCGTTTCTCTCGTTTCTCAATGTGCGTTATGCGATCACGTGGGATCGCGATCCGCCACCGGACGGCTGGCGCGAAGCCGCGCGTCAACCCGGAACGCTGTTGTTCGAGAACACGCGCGTGATCGAGCGCGTGTTTCTTCCGCGCTGGGTGCGCATCGGCGACAGCGCCGAGGCGACGATCGCCGGGATGATTGCGGAGAAGGATTTTCGCGAGCGCGCGTGGATCGAAGCAGAAGGTCCCGCATACGAGCGAGAAAACGGTCCGGGACGCGTGACGTTCACGCGATCATTGAAATCATTCGACATTCGCGCCGACATGCAACGCGACGGCTGGATCGTGATCTCCGTTCCAGCATGGAAGGGCTGGCGCGCGACGGTCGACGGCAAGCGCGTCAACGTGCAGTTCGCGAATCACGCGTTCGTTGGGATTCACGTTCCGGCCGGAAAGCACGTGATCGCCGTGGACTATCAATCGCGAGCATTTGTCGTGGGCAGGGCGATCAGCGCGATCGCCCTGCTCACACTCGTCATTGCATCTTTTCGAGCCGCTTTTCGAACGACTTGATGCGGCCTTCGCTGCGTTGTCCGGGAGGCAGCGCCTTCGCGAAGTCGATCGCCTGCACAATCGTGTCCTTCGCGGATTTCATGTCGCCGGCGGCGACATAAATGTCAGCGCGCACGCTCAATACGGCGAGCTTGCGCGGACCATAAACCTTCGACAATGCGCGATCCGACGCGGCCAATGCTTTGTCGTACTGCTTCATCGCTTTGTATGCAGCAGCGAGACGCGCCGGCGGGTTGTAATCATCGGGAAAATCGCGCTCGGATTGCTCGAGCATCGGAATCGCTTTTTCCGGAACGCCGAGGTCGAGATACGCGGTGAGGCGGTGCGAGTCGTAGACCGTGCGTTGCTCCGCCGTCTTCGCTTTCGCCGCCACGTCTTCGAGGAATGACGCCCATTCGCTCTTCAGCGTGACAACGCCTTCCTCGTCACCCGCGGCATCGCGAGCATCGATCAACGCCATGTACAAGCCGGAACGATCGTCGCCCGACAACTTGATGTTCGGATCGTCGAAGACTTCGCGCGTATCTTTCTCGAGCTCGGTGATCCACTCTCTGCGCTTGTCGACTTTTGCGTCCAGTGCAATCGCACACGAGAGGCCGGTCGCCGCGACGTTCGCCGCTGAGACGGTGCCTTTGACGCGACGATAAAGATCGAGCGCGCGCACGGCACAACGATCGTTCTGATCGGCCATGCTGAGCGAGAAGATCATCGACTCCGCGGTACGTCCGAGCTTCGACCATTTCTTCGGTGCATTCGCAATCGCCGACTCATACGCCGTCACCGCCTCGGCATGTTTCCCTTGTGCGGCCAGCGCATCGCCATGCGTCAGCAACTTGTCCGATGCCGCCGCGGCTTTCGCGCGATACGTTTTCTCCGAATCGTCGAGCATTTTCTGCAATTGCGGCACGGTTGCGCCGCCGACATAACGCAGCGTGACGGCATCGCGCTTTGCATCGAGCACGAGCAATGTCGGCAGCGCCGGAATCGGATACTTCTGTAGAAACTCCGCGTTCTTCGCGTCTTCCGTGTTGATGCTGAGCCAGACGAACCGTCCGGCATACCGCTCGAGGCCTTTGTCCGTGTAGACATAGGCCTTCATCGAGCGGCAGGTGTGTCACCACGGGGCCCAGGCTTCGACGAAGATCGGAACGTCCTTCGCCTTTGCCTGAGCCACCGCTTTCGCGTAATCGCTCTCGATGAACGGCAGCTCCGCTTTTGCACCCAGTGCAAACAGCGCCAGCGCCGCAATGCCGAGGAGACGTTTCATTACATCGGCCCTGCTTTCACCCACTTCGCGAACCAGTTCTCCACCTCACGATAGAAGACGCGCGAATTTTCGGGATTCATGATCCAGTGATTTTCGTCGGGCCACACGAGGAGGCGGCTCGGCACCTGCAGTCGCTGCAGCAGCGACCACATTTCCAATGTGTTGTTCAGAGGAACGCGATAATCCTTCTCACCGACCGAGAGCAGCATCGGTGTCTTGAAATCCTTCGCGAAACGCACCGGATTCTGCGTGCGCCACGTTTCGCTCTGCTCCCACACCGGACCGTTCATCGCCAGCTCGCGACCATAGATCGTGTCCGACGTGCCCCACTGCGTTTCGAGATTCACGAGGCCGGCGTGGCTGATCAGCGCCTTGAAGCGCGTGCCCGACCACGCTTCGAGCGCGTTCGCGAGATGGCCGCCGTAGCTTGCGCCGCCTGCGACCTGACGCGTTGCATCGATGAACGGATACTTCGCGATCGCGGCATCCGCCGCTTCCATCAATTCTTCCGCGGGACCGCGCAGCACGTCGCCTTGAATCGCCTGCGCGAACTCGGCACCGAATCCTGTCGAGCCGGTGTAATTCGTCAGCAGCATCACGTAGCCCGGCTTTGCGAGCAGGTGATAGTTCCAGCGCAGCGTGATCGAGTCCGTCCACATGTTGTGCGCGCCGCCGTGAATGAGCACGAACAACGGATATTTCTTCGTCGGATCGAAGTTCGCCGGCTTCACGATCATGTTGTGGATCTTGCGGCCGCGCTTCGACGTGAACCAGAAATGCTCGGGCGATTGCCAGTCGATCGACGCCGCTTTGTCGACGTTGAACGACGTGATGTTGCGATGCTTCTTCGTCGCGAGATCGAGTCGCACGACTTCATTGGGATTGACGGATGAGCCCCACTGCGCGAGCAGCACCGGCGCTTTTTCCGCCTGCGACATTCCGCTGTACACGCCGCTCTGCGGGTCGATTGCGAGCGTCGTCGCGCCGCCGGTGACCGGGACGCTGAAGATTTTCACGAGGCCCGAGTCTTCGGCCGTGAAGTAAATCGTTTTGCCGTCGTTCGCGACGACGTAGTCGCTGACGGAGCGATCGCTGTTCGCGGTGAGCACGCGCTCGTTTTTCATCGACGGCCAGTCGAAAGCGACGATGCGCGAGAGGTTGTACGTCTTGCCGTTGTTCGGCTCGAACGTCGCGAAAAGCGTCTTTCCATCGGTGCTGAACTGCGGATCGCTGTAAGACGCGTTTGCGGTCGTGAGCTTCTCCGGCTCGCCGCCGTTCACGCTCACGCGATAGAGGTTCAGGGACGTTTCCGCGTAGGCGCCTTTGTTGCGCTCGGTTGTCGCGGCGAAAAGAATCCATTGACCATCCGGCGACCATTCGCCGTTGATCGATTCCGATCCCGAGCCGCCGCCGGTGCCCGCGAATCCCGCTTCATCGACGAGTTTTGTTCCGGCGAGCAAGTCTTTCGCTGCGCCCGCGGGATCGAGCGATTGCACGAAGGTGTGCGGCTCTTTGTCCTCGATCCATTTGTCCCACGCGCGCACGGGGAAGGAGTCGTAGATGCGCACTTTGAATTTGCGATCCTTTTCTTCCTTCGCCGCTTTTTTGTTGGCTTCGTCGTCGAGCGCGCCGGGATAGACGGTGCTGCCGAACAGAATCTTTTTGCCGTCCGGGCTAAAGCGAGGACGACGCGCGCCGGTCGAGACGTTCGTCACGCGCTGCGCTTCGCCGCCAGCGAGGTCGAGGATGTAGATCTGACTCGCTTCATCGCCGTCGCGCTTCGCGGCGAAGGCGATGCGTTTGCCATCCGGCGACCACTGCGGATCGGATTCGCCAGCTTTCATCGCGGTGAGCTTGCGCGGCTGCGATGTGCCGTCCGTCGATGCGATCCAGAGATCGGCGACCTGCTCTTTGTCGTCGTACGAAGGTTCGGTCACGGAGAAGACGGCCCATTTGCCGTCCGGACTGACCTGCGGTGCGCCGACGCGCTTCATGAGAAACAACGTTTCGTGGGTGAGCGGCTCTTTGCCAGCGGCCGCAGCCGTGATTGCGAACAGTGCCGCTGCGAGGAACATCGCGGTGCGCTTCAACAAATGCATGAGCTTCCTTTCGGCGCGAATCTTAACTGTGAGAAGAACAGTCCGAGCCCACCAGAGGCTTTCGCTGTTGCGGTTTTGTGATCGGCGCGCGCGCCCTGTCATCCCGAGCGTAGCGAGGGACCTGGAGGTTGGGTGGCGCGAGGCATGAGCAATTGTGCCGCCACCCGAGCCCCACATCCTTCGCTCACGCTCGGGATGACAGGTGCCACCGGATTGTCGCCAGAAACGCTCCGCAGGTATCGAGTAGAACATCCCACGGCGAACCAGTGCGAGTAACGGTCATCAATGATTGCTTCGTTTCATCGGCGACGGCGACGAGAAATGCAACGAGCACAGCGATTCCGAGTTTTCGACTCGCGCGAAACGCGAGCAGCGCGAGTACGGCGTATTCGAAGAGGTGGCCGCTTTTGCGAATGATTGCGTGCGGCCAGTAGCCGACGGAGAAGCCGAAGGTGCGGTGGAACCAGCCCGAGGTGGAGGCGGACGAGAGAGAATCGTTGGAAGCGAGAAGAATGATCGCCGCCCATACCGCGACCGGCAGCCAGAGCTTGAGGAATCGCATCGCCGCGTACAATACCGCCTCACGCACATGGAGCTTCGCCCGATCCGTCTGAAGGTTCTGCAGCCGAGTCTCGCGCCGCTGAAGCTTGACGTCCGCGGTCCGTTGATCACCCTCGGCCGCGCCAGCGAGTGCACGCTCCCGATTCGCGATCGCTATCTCTCTCGCCGTCACGCCGAAATCGTGTTCGAGAGCGGTGAGTGGCTCGTGCGCGATTGCGGAAGCGTCAATGGCACGGCACTCAATGGCACGAAGCTCACGGAGCCGATGCCGTTGCGCACAGGCGATCGCATTTCCCTCGGCGATACGCAGATCGTTTTCGAGCCCGAGGATAGTGCCGTTTCGCAGTCGAAGCTCGTCGCGCTCGATAGTGACTCACACGCAAAGAGTCTCGTCGTGCCGATGCGCGAAGCGCTCGATGAAACCGCGCGCACCAGCGTCCTCGCGGCGCTCGCGATGCAGTTCATTGAAGACCGATCGATGGACGAGCTCTTCGAGTTCATTCTCGATCGGGTCGTGACGGTCTTGTCGCCGTCGCGCGCGGCGATTGCGTTACTCGGTCCTGACGGCGAATTCGATGACGTGCGATTACGTCGCGCCGACGACAATGAATCGCTCGATCTATTCATTAGTAAGACTTTATTGGCCGAGGTTGTGGAAGAGCGGAAAGTCGTGTCGTATGTGGACAGCCTGCTCGACGACAAATTCGCGCGCGCACAATCGATCATCGCACAGGATATTCGCTCCGCGGTTTGTGCGCCTCTCGTCGTCGGCGATGCGGTTCTCGGCGTTCTGTATCTCGATTTCCTTGCACAACACGGCGAAGTGACGCACGAAGACGTGCATCTCATCGCGCAGATTGCGCGATTCGCGGCGGTGAAACTCGAAAACACGCGCTTACGCGAAGAAGCGATTGCGAAGGCGAAGCTCGACGAGGAATTACGCACCGCGTATTCGATTCAGAGCCGATTGCTGCCGAATGAATTACCGTCCATTGAAGAATATGTTTTCGCCGGAGCGAATCGTCCGTGTCGCACAGTGAGCGGCGATTATTACGACGTGGTCGTGCGTCCCGACGGCCGCATTTACTTCATTGTGGCGGACGTTAGCGGGAAGGGCATTACGGCCGCACTGGTGATGGCCAGCGTTGCAACCGCGTTCAGTATTTTCACGCGGAATGATCCGTCGCCCGCGGATTTACTGCGCGAAATGAACGAAACGCTTGCGCCAAAAACCGCACCGGCGAAATTCGTGACGATGGTCGTGGGCGTGCTCGATCCGACTACCGGTTCTGTGGAGTTTGCGAATGCGGGTCACGTTGCGCCGTTACTAATTACAGTGACAGGCGTGACGCCGTTGCGCACGACGGATCTCGTCGTCGGCGTCTTGCCGCAAGTCGTATATCGGAATCAAACCGTTTCGTTATCGTCTGGCGATTCTCTGGTTCTGTTCACCGACGGTGTCATTGAAGCGGAGAACGAATCCGAACAGCAGCTTGGCCTCGATCCCGTGTGCGCGCTCGTGTCGACGATGCATGGGACGCCGGCGCCTGTGATTCTGGAGACGATCGAGAATCACGTGCAGGAGTTCATCGGCGATCTGCCGGCGGCGGATGATGTGACGCTGATGGCGATTACGCGCGTTGTAGTACGATCGAACGAAATCACGAGACAGGAGCACGTTCTATGAGCCTCACCAGCCTCATTTGGTTTCTCCTCGTTGGTCTGATCGCCGGCTGGCTCGCCGGACGCGTCATGCGCGGCGGCGGATTCGGCGTCATCGGCGACATGATCGTCGGCATCATCGGCGCCATCATAGGTGGATGGCTTTTCGGCAAGCTCGGAATCGCAGCCGGAGGCCTCATCGGCGCGATCGTCACGGCGTTTGTCGGCGCGGTGATTCTGATCGCGATCTTGCGAGCGATCCGGCGCGCCTAACGGCTAGCGGCGCGGTGCGCGCGATCGGAGGCATCGATGACTGTAAGCGCTGGATATCTGACCGTGATGCTGGACGTCCGCGACATCGCCCGTTCTCTCGATTTCTACAAGCTCCTCGGCTTCGAAATCATTGACGTCGATCGCGACGGCGAGCGCATCGTGTGGGCGCGCATGCACTGCAAGAGCGGCGCGGTCATGTTCCTTCCCGCTGATGAGGAAGAGGGGGAGCGGCGTGACCGGCAGCGCATGTACCTCTACACGCCGGATTTACCTGCATTGCGCGAGCAATTACTCGCCGCGGGCGTCGACGTTGGGCGAATTAACTACCCGCCTTACATGCCGAGCGGTGAATTGTGCCTCGCCGATCTTGACGGAAACGCGATTTTCATCGGTCATTGGAGCGCCATCGAGGACGAGGCGTGGGAGCGGCGATTACAGGAAAAACGCGCCGCCGGATTGATTCCGTAGAAATAAAGCGGAAATGACTTCGCAGACGACAAATCGTCGTCCCACCGTATCGCATCATTGTGGCCAATGATGTTCCGGACATCATTGATCTTTATACGAAGCAAGCGACGTTCGTCGAGGAGTTCGACCACGACTCGGATCACGCGTACTCGTTTTGCGCGATTGGGCGACAGGATCGATTGCCGGCGCTGGTGGTCATTCAACGTTATTCACCGGCGGGGTGGGGCGCTTAGTCCGGAATTTTGATCGTGCCGGAAACGCACATCGCATGGATTGGGGCGGGCGAGATCATCCATCTCGACAACTACGGCGTGAAATCGCAATTCCCGATCGCCACTGGTCTTTCCAAATAGAAAAGCGGCAGGCTTTCGCCTGCCGCTTCCTCACCACAAAACGAACCTTTGATTACTTCTTGAACGTGCGGAGGTGTTTCACCACCGCGGCGATGTCGGCGTCGCTGAGTTTGCCTTTGTAGGCCGGCATTTTGCCTTTGCCGTCCGTCGTGATCTTGATGAGATCCGCGTCGGAGAGCTTCTGGACATCGGCGGAGCCGAGGTCGCGGAGCTTGAGGTTTTTGCCCATGGTCGTCTGGCCGTCGCCGTTCGGGCCGTGGCACATGGCGCATTTGGCTTTGAAAATCGCCGCGCCGTCTTCCGCCAGGGCGACGGGGACGAGCACAAGGGCGAACAGGACACACAATGCAAGACTCTTTTTCATAACATCCTCCTCAGGATTTCGGCCGTGGCCGGGTTACATGTCCTTGCCGGTATGGCATTCGGAACACGTTGCAAATCGTAAATCGCCCATGTCGATCGGGTGCTGGAACGACGCTTCGGGCGCACTGATCATCACCGTCGCCCCTTCCTTCTGTCCGAGCACATCGTGACAGATCGTGCAGTCCTTCTTCACGACTTTTCCGTCACGACTCTTATGTTCATCGTCGTGACAGCGGAAACATCCGGTGTAGTAGAAGTGACCGATGTTATCGGGATGCGTGCGCCAGTCGGTTTTCATTTCCGGGAAACGCGTTCGCTTGAAGATCGCCTGCACCTCGCGGATCGCGGACTGAATATCGTTCGCGCGCGACGCATAAATCGCCGGGTAATTCGTCTTGTAATACGCGTCGAGATCCTTGGCGATCGACGCCACGGCCTGATCCGTTGTCGAATAATCTTTCGACAGGGCGATGACCGCCTGCGCCTTGATGAACGGCAGGTCGCGACGAATATCGTTCGCGAGGAGCGCGCGATCGACGGAACGATCGGGCGGCTGATAAATGTGCGTCGGGCGATTGTGGCAATCGACGCAATCCATCCGGCGCTGCGATTTGGCCGCGATCTGTTCCGCGGTGAGATTCACACCCGGCGCGAAGTACTCGGTAATTTTTCCGGTCTTACGATTGCGCACGCGGATGTAATCGATCTTTTGGCGCTTGTCGTCCGAGATGTACGACACCTCGTTCTGGAGATTCATGTGCGAGTGAATCCCTGCCGCCGCGCCGCGATCCGGATCGCCGCCGCCGGTCTTGATTAGCAGCCGCGTCTCGCGCGCGGTATTCGCCTCGTCGTAGCCGAAGTGATTGAACACCTTGAGCTGCGCGCCCCAGAATTTCTCGGGCCAGTGGCACTGCTCGCAGGTTTCCTGCGCGGGACGCAAATTATGAACCGGCGACTGAATCGGGCGCGGGTATTTATTCACCGCGGTCGAATAAAGCTGATACGCGCCGGACATTTTCGATTTCACATACCACGTCGCGCCGGAGCCGATATGGCAATTGACGCAACCGACGCGCGCATGCGGCGAGGTCTTATACGCCGTGTACTCCGGATGCATGACCTCGTGGCACGTCGTGCCGCAAAATTGATCGGAGTCCGTGTAGTGATACGCCTTGTACGAACCGGCGACGCTGATCAGCGCGAAGACCGACACGCCGATAATCGACCATTCGACGATATGCCGCGTGCGCGGATTATTGAGGTTGATGTCGGGATACGCGGGGATTTCTTCAGGTGATTTACGCCGCCGGCGCTTGCGCTCGAGCAGCATACCGAGGAAAAACAACGCCAGGCCGAAGCAGAGAACGCCCGGGAGCAGGACGTAGGCGAAGATGCCGACGTAAGGATTGGCGTGGCTGGAGCCGACGTCGGCGAAAACCAGGAAGGCGATGTTGACGAGCGCGATGATCGCGATGACGAGACCGATACTACTGAGAAGATTCCGCGCAAGACTCGGGGGCTTGGCAGGTACGTCGGGCATTCGTTCCCTCCACTGAACGAGTCGTGAGTTGCGGAGAACCATTCCTCCGCAACTCACTCTCTGACTTATTGCTTACGTTTCATTGGACTCTTTGGACGATTGCGCTTTCTGCATTTTCTCCCATTCCAGCTCGTGCTCGTGACGGAAGTTGTGTTCCGTCATCTTTCCGTCGAGCAGCGCCCAGTTGATGGGATAAACGTCCGGATCGAAGATCACCGCGTAAAGGTGCCAGATGATGATGGCCCACGTCGCGAGAATCGCTTCGTAGTAGTGGATCATCAACGCGACGTCCACCCACCAGCGCGGCAGGCCGAGCCAGCTCGAAACCTGCACTTCGAACCACAGCATGAGACCGGTCACGCCCATGACGATCGTGCCCCACACGAGCGCCCAGTATTCCGCTTTCTCCGCGTAGGTGAAGCGGCCCATCTTCGGATGGACTTTGGACAGACCGAGGTAGTACTTCATCACGCCGATGATGTCGCGCGCATCTTTGAAGTTAAACCAGAAGTCCTTGAGACCCTGGCGTCCTTCTTTGGTGAAGACCATGTAACCGATATGGCCGACACCAAGGACGAGCATGATGACCGCGGCGATGCGGTGAATGATGCGGCGGATCGCTTCACCACCGGAAATCGTCGCGAATAAGGAATCGGGTTTCGCCAACGCAAATCCGGTGATGACCAGCGCGAAGAAACTGAACAGGAGCAGCGCGTGCTGAATGCGCTGGATCTTGTTCATGCGCGTCACGGTACGCGTCGGGTCTTTACGTGCCTTACGCGCTTTCCTGACCCAGATGATGATGTTGTGCAGGGCCATGAAGCCGAGCGTCAGGGCGATGAGCGGGACGTAAATCAGGCTCACCCAGCGCAGCACTTTGTCGCCCATGCTCGCCTCGTGCGGCGCCATGGCCTCGAGGTGCACGCGCCCTTGCGAGAACTTCTCGCCCGCGCCCGGGTGACAGCGTCCACAGGTCTGCGCGAGATTCTTCTGATTGATCGTGGATTCGGGGTCGTCTTTCGACTTGATGTTGTGAATGCCGTGGCACGACGCGCAATTCGCGGCTTCGTCGGAGCCAAGACGTTTCGCAAGACCGTGGTAACTATCTTCGTAGCTCTTGATGCGCTGCGAGGAGAGACCGAATTCCGACGTCATGCGCACGTTGCCGTGGCATTGGCCGCAGGTCGTGCGCGCGATGTTCTGTGCAGCGACGGAGGAAGTCGGATCGATGTGCGATTTGATGTTGTGAATGCCGTGGCAATCGGTACAGACCGGAACCTGTGAATTTCCGCGCGCCGCCGCTTTGCCGTGTACGGATTCCGCGTAAACCTTCGCGACTTCGCCGTGGCATTTACCGCAGGTCTTCGGGATATTGAATTTGAAGATCGGCGAGTTCTGTTCGTTGGCGCCGAGAACTTCGTGTGCGCCGTGGCAATCGATGCAAACGGCTGCTTTGGTATTGCCGTTCGCTAACGCTTTACCGTGAACGCTGGTGCCATAAGAGAACGCGGGCTGCGTTGAAAGCCCCGAGCTCTCCATGACCATTTTCTGACCGTGGCAGCTTCCGCAGGTTTTCGGGACGTTCTGATGATTCGTCGGCGATTTTGGATCGGTATGCGGAAGGATCTTGTGAGCGTTTCCGCCGTGGCAGGATAAACAGCCCGCGGCATTGCGATTGCCGGCCATGAAGGCTTTGGCGTGGCGGCTGTTTTTCCATTCGTCGACTTTGTCACTGTGACACGTGGAGCAGTCGACTGCGACAGGGGCGGGCTCGTGTGGATAGTCTTTGATGTCGGCGTGACAGTCGGTGCATCCGAGGACGCCGTGAATCGATTTCCCAAAGGCATCGGGATCGACGTGAACGCTCTTCGTCTTTCCGTTGCCGAGGTCTTTTGCTGCCGTAGGATCGCTGTGGCATCCGAGACAATCGTCATTCGACATCTGCGCGAATGCGCCGAATGCGAAGGTGATGGTCAGGGCCAACAGAATGTTGCGCATCTTGAAACTCATCGTTTCTCTCCGCGCTCTACGGTAGCGACCGGGTCGTACTCGGCACGATGCGGGTGGTCACGGGTGCTGGGTGATGGGGGTCACGAGGAAGGGTGGTTGTCGGTAGTCAGGAGTCGGTAGTCGGGAGAACCGCTTCGCTGGCAAACACGTGGACGGGTGGTGGTCTCCCGACAACCGACAACCGACAACCGACTACCGGCTGCTGACTACAGCCGCCGGCTGATACGTGCACGTCGGATCGCTTGCGAATGCGTCGCCTAACGCGGCCCAGGCGCGGGAGCGCGAGCCGCCGCATAATTCGCGATACTCGCAGACGCCGCATTTCCCTTTGAGATTCGAGGAATCGCGGAGGCGTTTGAAAATATCGCTGGTGCGATAAATATCGACGAGCGATTCGAGTTTCACGTTTCCTGCTTTGAGCGGCAGGAATCCGCTGGGATAGACCTCGCCGATGTGGGAGATGAAGACGAAGCCTTTCGCTTCATTGACGCCCTTGGGCGCGCGCGTGATGGCGCCGGTCTGCATCTGTACGCCGATCGGCTTCGAGTGCATGAAGACCGTCGACGCGTCGATGAGGCCTGTTTTCGGGTCGATCAATTCGTCGGTCGATTTTCCCTGTGCGGCCATCATCCTCTGCAGCACATACCTGCGATAGTGCATCGCCTCGGTCGTTCTCACGTTGAACGAAACCGTCTTCGAGATCTCGTACAAATCGGCGAACAGCGACTCGACTTCTTCCGGCTCGATCATATCCGCGGTTTTCGCGCGGCCAGTCGGCACGAGGAAGAACACGCTCCACATGACGATGTTTGGATATTGCGCGAGTAATGCCGCGAGTTTCGGCATATCCGCGGCGGTTTTCTTCGACACGGTCGAATTGATTTGTACCGGGATGTTGTTGTCGCGCGCCGCTTCAATAGCTCGAATCGTTAAATCGAACGAACCCGGAACGCGGCGGAAGTCATCGTGGTCTTCGCGTTTGTAATGATCGAGAGAAATGGCCAGGCGCGTGACGCCATGGTCTTTCATCTTCCTGATCGTTTCGGGCGTGAGCAGCGGTGTAGCGCTGGGAGTTACAGATGGCTCCAGGCCGATGCTCTTCGCGTAAGCGATCATGTCGTACACGTCGTCGCGTTTCAGTGGATCGCCGCCGGTGATGACGAAAACCTTCGGTTGCAATTTTGCGACTTCGTCGAGCAGGCGGTATCCCTGCTCGGTCGTCAATTCGAAATTCGATCGCCGCGACTGTGCCGCCGCGCGGCAGTGTACGCACGCCAGATCGCAGGCGCGCGTCATCTCCCAGATCACGACGAAGGGATTGACGTTGAAGTCGATGGCGTTCGGATTGTGCTTGTTCACAGCAGCCCTCTTTGCGTTGCCCACTCGCGATAAACCGCCGGTGCGATCTCGCTCGGTTTGATTTCCGCGCGGCCGCCCCAGTAAACATTTGTGTAATTGAGGCCGATGCCGCTGTCGATCAGGAACTGGTCAATCGCAGCCTTGTGCTCGATGACCTGTTCCTTCGTCTCGCCGTGTGCGACGGCGAAGATATTCACGTCATTGAGCTCGGGACCGCCATCGCGCCAATAGCAGTGCGTAAGAATGCGATAGCGGCCGATCTCGCGTCCTGCTTCGATTTCCTTCCCTTTGGGAACGGCCCAGTGGAACAGGCCATTGAAACTCGATAAACGTTCACTCGCGTCGCCGACTGGTTTCGTATGCTCGAGAAATGTCGAGAAGCGTCCAATGACGCCGCGCTCGTCGAGTGATTTCGCCACTTCGAGAAACTCATCGACGGGAACGCCTGCTTCTTTGGCGCGTTTGTCCCAGACGTCGTCGCCGACTTCATCGACCGCGAGATCGCGCTTCAATGCAACGAGCACGTTCCAGTCGCGATCGTCGAGAGCGACGATCGCCGGAACCATGTCCATCGCCGGCGCATCGGATTTCGCCCCGACTTCCATGCCTTTGCGGCGCATGTGGCCGACGCCGAGGACGAACTGGCGGATGGTCGGCATAATGCGGTACTTCTCCGCGCCGATCTGATCGCGAATCCAGTCACAATGTTTTTCCAGCGAAAAGCCGGTCGGCACTTTGATCGTGGTCCACAGTGGCCATGCGGTAACGCCGAATTCCGAATTGCGAATGACGACGTGGCCGGAGAACGGATCTTGTTTAGACAGTAATTCGAATGCGGCTTCGAGTTTATCCGGCGTGATTTTCCAGGCGATTAATGCGCCTTGTGCAAGATTGGTTGCGAGCAGCGTCTGTCGCACGCGGCGCACGACGCCGTTGGTCAGCATCGCTTTGATGCGCTCAATGACGACGTCGTAAGGAATGCCACTGCGTTTCGCGATTTCGGCGAACGGTTTCGCGGAAAATCCTTTGATTGAGTCTTCAGAGACTTCGAGAATCGCGCGATTGATGTCGTCTTTCGGCGACGTCGGCGTGACTTCGGGGATTGTGCAGGTCATTGGGCAGATGATCCTTTCGTGAACGGGAGCGACTACACGGCGGCTAAATCAGCGGTCTGTGCGATTTCGGCGTCAGTGAGGTAGCAGGCCGGGTCTTCCATCCAGTAATCACTGAAGGCGCCTTCGGCACGCGCGCGGAAATTGCCGTTGCAGCACGACAACCATTTGCACGTCGCACAACGGCCGCGCAGACGATCCTTACGAGTGCGCAACCCTTCGAGCAGCGCGACATGAGGATCGGTCCAGATTTCCGAGAATTTACGCTCGCGGATATTGCCGACGATGTGGTGCTGCGTGAATTGATCGGGGTGGACGAAGCCGAACGAGTCAATCGCGCCGATGGCAACGCCAGTGCGATTGCCGCCGTTTTTCATCACGAGCTCGTAAGCCTGCTCGGCACGAGACGGATCGTTTTCCTGCAGCCAGAGATAAATGAACGGGCCGTCGGCGTGATTATCGACCGTCATGACCTCGACCGGACGGCCTTCCTTGTTCCACTTGTCCGTCTGGCGGATGAGTTTGTCCATGAAGACGCGCTTTTCGGGATTCGGAACATCGATGCCCGACAAATACGCACCGCGGCCTGAATAAACGAGGTGATAGATGCAGAGGCGGCCGATGTCTTCCTGTTCGACGATGCGGAAGATGTCGTCGATGTCGCCGATATTTTCGGCGGTGGCAGTGAAACGCAGGCCGACGCGGATATTGTGCTTACGGCAATTACGAATGCCTCTGAGCGTGTCCTGGAAGGCGCCCTTCTTGGCGCGCATGTGATCGTGGCGCGGTTCGGAGCCGTCGACGGAGATACCGGCGTACGTGACGCCGATCTCGCTCATGCGTTTCGCCACGGCGTCTGTGATGAGGATGCCGTTGGTCGAGAACGTGATGCGAATTCCTTTGCTCGTCGCATATTCGGCGAGATCGAGAATGTCGGGACGGACGAGCGGCTCGCCGCCGGACATGAGCAGAGCGGGGACGCGAAAGTCGGCGAGATCGTCGATCATCGCGCGCGCCTCTTCGGTGGTCATCTCACCGGGGAATTTCGATTTCTTCGCCGAGGCGTAGCAATGGATGCATTCGAGATTGCAGGTCTTGGTCGAGTTCCAGACGACGACCGGACCCATGCCGTTGGCGGTGCCGTGTTTCTGGGCGCTCGACGTCTTGTCGTAGCGAAGCCGGTCACCAAAAAATTCAGGGCCGCCCAGGAGTTTTGTAACGCTGATCATTCGTGTTCCTCCAACCTGTGCGGCATCGTCGCTCATGGGAAAAAGGGTTCCCGTGGGTGGAGTCACTTGGGGTTGTGATGCGTGTCACCCGGCAAGGGAATGGCCGGAGATGAAAACGCCGCGCGTGATTGGTGCGCGGCGTTTCATTCGCGTTTTCGAGAGATCAGTTCGTCGAAAAGCGCCGAGGGAGATCCGTCAGACTGCCTTCGATCCGGAACTCACCGGTGCCCACCCGATGAGACGAATGCGAAGACGGAAGTCCCGACGGAAAGGTGAGGAAGCACGGCGAACGCGAGGAACGCAGCACGGCACGGCGGACCTCCCTCGGCAGCGCGACTGATGGTTGGTTACGCCCTCGTGCGTTCACGGCGCGAAAGTAGCGCCGCGTGATCGATGAACGGGATGACGCCAGTCAATGGCGGGAGTGATGGAAGTCACGCCGGATGGGTTGACGGTTTGGAGGAGGAGGAACTGCTTCGTCGGGCCGGGACGAAGTGTGGAGTTAGGCGGACGCAGACACGACGTTCGGCGAGACGTGTCTCAATCGCCTCGGGCGGCGCAGAGCGACTTTCGCGCACGCACCAAGCTACGTCCGTACCTCACTACATTGCTGTGGTGTGTAGATGCACGTCGGGGCCGTACGCGCATGTGTTCGCAGCGTGATGAGCTACGCTTGTAGTACGTGGGTATCGGTTGTGTGCTGTTGCTCTGGACCGCCTTGGCCGCCATCGCTGCGATCGTCGGAGTGGCCGGAGTTTTTGTGCTCGGATGGGGTCGCTACCGGGGACGACACAGCATCTTCGTTCTGGGAGGTGTGACCGCCGCTGTCGCAGGGTTGGTCGCGGTCGCTGCGACGCTCTTCGTGCTGTCGTGGGTCGCTTTCGGAAGCCGTGCGTACAAGTCGACGTCATTGAGCGCGTTCGAGGACGAGTTCGGCGTAGTAGCGCCGAACGACGTCGCATCTGTGCAACTCCAGGCCTCCGGCACGAGCGATTCAACAAGTCGATTTCTTCGCTTTAGCGCCTCACCCAAGACGATAGAAGCCGTGGTGCGAGGACGGTTCTCTGCCGTAACACCCGATGAGTGTGAAACGCAGTTCCACGCGCTGCGAAATCCGCCAGAGTGGTGGCGTCCGGTCATTGTCAAGGGTGCGCGATGCTACGCCGCAGAGCGATTTGATAATGCCTTCGCCACAACAAACGCATGGCTGCTCTACGACGAGACGTCTCATGTGGCGCATTACTACTACATCGGTATCGATTAATCGAGGCGGGGCGCCGCCCAACTCCCCGCTGGAACTGACTGCGCCCGTCTTCGGTTCGGCGCTCAAGCGCCTGGGTCGATCCACAAGAAAGTCGGCGCCACGTCGCGTGCAGGTAGCTCCTCCGGTCGTTGATCCTTAGTCGCGGCACGCGTCGCGCGGCGCGGCTTCGTCACGCGGAACTGGCGCGGCAGTTCCGTGTGAATCGTTGGGCGCGTTCGAAAAAATGAGAGTGATAGGCTAAGCCGCGCAAGGAATAATGGATGACGACTTCTGCTGATCCGATGACAGTTATGTGTGCACAGCACGGCGGACAAATCGCCGCCATTGTGTGCAGGCACCAACTCGATGTGAATGGTCGAGCGGTCGGTTTCGTGGAGAATTCGGACGACCCGAATGATCAACAAGCATGGTGCGATAGCTGTGAGGAGTTCTTTCTTCGCGAAGGAAACCTGACGGAGGAATTCCGGCGCTTCAACGACTTCGCCATCGTTTGCATCAATTGTTACGCGCATCTACGAACAGTACATGCGCATAGGACTTAGGCCTATCGGGAGCTGGTATTGCCCGCTTTTTGACCTGTGTTTTCCCAGGGCCCTTTCATGGGCGAAGGTGCCCGACCACGAGTGTTGTAGGCTTAAGCGAATTCGAAGGACACATCGCCAGCCGGCCGTGATCGCCGTATGGTTCTTGGCTGATTACAGTGGGATTTTGTGGCCGAGCGCAATCATAGCGTCGCCCGACGACAGTGGGCTTAAGCTGCCGCGCCAGTGCCGTGCGACGAAGCCGGGCGCGGCCAGCTTCAGGCCCTAGTTAGGCGGCAAGCCACAACGGCGGCCAAACCACACGACGTGCGTGATCCATCATTTTGCCGCCGCAACCTCAATGCATGTGCCGTAGCGTTGGCGTATTTGCAACTGCGTGGCATCAGGCCAGCTTCTGAACGGGCTTTTGCTAAAGTCGAACGACTGGAAACCACCTGACAATCGTACCGCGACAAACTTCCCGCTCTCACGATCAATTTTGAAAGTCTCAGGGTGCCAGTCGCCAGAGTCATACGCGGTATACGACATCTTCAATCCATCCGCATCGACTCGAATCGGATGCCACTCGCCACATTGAGTGCCGCTACGAAAGCAAAGCGCATACTGGCCTTTGCTTAGATCAATTTTCCAGCCGGCAAGCGTTTCAGGGCTACCATCGATCACGCAGCGCCCTGTGCCATCACATGTCCAGTACTTTTCCGGTAGGCAAAGTAGTGTTGGATCTTTCGGCTTCTCGGCATAAGCGACAGCAATGTTGAAAATACCGACAAGCAGCGTCGCAAATGCCAAGCGCGCCACGGCCATTTTCGTGCACCTCCGATTACGGTCGTCGCTGCCATTGTAGCCCGACGACCGCATTAGCGTCGCCTGTTCCCTAGGATCCGAATTGAATGCGCAGTCCCCGAATAATACCGCTCCGGCGTTAAAGCGCCTCGGTCGACCCACAAGAAAGTCGGCGTCACGTCGCAGGTAGCTCCTCCGGTCGTTGATCCTTAGTCGCGGCACGCGTCGCGCGGCACTGGCGCGGCAGCTTAGTGCGAAACCGTTAGGCCGCGACCTTCACCTTCCCCGTATCTACCGTGGCTTGAGTCACTGGTTTTGAGCTGGCGGGTACGACCCCGTTTGTGAAGGCGCCAGACGATCGATTGCCGCAAGTTTCTCTTCTGCAAGCTTTGCAACAAACTCGTGGTTACTGTCTTCTGCAACGATCTTAATCTGCTCGATCGCAGCACTAGCCGCCACAGGATTCACCGTTGACGTCGCGGCAATCCCTGTGAGGGCTTCTGTTGCAGCCTTTGACGCGCTTTCCTTGAGCGTCGGATTGTCGATCCGGTCGCTCGCCCGCAGCAGTTCGCCGGTGTTTTGAGCTAACTCACCTGCTTTCGTGGCAACCACGGCGGGGGAATTGGACTGACGTAGTTCTTTCACGTCCGTTTTGATTTTGTCGCCCTTCGCTGCGGCGGGCAGCTGTTCTGTAACAACCGCCCTTCCGGCATCGATTACTGGCTTCCACAGAAGGCCACACAAAACTGAGAACGCGATCAGTTTGCCGGTCCTGGCTACATCGGTGGGCGTAACAACATAGACCGCGATGAGCGCAGACGCCGCGCCCAGGATCACGCACAGCGGCAGCGCCTCCCATCTGCCAAGACCAAAGGTTGATCCCGTGGTAGCAAGTGTGAATGCCCATGAGACCAGCCCGCCTCCTGCGCCGGAACTCAAGACGAGTGTCACGTCCTTTGGCATATCGCCTCCTCGGAAAGTGAGAGGGACGCTGCTCTGCTTTTCCCGACGAGATCGTCGACCGTTCGTTATCGCGGAAACGCTTCCTTCACTCCGCCATCCACCGGCAACATCGCACCCGTCGTCTTCGCGCTTCGCGGTCCCGCGAGAAACAGCGCTGCTTCCGCGACATCGTCCGCTGTCACTTCGACCTTCAGCAGCGTGCGATTGCGATAGAAATCCGGCAGCTTCTCGCGATCGATTCCGTACGCCTGCGCGCGCATCTCGCGCATCTCGTCGCTCCAGAAGCGCGAGCCGCCGAAGATCGCATCAGGATTGAGCATGTTCGCGCGGATCCCGAACTCGCCGCCTTCGAGCGCGACGATGCGGCACAACTGCGCCTCCGCCGCTTTGCTCACGCTGTACGCGCCGAACTCCTTGCCCGGCGCCGTCACGTTCTTCGATGCGTTGAACACGATCGAGCCGCCGAGCTTCTGCGCCTTCATGATGCGAATCGCCGCGCGCGACACGAGGAAGTGTCCGCGCGCATTCACCGCGAACGCGCGATCCCAGTCTTTCGTTTCGAGCACGTCCAGTGATCCGAAAGACGAAATGCCCGCGTTGCTCACGACGATGTCGACGCCGCCGTACGCGCGCATCACTTTATCGAACGCACGATCGACATTCGCTTCATCACTCACGTCGAGCTGCAACGCCATCGCGCGACGCAGTCCGTGTTTCTCGACGATCTTCTTTGCAACGTCTTCCGCGAGACTCAGATCGACATCGGTGACGACGACGTGCGCTCCTTCTTCCGCGAATCGTTCCGCGCACGCGCGCCCGATGCCGCTCGCCGCGCCGGTGATGATCGCCACCTTGCTGGCGAGCTCTTTTTCCTTCGGCACCAGCGTGAGTTTGTAGAGCTCGAGCGGCCAGTACTCCGCGTGAAACGCATCGAAATCATTGAGCGTTTCGTAGCCGCCCGCGGCTTCGGCATCTTCGATGATCTGCATCGTGTGGCGATAGATGTCGCGCACGATGCGCGCCGCGCGCGCGTCCTTGCCCGCGGTCCACATGCCGGCGCCGGGCATCAGCACGATGCGCGGCAATGGATCGAGCATCGCGAACTCGCTCGGATGCGCGGCGTACCAGCGTTGATAGCGATCGATGTAGCTCGCGAGCGCGTCGTCGATGTTCTCGCCTTCACGCAAGAAGAGCGGGAAGCGTTTCGTGTAGAGAAGATGATCGGGCGTGGCCGCGCCGATCTGCGTGATGCGATGCGCGTCTTCGCGCGCAAGAAACGCGAGGACCTCGGGCGAATCATCGAATTCGAGAATGCGGCCCTTGAGCGCGCCGCGGATTTTGGAGTGCGGCAGCGTTTTGCGTTCGACGGAAAGCGGCGACTGGCGTCGCCGCACTCCATAGGTTTCGGCGCGCGTGACCAGTTCGATGTGACGGTCATACGCTTCCTTCGCGTCGTCGCCCCACGTGATCAATCCATGATTCATCAGCACGAGGCCCTTCGCATCGGGTTGGGCATCGAAGCGATCGGCAACGTCGCGCGACAAACGAAATCCGGGCCGGCGATACGGCACGAGAATCACGTCGTCGCCGAAACATTCGCGCACGGTCTGCTCGCGGCCTTTCGTATTCGTCAGCGCGAGAATCGCATCGGCGTGCGTGTGCAGAACTGCTTTCGCCGAAAGGAACGCGTGCAGCAGAGTTTCGATCGACGGCCGCGCGCTCGTCGGATCGACCAGGCATCGCGCGAGGTAGTCGACCATCTCCTGATCGCTCATGTCCTCATCGCGATTGCGCAGTAGCGCGATGTGATCGAGTCGCACGCCGGGAAACTGCTTCGGCACGATCGACTTCATGTCGCTGCCGCTGCTCTTGATGTACATGACATCGATCGGATTTCCGAGCCAGTCGGTGCTCCGCGCTTTCACGCTGTTGTTGCCGCCGCCCCAGAGCACGAGCGCCTCTTCCATCCCGACGAGGCGCGATTGATAGACGAGCTGTTCGACGTCACCCGCGGGTGTGTCGGTCCAACGATTCTGCATGGCGCGCGATTGTATGCCGCGCTACTCCGCTAACATGGGCGGACCATGAAAAGCTTTTTCGACGTCGATGTTCGCGCGGAGCTCCTCGATCGCGTTGACAAGGTCAATGCCGACTCGCCGCGCCAGTGGGGAAAGATGAATGTGGAGCAGATGCTCACGCATCTCGTGCAGGCGATGCGCATGGCTACCGGCGAGCTGCCGGTGAAGTCGAAGAAGCTGCCGATTCGGTATCCGCCATTGCGGCAGCTCGTGGTGTACGTGCTGCCGTGGCCGAAAGGCTCACCGACCGCGGAGGAACTGCTGCCGTCGAGCACCGCGTCGATCGAGATGAGCAAGAAGGAACTGGCGCGTCTCGCGAATGAGTTCGTGAATCACAAGGGCGCGTGGCCCGAGCATCCGGCGTTCGGGAAGCTCAGCCGTAACGGCTGGGGCGTGCTGGTGCGGCGGCATCTCGATCATCATCTGCGGCAGTTCGGCGTCTGAATTTACATTCCTACGCATCTCCATCCGGGATATTCTCCGGAAAGGATGCAATCCACCTGGGCGACGCATCGAGGCACGAAGTACTTTGTCGCGGACTACAGTAATTACGGCCGGGATGTCGAAGCGCTGCGTGCTGAGGTCGATGCCGCGGACGAGGTGATCGAGCAGCAGACCGACGCACTGGTACTCGTCGATCTGCGTAATACCGTGACGTCGTCCGCGGTCGTGTCGATGATGAAGGCGAGCGCGACGCGGACGCACGGGCATGTGCTGAAGCATGCGGTCATCGGCGTCAAGGGCATCCAGCGCATTCTTGCCGCAGCCGTTGCGCGTTTCTCGCGCGAGCCACTGATGCTGTTCGATCGCATTGAAGATGCGCGCGACTGGCTCGTTGGCGTGGACGTGAAGACCGGCGTGCAGGTAGACGCCGAGTAGCGCTCAAGTCGCGGTGCGCCGGCCCATTGTTGTCAATAAGGCCGTCGGAATGCCGATACAGAAGATGTGCGCGAATAATTGATTGAGCACAATGATCGGCACGGTGAATTTCGGAGGTCCTGCCGCGGAGAGTGGCAGAACGACGAGATTCATGACGAGATAAACGCCGAGGCCATAAATCGGGCCACAGAGTAGTGGATGTTCGCGGAGTGCGTTGAGTTTCGTACTGGCGGCGTAATAAACGCTGACGACGCACAATGCGATGAAGAAATGCAGCCCTAAACCTTGCAACGCGGTACTGACGCCGCCTTCAAAGGCCGCCTTGCCGTAAATCCCGGTGGCGACGCTCTGGAAGATCCGCGTCGGCGTCGTGCCGTTGCGAATCCCATAGAAGACGATCACCTCGGTGATGTCCAACGCGCCAACGACGAGCGTCGCGCCTGCAATGCGTGCGGTTGTGTTGATGCGAGATACGGTAATCGCGTTTTGCTGTGGCCGCGGTAAAGCAACGGCAACAACCGGTGTGCGCCCACGAAAGGCGGCGCACATTCACTCAGGTATTCTCACGCGCGACGCCGGCGCGTGGCCATGTACGCGCCTGCCGCAATGATTCCAATGACTCCTACCGCGGCGGCGATCTTGATTCCGGCACTGCGTTCTGCCGTGCGTCCTTTGCCCGATCGATCGTGAGTCATCGCGACGCCCCAGCCGCGCTCGCGGACGAGATTCGGGAAACGTGCGTGGATGGCGTCATCGAGAAGTCCTTCGACGACGTCGATGCGATCGGCGAGCATCAGCGTCATCCAATGTGCGAGCCTGCCTTCGCCGAATTTGTAGGCGGCACCGCGCAGCACGCCACTGAGACCTCGCGGCGGACAGGCTGTGCCAAAGACGGGAGTGATATCCGGATGTTCGGGCGAGATGAAGATTTTCACGTCCGCGATTTGTTGTTGTGGTCTGCGTCCGCGCACAGTGTGGACGTCCGAAGGCTTTTCCTTCGGGACGGCGGGCCGGTCTGCCGGATTGACGTCCGCGCCCCAGCCTTCAATTGAGCGAGGAGAGCGCGGTGTCGCGGATTCCATCGGATTTTCGGCGCGTTCCATTGAGCTCTCCTCGATTATGCGGCGTGCGGTAGCAGTACGGGCTTGATGCAGTTGTCGAGTTTCGCGGTAAAGATGCGATAGGCCTCGCTCACTTCTTCAATGGGGAAGCGGTGCGTAATGATCTCGCTCGGTTTGAGCCGCCCCGCCTGTACGTGTTCGAATAATCGCGGTAAGTGACGTTTTACCGCGCATTGATTCGCACGCACCGTGAGGCCTTTATTGACCACGTTGCCGATCGGGACGAGATTGAATGTCGGTCCATAAACACCGACTACCGAAACTGTGCCGGCTTTGCGTACAGAGTTAATGGCCCACGCCAATGCCGTCGCGGCACCGGCCTGTAATTTCATTTTCAGCCCGGTAAACGTCTGTAATGCACTGCCAGCGGCATCGCACCCGACGGCATCGATACAGACGTCGGCGCCAAGGTGATCCGTGACTTTCTTGAGATAGACGACGGGATCATCGACCTGCGTGAAATTGAACGTCTCGCATTGTGCCCACTGACGCACGAACTCGAGCCGATAATCGATGTGATCGGTGACGATGACGCGTCCCGCGCCCATGAGCCACGCCGATTTCGCGGCAAAGATCCCGACAGGCCCGGCGCCAAATACGACGACGGTGTCGCCTTCTTTAATGTCGCCCATTTCCGCGGCCTGATAGCCGGTAGGGCAGGCGTCCGTCAGCATCAATGCGTCTTCTTCACTAATGCCATCGGGGATGATTGCCGGCCCGACATTCGCGAACGGCACACGGACGTATTGTGCCTGTCCGCCGTCATAGCCGCCGGTCGTATGTGAATATCCGAAAATCCCTCCAACCGCGGTGTGATTCGGATTTGTATTGTGGCAATTACTGAAGAGATCGCGCGAACAGAACCAGCAGGTGCCGCAAGCGATATTGAACGGCACCAGTACGTGATCGCCGCGTTTCAGGTTGTCGACCGCGGAGCCGACTTCTTCCACAATGCCGGTAAATTCATGACCGAACGTCGTGCCTACGCGCGTGTCCGGGACAAGGCCGTGATACAGGTGAATGTCGGAACCACAGATCGCCGCGCGCGTCACGCGCACAATGGCGTCATTAGGATGCTCGATCCGCGGCATCGGCTTCTCATCAAGACGTACGCGAAACGGTCCGCGGTAAGTCATCGCTTTCATCGTTTTGCAGCCTCCTCAAACCGGTCGCCAAACCGTTTGCATAGACTGCAATGCATAGACCTGATTACGATGGAAGCATGGATCAGCCCGAACAGACGATCACAATCGAACCGCAGTACGAGCCGGCCGATTTCTGGATTCGTGCTGGCGCCCGGTTCATCGACTGGATTGCGATGTTCGGCGGTTTGCTCGTCGTAATGTTCGTGGTCGCGATTGTGGCGATGCTCACCGATCAGCCGCGACTGGTCCGGGCGATCGAAAAGGATGGCGGTATCGACGGTTGGATTTTCGGAGCCCTGTTGCAGGTCGGCTATCACGCGGTGTTCGAGGGATTTTCCGGCACGACCATTGGCAAGCGACTCACGGGGCTGCAGGTGATTGGGATCGATCTCTCACCAGTACGATTCCGGCAGGCGCTGTATCGATCCGCGGCGTTCCTGATCGATAGTTTGTTCTTCGGACTGGTCGCCTACAGGCACATGCGCGAGAGTCCCGAGCGCAGCCGCCTCGGCGATGAGTGGGCGGATACGCGCGTCGTGCGACGTCGCTCGTTGCCGGAATCCTTGCGCACGCCGCGATTGACGATTCTCGGCGCCGGCGCGGCGACGTTTGGTCTCGTGGCGAGACTGACCCTTCTTCAGATCGCGTTCAATTTCTTCGTGTAGCAGGACTACGTGGCAACCGGCGGGATTACACCGCCGGTCGCACGTAAATCTCGCGGCCGATCTCGTCCTCGACGGCGATGGAGGTTTGACCGCAGGCGAGGACGACGCTCGGCTTCCGCTCGACGAGGCGTACCTGGGACCCCGGTACGACGCCGAATGCAGCGAGCTTGTTGAGTCGGGAAACGGATTTCGGAGCGATGAAGACGACCGACGCGGTTGCGCCGAGGGGAAGATCGACGAGGCGCGTGATGATTGGTTCGACTTTTTTCGAATAAACGGCGCAGCAGCTTCCCGGAGGAATCGGATGTCCGTGCGGGCACGCCGGTGGATGTCCGAGGAACGTGCAGACGCGATCGACGACACGCTCGGCGAGGATGTGCTCGAACTCGCACGCGCTCTTCTCCGCATCGTGCGCATCGACTTCGAGCACCTGCGTGAACAGAATCTCGGCGAGGCGATGACGGCGCACGATGCCGCGCGCTTTCTCGCTGCCTTCGTTGGTCAGTTGCAGCACGCCATCGTGACGGCGCACGAACTTCGATGCGATCAGTTCGTCGAGCGCTCGCGGCGAATCGCCGTTGAACCCGAGCTCTTCCGTCGACGCGACGACGCGTTCTTTTTCCTTCGCGTACCAGAGTCGCTCGAGGATCTCATCCGTTAGCGGGTGTTGCATGGTCATCTTTTCTCCGAGTGAGGAAACGGCGGAAGAACGACGCGACTTTGCCGTCCTGAACGAATTCGTAGTTGCAGCGCGGGCAGCGGACCATCGGACAACCTTTGCCGAGGGCGCATCCGGAGCGGCACATCTCTCCTTCGAACTCGAGACTGCAAAGCGGGCATTCGTAGTTGTTCACAGGTGCACTCCCAGAGCGCGCAACACGAAGTTCAGCAGCGCGCCGAATCCGAACGCGAAGAAGAGAATGAAGGCGGCCATCGTGAGGCCGGCTTTCTTGCCGCGTTCTTTGATCATGACGAGGAAGTTTGCGACGCAGGGGATAAAGAGCGTGATGACGGTCAGCGCGACGACGGTTTGAATCCCATCTAATTTCCCGTCTTTCTGCATCATGAACAGACCGGCTGCGCCGTAGTCGCGACGCAGGAATCCGATGACGAATGCATTCGATGCTTCGGCCGGCAGACCGAGCGCTCCGACGACGAGCGGCGCGAAAGCGCTCTGGATCTTCGTGAGGAGATTCAGCGCATCGAGCAGGTAGAGCATCACGGTTCCGATGACGAACAGCGGAACCGCTTCCTTCAAATACCACTCGGTGCGCGCCATGACCTTGATGGCGATGTTCGAGAGTTTCGGCACGCGCACCGGCGGGATTTCGAGGATGAAATCGCCGCTCTGGCCGGGAACGACTTTCGATGCGAGCCAGCCGATCATGAAGATCGTGCCGATGATGACGCTGAGCCAGATGATCGTCGCCAGCGGTGCGAGCGGGCCGAGCATGGCCATGATCACGCCGAGTTGCGCGGAGCACGGCACGCCGAGGGCGAGCAGCAGCGTGACGATCGTCGCTTCTTTTTTCGTTTCGAGAATGCGCGTCGTCAGCGTCGCCATCGTGTCGCAGCCGAGGCCGAGCACCATCGGCAGCACGGCCTTTCCGTTCAATCCCATCCTGCGGAAGATGCGATTCATCATCACCGCAAGTCGCGGCAGGTAGCCGGAGTCTTCGAGCACGCCGAAGAAGAGGAAGAAGGTGATGACGACGGGAAGAACGATCGCGATCGCGTACGTCAGCGCCATCGTGACGATGCCGTACGGTCCGACGAGGATGTCGTGCAGGAACTTGGTGAAGAGTTGCATCGCGCCCGCGGGCGTGGCCGTGAGCGTGTAGGCCGGCGTCAGCACGCCTTCTTCAATGATGTGGGTGTGCGGGAACGTGGTGATGAGGTCGAGACCTTTGATGAGCCAGACGTTGAGGTTTTCGTTGAAGACTTTGTTCTCGACGAGATCGACGAGCGTGCCGGCGCCGAAGTTTCCGACGAAGAGCCAGGCGATGTAGAGGACGCCGAGAAGAAATGGCACGCCCCAGATCGGATGCATCGTGAGCACGCCGAGCTTTTCGCGCCATCCACCTTTCACCGTCTCCTGTTTCGAGGATGCGGCGCCGACGATGCGATCGACGGAGGCGACGCGCGCATTGGCGATGACGACGCTGAGCGGCGTTGCGATGGCGCGCTGGACGTCAGCGCGTACGCGATCGAGCTCCGGAAGGACGGCGTTGGGGAGGTGTGGAGTGAGGGTTTCGTCGCCGGCGAGAATCGAGACGGCGATGCCGCGCGAGTAGTGGCCGTGCGGCGCGAGCACATCGAGTACGCGCGTGATCCCCAGCTCGATCGCCTCGGGATACGCAACCGCGACTTTCGCGATGCCGGGTCGCAGCGCTTCTTTCTTCAGCCGTTCGAGGTTCCAGCGCCGCAACGCGGAAGTCGCAACGACCGGAACGCCGATGGCCTGAGACACGGCCTCAGGATCGACTTCGTTGTCTCGATCGCGTGCTTCGTCGCTCATGTTGAGCGCGAGCGTGAACGGCACGCCGTGCTCCGCGATCTGCAGCGAGAGAAGAATGGTTCGGCGCAGATTGCTCATGTCGCCGACCTGCACGACGCTCGCACCGGGCGAGTTGATGAGCATGTCGCGCGCGACGCGTTCGTCGTCCGACTGAGGAATCAGTCCGTTCGTGCCCGGCGTGTCGACGACGATCTTCGCTTCGCCGGCGATGGTCGCCTTCGCGGTCGTGATCTCGACGGTGGTTCCGGGATAGTTCGAGACCGTGACGTACCGGTTGGTGAGGCATCCGAAGAGGAGGGACTTGCCGACGTTCGGATTGCCAATGAGAAGGAGGCGATCGCCGCCCGGAAGCGGCTCGGCATCAGTGGGGTGGCAGCGCTGCAGAGCGAGTTGAGACATAGTCGCAACTGCATGATACAGGGGTTGGGCGGGGATTGGAGGGTTTCTGTCATAGGGAGGGGTGATGGAGGTCACAGGGGCGGTTGTTGGTTGTTGGTTGTCGGTTGTTGGGGGGACGGGTTGGCGGTTGACGGTTGTCGGTTGATGGCGCGTGTCGTGAGTTGCATGCGCAGTGGCGAGGCATTGTCAGGTAGTTGGGTTTTTGCCATCTCGAATACGGCGATCGATGATTCAACCGCCAACCGCCAACCGCCAACCTCGTCCCCCAACAACCGACAACCACCAACCAACAACCTCCTCGTGATTCCCATCACACCCGCCCGTGCCTCTCGTCATGTGCTCATGTTCGGTGGCGACGCATTCTTTGCGACATGAGTCACGAGCTATCGCTTTCTGTCATTGGGGCTGGCGGTGATGGGGCCGTTGCGGCGGGCGACATTCTTTCCATGGCTTCGGCACGGGAAGGGCTTTCGGTCATCAAGACCGAGGCTTACGGGCCGCAGATTCGTGGAGGAGAGTCGTCCTGCACGGTGCGCATCAGCGCGACGCCGATTTACGCGCAGGCCGATGCACTCGATGCACTGGTCGTCTTTCACTGGGCGGACTTCGCGCGGTTTCGCGCGGAGCTGACGCTCGCGAAAAACGCGATCGTGTTCTTCGATGCTTCGGATGCACCGCCGGAAGACATGGGCGTGTATCGACTCTTCGCGATCGACTTCACCTCGAAGCGCGGCGCGAAGAACATCTACTCCCTCGGCCTGCTCTCCGCCGTCTTCGGCCTTCCCGCCGACGCCGTGCGCGGCGCGATCAAAGGCCGCTTCGCGAAGAAAGGCGAAGCCGTCATCACCGCGAACGTCACCGCGTTCGATGAAGGATTCGCGAAAGGCCTCGAGCTCGCGATTCATGCTGAGAAACTCGACTACGTCGCGACCACGCCGAAGCTTCTGATGTCCGGCAACGATGCGACGGCGATCGGCGCGGTCGAAGCGGGATGCCGCTATTTCGCCGGCTATCCGATCACGCCATCTTCCGAAGTTTTGCACTCGCTATCCGAATGGCTGCCGCGACTCGGCGGCTCGTGTTTGCAGACCGAAGACGAACTTGCGGCGATCGGCGCTGTCGTCGGCGGTGCATTCGCAGGCGCGAAAGCAATGACCGCGACGTCCGGTCCTGGTCTCTCGCTCATGTCCGAGATGCTCGGACTCGCGTCGATCGCCGAAGTGCCCGCGGTCGTCGTGAACGTGCAGCGCGGCGGACCGTCGACCGGCATTCCGACGAAGAGTGAGCAATCGGATCTCTGGCACTCGCTCTACGGCGGACACGGCGACATGTCGCGCGTCGTGCTCGCATGCACGGACGTCGAAGACTCGTTCCACACGACCGTCGATGCATTCAACATCGCCGAAGAATTTCAGACGCCGGTGATCGTGCTGTCCGAACAGTGCATCGCGCAGGCGCGGCAAACGCTCGATCAGGATGCGCTCGTGCACGATGTGATCGATCGCCGCATCGCGACGCCGGATGATTTGCAAACGTATCGACGCTATCGCGTCACCGACGATGGCGTTTCGCCGATGTCGATTCCGGGCATGAAGCTCGGCGAGTATCAGACGAATGGTCTCGAGCACGACGAGCAGGGACGTCCGAGCGCGATGTACTCGACGCATGAAGTGATGAATGCGAAGCGCTGGCGCAAGCTCGATGCGATCGCGAAAAAGTACGGCAATCTCTTCACGCGTTTCGGCCCAGCGAATCCCGACCTCGGCATTCTCTGCTGGGGCTCGTCCACGGGTGTGGTGCGCGAAGCAGTCGATCGTCTCACCGCGCGCGGACATCGCGTCGCCGCATTCGCACCGCGCATCGTGATGCCGTTGCCGGCGGAAGAGATGCAGGCGTTCATCGATGCATCGAAATCGCTGCTGGTGATCGAGCTCAGTTTCGCGAAGCAGTTCTATCGCTATCTGAAGAGTGAGTTGACGCTGCCGCGCGACATCAACGTCTACGCGCGCTCCGGCGGAAAGAATCTGACGATCAGCGAAGTGATGACGGAAGCGCTGCGTGCGCTCGCCGTGACGGTGGTGAACGACGAGGTGCTCGCATGAGCGAATTCAATTACACGGCGAATGAATACAAGAGCGATCTGAAGCCGGTGTGGTGTCCCGGCTGCGGCGATTTCGGCGTGCTCAACTCGCTGTATCGCTCGATGGCCGAGCTGCGCATGGATCCGCATGACACGGTGGTCGTGAGCGGCATCGGTTGTTCGTCGCGATTGCCAGGCTACGTCGAAGCGTACGGCTTCAACTCGCTGCACGGCCGCGCGCTGCCGATCGCAACCGGCATCAAGATGGCGAATCCGAAGCTGAATGTGGTGGTCGTGGGCGGCGACGGCGATGGCATCGCCATCGGCGGCAATCATTTCCTCCACACCGCCCGCCGGAATGCGGACCTGACGTACATCATGATGGACAACCAGATCTACGGTCTGACGAAAGGTCAGGCCGCGCCGACGACTCCCATCGGCGATAAGACGAAGTCCACGACGTACGGCAATCCGGAAGCGGCGGTCGATCCGTGCGCACTGGCCATCTCCTTCGGCGCGACGTGGGTCGGCCGCGGTTTCTCCGGCGACATCAAAGGCACCGCGGAGTTGATGAAGCAGGCGATGCAGCATCGCGGCTTCGCGTTCCTCGACATCATTTCTCCCTGCGTCACGTGGCGCGGCGACGATCAGCACAAGGAGTTTCGCGCGAAGGTGCGCGCGGTGCCGGCGGATCACGATCGCACGAACATGAACGCGGCGCTCACATTCACGAGCGAGGGCGGGCCGATCACGACCGGCGTGCTGTTCGATGTATCGCACGCGACGCTGATCGACGAGATCGTGGAGATCCAGGAGAGAGCCGTCAGGATGAAGAACGTGCCGAACAAGAAGGATTTGTTGAAGGCATTCATGTAGCGGAGCGCCGGCGCCCCGCCGGCTGAGCACGCGGCGCCCCGCCGCCCGCGCCGAGACGGCGCCTGCTCAGC
>JACZCU010082502.1_pt1 | contig 74792 bp, 55 predicted proteins | sample 8641851 | NCBI WGS metagenome assembly JACZCU01 (sample SAMN15324605, study PRJNA640507) | soil metagenome | isolation source: monocropping sugarcane control | place: China: Luxin town, Laibin City, Guangxi Province | collected 2019-07-25 | depth 10cm m | reverse complement strand
CTCCCTCCACCCTCCATCGAGATCCTTCGAAAACTCGCCGCGCACGATGAACGGGTTCGCTCCTTCATCGTGCGCGTGCGCGAGTTTTTCTTTCAGATTGAAGAAGCCGGCGTGATTGCCGAGGAACACATCGGGATCGAGCTTGCGCAGCTTCGCGAATGACGATGTGTAGTCATCGAGGATCGTCGGGTACGTCTCGTTGTTGACGAGTGTGTAGCCCGGCGCGGTGACGCTGCAGAGAAAGACGACATCGAGCGGTTTGTCGTTTTCCATCACGGTCGTGCGCCACGTCGTGCAACCGCGCGTGTGACCTGGCGTGAGAATCGCGGTCATCCTGATGTTGCCGAGCGTCACGACTTCGCCGTCGGTCACGATGTGATCGGCTTCGACCGGCGGATACGCGAGCGTGTCGCCGAATGCGAAGTCGCCTTTGCCACCACGCGACGCAAGATCAGCATCGGCTTTCGATAGATACACCTTCGCGCCGGTCTGCTCTTTCACTTGCGCAAAGCCGCCGATGTGATCGAGATGCGCGTGGCTCGCGAGCAGAATCTTCACGCGCGACGGGTCGAAGCCGAGGGATTCGATGTTGCGAAGAATGAGCTTCGCATTCGCGTCCATCGGGACATCGAGCAGGATCAATCCTTTCTGATCCGCGATGACATACGCGCCGAGATCCTCGGTGCCGACGTAGTAGATGTTGCCCACGACGCGCACCGGCTCGACCGCGCGCGTCCACTCCGGCGGAATCTGCGCAACGGCACTGGCGGCGACGAAGAACAACGTGACGAGCAGTTTCTTCATGGCGACAGTTTGTCGCATGGAAATGTGGCGCTGCTGAGGAAATGCCGAGGAACGTCGAGTTACGTTCACACGAGCTCGTGTGTCGAACGGACAGAATGGAGGTCGTGATGCGTCACCGCGTGCTGCTGCTCTCGTTCGTTTCGTTCATCGCGCTGCAAACGTTCGCGGCGAGTCCGCTGCTGACGAAGTTGTATGAGAAGAAACACGAGCAGTTTTGGGCCGGGTACGGCGATGGTGTGGTCGAGACCGTTCTCAACGACGTGAACGAAAGTCGTTCCGCGGATGATCTGATCGCGCGAATTCGCAAATCGCAGCGAGTGACGAGCGAGAGCGCCGACGCGATCGCGGTGGCGGTGATCGCGTCGAACAACGGCGAGACGCTGCAGGCCGATTACGCAGCGATCGAACGCATGCTGCTTCACGCGTACGCGACGGAAACGAATCGAGCGCCGCTGCTCACAACCCTCGGATCGATCGCAGGCTACGCGAATGATCCTGAGGCCGCGCAGCGTCAACTCATCGAGCTCGCGGGCAATGACACGACGCTCGCGATCGCCGCCGCGAATGGTGCGCGATTCGCGGCGAGCACAATTCTCGGAAGCGCATTCGAGCGCGATCCCAACAATCCTCGTCTCATCCAGGTCATCGCCGAGACCTGGCGTCACCCGTTCGTTCGCGCCGCATTCGGTCCGTTGCGCATCACGGATCGCGGTGTGGAAATGCGAGGAGAGCTCGAGACCGAGGCGACGATCACGCAACTCATGGCGATCGGAGGTCTCGCGTTACCCGAGTTGCTCCTCACCGCGTACGACGCGATTCCTCCGGCAACGCAGAAGGAGATTCTTGCGGCCGAGTACGGGCAGTCCGTGCGCATCGATCTCAGCGCGGCGGCGATGCTCGCGGGCCAGTTGCAACGAGCGCGCGACTTCCTGCCGCCTCCACCGTTCGACGAACCGGAAGAGGCCGCGGGAGTTCGCGCGCTTTTGAAAGCACTCGAGCCGGATGCGAAGGACGATCCGTTCGATGTCATCACCGCAACGTTCGGAGTAATGGGCGCAAACGAATACGGCACGCGCGGATTGCTCCTCGCGATGTTCGCGGAGAAGCATGGCTACAGCGAGTTCGCGGCCGAGGTGCTGCGAACTGCCGTCAGCGGCAGAACGCAGCGCGGCGAAACACCAACGCAATCGATGCTCGAGGCGATGATTCCGTTGCAGACGCGTGTCGATGCCGCGATCGCGCGCGACGACGCGCGTGCGCAGCTGCTCGCGAATGCGAAGCCCATCCTCACGACGCGCTCGTCACTCGCGTCATCGCGCATCGTGCCGTTCGTCGAGCGACGACTCGCGGACATCACCGATCGCAACGTGAACGCGATCGTGATCGATTGTGGCGACACCGCGCGCGTCGCATCGATGACGCATCTGCCGCCGAACGTCTCACCGATTCGCATGGAACGCCGCGACAACGACGTCGTCGCGATCGCGATTTCCTCCGCGCTCGATCCCATGGGCGAAGTCGGCCTCGGCGCGTACTGGGTGCTGCGCTCGCGCGATGGCGGCGCAACGTGGGCTCGCTACTACACCGGCCTGCGCGCGAACATGCCGTACGTCGTTTCGCAAACCTCGCCGCTGCCGCTGTGCGATGACGATCGGTTGCGCATCGAAGTCGCGATCCAGGAGCTCGATCTCGATTCCATCACCTTCCCGCCGATCGCACTGCGCACGAAACGCGAGGAGCGCGACATCGTGCTCGACATGCCGTGGTCGGAGCTCATGCGCGATAGCGATGGCGACCGGCTCACCGATCTGCTCGAAGAGCGCATCACCACGGATCCGCACGACCTCGACACGGATGGCGACGGCATTTCCGATGACGAAGATGCATTGCCGCGCGTCGCACGTAATGCATCCGATGATGTCGCCGCGCACGTGCTCGCCGCGGTTCTCGATAACTTCGCACCACAACGCGGCGCATTGATCACCGGCTTCGACGATCCCGCGGCCACGAACAGTTGTGAGATCCGCGGCAGTGACGTCAGCGAGCGCACGCTGTTTCTCGTCGGCGATCCGTCGCGCTTCGCATCGATCACGTTCGCGCGGCGAGTGGTCGTGCTGAGCGCAGCCGAGCACGAGCTCTACGAGAAAAAATTCGGACCGACGTACGCGTCCTCCATTCTGAATTTCGTGATCTCTCACGACGGCACGCGCGCCATCCTCGAGCTGAATTCGCGTTGGGCAGGCGCAACGTATCTCGTGAAGAAGACGGAGCACGGCCGGGAAACGGAGATCCTGACGAGTTGGATTTCGTAGCGAGCAAGTGCGCGACAATGTGATTCATGGCGAAGACGCAGCAGACCACGATCGAGATCGCGGGCCACGAAGTCACGATCACGAATCCCGACAAGGTCTACTTTCCGCAAGCCGGATACACGAAGCTCGATCTCGCGAAGTACTACGCGGCCGTAGCCGATGGTGCGCTGCGCGGGATCTACAACCGTCCGATCGTGCTCAAGCGTTACGTGAACGGCGCGGACGGTGAGCCGTTCTTTCAGAAGCGCGCGCCGGAGAATCATCCGGACTGGATCGAAACAGTCGAGCTGAAGTTCCCATCGGGCCGCACGGCGCACGAGGTGGTGATTCGCAACGCCGCACAACTCCTCTGGATCGCGAACCTCGGCTGCATCGATCTCAATCCGCATCCCGTGCGTACTGATGATCTCGAACATCCCGATGAATTGCGCGTCGATCTCGATCCCGGTCCGGGCGTCACGTGGGATGACGTGCGGCGCGTCGCGATGGTCGTGCGCGATGTGCTCACCGATCACGATCTCACCGGCTGGCCGAAGACTTCGGGATCGCGCGGCATTCACGTGAACGTGCGCATCGAGCGCAAGTGGACGTTCGATCAGGTGCGCCGCGCCGCGCTTGCAATCGCGCGCGAAGTCGAGCACCGCGTTCCCGATCTCGCCACGAGCAAGTGGTGGAAGGAAGAACGCCACGGCGTGTTCCTCGATTACAACCAGAACGCGAAGGATCGAACGGTGGCATCGGCGTGGTCGGTGCGGCCGCTGCCGGATGCGCGCGTGTCGTTCCCGCTGACGTGGGACGAAGTGCCGTCGTGCGATCCGACGAAGTACACGCTCGTCACGGCGCCGAAGTTGTTCGCAGAGAACGGCGATGCATCGAAGGGCATCGATGAAGCCGCGGGCTCGCTCGAAAAGTTGCTCGAGCTTTCGAGACAACACGAGGAGCAGGGACTCGGTGACGCGCCGTGGCCGCCGAATTACAAGAAGCAGGATGGCGAGCCGCCACGGGTGCAACCGTCGCGCGCGAAGAAAGCATCGAGCAAATCGCCGAGTAAATCAGCGACCGGTCGCCGCGTGCCGAAGCATCCATTGATTACTGTCGCAAAAGCGGAGCACAAGGACGAAGCGCTCGCGGGTCTCGACCGATGGAAAGCGAAGCATCCCGAAGCCGCGGAGAAGCTCGCGGTGGATGACGTGCTCGTCGATGCGATGCGCGGCCGCTCGAGCATGTGGTTCCGCGTGCGCGTGAATCTGCGCAACGTGCCCGAGAACGAACGCCCCGCGGAAGAAACCCCGGATCCAAATTACGCGCCCTGGGGCAACCAGAACACGTAACGCCGGCGAAGCCCGGAGCGCCGGCTTGCAGCCGGCCGGTTCGCCGGTCTTCAAGACCGGCTCCCACGTGCCGCGCGGAGCGCGGCGGCCCGGTCGGCTTGAAAGCCGGCGCTCCGTTTTGCGGCGCTCCGTTTACTTCCCAAAGATCTTCGCCAACTCATACGCCGGCACCACGTCGAGTTGATCGTACGTGCACTCCTCCGGCCGCTTATCAAACCGCCACCGCTCGAAATGCGCCGCGTGGCGAAAGCGTGTGCCCTGCATGTGATCGAACGACACCTCGCACACGCGCTCGGGCCGCAGCGGCTCCCACGACAAATCCTTCCCGCGATTCCAGCGACTCGATCCGCCCGGCAGACGCTGTCCATCGGCGCCCGCCATCGCATCCGCCCAGCCGCGCCACGGATGATTCTCCAGCGCGTTCTCGCGCAGCGGCGCGAGCTCCTCGACGAGCTCCTTGCGCACCTTGTTTGTAAACGCCGCGGTCACCCCGACGTGATGCAGTTGTCCTTGCTTGTCATACAACCCAAGCAGCAATGAACCGATCATCGTGCCGGGACCGGTCTTGTGCCATCGAAATCCCGCGACCACACAATCCGCTGTGCGCGAATGCTTCACCTTGATCATCGTTCGCTCGCCCGCGCGATACGGCGAATCGATCCGCTTCGCCATCACGCCGTCGAGCCCCGCACCTTCGAATCGCTCGAACCAATCCTCCGCGAGCGCGCGATCGCGCGTTGCCGGCGAAAGATGCAGCGGCGCGTTCACCTTCGTGAAAATCTCCTCGAGCCGTTTGCGTCGCTCCTCGAGCGGCAACTCGCGCAAATCCTCATCACCGATCGCGAGCAAATCCCACGCGACGTACGACGACGGCGTTTCCGCCGCGAGCAACTTCACGCGCGACGCCGCCGGATGAATGCGCAGCAGCAACGCCTCGAAATCGAGACCGCCGTCCTTGTTGACGATCACCACTTCCCCATCGAGCACGCAACGCTCCGGCAACTGCGCTTGCAGCGGCTCGAGCAACTCGGGGAAGTAGCGATTCATCGGCTTCTCATCGCGCGATTGCAGAGTGATCTCGTCGCCATCGCGAAAGACGAGCGTGCGGAAGCCGTCCCACTTCGGCTCGAACTGCCACCCGTCTCCGGTCGGCAAGGCATCGGCGGCGGTCGAGAGCATCGGTGCAATCGGCGGTTTCAACATGCGGCGATTTTAGTTTTTCACGCGCGTCTGCAACGCACGAATCACCGCGTGAGCGGCCGCGTCCGCGACTTCGATCCACTCGCGCGTCGCATCTTCGACGCGCGGATCGAGTGCATCATCGTGCATCGGATGAAGGATCGGTCCGCGTCCGCGCGCGATGTGATCGCGCAGTTCGTACAGCCGCGCCGATACATTGACTCCCATCGATTCGGCGGCGATGGCAAGGCGGATGATCGAGTCCTCTTCGCGCTCGGGGCCGCGTGCGAGTTGCAGCAGTTGCACGAGCGCGATGCCGATCGGATTGGTCACGATCTGCTGCACGCCGAACTTCAGCGAGTCGTACCACGCGATGACATCGGCGATCGGCAGCGTCTCGAGCGGCGCGGCGTACGTGAACAATCGCGCATCGAAGTCGAGCTCCGCGGCGCGCAGCGCATCGCCGGTCATCGTGATCGTGCCGCCGAACGATCCGGGCGACGCGAGGTTGAGCAGCAGGAAGACGTCGTGAAAAAAGAGCTCCGCGTACGGCGGTGCATCGCGCGGTTCGAGATCGCCGCGCACTTCGAGCGCAACTCGCGTCACGGGCGTGGTGAGCGTGCGCGGCCACTCCGCATTCACGCGCACGCGGCCGTACACGCGCTGGCGCACGACGTCGGTCGGCACTCCGTCCGCGAACGCGATGTCGGCCTCGAATCGAAACTGGTTCATGTCTCGTCCCTCCGGACAAGAGCATCAATCCCGATCGTCCCTCTCCCACGTTTCTCTACCTCTCGTCCTCGGACAATTCCTCGCCTCCCTCGGCGAAGCCAAATCCAACCAACAAGAACCTCTACGCAACGTGGGCACGCCGTTCGGCGATACGATTCGCCCTCATGAGAATCCTCATCATCGGAGCCCACGGCACCATCGGCCGCGAGATCGTCAACGCGCTCGCGGAACACGAGATCATTCGCGCCAGTCGCACCGACGCCGACGTCAGCGTCGACATCACCGATCCCGCATCGATTCACGCGATGTACGGCAAGGTCGGCAAACTCGATGCAGTCATCAGCGCTGCTGGCGGCGGCGCATGGAAGCCGCTCGCCGACCTCACCGACAGCGACTTCGCCATGTCCCTCGGCTACAAGCTCATGGGACAAGCCAACGTCATTCGCTACGGATTCGAGCACGTGCGCGACGGCGGCTCGATCACCGTGACGAGCGGCATCCTCGCGCGCTCGCCGATGGTCAACAGCGCCGCGATCAGCATGGTCAACTCAGGTCTCGAAGGCTTCACGCGCGCCGCCGCGCTCGAAGCGCCCCGCGGCATTCGCGTGAACGTCGTCAGCCCGCCCTGGGTCACCGAGACCCTGATCGCGATGGGTGCGCAGGATCTTTCCCACGGACTCCCGGCAGCAACGGTGGCAAAGGCGTACGTGCGCAGCGTGACCGGAAATGAGACCGGGCAGGTCATGGAACCGTAAAAACAGTGAAGCGGCGGACGCTGAGCCCGCCGCTTCAGCACTTAGAACTTGCCGCGAATCTGGAACGAGAAGATCGGCCCGATCTGTCGATCGCGATGTTCGATGAACGCGACCGGATCGGTGCGACGTCCCGTGTATACGACGCGATCCCACATGCTGTCGGCGGCGAGCAGATTCGTCATCGCCGCGCGCACAGTGAGGCCCGCGATGTTCTTATGCTCGATGTAAATGTCGCCCCACACCGGACCTTCCCACAGACGGCCCTTCTCTGTCAGGCGGTAATTGTGCGCATAGAGCGAATAGTAATAATCCGTGCCCCACGCCCAGTCGGTCTTAGGAATATCGTGACGAAATTCGAGGCTCGCCGATTCCTGCAGGCTGTTGCTGATCGGCCGCGTTTCGCCGGTCAATGGATCATCTACTTTACTTCCCTGCCACTGTAATTCGAGATCGAGGCGCGCACCATTCCAGCGAATTCGTTCGAGGTTGAGCGTGCTGCGCGAGTGAATGCCATACACCGTCGCGCGATCGAGATTGCCGGGTGATTCGCCACTGACGCCGATCGGAACGTAATCGATGATGTCGTCGATCTGCCGGCCATAAACACGCAACGTTGTTGTCCCGATCGCGCCGAGATTGCGAACCGCTTCGATCTCGGCATCCCAGCTCTGTTCCGGCACGAGATCCGGATTCGCCGCGTTTTCGATATCGCTCGTCACGTCTACAGACGCAAGGAAATCGAAGAAATTCAGCTGTCCTACGCGTCGCGCGAGCTTGAAATTCAAATCCGTTCGCGGCGAAACCTTCCAAGCGGCGGAAAACTCGCCCTTAGGACGATAAAACGTTCGCGTCGTCCCGCCGGCGCCAACTTGTGCGAGCTGCGAATATTCGCCACCCGCCGCGATTTTCATTGTGACTTTGGGTGACAATGCTCGGCCATAGCTGCCCATGACCTCGTAACGATCTTCATCGACTTTCGCGATGCCGCCTTCCAGTGGGATTTCCGCAAACCCACCGCCTGGCGTTAATTCGAACAATCGCGACGTATTATCGAGACTGTTAAACGCTGCCTCTCCCGATACCTGCCATTCCGCATTCGCGCGATTCCATCGATATTCACCGCGGCCGATTAATTCGCGTTCGTCGCCAACCTGCGTAAATCGATTTCCACTCGCGGTGCCGTCTGCAAATCGCGTCACGACCGTGACTTCATCGGGATAACGATTTCCGCGGCCAACGCCGATTAACTTCAATCGTCCGATTCCGGCCGCAAATTCATAATCGCCGCCGATCTCATAATCCTGCCCGTGCTGATCTTCCGTCACGCGACGTGTGCGCGTGCCGTCGTCGTTCGCGCGCGTCCCATCTTCGAGATAGTCGTAATAAAGACGGCCGTAAGAAAGATTGAGATTCCCTTTCGATGTTCCGGGTCCGTCATAAACAAACCGGCCACTAAGACGCGGACGCTCGGCATTGCCTCGCCATTCCTCGTGTCGCGTTTCGAACAATGAGCGATCCGGATTGAAGATCCACGTCGGCCCACCGGCGCCACTGCGATTCGCGCGATTCTCGAGGCCGATCGTGTATTGCACGGGGCCTTGCGTACCACTGACCGAAACTTCGAAGCGGGTAAACAGTGGGTCGGTGTAATACGAACGAAATTCGGGGCGATAAGCCCACTGTCCGCTAATTCCGGCGGATTTCACAATGACGTTCGCAACCTGTCCCGATAATCCCGGGATATTCAAGGACGCACCATCGACAATTTCAATGCGTTCCACGTTCGCCGCGGGAATGCGGCTTAATTCGGTCACGACGTCGTTCGATTTTGCGGAAAGGCGCTGGCCGTTGATGACGACGTTGCCGGTGGCGACGCCAAGGCCGCGGTCCTCGTCTTCTTGTTTAATGGCGAAACCGGGAACGCGATTGAGCAGATCGAGCGCGGTACGAGGCGCGAATTGCGCGAAATCGGCGGGCGTGTAAACGCGCGCGGCGGGTTGTTGCGCGAACGAAGGAACGGCAAGCACGGCCAGCGCGAGCGCGAGAATCCCGAGTTTCATTTGAACGAACAGACGTCGGACGGCAACCGAAGTTAGGAAGGACATCGTTCCACTCCGCAAATGGATTGACGCCTTCCGGCCGGCGTCTACGACACTATTCGTAGACGCGCGCAAATAGTTGCAGGAGCCTTCGATTTTCTCGCGCCGCCCTGTTTCGCGGACGTCGTTGTCCTCGGCAGAGGAGCGTTCGCACTCGCGCGCGAGCGGTCGCAGAGAGAACGCGACTGGCTCAGCCGTCGCATGAGCGCGCCACAGCAACTAAAGGAGATCTCATGAAGCGACTCTTCCCCGCACTCGCCGCTGCCACTCTTCTCACTCTCCCTGTACTCGCCATCGAACCCACCACGCCCACTCCCGCGAACGACGACGATCAACGCACCGAACAGCGCGACCGCGCCACGGTCATCGACGACGTCATTCGCATGTCGAAAGCCGGCGTGAACGACGAAGCGATCATCCGCTTCCTGCGCGAATCGCGCGACGAGTATGTCGTCGATGCCGACATCATCATCGAGCTCACTGATGCCGGCGTTTCGAAAGACGTGCTCAATGCCGTGATGGATCAGGCCTATCGCCGCGGCGAAGACGATCGCGGCCGCAATCGCCGCGGTTCCACCACCGTGTACGTCCGCCCTTCCTGGAATCCGTGGTTCTACCCGTACGGCTGGTACGACCCCTACTGGTACGGCCCGCGCGTCTCGATCGGCTACGGATGGGGCGGATGGGGCGGCGGCCGCCACCACTACTCCGCACCACGCCCACCGCGCCATCGCTTGCGCTGAGGCACTGAACGAAACAAAACGCCGGCTGCGGGGCCGGCGTTTTTGTTTATTTCGACAGCTCGATTCCGATGCGCAAGCGCCGTGGTGCCGATGTTCGCGCGATCGCGTCGGAAAGACTGTCGAACAGATCGCGCACACTCGCTTTTTCTGCGAACGATTCATCGATCGCGCGACGACGCCAGTCGAACGACACCATCGCTTCGAAACGCCCCGGTGGAGTCGAGCACGGAATCGCGAATTGCACTCGAGCCGCGTCGGCCTTTTGCTTCGGCGCCTTCTTCAACACCTCGAACGCAACACCGTCGGCGCCGCGGCCCGTCGGGTAAACCCATGCACTGGTGACTTGCTGCAAATCGCATTCGCCGCTGATTTGTGCGGTGGCGTCGAAGCACTTCGCGCCACATCCGTTCGCCGTGCGCAGCATGCTCGCATCCGGCGCGGTGAGCCTGCATTCGCGAACGTTCGATGCAGCCACCGCACCGGAATCAAAAATCACCGAACGCGAGAAATCGAGACGCTTCACCATCTCGTCCGAGATGCGTCGTCCGAACTCGCGATTCGTTGCGAGCACGAGGATGAACAACTCGCGACCGTGACTGCTCTTTCGAAAAACATGCGCGAGCAGATTCGTGCGCGTCAGCCGCGCATCGCCTGCCGCGAGAGTCGCGCTTTCGAAGCACCTGCCGAACAATGAGCCTGCAAGCGGAGTCGCCGGCAAGTGAACTCCTCCGCACACGGTGGCATTGGCAGTGGACGCGCGCGGCGGAGTATCGAGCTCCATGTCGGACACGACGACCGCCGCGTCTGCAGTGCCACTCGCGAGCGCGGTGCCGATCTGCTCTGCCGCAAGATGAAGCGCCGTGCGTTTCGCAGTGGGCCGCAATGCAGCCGCCGCACTTGCAAGCGGCGCAATCGTTTCTCCCACGCCGTATTGCTCGACGGTCTGCGCATGTGCGTTGAGCAGCACGCTGCTGTCGAGCGCGTTCACGACCGGCGTCAGATCGTCGGCTTCCTCCTCCGCGGTCTTCGACGCTCGCTTCACACGTGCAAAGTCGCGCATCGAGCTCGACACATCCCAGTACACCTGCACGACATCACGAGCACTCGCCGGCGTTGCGTGTTTCGACTTCGGCACAGGAGGAACCGTCACGTTGACGAACGGCTTGCAGTTCGCGGTCAGCGGAACATCGTTGCCACCGCATGTGATTGCAAGACAGAACAAGACGATTGCGGCGCACTTCTTCATACGTTCTGCAACTCCCGAAGAATCGACTGCGCGGTGACGCGATGCGATTCGAGCTCGCGCTGCATCGCTTCGTTTTCACGCTGCAGGCGCAACTGATGACGGCGCGCGCGGCGAATGTCGCGCAGGATGAATCCGAGGAGAACGGCGACGGAAACGAGGACGGCGGTGACGATCATGACCGTCCTCCGCCGCGCTCGGTCGCAAGCAGCACCGACACCACGACGCGCCGATCCTCGGCCCATCCACGCGCGCTCGTGCATCGCGATCCTTCGACGGGACGACTCTCACCAAACGAACGCACGGCGATCCGGCTTAGAAACGCGCGCTCCAGATCCGGCGTTCGCCACGAATCGTTCTCGGCATGTGCGAGCAATCGCGAATAGACGCTCATCGCGCGCGCGGCGCCGAGAGCTTGATTCTCGCCGGAGGGACCAACGCAGTCCGTATGGCCATCGATGTGAATCGTGATCGCATCGAACGACGCTGGATCCTTCGCCGCGAACTGCAGCGCATTCGTGTAGAGACAGCCCGCGACCGCATCCGCGGATGCCGCGTGCAACGGCACGGCTTTGTTGTTCGCGAACTGAATGACGTCTTCGCCGACCGTGACGAAACATCCGCTGCGCTGCAAATTGCGATGCCCCGTCGCGCGTCCAACACACGCGGAGAATCCTTCGAGAAACGGCCCTGCATCCGCGCATGGATTGCTTTTCGCGCGCACGAGCTCGATCTCCTGTTTTGCCTTATCGAGATCGCGTTGCGTCTGCGCGCGACGCTCTTCGCTGACCGCGACCGCGGCAAGACCGGCGATGAAGAGCATGAACGTGAGATCCGCCCACGAGATCCAGTAATTGACTCCGCGGCTCAGCATCGTCAGTTCCCCTGCTCTTTCGGCAGCAGCTCGAGCACCTTCGCTCGCACGCGTCCGAGTCGTTCACGCTCCGCCGCAATCCTGCGCATGTCGGTCGCGACAAAAGACGACGCTTTGCGCACCGCGGTTGCGGCTTCGGTGAGTGGCGTGAGCAGCGAGCCTTTCGTTTCGCTCACGTTGTCGAGACGCGCGAGCGCATCGGTGACCGACGATGTGAGCGACTCCGCGTCGCGCGTGAAATCGGCAGCGCTCGTGACGACGGACTTCGCACTGCGATCGAATGCCGACGCGAGTGCATCAAGTGAGGAGACGACCTCGTTGAAGTGACCGACGATCGTCGACACGGAGCGCTGCGTCAGCTCGAATTGATCGCGCAGTGAATGGAACTCGCCGCTCAGAAGATCGCGGGCGCGACGACTTTCCTCGTCGCGAATGTGGTGGATCGTGGACTCGATTCGCTCCTCGACCTGCGACACGGAGCTCGCGATCATTCCCGCTGCACGATCGAGAACCTGCTGCGGCAATCGCGAGATCTCCGCAATCAATTCGCGCCGGTGATGCTCGAACAGGCCGGACTCTTCCCGCGTGAGCGCATCGATGCGTTCGTTGAGTGATCGCACCGACGTGTTGAGCAACTCGACCGTCTTGCGAAATTCAGTGAGCCCTTTCGCGAGCTTCACGCGCACGGTGCCCGACTCTTCATCGACGCGCTCCGATGCGGCAGCGGAGAGCAGTTGATTCGTTTCGTTCAATGCCTGCAGGTGACTGACCTGCATCGAGACGAGCTGCGCGAGCAACTCTTCGTACGCGGGCTTCACGGGCTCGGCATCAATCACCGGTGCTTCCACAGTCGCGACACGCACCTCGGTGAGTTTTCGTCGCCGCAACGGTTCGATCAGTACCGCGGAGATGTGATGCGCATCGCGCGTGAATGCCAGCGCGCACAGAATCGCGAAGCCGGTCGCGACGAACGCCTTCGGCGCGACACTCACGATTCCACCCGTGGCTCCGCTGCTCGCGTAAAACAAAAGCAGAAACGCGGACGCGGCCATGCCGATCGCGAGGATCGTGCTCGACGCCGTCGCGAACATGCCCTGAATGCGATCCGCGCTGCTGCTGATGACGCGATCGAGATCCGCCGTCGCGAGATCGCGCGACAACAACTCGTCGAGCAGTTCGAGCTCTTCGTCCGTACGCGCGAGAAAGCGTTGCCGCATCATGATCGCGAGCAGAAACTCGATGACGAGAGCAACAAGACCGCCGAGTTGTCCGGACGAAACGCGAAGGTAGAGCGCGGCCGCGGCCAGCATCGCGATCCACGGCTCCCACGACGTACGGTGATCGCGGATCGGTGCCGCCATCGCGAGCGTCGTCATTTCGCGAACACTCCCGGCTCGTCGACGACGTAGTCATTCCCTTTGCGCATGAGACGCGGCAACGACATCACGCGCTGAATCTCGTCGTTGAATCCGAAGTCACTTCGGTTGAACCACGCATCCGGCACTCTCGTCGGCTTCACCGCGTTCGGCAGCGCGTAGTAGTTCCCCGCGTGTTGCGCCACGACGTATCCCTGCTGATCGCCTCCACTCGACGACGGCGGATGAATTTGAATCGGCAGGTGATTCGTCTTCGAGCGAATCACATCGATCGGCGCGGGACTCTGCTGCAGGATCTGATTCGCAATCTCGGTCAATCGACCGACGACGTCCTGCACGGATTGCGGTTCTTCTTCGTATCGATCAACCGTGGGCGGTTTCGACGGAACGTATGCCGGCGTTTGATTCGATCGCTCGCGAGTCTGCGATTTCTGAACGATCCCGGTGAGACGACTTTCCGCATCGACGATGTTCTGCGCGAGCGCGGCACGCACGGAGTCGAGATCGTTGCGCGATGGAACGTTCGCACTTGCACGATCACGCAACGTCGTTTCCACGCGACTCAGCGCCGCGAGAATTCTCGCTTCGGATTTGCGCGCCTGGATGACAAACCCGAGGATCGCGAGCACGAACAACACGGCAGCGACGAGAACGACGGCCATCACGCTCATAGATGCCTCTGCAGCAAAACCTTGCGCGTGTAGTTTTCGGCAGCGATCGCAAGCGGACTGGCGACCCACACGTTCGGACCTTCGAGCACCGCGCCGTCGTGTTTGTCGACGCCGATCGAGCGCGTCATCAGCGCCGTGCGTGTGTCGTCGCGAACGCTCGCGACGATCTCCTCACGTTCGCCCGTGAGCTTGCGAATTCGATCGAGACCAGCGGCGGTGATGGCAACCGCAGGCGTGTTCGCGCCGAGACCTTTCAATGCATCGTCATCGCGTCGGACATCACCCGCAACCGTGAGCTCGATTCCGTTGACCGAAACCGGCTCGAAGATGACGAAGTCCTGCTTGCTCGTGCCGGTGCGATACGAGAGTGCACGACGCGCGAGCAACTCCTTCGGATTTCCGGGAAGCGTCGGATCCTCATACTTCGAGTACTCGAGACTCGATCCGATCGAGCGTGCGATATCCGAGAGATGCAACGCCATCTGATCGCCCGGCGAGGACGGCAACGACCAGCCCATGCCGAGCAACTGCACGTGCACGCGTCCGGGCCGGCCGTCGGTCCAGTAGCGCCACACCGAATCCATCCACAGCGCGGTGAAGCGTTTGATGATGTCGAAGTACTTCGCCGCGGTGGCCGCGGTTTGCTGATCGATCGGATCGCCATTGCCAACGCGAAGCTTGCGCCGATACTCCGCGAGCTGCGTGCCGTTGAGATCCCGCGTCAGCCAGTCGACGAGCGAATGACCGCCGATGCGCGCGCTTTCGAACACAACATCGCGCACACCTTCCTTGCGCCCTTCGCCAAAGTGTCGCGCGAAGAGATCGAGCGTGCCGCCGCCGAGATCCGCGATCACGATGGCATCGGAGTTCGGCGCCGACTCCGGCGCGATGACCGCGGACTCGTAGGCGAAATGCGGCTCGATCGTGATGCCGGTGCGCTGGCGAATGATGCTCGCGACGCCTTCGATCTCATCGACGAACTCCGATGCACGCGCGCGCTGTCGCAGCGGCATCGTGAAAAGCATCGACAAACGCCGGCTGCGCAGAATGCCTTTGTTCAGCGCCGCGGCGAGACACTGTTCGAGGTGATTGACGAGATACGCCTCGCGATATGCACGGTCGGGCGTCCACTTGATGTCGTACAGAAGCGACGTTCCGGCGTCTTTCCACTGCCAGTCGTCCTGATCGAGCAGAACGTGATCGCCGAAGACAGGACGCGCCGGTCGAGCATCGTTCGATGAGCCGAGGAACACGAGCGCGCTCGGCGCGCGGCGCTTTTCGCGAATGTTCGCGTCGAGCGAGCGCGTGCCGTACCACTGAAACGTTTCGAGCGCCTGCCCTTTCCACAGCTCATTCGTTGCGTCGGCGCCGGTCGAGAGCAGATCGAGAATTTCGGTCTGTCCCAGAGCATCGATCGCTACAACTGTCGCCGAGGTCCCGAAGTCGACAGCCACGCGCTGCTCTACAGCGTCCAGATGATGCGAACGGCGCTCGATCTTCAGAAATCCGATGTCGCGTTGCTCCGCATCGAACGAGATGCTGTGCGGGATGTCGCCATTCGTGGGAACGTAGTGCAGCGAGTGACGGCGCGGCATTGCCGTCGAGCGACTCCAGGTCTTCATCGTGCGGTCGTGCAGCAGCACGTGCGCGACCGGAGTGCCGTACCTTCGATCCTCTAGGTCGAAGACGAACGCGAGACTCGCGGAAGAATCGGCCACGGTCGCCGGCCACTGCAGCAGCAGCGGGTTCATCGTGCGCACACGCGATGCGGAGTACGTTTCGACGAACGTGCGTCCGTGCACCCTCAGCGTGACGCGCAGTTCCTGTCCCTGCTCGTCCGTGCGCACGTCGACCACGCCTGACGTGAGCAGCGGCAGATACTCGCGGCGCAGTGGTGTGAGCCACTTCGTTTTCTGCTCGGTGCGAAAACATCCGACGTTTTCGGTCAGCACTTCGCCTGTGAGTGACGTGACGATGCGATGCGTTGAATCGAGCGTCCATGCGTTACGCGCCGCGACGTCGATCACCACTTCGCCGAAGAGACAATCTCGCGCCGCTGGTGAAAGCAATTCCGCGAAGACGATCGTCTTCGCGGGTCCGCCGTCGAGACTCGGCACGGACAACGCGCGTGTCTCGATTTCATGAATGATGTTGCGGACGCTCGGCGACATCTCGGCGTATTGCGGCCGCGATCCGAGCTTCCCAAGAAACGCTTCGGCAATCGCAACAACGCAATCTTTCGCGCCTTCGACACCGGTCGCGTTCGGAAGCGGGAGCGCGATGACCGAGTCGTCACTCCATCGCACGGAAATCGATTGCGTCGTCGATTGCTTCGCCGATCCGGCGAAATTCGAGATCGCGAACTGGAGCACTTCGAGCCACGCGGGGAATCGCGAGGTCTTGCACAACGCGACCGTGGCCACGGTGCGGCACCACGTTGCAAGCGTGTCGAGTCGCGACGCGGAATCGCACAGTGCGCTGACGACGCGCTCATCGTTCCAGTGACCGTTCACGAGCGGCACGCATACGAAGTCGTTCGAGAGCTCGCCAATCGGTGTGCCGCGGAACGACAACACGCGTCCTTTCGTGAACGGCAGCTCTTTCGACTCGATCGTGAGCTTTCCTTCGACGAGCAGATTCGTGAGCAGCAGCCAGCGCTTCAGCCACTCGCGCGGACGATCACCTTTCTCTCCGTACACGAGCACCGGACGACGCACGCGATCGTCCTCGACGAGCGCTCGTGCGATCTCGTTCTTCTCATCGACATTGCGATCGAGCCATTTGCCGAAGATGTCCGCGAGCGTGAGCGTGACGGCATCGGAAGCCGGAACTTTGGAAACGTCGACGTCATCGACGACGACAAGCTCCTGCACGTGCGCGGGTGTGATCGGCACGAGATGACCGCCGGCAACGCGTCCCGCGTAGTTGATCTTGCGAATCAGCAGCGTTGCGGCATGAGCATCACCGGTTCCGTTGCCCTGATGCGTTGCAGCACTCGCGTTCGCGGCGATGAGATCCGTCTTCCAGAGGTCGTACGCACGATCGATCTTTCCGCGAATCCAGCCGCGCAACGTGGGCAGGCCGCGATACGAGCGCGGCACGACCGGAAGTTTTTCGTCCGAAACGCCGAGGTTGTGGAGCGCCGCGCGTTTGGCAGTGAGAGGACCTTCGAGTCGCGCGAGATCCGTGGAGTTGAGCGCGTCGATGCGACCACTGAGCGACGCGAGGGGAAATACGAAGCCCTGATAAGGACCGCGCAAATACTCCGCGGCGAGCGTGAGACGCCCCACCGCCTCGATGTTCGAATCGACGAGATCTTTCAACGTGACGCGCGGCGTGATGCGCAGAGTTTTTGGCAACGCAACGACGTCACCTTCGAGCGCCGCGGCCGGAACGTGCGTACCTGCAGCAGCATCGCCGGCGAAGAAAGACATCGCGGCCGCGGCGGCGTAGTACGGAATCGTGAGGTTCTTCTTGCGCGCCTGAAATGCGCCGCTCTGACACTCTTCTTCCGGCGCGCGCGAAACCTGCGGATGGCCGTAGAGAATCGTGCGCACGCCGCCGTCGGCACCTGAGTGCGCGGCATGCCACAGCGCGGAGTTCGCGTTGCTTTTCTGCACGGCCTCCGACAAGCGATTCCCACACGCACCGGAGAGACGGAACCACTCCGTCGCCATGAGTGCCATCAGCGCGGCACCACCAGTGGTGCTCGACAAGCGCCGCACGAGTGCGGGCGCGAAGCCCGCGCCGGTGCCGCCGACGCCCGATCCCGCGACGACGATGCGATTCCCGGGATCACCGGCGAGACGAAGGATGCGCGCGAGCTGCGGATTCACGCCTTCGCCGCGCGCGACTTCATTGAAGAGCCATTCCGCCATCATCGCGCCGACGCGTGGCTGCGCGTAGAAGCCGGTGGTGACATCGACTTCGCGTTGCTCGTGAAGAAGCAATGCATCGGCGGCATTCGGTCCGAATGACACGCCGAGGCGATTCACGAATTCATACATGCGGCGCGTGCCCGCGAGCTGCGAGCTCACCGGCAACGGCACGCACTCGAAACTGTCGCCGGAGAGAAGTCCGAGCAGGTCGAGACGCGCGCGCGCTTCCTGCCACGCAGAAGGCTGCGTCGTGTCCGCCGCCTGATCTGCATCGACGAGGATGAGATGCACGGATGGAAATTGCTCTGAGTAGATTTCGTGCGCGAGAGCGAGGTAATCGGCGACGGCGAGCGCGACGTGCTGACCGGTTCCGCCGACGGCAATGAGATAGTTCGCCACGGGTCGGTCCTCCTACGAAACGGTGTCGGCGCGGCGCGCGAAGAGCCACGGGATGATGGCGAGGAAGAGGCAGAGACCGAGAGACAGCCACGCCTGTCGCGTGACCGGCAGCCATTGATCGACGACGCCTCCGGTGCCGAGACTGATCTCGCGCCGTGCGCGAAATTCGAAGAACGCGAACACGATCAGCGGAATGATGAAGATCACGACGCTGAGCACGATCGGAATCGTCTGCGGACTGCGCGTTCCGCGCATGAGCGGAAACTCATCTTGTTCGCGTCGCACGAGCCACACGTGCACGGACATGGCGACGATCCAGGCGATGAACAAAAACGCGAACGGCCCGAACGTCGCAGCAAGGCGCACGAGAGGCAGCCATCCCGGCGCGGTCGTTTGAATCGTCGTCGTCGTGGTCGTGGTCGTGGTGGTGGTGTTTTGCGGTGCGGTGTCCGTGGATGAAACGTCGCTCGAATCGACGCTCTCTTCCGGCGGTGCGGCGTACAACGACATCGCACAGAGAACGAGCAGCAACAGGCACGCTGCAGCAGTGGTTCGCATCGAAACTCCTCTCAATTCCCAACAGACACGGAAACGAAACTTTGGTGGCGCGAGGTGCCACGAAAGTTTTGGAGAGGAGGCGATGAATCTCGATTACGGCTTCGGTTCGATGCTGAACAGAATCGTGTCCCACGCCTGGCCGGCGACCGGAGTCAGCCGGCGAACGTGCGCGCGAAATTCGGCACTGCGCCACGAGTGCTGATAGGCAATGCGCACGCGGCCAACGCGAACGGATGCGCCGGCGCGGTAGCTCTGCACATTCGGCTCACGCGAAATCCGATACGTCGAATCCTCGGCATCAATGAAGAGATTGCGTTGAACGTAAGACAAGCTGCCGCCGCCGAAGACATAGACGTCCCAGTTCGGTGCGATCGGTTTCGGTGCAGGCGCGATGTCCGCGGTGATCGGCGTGGCCTGAATCGAACGCGGGACGAATCGCTTCGGCAGGTTGTAGCCGAGACGCACCGTTGTCGTCGCCGTCGCATTCACAAACACATTGCCAACCGCGCCGCCGAGCGCAGGCGTGACGTCAAACCATGCGATTCCCGATTGCGTCTGTTGCGGGAGCAGTTTGATGCTGCGCTCATAGCTCGCCAGCACGCCTGCCCACTCGCCGATCTGATTGTCCCAGCCTTCGGGATCCGTAGCCTGCGGCGTCACGTGTTGATGGATGAAAATTTGCGCCTGCTTCGCATACGAGTGCGGGCCGACCACACCGACTGAGATCTCGACATGATCCGCGCTTCGGTCGCGAATCGCGTCGAACATCATCGTGCCGAACAACCAGCCGCCGTAAGGACGATCGCCGACGACCGGCGTCGAGCGCTCGAGATTTGCGGGCGTGTACATCGTCTGCGTAATCCCGGCGCTCACTTCCCGCGTGCACGTCTCGGCTGATGCGCCGCGACAGAGCCAGCTCGCAATGCGCTCGCTACGCGACCCCGCGGCCGGCGTATAGGTCCACAAGAGCCGCGTGCCGTTCGTGTATCCGCGATCCGTTCCACTGAAGTACGAATCGTTCTCCTGTTGAAACGTAAACGTGGATCTCGTCTGTGCGAGAACTGGCACGGCGATGAGAAACGCGATCAGTGCTGCGACGCGGCGAGTGAGCATGGCAAGCCTCCTCCTGATGTGAGTGACACAGGAGCCCGAATTCCCGCTCGCCGCATTTACAATCCTCCTTCGATCCGCGGCTCACAGATGAATTGGAGGTAAGTGCATGGCTGATCCTTATGTGGGTGAGATTCGACGATTTCCGTTCAATGACATTCCGAACGACTGGCTCGCGTGTAATGGGCAGGAGTTGTTCGTGAGTGAATACAGCGCGTTGTTTCAGGCGATCGGGACGACGTATGGCGGCGATGGGACGTCGACGTTTGCGCTGCCGGATTTACAGGGACGTACGCCGGTCGGCGTTGGCGGTTCGGCAGGGGCGCTGGGCGCTGAAGGCGGTGGGACTGGCGAGTCGATGACGTATCTCGCGATTGCTTATGCCATTGCGTTGGTCGGCATTTATCCGGAGGCGTAAGGACGAATTATGGGCTCGTATGCAGGGGAAATTCGGTTATTCGCGGGTACTTATGTACCACCGGGCTGGCTGTTGTGCGATGGCTCGTCACTGAGCGCCGATACATACGGATGGCTTTATCAGAACATCGGAACCACATACGGCGGCGTCGAAAACGCCAATTTCAACTTACCGAATCTCGTCAATGCCGTTCCGATTCAAAACTGCAGTATTTATCCGTTAGGCGCAATCAACGAAGGCGCATCGGGATTAACCGCCAGTGCGCCGCAATTGAACTACATCCTGGCGACACAATCCGTCGACTGGACGATGCCGGTCATTGGTGAAGTGCGTACGTTTGCGTTTGGAGTGGTGCCACGCGGCTGGTATGCATGTAATGGACAGACACTCGAGATCCTGCCCAATGCGTCACTTTATTCGGTGCTTGGCACGACGTACGGCGGCGACGGCAATACGACGTTCGCGCTGCCAAACCTCAACGGCACCGCGGCCAGCGGCGCGGCAGATGCACAATCACCGGGTAATTCACTGCTTGGGTATCTGGTCATGAATTTCTGCATTGCCTATGAAGGTCAGTACGTTGGACGCAGCGGGAACCCCAGTAACTCCGATTGATACGTCTCGACGACTTCCGAAAACGGGACGTGTTCCGCGGTATAGAGCACTGCGCGATGTTGAAAAAGCTCTTTCGGCATCGCCAGTGCGCGCCAGCGGTGCGATGGAACTCGCGACCGGGACTGCAATTCCCATCCTTGCGCCAGTGGCGACCACAATAACGTCGCGTTGATCGTGCGTCGATAAGGATTGAGCGGCTGCACGACTTTGCCGAATGGCGTATCTGTTGTATCGAGCACTGTGTTCATTTCGGCTGTCAGGCGCGCAGGCACATACCAGTTATCGGCAATCGAAAACGTATGCGCACCGCACCGTAGCTCGACGCGGCGATAGCGGAGTTCCGAGGCGTTCAGAACGCCGAGGCGTTGTAGTTGATCGGCGGACGGTTCCTTGTACGCGTCAGGCGTACGCACCGCGACGATCTTCGGATCGCCGGCCATGTGGTGATCGACGCACCACGACTCGAGAACGCGCGTCGCGCTCGTCGAGCCGAGGATGTTCGCGTTGATCGTTTGCATCAACGCGAGCACTTCGACCCTCGATTCGTACGTATCGTTCCAACGCGGCCGCGAGCGCGCGGATGCGGGAAACGACAGCGTGATTGCGAGTACGAGCGCGACGAATCTCATGTCGCGCATCGTACCCGGCCATCACGTGCTCGGCACCGCGATCGTTGCGTACGCGTTGTTCATCGTCACGACGATCGTGTTTCCGTTCGAGGTCCCGTCGATCGTCACGTTATTCGCCGCGGCATCTTCGAGTGCCGTCACCGCGCTGGCATTGTCGATCGCAAACAACTTCGTCAGCTCGCCGGCGAGTTGCACGTTCGTCTGCACGGACGTGTTCATCGGCGAATACGTGCGCAGAATCAATTGCGTATCGTCCATCGTCCCGAGCTTGGCGACGGTGACGATCGAGTTCGTATCGATCGTCGTGGCAATGCTCAGTTGCGCCGGCAGCGTCGACGACGTGCTCGCGATCGCGGCCGAAACGACCGGTGGATTGTTGAGCAATAACGCTTCGACGAGCGGCGAGTTGTACGCGAGCGCCTCGCTCGGATCGGCAAGTTGCGACGGCACGCGCACGGCGTAACTCAGCGAATGCGTCTCGACATCCCAGCCCGATGCACCATTGCCCGCGGAGTTGGGCGTGTTGCGCAGAATGCATCCGAGCACGGACGTGCCGTCCGCGGAGATCGCCCACGCGGGACTGTTCGCGTGATAGATAGCGCCGAGGATTGTGCCGCTCGAGTCGTACGGCACCACGAACTCGTGCGCCGGCTCGAACGTGATGAAATCGAATTGCGAGGGCGCGTTCGGCGACCAATCGAACCATTGTCTCGGCGCGCGCCGATCCCAATGCGACGTCGTGCCGTATGCGAGCTCCGTCATGTTTGCATTCGGCGCAAACGGGAACGACACCATCACGCAGTAGCCCGTCGGTCCGGTTGTGTTGCCGGGCGCGGAGCTCGTCGTGACGATGCGCAGGTACGGATCGTTCGGAACGAGTGAATACGCGATCGAAAGATTCACCGGCTGCTCGCCATTCACCGTGACCGTGCCCGACACCTGCACCGTCACGCGCACCAGGCCGTTTTCAATCTTTTGAATCGAGAGATCGGACGTGAACGGCACCTGTTGAAAGGCCATCGAACCGTTCCCGCCGTCCGTTCCCCCGTACCACGGCACTTCATTCGCGAACCGATAAATGCTGCCGGTGTCTTCGTAGTAGACGAGCGCGTTGCCGTCGGCATTCGGAAAGAGATTGCCGGAGCCGGCGACGAGATCGTAGATCTGCAGAATGCCAGTGGTGCCGATCACCGCTTTGAGTCTGCTGTTCTCGAGCGTGAACGTGCCGTCGTTGTTGTTCGTGAGCGTCAGCGACGGCGTTTCACTGGCGGACGCGGTCGTCAGCCACACGGTTTGATAGCCCATCGCCTGCAGCGGCGCGAGCGTGAGCACGCCGGTGCCATCGGTCGTCGGTTGCACCGGGTACGACGTCGTGCCGTCAATCGTGCTGCTCGTGTACTGAGAAGGATCGTCACACGTGATCTGCACGAGTGAGGTCAACGTCGGGAAGCTGATCGCGTTGAACACGGCGAACGGCGTGCCGCCGATGCCCGCGCTGTTCACATCGATCGCGGCGGCGATCGAGCCGACGACTTGCTGCTGCGCGGCGATCGCGAGCGCGTAGGCTTTCTGGATATCGGGAATCTGCTCGATGTCGTAGATCGAGTTCGGCGCAGTACCGGTGATGTAGTCGTGATGCGTCGAGGGCAATGCGGCCCACCACGCATTCGCAATCGCTTCCTGCGCCTGCGAGGAATCGCCGAGGATGACGAGAAGGAGCGCCGCGGTTTCCGCCATGAGCAGCGTGCGAATCGTGGCGTAGTGCAGGATCTTCAATTCCGGATGCGATGCGTAACAGCCGCTGTAGTACGGATGCGGGACGAATGCGTTGACGCCGCCCGACGGATTCGAGAGCAGCGTCTGCAATCCGCTGTTCGCCTGCGTGAGAAAGTCGTCGAACGTGCCGAGTTGCGCGGGCACGTCGCTCTGCCAGCCCGCGAGCGCGGACGGAAGGTTGTCGTACGGCAGCGAGAAGTCGTTGTCGATCGGCACGAATGCGATACCCGATGCGGAGAGACCTTGATACGACGTCGTGCCGCTGATCGCGGCATCGAGTCCGCTCACATCCGGCGAAGTCACGTCGGATCCGAGGTCGTTGTTTCCCTCGGAGTAGCTGTTCATCAGCCAGTGCACCTGCACCGTCGATCCGTCCATCGCCTGCCAGAGAAAATCGACGCCGATCGGGCCATTGTTCGGATCGATCAGAATCGACGTCGGTGCGATGCTCGATGCGGAGACGGTGTACGTCGATCCCTGAATCTGCACCTCTCCTGATGGCGGCGCTTCCGGACCCGCCACCGGAATGCGCCAGAAGCCAACGCCCGTGTAGCCGAGCGCGCTCAGCAACACCGGGAGTTGCGCGTCGTGGCCGAAATCATCCGGCACCCACATGCGCAGACTGGCGGTCGCATCGAGCGTGTTCTTCAACCACCAGCGTCCGAACAGATAGTTGCGAATGAACGCTTCAGTGTGCAGCGTGAGATTCTCCGCGGACGTGAATCCGCCGGACGAAAATCGAAACGTCCCCGCGGCGATCGCATTGCGCCAGTTCTGCAGATCGGGCGGATTGCTCTCGAAGTATTTCTTCAGAAACGAAACTTCGCAGAAGACATACGTGTAGCCGGTGGTGGTGGTGACGAGATTGATCGCGGACTTCAGAATGCCGCGCACGCCGACGCCGCTGTACGCGGTTTTGAAATAGCCGTCGAAGGTTTGCAGCCAGTCCCAGTCGCAATGCGCGGACTGTTCGAGAATCACGAGAGACAAATTCGGATTCGACATGCAGAGGAGAGCCGCGAAACGGGCGCGGCCCTACCCTGAATGTACGAAGGGCGTGCGGAGCGCCCGCTCCTCACAGCAACTTGTCCAGCGTGATCGGCAGATCGCGAATGCGTTTGCCGGTCGCGTGATACACCGCGTTCGCGATCGCCGCGGCAACGCCGACGATGCCGATCTCGCCGATGCCTTTCGCGCCGATCGGATTCACGTGGCGATCGTCTTCCTCGACGAAGATCACGTCGAGATTGCGCACGTCTGCATTGACCGGCACGAGGTACTCGCCGAAGTTGATGTTTGTGAACGAACCGAAGCGGCGATCGAAGCGCGTCTGTTCGAGCAACGCCATGCCGATGCCTTGCACGATGCCGCCGAGGTATTGGCTGCGCGCGGTTTTCTGATTGAGAACGCGGCCTGCCGCGAACGCGCTGACCATGCGTCGCAATCGCACCACGCCAAGATCCGGATCGACACTCACCTCGGCGAACTGACATCCGAACGCATGGCTTGCGTACTTATCCTCCTCGGGATTCGGCTTCGCATCGACGCGCACTTCGACATGAGGAAGGTAGTGCGCGTGCAGCACGCTCGCGAATTGATCGGCGCTCGTGATCTCGCGGCCGTCATTCAACTCGACGATCTTCTGTTGCAACGCGCGCGCGACTTCGTACACCGCCGAGCCGACACTCGCCGCCGTCATCGAGCCGGCGGACAACGGCGCTTGCGGCAGGTTCGTATCGCCGTATTCGAATCGCACGCGCTCTGCCGGAACGTTCAGCGTCTCCGCCGCGAGTTGCGCCATCACCGTCGCGGTGCCCATCCCCATCTCGTGCGTGCCCGACGACACGATCACGGTGCCGTCCGCGTTCATGCGCGCGCGTGCCGACGCAGGCGAACGATGCGCGGGATACGTCGCGGTGGCCATGCCCTGACCGATGAGCAGACGCCCAGCGCGCATCGAGCGCGGCTCGAGTTTGCGCTTCGCCCAGCCGAAGCGCTCGGCCGCACGTTGATAGCACTCCTTCAGCGACTTGCTCGAAAACGGCTTCCCGTCGATCGGATCGACATCGGCGTGATTGATCAGACGAAGCTGCAGCGGATCCATCTTCAACTCCGCCGCGAGCTCATCGAGCGCGGATTCGAGCGCGAACATCCCCGGACTCTCGCCCGGCGCGCGCATGTACGTCGGCGATGAAACGTTCAGCTCCACGACGCGATTCGCGCCGCGCATGTTCGGCGCGTCATAGAGCATGCGCGTCGGACGCGTGAAGCGCTCGTTGTATTCGGAGATCGCATTGCCCTGCGAGATCCCTTCGTGAATCAGCGCCACGAGTCGGCCGTCGCGCGTTGCGCCTAACGCAACGCGCTGCTCGGTCTCGGGACGATGTCCGTTCGTGAAGAAGAGCTGCTTGCGCGGCAGCCACAGTTTCACCGGCCGCTTCACTTCGCGCGCGGCGAGTGCGCCGATGAGCACGTGCGGCCACGTCGAGCCTTTGCTGCCGAATGCGCCGCCGACGAATGGCGACGTGACGTGCACGTTGTCGCGCGGAATGTTGAACGCGTTCGCGAGCGTCTGCCGCACGGCGAAGAGATTCTGCGTCGAGTCATGCAGCATCACGCGATCGCCGTCCCACTTCACGACGATCGAATGCGCTTCCATCGGATGGTGATGCTCGTACGGCGTGCGATACGTCTGATCGATCCTCACCGGCGCCGTTGCAAACGCCGCGTCGGGATCACCCTTCTTGAACGGCGGCGCTTGTGCGCCTTTGTCTTTCGCATCGTTGCGCAACGCGTTCATGTCGACGCGCGCGGGACGCCCGTCATACGTCACGCGCACGAGCTCCGCGGCGTGCGTCGCGTGTTCGAGCGTGTCCGCGACGACGACCGCGATTTGTTGCCCGAGGTAGTGGATCGTGGCATCAGCGAACGGAGTGGCTCGTGGCTCGGAATAGTTGCCCGATGGTTGACGCTGCTGTTGTTGCTGTCCGCCGGGCGATGGAGGCGGATTGAGTTTCGGCGCGTTGAGATGCGAGAGGATCGTGATGACGCCCGGAACTTTCTTCGCGGCGCTCGTCTCGATCGCGCGAATCGTTCCCGACGGAATGCTCGCCGACACGACCACCGCGTGCACGAGACCATCGAGATTGTGCTCCGCGGCGTAACGCGCTTCACCCGTGACCTTCGCGCGACCATCGACGCGATCGCGACCTTCACCAATCATCGGAATGCTCATGCCGCACCTCCCGCGAGCTCGACGAACGCGCGGACGAGCGTGCGCTTCGCCAGCTCGATCTTGTAATCGTTCGCGCCGTAGCCGCGCGCTTGTTGCAATTCCGCGTCCGCCGCGGCGCGCGCGTTCTCCGCGGTTGCACGTTTGCCGGTGAGCATCGCTTCGGCAGTGCGCGCGCGCCACGGCTTCGTGCCGACGCCGCCTAACGCGATGCGAATGCTGCGAATGACTCCGCCATCGAGCGCGAGTCCGATCGCCGCGGACGCGAGTGCGAATTCGTACGACGTGCGATCGCGCACTTTCAGATACGCCGATCGCGCCGCGTGCGGCGCATCGGGAAGAAAGACCGACGTGATCAACTCACCCGCCGCGAGATCGTGCTCAATGTGCGGCGTGTTGCCGGGCAGCAGATGAAAGTCGGTTGCATTAACGCGGCGCTCGCCGTTCGGACCTTGCAGCGTGAGCACGCCATCGAGTGCCGAGACCGCGACCGCGAGATCGGATTGATGGACGGCGATGCAGGCGTCCGAAGTGCCGAGGATGGCTTGCATGTGATTGTCGCCATCGCGCGCGGAACAGCCATCGCCGGGATTGCGCTTGTTGCATGGCGTCCACGTCAGCTCGCGAAAGTACGGACAGCGCGTGCGCTGCATGAGATTGCCGCCGATCGATGCGGCATTGCGCAGTTGCGGCGATGCGGAGAGCAGCAACGCCTGCGAGATGGCGGGGAATCTCTGCATCACCAGCGGATGCGCGGCAACGTCAGACATGCGCGCGAGTGCGCCGATGCGAAGGCCGCCGTCCACGTCTTCGATCGATGCAAGCGGCAACGCGTTGATGTCGACAATGTGCGCGGGCTTCTCGACTGTCGTCTTCAGCAGATCGACGAGATTGGTTCCGCCGGCGATGAATCGCGTTGATGCGCGAGCGCCGGATCGAATTGCATCGTCGACGTTTGTCGATCGCGCGTAATCAAACGGATGCATTGCCGCCTCCGTTTGCGTTCGCTTCGCGAACCGCGGCAACAATGCCTTCGTAGGCACCGCAACGACAGATGTTGCCGCTCATCCATTCGCGAATCTCTTCGTCCGAGCGCGCATGCCCTTCACGCAACAGCGCGACGGCAGAACAGATCTGGCCCGGCGTGCAGTAGCCGCATTGGAAGCCATCATTGCGAATGAACGCTGCCTGCACGGGATGCAGGCGTCCGTTCTGCGCGAGCCCTTCGATCGTCGTGATCTTCTTTCCGCCGTGCATCACCGCGAGCGTGAGACACGAGTTCACGCGACGATCGTCGACGAGCACGGTGCATGCGCCGCACGCGCCCTGATCGCAACCTTTCTTCGTGCCGGTGAGATCGAGCTGCTCGCGCAATGCATCGAGCAACGTGGTGCGCGGATCGATGCGCAACTCGTGATTCTTTCCGTTCACGTTCAGCGTGACGCTCGTCGCGTTCGGACCAGGATCCGGTTTCGTCGCGATCGGTGCATCCTGCGCGTGCGTGAGCAACGGCGCCGCGATCGCGGATGCAGTGGCGACGGCCGAGCCGATCAGGAACGAGCGGCGCGACGGATCGTTCGGTTGTTCGTCATCATCGGGCGGAGTCCAGCACGGGGGCAGAGTCATGGAACCAACCTCCGGGCGGGACACGTGCAAACAATGAGCGCGATACGATTCGACGTCACCATGAACGATCCGCAACCCGACAACACCGCCGTGCGCGTCGCATTGTGGCGAGCGCTGCATCTCGAGGCCGATGCGCCGCCGCATGTGTTTCACGATGAGGTCGGCGTGAAGCTCGCCGATCCCGAGCCCGGCTGGAAGCAGCGCGGAGACATGAGTCCGTTCACGCGGCCGTTCCGGGCATCGATCGTGGCGCGCGCGCGATTCATCGAAGATCTCGTCGAAGAAGAATTCGCGCGCGGCGTCGATCAGTACGTGATCCTCGGTGCGGGCCTCGACACGTTCGCGCAGCGACGACCGGAACTTGCGTCACGCATGACGATCTTCGAGATCGATCAACCGAGTCCTCAGGCCTGGAAGCATCAACGCCTTCTCGATCTCGACTTCGGCGTTCCGCCGTACCTGCGATTCGTTCCCGTCGATTTCGAAGCAGGACAACAGTGGTGGGATGAATTGCGCGCCGCCGGCTTCGATGCGACGCGTCCTGCTGTCGTCGCGTCAACCGGCGTGAGCATGTATCTGACGAAGGAAGCGAATGCCGCGACGCTGCGACAAGTCGCAACGCTCGCTGCCGGATCGACGTTCGCGATGTCGTTCATGCTGCCGATCGAACTGGCCGATCCCGAATTGCGTCCTGGCATCGAGCGCGCGGCCGCGGGAGCGCGCGCGAACGGCACGCCGTTCCTCAGCTTCTTCACGCCGGGCGAGATCGTGACGCTCGCTCGCGATGCGGGCTTCGCACACGTCGAGCACGTCTCGGCAGCGGATCTCGCGCGACGCTATTTCGCGAATCGGAGCGATGGATTGCGTCCGCCGGAAAATGCGGAAGAGCTGCTGGTCGCGAGAACCTGAATCCTGCGCGAACGCCGCTCGCAATGAACGGCGTTCGCGTTGTTGCAGCTCACGGCAACGGATCGGCGATCGTGAACGACGGATCCTGCGTCACGTTATCGACGGATGAGCCGTAGACAATCGCGGCACCTTGCGTGACCGCGATCTCGATCGCGTCATTGTTCTCGATCATCGCGCCGAAGAGCGATGAAGCCGTGAGTTGTTCGAGCACATTCGCGCCGAGTGTGCGAGTCGTCTGATCGGCGATGTCGCCGTTCGCGCGGCGCAGCCTGAACGTCAGCGTCGCGCCGTTTGCAAGTGCGCGGATGCCGAGGTTGAAGCGTGTGGAGATTGTGTCCTCCGGCGCGATGAGAATCGCGCGACGCCCCGCTGTGATCGCCTTCGACACCGGAACGAACGCCGCAGTAAACCCGCTGCGCCCGTTCGCGCCGCCGTCGTTGAACACGCGCACCGACGTTCGCGGAATCGCGCCGGTGAGCGGAACGAGATCGGCGGTGATGAAGCCTGTGACATCGAGCGTTGCGGTGATGTCGCGCGTCTCGTGCGGCGCGAGCGCGTAGCCGAACGTGCGTGCGGCACCGCCGCCCATCGGCCGGACGATCAGATTGCCGGTGCCCGGCAGCTCCGTCGCGTTGTGCATCTGGACGACGGTGCGGAAGAACGAGCCGAAATTGCCCGGGCCTTCACCGCCGACCGCGAGCACCGCGGCGACACCGCCGTCATCATCGAGAATGCGCGCCGTGCCGCGTGCGCCGGTCGAAATTACGAGCGCGAACGTCTCTTCGCTCTCGACCACCGCGTCGTCGACGATCGTGATCGCGAGCGTGTGCGTCGTCTCGCCCGCAGCAAACGTGAGCGTGCCGTTCGCGGCGAGGTAATCCGCGCCCGCGGTCGCGCTCTCGTCGATGGTCGAATACGTGATGCTCGTCTCCTGCGTTGCCGGTGCGTCGAGCGTCACGGTGAACACCGCGCTGCCCTGCGCTTCGTGCACTTCAATGTCGTCGATGCTCACCACAGGTGCGGATGTGCGATCGTCGTTCACGATCGTGCCGCGACCCGTTGCATCGGCGATGCTCGCGTTGACGGGATTGCTGAGACGGATCGTGAATGACTCGTTCGACTCGACGTTCGTATCGCCGATGACGCCGATCGAAATCGTCTGCAACGTCACGCCGGGTGCGAACACGAGCGTGCCGTTTGCGGCGGTGAAGTCTTCGCCCGCGCGCGCGGATCCCGCTTCGGTCGCGTAGCTCACCTGCACGATTGCGGTCGTTGGTGCATCGAGCGTGACCCGGAACGACATCGATCGCGATCCGCGATCTCCCTCCGTCACACTCGCATCGTCGATCGAGATCGATGGGACAACCGCTGACGTATCGTCGTCGAGAATCGTACCGGTTGCTTGTGCATCGGCGATCGTCGCGTTCGTCGCGCCACTCAGATTCACGAACAGCGTTTCGTTGCCTTCGACGTTCGTATCGCCCGCAACCGCAACGACGATTGGCTGCGACGTCACGCCCGGTGCGAACACGAGCGTGCCACTGCTGCTCGCGTAATCGCTGCCCGCGAGCGCCGTGTTGTTCGCGGTCGCGTAGTTGACGGTGACGCTGTTCGTCGTCGCCGCGGAAAGCGTCACGGTGAACGTCAAATTCGCGGTGCCGCTGTTGCCTTCAATCACGTTCGCATCCGCGATCGAAATCGACGGCACGACCGCCGCGACATCGTCGTCGAGAATCGTACCGGTCGCTTGTGCATCGAGAATCGTCGCGTTCGTCGCGCCGCTCAGATTCACGAACAGCGTTTCATTGCCTTCGACATTCGTATCGCCCGCAACCGCAACGACGATTGGCTGCGACATCACGCCCGGTGCGAACACGAGTGTGCCGCTACTGCTCGCGTAATCGCTGCCCGCGAGCGCGGTGTTGTTCGCGGTCGCGTAGTTGACGGTCACGCTGTTCGTCGTCGCCGCGGAAAGCGTCACGATGAACGTCAGATTCGCGGTGCCGCTGTTGCCTTCGATCACGTTCGCATCCGCGATCGAGATCGACGGCACCACCGCCGCGACATCGTCATCGAGAATCGTGCCGGTCGCCTGCGCATCAACAATCGCCGCGTTCGTCGCGCCGCTCAGATTCACGAACAACGTTTCGTTGCCTTCGACGTTCGTATCGCCCGCAACCGCAACGGCAATCGTGCGCAACGTGCTGCCGGGCGCAAACACGAGCGTGCCGTTCACCGCGCCGAAGTCGACGCCCGGGAGCGCGGTACCGCTGGCGCTCGCATAGTCCACAGTCACTGTTGTCGTGGTAGCGCTCGATAGCGTGACGTCGAACGTCAGCGTCGCAGTGCCGCCATTGCCTTCGACGACGTTCGCATCGCCGATCGTGATGTCCGGCACCACCGGCGCGACATCGTCGTTCGTGATCGTGCCCAGGCCCTGGTTGTCGGAGAGCGTCGCGTTGGTCGCATTCGAAAGATTGACGAAGAACGTTTCGTCCGGCTCGACGATCGTATCGCCCACGAGCGGCACGGAGACGAGCTGGCTCGTCGTACCAGGCGTGAAGACGAGCGTTCCATTCGCCGCGGCGTAATCGGTGCCCGCGCTCGCGGTTCCATTCGCGGTCGCGTACTCGACGGTAACGGTCTGCGCCGCGTTGCCGGCCAGCGTCACCGTGAACGACGCCATGACCGCCCCGGAATCTCCCTCGGCCATCGTCGCATCGCCGATCAGCAACGCGGGCGTGCCGTCGTCGTCCGTGATCGTCGCGGTCGCGCGCGGCCGCGTGATCGTGGCGTTGCTCGCGCCGGAGAGGTCGAAAAAGAACGTCTCATCCGGCTCCTGCAGCGTGTCGGCGGTGGTCAACACGTTGACCGTCATCGACGTCGTGCCCGGAGAAAAACTCAGCGTGCCGCTCACGGGCGTGTAATCGCTCGTGCCCGCCGTGCCGATGCTGGTCAAGTAGTTGACTTCGACGAGCGATGCGCTCGGATTGGAGAGCGTGACCTGAAACGACGCGGTGCCGCCTTCGGCGACGCTGACGTCGGTCACACTGATCTCCGGCGTCGGATCGTCGTCGATGATCGTGACGGTTGCATCACCATCCGCAACGCTCGCATTCACCGGCGCACTCAGCGCAATCGCAAACTCCTCCGTCGATTCACTGACGTTGTCGTTCGTGATGACGACGTTGATCGTCTGCGCCGTCTGTCCCGGCGTGAATGTCAGTGTTCCGCTCGCCGCGGTGAAGTCGCCGGCACCAGTCGCTGTGCCGGCGTTCGTCGTCCAGCCGACCGTCACCGTCTGCGCACTCGCGGGCGCGAGCAACACCGTGACCGTTGCCGTACCCGTGGATTCATTCACCGCGAGATCGCTGATCGTCAGCGCGGGCGAACCGTCGTCATCGACGATCGTCACGCTCGCCTGATCGTCTGCGATCGATGCATTGGAAGGATTCGTCAGCTCGACGAAGAACGATTCGTTCCCTTCGACGATCGTGTCGCCGAGGATCGGGATCGTGATGGTTTGCGTCGTGATGCCGGGAGCGAACGTCACCGTGCCGCTCGATGCGGTGAAGTCGGAGCCAGTGTTCGCGGAGTTGCCGCTCGTTGTCCAATCGACGGTGACGATGGAACTGCTCGGATTCGAAAGCGTGAGCACGACCATCGCGTTCGCGGAGCCGCTGTTCCCTTCGATCACCATCGCATCGCCGATCGCGATCGCAGGATTGCCGTCATCGTTCGTGATCGTTCCGATGCCTGTGTCGTCGGAGACCGACGCGTTGACGGCGCTCGAGAGCAGCAACTGCAGCGTTTCATCGGCTTCCGCAATGACGTCGCCGTTGATCGTGATCGCGATGTTGCGCAACGTCTCGCCGGGCGCGAACGCGATCGTGCCGAAACGCGCGCCGTAGTCGGAGCCGCTCGTCGCGGTTCCATCGGCGGTCGTGTAATCGACGCTCACCGGCTGGCCGCTCGCGGCGGACAGCGTCACGTTGAACGTCATCGTCGTCGTGCCGCTGTTCGTCTCGACGACCGATGCGTCGGACACGAAGATCGCTGGCGCGCCGTCGTCGTCCGTGATCGTGATCGTCTCCGTTGCGGGTGAGCCGAGGTTGCCGCCGATGACGTTCGCGAGCGTGATCGTGAATGTCTCGTCGATTTCATCGAGCGCGTCGGACGTGATCGGAATGACGATCGTCTGCGACGTATCGGCCGGACCGAACGTGAGCGTGCCCGACACCGCGGTGTAGTCGCTGCCGGCTGTTGCTGTGCCGTTCGCGGACGAATATTCAACCGTCGTCGTCGTGCCGGCGCCGCCAGTGCGCGTGACAGTCAGTGTGATCGAAGTGCCGGACTCGCTGATGCTCGCGCTTGCGGCGTTGAACTGCACGATGCTCGTGGATGCGATGACATCGTTCGACAGCTCGCTCGTCTCATTCGTCGTCGTGTTCGTCGCGGTTGCGCTGATCACTGCGCCGGGAGCGATCGGTGCGGTGCTCGTGCTGATCGCGGCGTTGCCGCTGCCGTCGGTCGTGACGAGGAAGCGCGTGATCAGCGTTTCGGCTTCGCCGAACCCGAGCGGATCGGCGGTCGTGTTGCGATAAAGCTCGATCGCGAATGTCGTGTTCGGCGTCGAATTCAGCGTGCCGAGAATCGTCGTCATCGCGCCCGCGGTCGTCGCGGACGTCAGCACCGGCGCGTTCTGCAATCCATTCGCTCCGGTGTCGGTGTCGTTCGCATCGTTCGTCGTGACGCCATCGGCGCCGAGATCGATTGCGATCCCGCTGTTGGCGTAGATCGAGTTGTTGAGGATCGAAGTTGCGGTACCACCCGTGACACTGATGCCGTTTGCACCGTTGTACGCGATCGTGTTCGGCGCCCCGAGTGCGGTCCCGATGCTCTTCAGCGCGGTGCCGCTCGTGACGCGAATGCCGTCGCCGCCGTTCGGCAGTGGCGTGCCGGATGCGCTCACGCCGATGCGATTGCCAGTCATCGTCACCGGCATCGTGGTGGTCTGGATTGACACGCCGTGCGTGGTGTTGCCGGAGATGAGGTTGTTCGTGACGATCGCGCGGCCCGCGGCGTTGGCGAGCTGCAGGCCGACGGAGTTCGGACGTGCGACTGTTCCGGTCGCATCGGTACCGACGGAATTGCCTTCGATGGTGACGAGCGTCTCGCTGCCGATGTCGATGCCGATGGTGAAGCCGGCGACTTTGTTGTCGCGAATGAACACGCCGGGCTCGGTGCGCGCGAAACTGCTCTGGATGCCGCGCGTTCCGCTGCCGGCGATGTTCGCGCCGGTCGGATCGAGACCGACGAGATTCCCTTGCACCAGCGCGCCAGGCGAGTTGACGAAGATGCCGGTGGCGTAATTGACGATGACGTTGCCGTCGCCGGGATTCGGTCCGCCGATCGTGTAGCCGGTGGCGCTGCTGAAGTCGTTGATGGCGCTCGCGGGGACGGACGCAAACGCTCCGCTGCCGTCCGCCTTGTAGTTGATCCAGTTGCCCTGCACCGTGACGGCGCCGGTGGTCGTCACGCCGCGGCTGATCGCGGTGTTGCCCGCGGTGATGACGTTGTTTCGAATCACGCCCTGCCCTTCGCCGAAGAACCAGATCGCGAAGTTCGTCGCGCGTCGCGCAATCGTGCCGGTGGGATCGGTGCCGAAGTAATTGCCTTCGATCACGAGGTTCGTGTGCCGCGAGTCGATCTTCACGTTGATCTGCGTGCCGCCGCCGCTGCCAAACACGTTGCGCGCACCGGGCGTCGATCCGCCGATCGTGATGTTGCTGCTGCCCGCCGATGTGTAAATGCCGACGTCGGAGATGAAGCGCGCGGCGGTGAGCAGCGGCGTCCCATCGTCCGCGAGGCCGAAGTAGTTGCCCGCCACCGTGACGTTGCTGACGACACCGCCGAGGTAGAGCGCGTCGGCGACGAAGCCAAAGGTCGACAGCAGATTTCGACCGGCTGCGGTTGCGTTGCCGATGTTGACGCCGCTGATCGTGCCGCCATTGATCGATTCGAGCGAGATCGCGCGACGGTTGATCGGCGCTGTCGTCAGACGCGTGCCGAGGAAGTTGCGCTCGAACGTGAGATTCGAGAGTGCGACACCGTCGGCAATGACCGAGATCGCGTCCTGACAGTTCCCGATGTCGAGCCCGCGCACCGTCGTGTCGCTCGCGCGAATCACGATGCAGTTCGAGGCCGCTACGCCCGTGATCTGCACGATCGGATTGCCCGCGTAGCCGGGTTGCGTCGTGCCGTCGATGACGACCGGCGCGGTCACATCGGGCAACGGCGTCGCGAGTGTGATGGTGATCGGACCGCTGCCGGCAGCGAACGCGATCGTGCCGGAGCCCGCAACATTCGCGGCGTTGATCGCCTCACGCAACGTGCAGTTGGCGACATCGCACGTGCCGTCATCAGTGTCGCCGACCGCGTTGACGGTGTAGGTCGCCGCGACGGCGTTGGCCGCGAAGAGCAACGAGAAAAGCAGACGAAGGACAATCCTGGACATGGTTCCGGTCTCTCTCAAATGAGGCAGAAAGGGAAAGTATGCCGTGAAGTGCGAAATGAATGTGATCGAGATGCAGCAATCGAGATCGCCGCGCATGCACGTACCACCAAAGACATACGCCCATCGGCGAATGTCTTTGGTGGACGGCGTTTCCTATGATTCGTTCTTACCAAAATGAGACGATTCAGCGCCGTCCTGTTTGTCCTGATTTTTCCCATCGTCGCGCAAGCCGCGACCTTCACGGTCAACAGCACCGCCGATGCTCCCGACGCCAACGCGGGCGACACCGTGTGCGCGACGAGCGGCAGCGTCTGCACGCTGCGCGCGGCGATTCAGGAAGCGAACGCGCTCGCCGGCACGGACTCGATCTTCTTTTCGATCGGTAGTGGCGTGCAAACCATTGCGCCCGCGAGCGACCTCCCGGCGATCACCGGCACGATCGTCATCGACGCCACCACGCAGCCGCCCGGCGGCAGCACTCCGCGCATCGTGATCGATGGCGCAAATGTGCGAACGGTCGGCATCGACGTCAACAACGCATCCGCTGCGATCTACGGTCTCGACATCATCCGCTTCACCACCGCCGGCATTCGCACGCTGCAAAGTGGCGATGTCGTGCAAGTGTTGCGGTGCTACATCGGCGTCGCAACGGATGGCGTCACGCCGATGGGCAACGGCGATGGGATCTGGGCAAAGATCAGTGATCTCAACGGCTCCTCGCTGCTCGTCGGCGACGCCACGGGACTCGGCAACGTCATCTCCGGCAACGCGGATATGGCCATCGAGTTGAACGACAACGGCGGCGCGGGCGCAAAGCTCGGCACGTTTACGCTGCAAGGCAACATCATCGGACTCGGCGCAGACGGCATGACGGCGGTGCCGAATGCGAGCGGCGGCATTCGCACGAATCTGCAATTCGGCTCGATCACCGTCGGCGGTTCCGCCACGGCGCGAAACATCCTCTCCGGCAACGGCGGCAACGGCTTCGCCGCGGCCGGTTTCCTCCAGGCCGACACCATGACCGTCACCAACAACTACGTCGGTGTCGCCACCGACGGCATCACCGCGCGCGGCAACAACGGCATCGGCCTCAGTCTCGTCGCCCGCGTCTACACCGTCGCGCAAAACATCGTCGCGGCAAATACGAACGACGGCATCACCATCGCGACCGGCACTGGTCCCTCGGTCATTCGCAACAACCGCATCGGCGTCGCGCTCGACGGTTCAGCACTCGGCAACGGCCGTCATGGAATCAACGTCACCTCCGGCAACGGTCTCGTGATCGGCGGACCACTCACCGATCAGAACCTCATCGCGAACAACACCGGTGCCGGGATTCGCGTCAGCGGGTCGGCGCAGACGGAGATCGCGGAGAACTCGATCACGGCAAACGGCGGACTCGGAATCGATCTCGGCACACTCAACGCGGTCGATGCAAACGATGCACTCGATGCCGACACGCAGAACGGCAACAACATGCAGAACCGGCCGCAGCTCGCATCCGCGGCATCCGGTGGCGGCCTCACCGCGGTGAATGTTTCGCTCGGCTCCGCGGCATCATCGACCTACACGCTTCGCTTCTACACGAGTCCTGTCGCCGATCCATCGGGCTTCGGCGAAGGTCAAACCTACATCGGCGCGATGCAGGTGACGACGAACGCATCGGGCACCGCGAGCGCGACGTTCAACACACCGAGCGCGCCGTCCGGCTCGTACGTCACGTGCACCGCAACGGCAGCGAACGGCGACACGAGCGAGTTCTCGAACGCGGTGCTCGTCTCATCGCCCGGACAATTGCAGTTCAGCACCGCGAGCTACGCGACGCCTGAATCGAGCAACATCACGCTGACGATTCAGCGCGTGGGCGGCACCACCGGTGCGGTGAGCGCAAGCTGGACGACCAGTGCCGGCACCGCAACCTCGCCCGCGGATTTCGCGGCATCGTCCGGCACCGTGAATTTCGCCGACGGACAAACGTCGCAAACGTTCTCGATTCCGATTGCGCCGGACCCGCTCGATGAAGCGAACGAATCCTTCACCGTCACGCTCTCCAATCCGACCGGCGGCGCGTCCCTCGGAATACCATCCACCGCAACGGTCACGATCAACGACGACGATCCATCGCCCGCACTCACCATCGCGGGCGATGCGCGCAACGAAGGCAATACCGGCACCTCGCCGCTGACGTTCGTCGTGACGCTTTCTCCCGCGAGCGGACAAGTCGTCAACGTCGATTACGTGACGAACGCGGGCACTGCAACCGCGGGCTCCGATTTCACTGCGATCGCCGGAACACTCACGTTCGCGCCCGGTGAGATCACGAAATCGATCGCGGTTCCGATCATCGGTGACACCACGATCGAGACGAACGAGTCGTTCACGATGACGCTCTCGAATCCGTCGAACGCCTCGATCACAACCGCTACCGCAACCGGCACGATCAACAACGACGACGGCGCGCCATCGATCACGATCGGCGACGTCGCGATCATCGAAGGAAACTCCGGCACGTCGATCGCGACATTCCCGCTCACGCTTTCCGGACCAACGACGTCGACGGTCACCGTGAACTGGTCGACGGCGGATGGCTCCGCAACCGCGAGCACGGATTACCAATCCAACAGCGGCATCGCGACGTTCGCACCTGGTTCAACGAGCGCAACGATCGCAATCACGATCAACGGCGACGCAGTGCCGGAGACCAACGAGACGTTCTTCGTCAATCTCGCCGGCCCCTCGAACGCAACCCTCGGCGACGCGCAAGGCGGCGGCACGATCGCGGACGATGACGGCACACCATCGCTGAGCATCAACGATCCCGCGATCGTGGAAGGAATGCCCGCTGTCTTCACCGTCACGCTCGCGCCCGCGTCGTCGCTGCCGGTGACCGTCGCATGGAGCTCCACCGATCCGACGAACGCGTCCGGCACATTGACGTTCACAGCCGGCGAGACGACGAAGCCGATCTCGATCGCAACCGCAAGCGACACGATCGCGGAGCCGAGCGAGACATTCACCGTAACGCTTGCATCGCCGAGCGGCGCGACGATTGGCGACGCGACCGGCATCGCGACGATCATCGATGACGACGGCGCGCCGCGCGTCACGATCGGCAACGCATCGTCGAGTGAAGGCAACGCGCTGACATTCACGGTCGATCTCTCGCACGCGAGCGCGAGCACGATCAACGTGACGTGGCAAACGGTCGGCGGCACCGCGGCCGATGGCGTCGATTACGCCGGCCTCTCCGGCACGCTCACGTTTCTCGCGGGCGAACTGACGAAGACGATCACGATCGCGACGACGAGCGACGCGATCGTCGAGCCCGACGAAACGTTCTTCGTACACCTCAGCAGCGCGACAAACGCAACGATCACGGATGACGATGGCGCAGGCACGATCCTCAACGATGACGGCTTCGTCTCGGTTTCGATCGATGACGTGACGGCCGCGGAGAGTGCGACGTTCACATTCGACGTGACGCTCAGCGCGGCATCGTCGCAACCGGTGACCGTGCAGTACGCGACCGCGGACGATACGGCGATCGCGGGCAGCGACTACACCGCCGCCGCGGGCAATCTCACGTTCGCTGCAGGCGAGACTTCGAAACCGATCACGATTGCAGTTGCGAATGATGCGCTGTTCGAAACGAACGAGACGTTCTTCATCAACCTGCTCGCCGCGTCGAACGCGACGATCGCCGATGGTGAGGCCACCGGCACGATCCTCGACGACGACACCGCACCAGTCGTTCCCGCCATCTCGATCGCACCCGCGTCTGTCGTCGAAGGCAATGCGGGCAGCGCTTCGCTCAGCTTCGATGTGACGTTGAGCGCCGCGACGACGAACAGCGTCACGGTGTCGTACGCAACCATCGACGGCACCGCAAGCAACGGTGCGGATTACGTGAGCACGACCGGAACGCTCACGTTTGCACCCGGCTCCACATCGCGCACGATCGTCGTGCCGGTCGTCGGCGACACCCTCGTCGAAGGCAACGAGACGCTGACGGTCACGCTCGCGTCTCCATCCAATGGCACGCTCGGCACATCGAGCGCAACCGGCACGATCGTCGATGACGACATCGCGCCGGTGATTCCCATGATCTCGATCGGCGCGGCAACACTGACCGAAGGCGACAACGGCAACGCGCCGATGACGTTCGCCGTCACGTTGTCTGCGCCGACGACGAACACCGTCACCGTCACCTACACGACGGCCGATGACACCGCAATCGCGGGCAATGATTACGCGGCGACAACCGGCACGCTCGTCTTCGCACCCGGGATGACATCGCTCCCGATCGCGATCGCCGTCAACGGCGACACGCTCGTCGAAGGCAACGAGACTTTCACCGTCACGCTCACGGATCCATCGAACGCCACGCTCGCAATCGCAAGCGCATCCGGCACGATCCTCGACAACGACATCGCACCCGTCGTTCCCGCTGTCTCGATCGCATCTGCATCAACAACCGAAGGCAACAGCGGCAGCACTCCGATGACGTTCATCGTCACGCTTTCCGCCGCAACGACGAACACCGTCACGATCAACTACACGACGGCTGATGACACGGCGAGCGCCGGTGTTGATTACGCGACGACCAGCGGCACTCTCGTCTTCGCACCCGGCACGCTCTCACAATCGATCCTCGTCCCGGTCCTCGGCGACACATTCGTCGAAGGCAACGAGACATTCACCGTCACGCTCACGAATCCATCGAACGCCACACTCGCCATCGCAAGTGCATCCGGCACGATCCTCGACAACGACACCGCACCCGTCGTTCCCGCGATCTCGATCGCATCTGCATCAACAACCGAGGGCAACAGCGGCAGCACTCCGATGACGTTCGTCATCACGCTTTCCGCCGCAACGACGAACGCGGTCACGGTCAACTACATGACCATAGGCAACACTGCAACCGCCGGCGCGGATTACGCGACCACCACCGGCACCTTGACGTTCGCGCCCGGCACCACGAGCCTCGCGATCACGGTTCCGATCATCGGCGACACGCTCGTCGAAAGCACCGAAACATTCGTCGTGACGTTGTCCGCTCCGAACAACGCCACGCTCGGCACCGCAAGCGCGACCGGCACGATCCTCGACGACGACTCGCTGCCGTTCGTTCCCGCAATTTCGATCGGCGACATTTCGCAACTCGAAGGGAACTCCGGCGCGACGCTCTTCAACTTCCCGGTCACGCTTAACGGCGCCGCGACCGCGACGGTCAGCGTGCACTGGACCACCGCGTCGGGAACCGCGGCATCGAGCTCAGACTTCATCGCGACAAGCGGCACGCTTGTCTTCGCACCCGGGATGACGTCGCAGTCGATCGCGATCGCGATCAACGGCGACACGCTCGTGGAGCGCGATGAGGCATTCACGATCACGCTCTCCGCTCCCGCAAACGCAACGCTCGCGAACGCCATCGCCACCGGCACGATTCGCAACGACGATCGCAACTCCGCGCCAACGCCTTCGCTCGCCGCAAGCTCCGTCTCGGTGCAGGAAGGTCACGACGCAATCGTCACACTCACACTGTCTTCGTCCGCACCCGGCGCATCGATCCGCTGGATGACGCACACCGGAACGGCGTCGAGCAACGACTACACCGAATCCGCGGGCAACGTGACGTTCGGCGCAAACACGACCGCGACGATCACAATCCCAACGACCGCCGATACGACGGACGAAGAGGACGAGACGTTCACGATTCAACTCTTCGACGCCGACGGCATCACCGCGACGAACGATCAGGCGATCATCACGATCGTCGATGACGACGATGCGCGCGCATCGCGCGGCATCGTGCTCGCCGTCGGATCACTGCAAGGCGCGGCAGGCTCACGCTTCGGCACCGCGATGCAACTCGTCAATCTCAGCGATGCTCCCGCGACCGGCGACCTGCGCATCCATCCTGCCGCCACGAACGACACCGCACGCGACGCAACGATCCCGTACGCACTCGCACCACGCGAGCTCCGCGCGTACGGCGATCTCCTCGCCGAGCACGGTCTGCAAGGTCTCGCAACGCTCGACGTGATTCCCACCACCGGCGCACTGCCGCGCATGACGGTGCGCATCTACGACGACGGCAGCGGCCACGGCACGACCGGCTTCACGCTTCCCGTCGTCACGCCCGACGACGCGCTCGTCGCCGGCGACACGGCGATCCTCATCGCGCCCGACAATCCGATCGCGATGCGTTTCAACGTCGGCATCCGCACGCTCGACGCCGGCGCCACGATCGAGATTGACGTGCGCGATCGTCTCGGCAATTCACGCCACGCGGCGACGCGACAATTCGCGCCTCAATGGTTCAACCAATTGCCCGGCTTCGACTTCGCCGGCATCGCGTTGCAAGGCGGCGACTATCTCATGCTGCACATCAGCAACGGTTCCGCGATTCTGTACGGCGCCGCGGTCGACAACATCACGAACGATCCTTCGGTGGAGGTGGTGAAGAAGTAGAACGCGCTACCATCAACGGAGCGTCCCGATCGCGCTCCGATGACCAACGCTCTTCCCCTCGGCCGGCACGTCTCGCGCGTGCGTGCGCAGCGACTCGTCGCGCAAGGACGGTTGCTCATCGCATTGTTCGCGTTGCTCGCCGCGGTGGTCGGCGTTGCGCGCATGGATGCCGGCGTGCCGGCGACATCGATCCTCGCTGCATGGTCCGCCGTGGCCGCTTTCGCGATGCTGCGCGGAAGCACGGCGCCGTTGCGATTCCTCCATGCGCTCGACATCGTCGTCATCAGCGCGGTCGTGCTCCTGACCGGCGGCGTCGCAAGCCCGTTCTGGCCTCTTCTCGTCATGCCGCCGTTCGCCGCGAATCTGCTCGGCAGCCGTCGCACGCTGGCGTGGACCATCGTCGCAAGCGTGTCGGTCTTTGCGGTCGCGCTCACCGTGACACACGAGGCAACCGATCCGCAGATGATGATCATGCGTCTCGGCGTCGCCGTCCTGCTCGCCGTCGCCGCGGTCCGCCGCAGTGATTACGACGAGCGCATTCAACACGATCTCGAACAACTCGCCACGTGGCCGCGCGGGGTGCGGCCCGATCGCGATGCGTTCCTGCGCGAGCAACTCGAGCGCGCGCGCACGATCCTTCGCGCGCCACACGCCGCACTCGCATGGCGTGAAGGGGACGAATCATTCGTCGCGACATTGCGCGAGAACACCTTCGAGCTACGCAACGACGATCTCGCGCCGGAAGGAGAAGCATCGCTCATTCTCGATCGCGGCATCCTCGCCGAGCGACTCAGCGCGCAACGCGTCATCGCCGCGCGCCTCGCGTCGCAGACCGCATCCGGCTGGTTGTTCGCGCTCGATCCGCGAAGTCCCGACGCCGATGTGATGACGCTCGCTGAAGTCGCCGGTCGTCTCGTCAGCGCAAGCATCGATGAACAGAACGTCGCCGCGATGATGCGAGACAGCGCCGCTGCCAGCGAACGGCTTCGACTCTCGCGCGATCTTCACGACGGCTTGTTGCAATCACTCGGCGGACTCGCGCTTCACGCGCAAGCCGCACGACGGTCGCTCGCGAACGATCCCGCGTCGGCGGAAACACGTCTCGCCGTCGTCGTGCAATCCCTCACCGACGCGCAGCGTGCGCTGCGCGATTTCGTGGACGAGTTACGTCCCGAGCTTGCTGCACGCGATTCGGAACGAGCGGCAACAACGCACGGCGATGTGCTTGCGCTGGTGTCCGAGGGGGTGGCGAATGCGGTGAAGCATGCGGTGGCGACAAAGATCACCTGCACGATCGGGTTACTCGAGAATCACATCGAGATCGACATTCGCGACAACGGCCGCGGCTTTCCGTTCGAGGGCCGCTACGATCTCGCGCAACTCGCCGAACTGCGTCGCGGACCATGGAGTCTGAAAGAACGCGTTGCGGATCGCGGCGGCGAGCTCGTGCTCGACACGACATCCGCGGGCACACACATCGCGATCCGCCTCCCCTGCTAATCTCGTGTCGTGACCACGCGCATCGTCCTCGCCGACGATCATCCGCTCATCCTCGGCGGACTCGAACAACTCCTTGAGCTCGAACGCGATCTCGCGATCGTCGCGCGCTGCAATCGCGGCGACGAAGCGCTCGACGTGATTCGCCGCGAACGTCCTGATGTCGTGATCGCCGACCTCTCGATGCCCGGCATGACTGGGCTCGAGCTGCTGCGCGAGCTCGAAGGCACAACGCGCGTCATCCTTCTGTCGGCGCGCATCCAACCGGAACAAGCGCGCGAAGCGCTGCGCCACGGCGCGGCCGGCATCATCCTCAAAGAAAGTGCGGCGACGTTGATTCTCGATTGCCTGCACGCGGTGCTCGCGGGTGACGATTGGATCGATCCGATCCTCGCGCGACGCATGCTGCGCGATAACGCTGGCGCCGCAACCGGCGAGCTCACCGCGCGCGAGACCGAAGTCGTGCGCATGGTCGCCGCGGGCTTGCGCAACAAAGAGATCGCCGACGCGCTCTCGATCACCGAAGGCACGGTCAAGGCGCACCTGCGATCGATCTTCGAGAAATTGCACATCGACAGCCGGATGAAGTTGAGCGTCTACGCGCGCGAGCACGGCCTTACAGCTTGAGACGCATCGTCCCTTTTCCACCGGGAGCGATGAATTCACCGACGAGCGCATCCTGCGCCCTGGAAAGACTCAACGTGTAGTGCATGGTGAAGTTCTTTCCGGCTTCGGAACGCTTGACCTGTTCGGTGAGATGCAACCGATCTTCCCTAAGCGTGCCGCTGACGCGATTCTGCGGCTTCAATACGCCGGTCTTCCGACTGAACCAGCGATTCGTTGCGACCACGTTCCCGGTTTTTGCGTCCAGCGCAACGAAGTCGAAGCGACACTCGAAGATCATTCTGCTCGCCGTCACCTGCTCGCATTCGAAAACACGATCCTCTTCGACGAGCGCGAAAATCACGCGACGATGCGCTTCGATCTCCGCCAGCCGCTCGGCCTCTCCGCGTTTCCGCAATTCCTCGAGCTCCAGCCGATAACGCCGTTCCTCGTCGCTTCCGATCAGCACCGTGCGCTTTGCCAATTCCGATCGCGCCTGACCCTCGGGCGGGTATGCATTGCTCTCGAACGAGAACGTCGTCTGCCAGCCATTGCCGGATTTCGAGGAGGTCGCAACGCCAAAGAGCGAACGCCGTTCTCCCTTCGGCAACACGGGCTTGATCAGCGCAACGTCGCCTTCCATCCGCTGCGTGACGTACGTGTTCTCACGCGCGTGCAACTGAGCATCGAACCGCGTTTTCACGAGCGGCGCCCCCGACACGCCCACGTCCTCGGAACTCTCCACGTCGAACGAATCGATCTCCCACGCGCGCGAGATCTGTGCGGCCAGTGCGCGTCGCAGCTCCGCCTTCGACGGCTTCCCTTCTCCGCAATTCACCACAAGCGCCACCGCCACGACACCACCCATAAGGCGTGCCATTCGCAATGAAAAGCGACAGGGGACTCTCGTCATCTTGCCCGGCAGCCTCGTGATGCAAGCACGAACTGCGCCTGGCTTCGCGGCGCCTAACGAAACGTGACGAGCCAGTCCTGCCCAACCCGGATTTCATCAATGAATCCGCGGAAATAAGGGAGCGCGAAAATATCTGCGCCCGGAGGAAAGTCGACTGGCCGCTCGCGAATCGATGGACCGAGAAGAATCGAGACCGGCGCCGGCGAAATGTCCTTGATTACATAAGACATACCGCGAGTGATCTCAGCACCGCCACGCCAGGCCATGTGCTGCGCAAACGCTTCGTGCGGCACCAATAAACCGGCGACTCGAATTGTGGCTGCCGGTGAATTCCAACGGTATTCCGGCGCGACGTCGACGGTAAACGCCAGCGTAGTGACCGGCACAGAAATCGTGAGCGGCGACTGATCCACAAGGCGCTGAACAACGAGCGGGTGAGACTGCGATACAAGAACGGCGTAATCACCGCGATTCACAATCGCGTCAAACCAGAACGTGCCATCGGCGGGACGCACTTGTACGCGTTCCCTGAGCGTTCCGTCGGCTCCGACAATAAACACTGCTCCACCAGAAACGCGTCCGGTGGTCGTAACGACCTTGCCGCGATGCCCGTAGGCACGTAGCGCGAGCTCGCGCCTCATGACAGTCGTAGCCGCGATCTCAAATGGCTCCAGGCAATTCTGTTCATAGCCGTCGAGCTGCGCACATACTCGGATTTTGTTTGTCGTCGCGACAGGCTCGATGACGGCTAATCCATTCGCAGACGCGCTTGTGTCGACTGAGAACACATCTCCCTCGGGATCACGAGGATCGACAGCACCGTGCGATACGACGGCTGCTAACGGCTCCCTTGACGCCGCGTCAACGATGCGCACTTCGAGCTTGTTATTGGGGATGACGATATCGAATCGCCCTCCGGCGGGTACCGGTTCTGCCGGTACCGTAACGAAGCGCGTCGACGCTTCGCACAACTGAACGCTTACAGGCACTAGAGGTAATGCACCACGTACCGGGAGAGCGAACGCCCCATCCGCGATATCCGTCGCGGTTGTTACACCCGGGATTGTGATGATCGCGTTAACAGGGTTTCCATCACGACTAACCCTGCCAGTCACAATATCGTCGCCAATGACTTCCTCAATGCTTCTGCGCTCAAACGCCTGAACAACAACAGTCCGCTTGATTGATTGCAGCGGAGGAAAATTCATCTCGACTCGATATTCGCCCGGCTTTAGCGCAGGCACGTTCAACACACCACGGAAATCGGCGTCCTGCCTCTCCGCGACAATCGCACACGTGTCCGCGGGTTCACAGTGAGATACCCGAACAACCGCTGCCTGAACGTTCACCGCGCACTCAGGATTCTGCTTACGCAGAATTTCCGCGCTCGTATTGAAGGACCATTCGACGTTTAGCGCCGCTGCTGGCTCAGCAACGAAGCCCGGTTCCGCTACAGTAGCTCCGCCGCCCGGCACAATTTCAATCGTCTGTGATTGCCAGAGTTCGCCCGCAAGGACCGCCGTAATCGGCTCATTTGTCACATACAACAGTAAAGAACGTTCGCTGCCAATTCCTTCTCGAATCGGAACAAGCGGCTGAATTGTGGCGGACTTTGTCTTAGCGATGACTGAAAACGGCGGCACCGCGCCATGGCTCCACGCGCTCTGCGACAAGTTGAGCCTTAGTGGAATCACTACAGCAGGACGCATTACGAACGGCTCAATTACGCGCGTGGATCCGGCAGCTAAAGAAATCGGCTTCCCGATCGCCACCGGTTCCCAACCGCGCATTGCAATCGGCACAACCGCACTATCTGCAGGGATCAGCACATCCGTCTGATCAATCGGAACACGACGCAAATTACTCGGCGAGCTTGGATATGCGTGATTCGGGAAATACAACACGACTTCGCACGAAGACGGAATGGATTTGATTGCCGAGGATAAATCGATTGTCGCGGCCGGGACCATGGTGATCTCGCGACTCTCGTATCGAGAAGACGGTTGCTGAACGCTTACATAGTAAGGATGGACGCTGACGAACCCCTCGGCGTTCGTTGCGTAATAAACCCAATCGCCCTTTGGAAGCTCAATCACGTCATCGGCGGACACGCACCGGACTTCAGTGCCGTCGCCCATGAACCTCGCAAAGTACTCCCCTTCGTATCCTCCGCGCGAAAAGCACACGCGGCTACCCGGGATGCGCTGACCACCGACCGTCGTAAAGTATTCGACGCGCGCCAGCAGCGGAGCCGCGACCATCACAATCGCGACTCCGACGAAGAGCTTCAGCACGCGGAACATTTTTGCACCCCGTCACCCGTAAGCCACGCGTAGCACTTCGAGCCGGTGACTCTTTGCACTGGTAACCGGAGCGCGTCCGGCAACTCCTGTCGGTTTCACACTTTCACGCGTCGAACTACCGCTCGGCGTCGAACGACCTGACCGATAGTACGCGCGCTGAGCGGATACAGCGACGAAGGCTTGTCGGTGAGGGCGGCGGCAGAGAAACCAGGACGGACCCGTCAGCGATGAAGAAGAGAATTCTTCAACCTAGCCCGCCCGTCGTCGTGGGGATATGAAAGGGGATATGGCAGCGATCCAAATCGTGCCTTTTCCTGCCCACCCGCGCCCCTGCCCACCGCACGCGCAAAAACCAAAAAAGCCCCTGATTTCTCAGGGGCTTAGCTCGATTGAAACTGGAGCCGTTGACCGGACTTGAACCGGTGACCTGCTGATTACGAATCAGCTGCTCTACCAGCTGAGCTACAACGGCTTACGGGAGTTTCCTCTCCGATTCGGGCGCTGGTAACAGCGCGGGCGCGGATTGTATTCACGCTCCTCGAATCTGTCGAGAATTTTTCGCCGGCTCGGCCGGCGGCGCGGATTGCTTCGCCGAACGCACGTGACGCCGCGCTGTGGCTTTTCGCATCGTGGGATTTTAGACTGTCCCCGGTCGCGCCCTTAGCTCAATGGATAGAGCAATTGACTTCGGATCAATAGGTTGGGGGTTCGAGTCCCTCAGGGCGCGCCAGACCTGATCCGCTTGTCAAAAAAAGAACGCCTCCTTCTGCTCGCGACCGCCGCCGTCACGCTCCTCGCTCGCGCGCTCGCGTACTTCCGCTATCGCTTCGACTCGGACGAGCAGCAACACCTGCACGTGGTGTGGAGCTGGACCGCGGGCCTGCTTCCGTATCGCGACACGTTCGACAATCACGCGCCGCTCTTCCACTGGCTCATGTCGCCGCTGCTCCTGCTCTTTGGCGAGCGCGCCGACATCCTGCTGTGGATGCGTCTGCCGATGCTCGCGCTATTCGCGTTCGTCGTGTGGAGCACGTACATCCTCGGCAAGCGTCTCTACGACGAGCGCGTCGCGATGTGGGCCGCGATGCTGCTCGCGCTCTTCCCGCCGTTCTTCCTGAAGTCGCTCGAGTTTCGCACCGACAATTTGTGGACGACGTTCTGGATGGCCGCGCTGGTCGTGCTCACCAGCGGCGCGATGAACGCACGCCGCATGTTCGTGTTCGGGCTGCTGCTGGGATGCGCATTCGCGACGTCGCTGAAGACGTCACTGCTGATCCTCACGATCGTCCTTGCGGCCTTAATCACGTACGTCTTCGCGTTGAGACGACGCGCGGCAAGACCGCCGATTCATTGGGCGATCTTCGGATTCATCCTCGCGCCCACCGCATTCGCGATTTACTTCGCAGCGAAAGGCGCGTGGGATCCGTTCGTCTACTGCGCGTTCACGTTCAACGGCGAGCTTGCGAAGACGCGCGACAATCTCTGGATTGGCCGCGCGATTTTCCCGTTCACGTCGGCGGCGCTGTTGTACGTCGCGTGGCGCTTTCGCGCGAACGCGCATCCGTGGCGTTACTTCTTCGCGATGAGCATCGGCGTGTACACGATCGTGCTCGCGAGCTTCTGGATCCTCATCTCCCCGCGCGATTTCCTCGGCATCATGCCGCTGCTCGCGATCTTCGCCGCGGCCTTCGCAACACGCGCGAAGAACGTCGTCGCGACGTTCGCCGCGATCGTGATCGCGATGTTCATCACGCTCTGGTACTACGCCGAGCGATTCGAGAACAAAACGGCGTGGCACGTGACGATGATGCAGCAGGCGCTGCGACTCTCGCATCCCGGCGAGACGCTGATGGATTACAAGGGCGAGACAATCTATCGGCGTCGGCCTTTCTTCTACGCGTTCGAATACATCACGCGCGCACAACTCGCGCACGGACTCATCCGCGATACGGTGCCCGAGGATGTAGTGCGTGAGCGCACGTACGTGGCGCAGGCCGACGGCCCGATGTGGCCGCCGCGCGCACGCGCGTTTCTCAGCGCGAATTTTCTGAACATGGGACGCCTGCGCGCGGCCGGACAGATGATCGCGAGCGACGGTTCGTTCTCGATTGCAATTCCCGGCGAATACATCATCGTCGGACCGAGCGGTGAGTTGCGCGGCACATTGGATGGGATCCCATACGTTTCCGCGCGCGCGCTCGATGCCGGTGCGCACAAATGGATCGGCGCCGAAGGCGCGGCGGTGATGTGGGCGCCCGCGTTTCGACGCGGGCACTCCCCGTTTCATCTGCGCGATCTGGAGTTCTAGGTGTACAGGCCGCCGCTGACGTTCACCACCGTACCGGTGATGTAGCTCGCCTGTTCGCTCGCGAGGAACACCGTGGCGTACGCGATGTCGTCGACGGTACCGAGTCGCTTCAGGGCGATGCGCTCGGTGAGCTTCTCGCGCGCTTCATCGCCGAGGGCGTCGGTCATCGCGGTTTGGATGTAGCCCGGCGCGATCGCATTCACCGTCACGTTGCGCGATCCGATCTCGAGAGCGAGCGACTTCGTGAATCCGATCAGCGCGGCTTTCGACGACGCGTAATTCACCTGCCCCGGATTGCCCATCAATCCGACAATCGACGAGATGTTGATCACGCGTCCCCACTTCGTGCGGATCATCTTCTTCACGATTTCCTGCGTGATGTGAAACGCGGAGTCGAGATTCGTGCGCAGCACGTTCGTCCACGCATCAGGCTTCATTCGAATGAACAAATCATCCTCGGTGATCCCCGCGTTGTTCACGAGGATGTCGATCGGACGCTCCTTCACCAGTGCCGCGACTTTCTCGCGCACGTCGGGCGACGAGATGTCGAGCTCCACGCCGGTCGCGTTGCCGATCTCGCTTGCGATTTGATTTACACGATCCGCGGAGCGCGCTGCCACGAGCACGTGCGCACCCGTTTCGCCGAGCCTGCGCGCAATCGCTTCGCCGATGCCGCGCGATGCGCCCGTGACGAGCGCGGTTTTGCCACTGAGATCGATCTTCATGCCTTGCTCTTCTCCAGAAATGCTTCGAGCGTCGCGACGTCGGAGACGTTGATCAGCTCGACGTTCGCATCGATGCGTTTGATGAGTCCTGTGAGCACGTTGCCTGGTCCGATCTCGACGAAGCGCTTCACGCCCATCGACACCATCTTCTGCACCGACTCGACCCAGCGCACCGGCGACGCGACCTGACGAATGAGCGCGTTGCGCACGGCCGTTGCGGTGCCGATCGGCGAGGCGTCGACGTTCGAGATCAGCGAGACCCACAGATCGTGAAACGGCGCGTCGTTGAGAATCGGCTCGAGGCGATCGGCCGCGGGCTTCATCAGTTCGCAGTGAAATGGCGCGGAGACGGGAAGCGGCAGCGCGCGACGCACGCCGCGCTTCTTCGCGACTTCGATCGCGCGCTCGATGCCGCTCTTTGTGCCGGCGATGACGATCTGTCCGGGCGCGTTGATGTTCGCGACAGAAACGATTTCTCCCTGCGCGGCTTCTTCGCAGATCGCACGCGCGTCTTCGACGGATGGTCCGATGAGCGCGGCCATGCCGCCCGTGCCCACCGGCACGGCTTCCTGCATGAATTTGCCGCGCTGGCGAACGATCTTCGCGGCTTCAGCGGGAGTGAGTCCGCCTACGCTCACGATCGCGCTGTACTCGCCTAACGAATGTCCGGCGACGAGATCGCGTCGCGTCGCGCCATGCTCTTCGAGAACGGCGAGCAATGCGGAGGAGACGGCGAGAATCGCGGGCTGCGTGTTCTCGGTGAGCTTGAGCTCTTCTTCCGGTCCTTCGAAGCAAAGCTTCGAGATCGAGAAGCCGAGCGCGTTGTCGATCTCGTCAAAGACGCGGCGCGCGGCGGGATATTTTTCAGCGACGTCTTTGCCCATGCCGGCGTACTGGGAGCCCTGGCCGGGGAAGACGAATGCAGTGTTGTGCTCCATGGCGGCGCATCATATGAGGGCTACTCCGCGATCCACAACTCGGGATACTTCGCGACGAACCCGCTCTCCCCAATCTCCAACTCCGCCTCATATCCAACCGTCGGCGATTCATACCAGTACCGCCATTCATCGCGACGCTCGTAAATCTGCGGCAGGCGCGTCAGCGCATCCGACGAGAGATCGAACCACGCGACATCGAACTCCGCGCGCGCACCAATCGGGAGCGCGATGCGATTCAACTGGAAGATGTTCGTCGCGGGCGTGAAACCGAAATCGAGATCGACGCAACCATCGACGTCCGGCATCGTGACGCCGTTCATCGTCCAGCGAGTTGCATCGCGCGCAAACGTCACATCGATCGCGCGCTCGCCGAGTTGCCCGCGAATCACTCCGCGCACTGCGCGCCACGCGTCATCGCACGTGACTTCGTACCGCGCAAACGCGGGCGTGTCGTTCTCTTTGAACACAGCTGTGCCGCGGAGGTGTCGCGCGGAAAGCAAACAGAAATCGTGACCGGGAGAATCGAGGCGGCGCCAGAACGCGGAGGCCATGTCGTAGTCTAGCGGCGGAACACATCATGGACTTCACGACGATTCTTGCCGGAGCCAGCGCGCTTACCGGCAATCACGAAGATCGGCATCCGAACGACCGATGACGGACCCTTCCTGCCGGATGTGTTCTGGGGAATTCGCGCGGGCGCGGAATCACCGGCACTCGTGTTTCCAGTGGAGCTCACCGCCGCGATGTCCTCGACGAACAACGCGTACTTCCTGCTCTGGGAATCTGACACATCACTCCACATCTAAATTCGCGGCGTGCTCGCGCGAATGAAGGTCGCTGATTTTTTCGCGAATCTTCGTGTCGATGCGATTCATCGCGAAGTCGCGGCCGACGCGAATGGCGTTCTTCACCGCCTTCGCGTTCGAGCGTCCGTGGCTGATGATGCAGCCGCCGTTCACGCCTAACAGCGGCGCGCCGCCGTATTCGGAGTAATCCATGCGCTTCTTGATGTCGCTGAATGCGCCCTTGAGGATGAGCGCGCCCGCTTTGCGCACCGGCGTGCGGGTGACTTCGGCGCGCAGCATCTTGTTGACCATCTCGCCCAGTGCTTCGCCCGCTTTCAACACGACATTGCCGATGAAGCCATCGCACACGACGACGTCGCAGTTGCCGTTGAAGATGTCGCGGCCTTCGGCGTTGCCGATGAAATTGAGTCCGGTCTCTTTCAGCACGCGGAACGACTCTTTCACGAGCTCGTTGCCTTTGCCTTCTTCTTCGCCGATCGAAAGCAAACCGACGCGCGGCGCGGCGAGTCCGAAGATCATCTGCGCGTAGAAGTGTCCCATGACCGCGAACTCGCGCAGATACGCGGGCTTCGCATCGACGTTCGCGCCGACATCGAGCAGCACGGTGAAGCCGTTCGCGTTCGGCAGGATCGCGGCGAGCGCAGGTCGCGAAACACCTTCGATCGTGCCGAGAACTTTGTACGCGGAGGTCATTGCGGCGCCGGTGTGACCGGCGCTCACCATCGCGTCCGCTTTTTTCTCGGCGACGAGATTCGCGCAAACGCGAATGGACGAATTCCGCTTCCGGCGCAGAGGCGCCAGAGCGGTATCCGTCATGTCGACGACTTCACGCGCGTCGGCGATTTCGATCCGCGAGGGAACGGTGCCGCCGAGCTTTTCGCGAATGACTTCTTCGCGGCCAACGAGCGTGACCGTGATGTTCGGATACTCCGAGACCGCCTGCATGGCGCCTTCGACGATCGCGTCGGGCGCATGGTCCCCGCCCATGGCATCAAGAGCGATGCGGCAGGCGGCGGCGGTCGAGTCTCCGGCCATCACGCGAGCAGGCGTGGCTTAGAGAACGTCTTTCGTCTGGATGACTTCGCGGCCTTTGTAGTAGCCACACTTCGGACAAACGCGGTGCGGCTGCTTGGCCTCGTGGCACTGGGGGCAGGTGGAGAGCGACTTCAGTTTGAGGAAGTCGTGTGCGCGGCGCGTGCGGGTTCTCGCCTTCGAATGGCGTCGTTTTGGGTTCGGCATCGGAGTGCTCCTATCGTGTATTGATGACTAGTTTTCGTTCTTCTTCGCCAGCTCGGCCCGAATGTCTTTGAGTGCGCCCCAACGATCGTCGGTAACGGACTCACCGCACGAGCAGGTTTCGCGCGTGCGGTTGACACCACATGTCGGACAGAGACCGAGGCAGTTCTCGTCGCACAACGGCTTCATCGGGATCGAAAGCTGGATCTGTTCCAGCGCCAGGTCCCGAAGCGGAATCGCTCTCTCCGAGTAAAACTCGACATCGAGCTCTTCACTGTCGGTGATCTCGACCTCCTCGTTTTCCTCGGAGGCCGCAGGACGAGGGCGAAATCTTACGTGAAACGTCGAAGCATTGGCAAACGGATACGGCTCCACGCAGCGCGAACAACTCAGATCGGCGGTGAAACTCACGGTTCCGTTCGCAATGTATTCGTCCTCGACGTCGCCCTTGTCCACATTCGCTTCGATCGCAACGTTGCCGATGGCCGCGACTTCATCGCGATCCAATTCGGACACGGCGACGTCGTACGTGCCGCGATACGTTTGCGGTCCGTGCTCGTCGATTTCGTTGAAGTCGATGATTTCACTCATGATCGAAGCTCTGGAGACACGTCGGGCGTGCCACAGACGATCCCTTAACCCGCTGAGGTGACGAATCTATTTCGACACGATGCGAACGCGCAACTCTTCGACGCCGCCCGTGGCCGATTCGGCGGCCTCGACGGACTCCGCATTTTCGAGCGCGTCGATCCAGCTGCGAAGGTCGCGCGCACTGCGATAGATGCGCGGCGCGGCGTAACGAAGCCCGGGGTTATCGCCGAGGCGGCGCAGGACGGGATTGAGTTTCGCGGGATCGATGCGACCCGCCCACCGATTTGCGGGCCAGGCAGCCTCGACAATCGCATCATTAATATAGGTGCCGAGCGAGCGCTGATCGAAGGAGACGAGCAACTGGCCGTCTTTCTCGCCAATCTGGCCGACGAGCTCGATGAATTTTCGGTACTCGTCGATCGCCTTGCGCCCCGCATCATCGGCGCGAATCGCGATCACACCTTTCGGTCGCGGAAGGAGCAAACCGGCATCGACGTCGTAGAGCGAGATCGCGCCGCCGGTTGCGACGAGAGCGCGAATGTCGGTGCCGAGGAGACGATTCATGTCGCCGAGGATGCGCGGCGGCTCGGCGAAACCGACGGAGAGCATCGCGCCCTTGCGATACGAAGGCTTGATCACGGTCGCCGGCGTCGGCTCGTCCGTGTGCGCGCGAGAGACGACGAGAATTTCTTTCGGCGTGATGCGAATCGAGGAAAACGCGGGACGTGCGATCGGAGGAAATGCACCGCGCGAGCTATTGCGCTGCACGACGAACGCGTCGCATTCCGAAAGCCCGTTCGCGATCGTGTAGTCGAGCGGCGGAGCCGCGGGTGCGGGATCGGCGATGAGCATCACGTTGCCATCCCATCGCGCGTCGTGTGGTCCGGCGATCATCGTCCAGATGCGCACGATCGTCGCGCGCACGCCGTCGAAGCGAATCGCATAGCTCGTCGACTTGCCGCTGCGCCACACGAGGAGATCCGCGCCGCCTAACATCCACGGACGCGGCAGTGGTTGCTTCTCGGTCCATTCGAGCAGCGGTTGCCGCGTGACAGGATTCGCGAGGAACTTCTGATGCACGACAGCGACCGCGGGGATGTACGCGAATGCATCCGCGGTCGCGGGAACGCGCGAGAGAAATTGTTGTTGCTCGGTCGTGAGCGGAAAGCGAAGCAGTGGTGCGGTCTGCGGCGTCGTGGCGACGAGATACGCGATGGTGCCGCCGACGATGAGCGCGATCACCACCACGATGACGATGAGCTTCCGCATTTCGAGGGTGGCACTATAACGGAACGGGTGGAGCTATCATCGCCCGCCGAATGCCGCTCGCGTCCACCCTCTCCGTCATCACCAACGATCTCCGCCGCGAGCTCTCCTCGCGCATGCGCCGCACGTGGCGATCGGCGGTTCATCGCGAGCGCACGCTGCGCATCGGCGTCGACATTCGTCCGTTCTACGAACCACTCACCGGCGTCGGCTGGTATCTCTACGATCTGTTGCACGAGCTCGCGAAACGCGATGACGTCGAGCTGTATCTGTTCGGCGATGCGCGCGTCACCGATGTCGGTCCGCGTCTGCACGCGGATCTTCCGTCGAACGCGAAGCTCTGCACGTTCGATCTCCGCAATCATGGCGTCGGCCGATTCGATCGTCCGCTCACCGCCGCCGCGTACGTCGCGTGGCTCGCGCTTGCGGACTGCGATGTGTTCTGGGGCGCGAATTACTTTCTGCCGCGATTGCATTCGGCGGTTGCGAAGAAACGCGTGATCACGATTCACGATCTGACGTTCAAACGTTTCCCAGAGCTACTGCAGAAGGAGACGCTCGCGAATCTCGAAATGCAGATGCAGCGCGAGATCGCGATCGCGGACGCGATCGTTTGTGTGTCCGAGGCGACGCGGCGCGATTTGCTGCAGTTCTACAACGTCGATCCCTCACGCGCCTTCGCCATTCACTCCGGCCTCGGCGTCACGCAACGCGCGCAGGAACCGATCGACGGATTGCCGTCGCGCTATCTGCTTTTCGTGAGCACGATCGAGCCGCGAAAGAATCTCGCGACGTTGCTCGATGCGTACGAATCGTTGCGCGATCGCGGTGCATACGACGGCTCGCTCGTCGTCGTCGGCAAGATCGGTTGGAAATCCGAGTCGATCCTGCCGCGACTGCGCGGTCGCGGCATCGTGCATCTCGATTACCTGCGCGCCGGACAACTCGCCACCGCATACGCGAACGCGGACGCGTTCGTCTTCCCTTCGATTTATGAAGGTTTCGGCTTTCCGCTGCTCGAAGCGATGTCGTATGGGATCCCATCGATTGCGGCGCAGTCGTCCTCATTGCCGGAAATCGGCGGCGATGCTGCGCTCTACTTCGAGCCGCGCGATGCGCACGCACTCGCGTCGCTGATTCAGCGCGTGACGAGCGATGCGACGTTGCGCGACGAGCTCGCGAAGAAGGGTCGCGCGCGTGCGGCGGAGTTTTCGTGGGCGACGACGGCCGAGAAGACGCTTCACGTTTTGAAGCGCGTCGCTACACTGTGATGCGTTGCGAGTTCTGATCGACGGCCGGCCACTCGTTGGCAACCGAACGGGGATTGGCGTGCACACCGCGGAGATCGCCCGGCGTCTCGGCGTCACGCCGCTGATCGCATCGCATGCGCCGATCGAAAATCGCGAAGGTCTCGAGCATTGCGACTTTCGCGTCGATGCCTCACCGCTTGGCGTGCTCTGGCAGCAAACGCAATTGCCTCGCATCGATGCCGATGTGTTGTGGGGCCCGCACGGAACGTTGCCGGTCGCGTGGCGCAAACCATCGGTGGCAACGGTGCACGACTTCACGTCGATCACGATGCCGGGCCGTCATCGGTTGAAGACGATCCTCTCGTTCAATCTCTTCATTTCGACGAGTCTCGGCAACGCATCCCGCATCGCGTGCGTTTCGCGCGCCGTGGCCGATGAAGCGATGCGCGGCTTCGCGGTGCCGTCGTGGAAGATCGAGCTCGTGCCGAACGGCGTCGATGCGTTTTTCTCACCGGGCGACAGTAAAGGCGACTACTTGTTGTACGCCGGCACACTCGAGCCGCGCAAAGGAATCGATCTGCTGCTCGCCGCGTGGCATTCGCTGCCGATGCCGCGTCCGCGATTGATTCTCTGCGGCGACGCGGGCTGGCGCACCCGCGTACCAGACGGCGTGGAAGTGACGGGCTATGTGACGCGCGAACGACTGCGCGAGTTGTATCGCGGCGCGCTCGCGTTCGTGTATCCGTCGCGCTACGAAGGCTTCGGCATTCCGCCGCTCGAAGCAATGGCGTGCGGCGCGCCGGTGATCGCAACGAGAACAGGCGCGATTCCGGAATTCGCGGAAGGCGCGGCGGTGCTGATTCCACCGAGTGACTACGATGCATTGCGCGAAGCGCTCGTGCGCGTGATTCGCGATGCGGAGCTGCGACGTGAGTTGCGGATCGCGGGACCGGAGCGAGCGAGCGCGTGGAGTTGGGATCGCGGTGCGAGCGCGATGCGAACGTTACTCGCGGAGGCGGTGCGATGAAACGGAGCGCGCAATGCGCGTAGGCATCGACGCGCGCAAGATCGCCGACTACGGCATCGGCACGTACATTCGTGGATTGCTTCGCGGCGTCGCGCAACTCGATCGAAGCGACATCGACGTCATCGCCTTCGCACCAACGAACGAACACATCCCCGCCGGAATCCGCCACGAAACCCTCGACGCGCCGCACTACTCGATCCGCGAGCTCTTCACGTTAGCGAGCGCGGCGAAGCGCGCGCGCATCGACGTTTTGCACGCGCCGCACTACGTCACGCCGTTCACGTCGATCCCGCTCGTCGTCACGATTCACGACCTCATCCATCTGCACCAGCCGCAGCGCAATCCGTTCGCGCCGCTCTACGCGCGCACGATGATCCGCCGCGCGATCCACAACGCATCGCGCGTCCTCACCGTCTCGCACGCCGTCGAGCAGGACCTCATCGACTTCGGCTGCGATCCAAACAAACTCCGCGTCACGTACAACGGCGTCGACGCACCAACCGTCGATCCGCAACCGCCAATCGCCAACCAGTTCCTCGCCGTCAGCAACGACAAGCCGCACAAAAACATCGCCACGCTCGTCGAGGCGTTCGCACTCGTGCGACGAGAGATCACCGACGCGACACTCATCCTCGCCGGTGGAACATTCGAACGATTCGCGCAGCACGACGGCGTCATCGCGCGCGGCTTCGTCAGCGACGACGAATTGCAAACGCTCTACCGCACATCGGCGGCGTTGATCATGCCGTCGCACGAAGAAGGATTCGGATTGCCGGCCGCGGAAGCGATGGCGCATGGATGCGCGGTGATCACATCGAACGCGCGCGCGCTCGTCGAGATCACGAACGACGCCGCGCTGCACGTCGATGCTCGCGATGCACGCGCACTGGCCGATGCGATGCTGCGCATCGCGCGCGATGCAGCGTTGCGCGATGCGCTTTCATCGCGCGGCATCGTTCGCGCGCGCGACTTTTCGTGGTCGCGCTGCGCGGAAATCACCATCGCTGCATGGCGTGATGCGTGGAACATCGTGGAACGTCGCGTCTAAATTACGATTTTTATAAACAAATGCTTGACAATATGAATTAACGATCCTATTTTTTCGAAAGCACATGATGATCGCCTACTGGATGCATGATTCAGTCAAGTCGCAGGTCATCGATACCCGTCTCTCCCGGAACTCCCACTCCCCAGTAATCAAGCTAGCCGGAGCGATCCGGCGCGTTATGCCAAGAAGCGCGACCGTGAGGTCCCGTACGGCATGAAAGGTGGTGAGTCACTGATGGCAGCGAAGAAAGGCGGCGCGAAAGCGTCCTCCAAGAAGGCGGCGAGCAGCAAGAAGTCGTCCAAGAAGAAATAAGCGATCATCACCGAATCTTTGGGGAGTCGTACTCGAAAGGCCGGCGTAAGCCGGCCTTTCGCTTTTCACGCGTGTGCGGTGGCGCAACGCAACACATCGCTCATTCGTAAACATTCATATGCGGAAAGCTCTCGTTCTCGCCGGTTCTCTCCTCGTCTCCCTCACCGTCTTCGCGAAAGACGTCGAGCACAAATTTCAATCCGCCGTCGAGCGCGGCAGCGTGCAGCGCGTGATCATCGACGTGCCGCAGGGCAACATCACCATTCGCAACGGCGCGCCGCAGCAACTCCTCGTCGCCGGCATCGCATCACGCGATTACGACGGCAAACGCGAGATGGCGTGGGCGCAGAAAGTCGTCGACGACACGTCGGTCGAAATCTACGTCAACGGCAGCGAAGCAATCGTGAAGCGGAAGTTCGGACCGAAGGCCGAGTCGTATCGCGCGCGCAAATTCACCGGACTCGATCTGCGTCTCGAGATCCCCTCCGGCATCGAAGTGAAATTCGAAACGGACGCGGGCAACATCGACATGGCCGGCGACTTCGGACACGTGAACCTCGCACTGCGCGCGGGTGAAGTCGCGATCAAAATGCCGCGCTCACGCGTGCGCGCGCTCGACGCCTCGTGCCGTATCGGCGAAGTGAAGACGAACACCGGCACGCAGATCATCGAGAAGGAAGGACTGTTCCCCGGCCGCATGCATTTCTTCAACGCGACCGGCACGTCGAACGTGAAAGCGCACGTGACCACCGGCAGGATCAACGTGGAGTTGACGAACTAGCGGTTGTCAGTTGTCGGTTGTCGGGAGCACGTGACGATCGCGCGACGTGACCCAGGCCACAGCGTCCTCACGCGTCGCAAGCTCGCCGCGAACCTGCTTCTCGAGCATCGCCCGTTTGATCTGACCGAGCTCTTTTCCCGGCTGCAGACCCGTGACCTCCGCGATCTCTCCGCCGCTGAGCAGCGCGCGAATCGAAAAGTCCGGCAGATCGAGATTCGCATCGCGTCCCAGCGCGCGCAGCATCGGCGCGAGTTGATGCGCAACCCATTCGCCCGCATCGAACAGCGCGATGCGATCGTGCTGGTCGAGCAGACGCTGCAGCGTCAGCACCTCGTGCAGCAACTGATCGCTCCACTTCCAGCGCTCGGCGTACGCACGCGGATCGCGCACCAGCAGCGCGTACGCGCCGGCGAGTGTCACGTCATCCGCGAGAAACTCGCGCGTCGCGAGCTCGAGCGGCCCATCGAGTCCCGTCTCGCGCAACAACGCGAGCGCGCGGCGAAACGCGCGCGCACCGAAGATGATGGAGAGCTCGTACGTCACCCGCTCGGTGGCGATGTCGAGAATGCGATGCGCGCGCGCGCGCATCGCATCGACCGTCGCCGGATCCATCGTGAATCCGAAGCGAATGGCCATGCGCACACCTTTCAGCGTGCGCAGCGGATCGTCGTCGAAATTCGTGTCGCGCACCATGCGCACGATGCGCGACGCGAGATCGCGTTGCCCGTCATGCGGATCGAGCAGCACATCGCGATCGAGATCGAGCGCCATTGCGTTGATCGTGAAATCGCGGCGCGCGAGATCGGAGTCGATGTTGTCGTCGAGCAACGCCGCGAAGTCGTAGACGCGCTCGTCTTTCACGACGCGATACGCGCTGAGATGTTCTTCATCGCCGAGGCGAATGACCTTGTTGCGTACGGCTCTGGCGAAGGAAAGAGGATCGAGACACGCGACGTCGACATCCGCGGGCTCGCGGCCAAGAAGCAGATCGCGCACCGCGCCGCCGACGACGTAGCCGCCGTGCGGAATGCGCGTCAGCGCGGGAAACAGCGTGAGCAGTTGTTCACGAAACGGCATTCCGCAGCACGCCGATCCCTTCGATCTCGATTTCGACGGTGTCGCCCGATTCGAGCGAGCCGACACCCGCGGGCGTGCCGGTAAGAATCACGTCGCCGGGCACGAGCGTCATGATGCTCGAGATGAACTCGATCATCACCGCGCACGAGAAGATCATCCGCGACGTGCGTCCGTCCTGCTTCACCTCGCCGTTCACGCGCGCGATGACGCGCAGATCGCTCGGATCGAGATCCGTTTCGATGTGCGGTCCGAGCGGGCAGAACGTGTCGAAGCTTTTGCCGCGCGTGAATTGCACGTCTTTGCGCTGCAGATCGCGTGCGGTGACGTCGTTCGCGCACGTGAAGCCGCGCACGTAATCGCGCCACGCATTCGCCTTCACGTTCTTCGCTTCGCGGCCGATGACAATCGCAAGCTCCGCTTCGTGATGCACGAGTTGCGATTGCGGCGGCCGCACGATCGTTCCGCCCGGAGCGAGCAATGAGCTCGGCGGTTTGAGGAAAATGATCGGTTCGGACGGCGCGTCGTTGCCGAGCTCTTTCGCGTGATCCGCGTAGTTGCGTCCGACGCAAACGATCTTCGACGGGACGACGGGCGGAAGCAGCGTTGCGTTTTCGGGAAGCTCGTTCGATTCAGCGACGCGGCCGTTGTGCAGATAGCGAAAGACTTTCATCGAACGCGATTCTAGTGGAGCGGCGGGCTCTCAGCCCGCCGGAAAGAAAGAACAGTCCCGACTCTCAGCACGCCCCTAAAAACATTCGGCGGGCTAAGAGCCCGCCGCTTCGCGGTCGTAAATCAACCACAACCCTGAAAACCCGCGCAGCAGGCGGAATCGCGATCGATACAACTGATGCAGGATGCGGCGATTCGCGTAGTACACGGCTTCCTGCAGAAAGTCGCCGAACGTGACGTCGATCTCTTTCGCGAGGTCGAGACTCCGCTTCGCCTGCGTCAACAACTCCGCTTCGGGCCGCACGCCCGCGGCAATCGCGGTGGCGATGATCGTCGCCTCCGCATCGACTTTCTGTCGCAGCGCGGCGGCGCGCACGTAGAGCATCCACAGCTCTTCGTTGTCTTCCTCTTCTTCCGCCGATCGCCGTTCGATGAGCTTTTGATACGCCGCCGCTTCCCACGGCTCGAGCCTCAACTCGCGCAGATGCTCCGACGCGATCAACTGATCCGGCGGCAATGCAGGATCGGAGCGATCGATCGCCGCATCAATGCGCATGATGAAGTGCGTCAGCGGCTCGCCGCGGCCGAAGCGCTGTGTGACGCGCTCGAGGCGCTGCGTCTCGTCGAAGAATGCCGGAGGCCACTCGTTGGTCTGCACGTCGTCTTCGTTCGGCAGGCCGCGTCCGAGTTGCGTGAGGATGTTGTTCATCGACGCTTTCAATCGGAAGACGACGTCGTGCTTCACGTTCGACGTCGCGCGCAGCGCATCGAATTGCTCGCGCAACTCGCGAAAGCGCGCGATCTCGTCGATCAACTCGGGATTCGCTTCGCCGAAATTGCGCTCGATCGCGGAGCCGTGCTCCATGAGTTTGTCCGCGTCGTGCATGAGGCGTTCTTCTTCGCCGCCGTACAAGCGCGCGAAGCGATTCTTCGTGGCGATGTTGAGATCGACGATCGCGAGGAGCACGTCGGGATCGAAGTAGAGATCGCCGACGCGATGCTTGAACGTGCGCGCGTCGCGGAGGAGGTTGCGCTCGGTGAGGTCGTCGAATTTCGAGACGGACTCGATGTCGTCTTTCATCGAGCGCATTGCGCGAATGAGTCCGATGACTTCATCGCGCGGCGCATCGGCGGTGTGCAGCGCGGCGACGAGCTCGACGAGGCGCTGGCGCAGCGTGAGTGTGTCGCTGGTCGTTTCGCCGAGGCGGGTGAAGAGGAAGTCGAGTTTGTCGCGACGATCGCCTTCCACCGCATCGGCGAACAGATAGAAGCGGATCATCGATTCGGTGATCGCGTCGTCCTGCGGCTTGATGCTTTCGAAGAATCGTCGCAGCAGCGATGGCCCGATGCGCGCGTCGGCCGCGAGGATGAGATCGGTCGCGTCGACGAGCATCTCTTCGACTTCTTCGATCTTCGCCATCGTTCCATCGCCACGCACGGAACCGCGCATGATGTTGCCGATGGCGTTGGCGACGCTCTTCACGTGCTCGTAAATCGAGTCGAAATCGAGTGCGTACGGAAGGCGCTCGCCAAGCAGATGCCGATGCGCACCGGACACGAATTGATGCGCGGTCCACGTCGCTTTGAAGCGATCGGAAATGCGCGCATACCTGCTCTGGAACTCCGCGACGTCGCCCACCTTCACGCTGAAACCTCGGATGCTATGATTCTGGCACGAATGGCACAGACGACGTTAATCACTCGCGAACAGATCAACCAACGTGTTGCAGAGATGGCGAAGGAGATCAGCGCGGAATTCGCCGGCTCGGATCTGATCGCGCTTTGCGTGCTCAAGGGAGCGATGTTTTTCTGCGCGGATCTCGTGCGGCAGATGGACATCGACGTGGCGCTCGATTTCATTCAGATCTCGAGCTACGGCAATCAGAAGTACTCGTCGGGCGTGGTGACGATTCTCAAGGAACCACAACTCGACATGCGCGGCAAGAACGTGCTGATCGTCGAGGACATCATCGACAGCGGCTTGTCGATTCGCGAAGTGACGAACTACATCGAGAGCCGCGGCGCGGCGAAGGTGAAGACGGCGTCGTTTCTCGACAAGCCGAAGGCGCGCAAGGTTCCGTTCGCGCCGGACTACGTCGGGTTCTCGATCGATCCGCAGTTCGTGATCGGGTACGGACTGGATTTCGCGGAGAAGTACCGGAACATTCCGGAAGTACAAGTGCTCTCGGACTGATCGAACCAATCGGAGCGCGGGCTTTCAAGCCGGCCGGATCGCCGGCATTCATGCCGGCGTTTTTCGTTTTGCGGGCCGACTGGAAGTCGGCGGCCCGGCCGGCTTGAAAGCCGGCGCTCCGGGCTTCGCTAACGTTTTCGCCTGCTTCGCCCCTTCACGAATCAATTTCACCCACTCCGCGTACTGCTTCCCACTCGGATGCAATCCATCACTCGCGACGAGTGATGGATCGTTGCCGCGCGAGATCGGCGTGATGTCGGTGTACTTTGCGCCCGCGCGCTGCGCTTCCTCGCGGTTGATCGCGTTGTACTGATCGATCTCGCGAGCGATCTTCGCGCGATCGCGGCCTTCAGCGAACGGCGTCACGCCCCAATCCGGAATCGAGACGACGATCACCTTCTTCGCATCGCCGCCGGCGAATCCGATCGCGCGTTGCAACAGCGCTTTGAATTCGCCGCGATACTGCTCCGCATCGCGGCCGCGATATTGATTATTCACACCAATCAACAGCGTGACGAGATCGTACGTCTCGGTGACGCTCGCGGCATCGATCGCCGCGTTGAGCTCATCCGTCGTCCAGCCGGTCTTGGCGATGATGCGCGGCTCGCCGAGGTTCATCGCACGCGCGAGCTGCACCGGAAAGCGCTGATCCTCGGCCACGCTCTCGCCGATCGTGTACGAATCGCCGAGCGCGAGATAGCGAGTTTGTTTCTGCGGCACTGCCGTACAGGATGCCAGCAGGATCAGCGCAAGTGCGAGTTTCCTCACTTCACGATTCCCATCAGCAGCAGTACGGCTAAGACTGCGCCGAGGACGTATCGGTAGTAGATGAAGACGTGCGTCGTGTGCGTGCGCAGGTAGCGCAGCAGAAAGTAGATCGAAGCCCAGCCGGAGATGAACGCGACGATGATCGAGACGATGATCGGAGTCGTACCGACCGCGGCGAGCGCTTTACGCTCGGAAACCAATTCGTACAAACCCGCGGCGGTGATCGCCGGAATGCTCATGACGAACGAAAAGCGCGCGGCGTAGTCGTGCGGCACGCGGCGGAAGAGCGCGACCATCAGCGTCGAGCCGCTGCGCGACGAACCGGGAATCAGCGCGATGCACTGACCGGCGCCCATGATCGCGGCGTCTTTGATGTTGAACGTTTCTTTCGTTCGGAACCCGCGCCGCTTCGCATACGCCTCAGCGACCTGCATCAGCACCGCGATCGACACGAGCTGAAACGTGATGACCCACGTGCTGCGAAACACGCCGTGAATGAAATCTTTCAACAGCACACCGAGCACGACGATCGGAATCGTCGCCACGATCACGTACCACGCTTCGCGCGAATCCTCATCCGCGAACGGTTTGCGCATCACGAGTCCGCGAACGAATCCGACGGTCAATCGAATGATGTCGCGGAAGAAGTAGATGATCACCGCGAGAATCGTTCCGAACTGAATGACCGCCGACGCGGCCGCGCCCGGATCGCCCCAGCCAAGCAACTCGGGAACGAGTTTCAAGTGACCGGTGGATGAGATCGGGATGAATTCCGTGAGGCCTTGCACGAGGCCGAGGACGATCGCTTCGATGATCGACATGGTTCGCGTTCGCGAAATTGAAAATTGAAAATTGAGAATTGAAAGCGGTCCCAGGTCCGGCCATTTCAATTTTCAATTTTCAATTTTCAATTTCCGTCTCTCCTACATTTCCCAAATCACCGGAAGAATCATCGGCCGCCGTCCCATCGTCTTCCGGAAATAGCGCTTCAGCAGCGCGCGCATTTTCTCCTGCAGCAGGTCGGAGTCGCGCAGCTCATCCGGCGCACTTTCGTCAAACATGCCAATCAGCTTTGTCCGCACATCGGTGAGGATTTCCTGACTGGCATCGACGTGCACGAGACCGCGCGTGATGATCTCCGGATCGCGAATCAATTTGCCGTTGCTGTCGACGGCGACGACCGCGATGACGAAGCCGTCTTCGGCGAGATGCTGCCGATCGCGCACGACCACTTCAGGCACTTCTTCCGCTTCGGCATCGATGAACACTTTGCCGTACGCCACGCGCTCTTCGAGCACGGTGATGCGGCCATCGTCGATCACCGCGACCTGACCGTTCGTGATCACGACGCCGTGCGGAACACCGGTGTCTTCCGCGAGTCGCGCGTGATGAATGAGGTGTCGCAGCGTGCCGTGCATCGGGATGAAGAACTTCGGCCGCGTCATGTTGATCATGAGTTTCAGCTCTTCCTGGCACGCGTGACCTGAAACGTGAACGTCGGGCTGTTCGTGATGCACGACATCGGCGCCGCGGCGATAGAGGTTGTCGATGACGTGCGCGATCGCGCGCTCATTGCCCGGAATCGTGCGCGCGGAGATGACGACGACGTCGCCTTGTTCGATTGAGACTTGCTTGTGCTCGCCGATCGACATGCGCGTCAACGCCGAGGATGGCTCGCCTTGCGTGCCGGTAGTGATGATGACGAGATCGCGCGGCAATAAATCGGTGGAGTTCGCGCGTGCTTCGCGCGGGAATCGCAGGTAGCCGAGTCGTTCCGCGGTCTCGACGTTATCGACGAGAGAGCGTCCCATCAGCGCGACGCGGCGGCGATGCTTGCGCGCGAGGTCGATGATCTGTTGCACGCGATGAATGTGCGATGCGAAGGTCGTGATGATGATGCGGCCTTTCGCATTCGCGAAGACGCGATCGAGCGCACTGCCGACGGTTTTCTCCGACGGACCATGTCCCGGAACTAACGCGTTCGTCGAATCGCTCACGAGCAGCGTCACGCCTTCTTCGCCGTAGTGCGCGAATCGCGCGAGGTCCGTCGGCTTCGCATCGATCGGCGTGTGATCGATCTTGAAATCGCCGGTATGGATGATCGTGCCCGCGGGCGTTTTGATCGCGTAGCCGAGCGCGTCGACGATCGAGTGCGTGACGCGCAGCGCTTCGATCTCGAACGATCCGAGTTGCACGACTTCGCGCGGCATGATCGTGCGCAGTTCGATGTCGTGGATGCCGAACTCGACGAACTTATCGGCGACGAAGCCGAGGGCGAGCGGCATGCCGTAAACCGGCAGCGGGAGTTTGTCGACGAGAAACGGCACGGCACCGATGTGATCTTCGTGGCCGTGCGTGAGGAAGAGCGCTTTGAACTTCGACGCGTTGTCGAAGAGGTACGACATGTCCGGGACGATGACGTCGACGCCGAGGGTTGCGGCGTCAGGGAACATCATCCCGCAGTCGACGAGGACGGCTTCGTCGCCGACCTCGTAGACCATCAGGTTCATTCCGATCTCGCCGAGTCCGCCGAGGGGAATGATTCGGATTGAGGATTGTGAATTGAGGATTGAGGATTCGGCAGAAACGTCGATCATCGGTTTCTAATCCTCAATCCTCAATCCTGAATCCTCAATCCCGCCAACGGCGACTACGGATAAATCCTGTTCAGCATGCGCGGATACGGAATGGTTTCGCGCAGGTGCGGCACTCCGCTGATCCACGCGACGACGCGCTCGATGCCCATGCCGAATCCGCTGTGCGGGAACGTGCCGTACTTGCGCACGTCGAGGTACCACTGGAACTTGTCGACGGGAAGGCCGTGCTCCTGAATGCGATGCAGGAGCATGTCGTGATCGTGGATGCGCTGCGAACCGCCAATGATCTCGCCATATCCCTCGGGCGCAATCATGTCCATGCCGAGAGCGAGCGTTGGATCGTTGGGATCGGGCTGCATGTAGAACGCTTTGATCGCCGCGGGATAGTGCGTGATGATCACGGGACGATCGTACGAGTTCGCGATGACGGTTTCTTCGTCGCCGCCGATGTCGTCGCCGAAGTTCGCGGGCATGTTCTTCGACTTCAACAGCTCGATGGCGTCGCGATACGTGATGCGCGGGAACGGACGCTGGACGTGCTCGAGTTTCGTGAGGTCGCGCTCGAGTTGTTTGAGCGCTTCCTGCTGTCTGTCGAGCACGCGACCGACGATGTATTCGACGAATTCTTCGGCGAGCGCCTGCAGTCCATCGAACTCGAGGAACGCGACCTCGGGCTCGACCATCCAGAACTCCATGAGGTGCCGGCGCGTTTTCGATTTCTCCGCGCGGAACGTCGGGCCGAAGCAGTAGACCTTGCCGAATGCCGCGGCCGCGGGCTCGAGGTAGAGCTGGCCGGACTGCGAGAGATACGCCTTGTCGCCGAAGTAATCGGTCTCGAAGAGCGTCGATGTGCCTTCCGCCGCATTGGCGGTGAGGATGGGTGAATCGATGAGGACGAAATCGCGGTCGTAGAAGAAATCGCGAATCGCTTTCTCGACTTCGTTGCGAATGAGCAGCACGGAATGTTGTCCGCGCGAACGAAGCCAGAGGTGGCGATGGTTCATCAGGAAGTCGGTGCCATGCTCTTTCGGCGAGATCGGATAGTCGACCGCTTTGCCGAGGAGTTTGACCTCGGTGACGTGCAATTCGACGCCGCCCGGCGCGCGCGATTCCGCTACGACGTTCCCGCTGATCTCGATGGACGACTCCTGCGTCGCCTCATCACTCGCGTTCCACGAGTCTTCGCTGACTTCTTTTTTCGAGACGACGCACTGCACGAGGCCCGAGCCGTCGCGCACGAGCGGAAACTGCAACTTGCCCGACGTGCGTTTGTTGTACAGCCACCCCTTGACGGTGACCGTCTCCCCCACATGCTGCGCCAATTCCTTGATCCGAACAGTGATCCCCATAAGGCGCCGGATTATATGGGAACGTCGCGAGCGGAGCGCCGGCGCCCTCGCCGGCTGGATCGGCGGCGCCTCGCCGCCTTCATCCAACCCACGGCCAGTTCACCAATCCAGCTTTACTTGGATTCGCATGGATGTATGCACGCGTGTCATTCAACTCTTCCGGACTTCGCACCACCCGATCAAAGTATTCGCGCTGCCAGATTTCGCCCGCAGCGATGCGATGCGACGTGTACGACTTCCAGCTATGAACAATCTTCGGCAGATCGTCGCCGCGAAGGACGTGAAGCAGCACATGCACATGATTGGGCATCACGCACCACGCATGTAGTTCGTAGCGAGCGCCATCGAAGTGCGTGATCGTGTCGGCAACGAGCTTCGCGTGCTCACGAACGAGACATCGGCCGTGTCCCTGATCGAGCTCCGCGTCAAACTTCACAGCGAACGCAGCATCGAGTCGCGCGCGATCAACCGCGGTGCGACAGTTACGGAGCATTCGCTTGCGTTCTTCGAAAAGTCGCGCAACGACCGAGCGCGGAATGGAGTCGCGGAGCCGGAAGGTGATGAAGTAGACCGCGTCGTCCACACGCCAGTGTGGCAGCCGCCCACGGGAGTGAACGTTGATGATGCGCGCGTCGGGGATGAAGTTGTCGTGACGCATAGCTGATTCGGGCACCAAGGAGAGTGCGCGTGAGAGGAAGAATCAGCCGAAGGGATGGTAGCACCGATCGGGGCGGCGAGTCGCCGCGTGCTCAGCCGGCGAGGCGCCGGCGCTCCGCTAGGAAATCTCTCCCAGGATCTCGTTCGCTTCGGTTTCAACCTTCGCCAGTTTCTCGGCGAAGCGTTCCACTTTTTCGGATTCGAGGGCGTAGAAGCGTTGGTAGGGTTCGAAGGCGCTGGTGATGCTGCGGAGCATGCGGTCGATCTCGGTCGTCGATTCGCGGTCGAGGGATTCGCGCAACTGCGTGCGGAGCTCTTCGATTCGTCGCGTGAATTCTTCCTTGGCCTTGCTGCGCTTGTACGGAAGGATCAGGAAACTGGTGACGAGCAGCATCGTCGCGGCGGTCAGGCCGGTCACGTCGACGGCAGTCGATGAAACCGCGGTCGTCAGCAGATAGCCGAGACCGAGCGCGCCCGCGCCTAAGCCGAACGAGTGCAGCACCGCGCGCATCGCGTTGTCGATGATGCGGCGGCTTTCGACATTCACGTCGTACGACGAGAGACGCTGTTCCGCGTGCTGGCGAATGCGCGAATAAACCTCCTCGCGGTTGTACGCAAACTCGCGACCCACGCGCCCGATGATCTCGTCGTTCTTCGCATCCTGCTCCGCGCGCCGATGAAACGCTTCGACCGTGCCGCCCCACAACTTCATGTTCTCGCGCACGAGCCAGTCGACCGCTTCCTGAATGGTCGTGTCGATGTTGACCTTCCAGCCCTGGAACACCTGGCGCTCGAACTCTTCGCGGAAACGCGACGCATCGCGAAGCAACATCACGTGCTGAATGCGCACGTAGCGATCGAGGAAATCGAGACCGCGTCGCTCGAGATCCATCAACAGGTTGTCGATGCGCACCACGAACTGCTTGAAATTCGAGACGAGATCCGCGCGCGAGCGATCGAGTTGTTCGTTGATTGAGTCGATGCGTTCCTTATCCGCGGCGAGCAACTGTCGTCGCGACTCGATCATCCGGAACTGTTTCTTCGCGAGACTGAGAATCGTTTCGAGCGGCGCGGTGAGTTTGATGCGCACGCGCTCTTTCTCCGACAGCACTTCGAAGATGTAGTCCTCGAGTTTTTCGAAACGACTGCGCGTCCAGTCGCGCGGCGTCGCACCACCAGTCTTCGCATCGAGCGCGAGCTTCGCGGCGACCGGATAGATCACGGGATCGAATCCGAAGATCGAGCGCGTGTTGCTCTTCAGGTAATCGATGACGACGTCGATCTCGCTGTCCGCCTTCGTGTCGATCTTGTTGAGCACGAAGACGACTTTCTTGCCCCACTCGCGAATGTATTCGAGGAATCGCCGCTCCGATTCGGACAGCGGCCGATCGATTGACGTGACGAACAGCACGAGATCCGCCCGCGGAATGTAATCCTCGGTGATCTCCTGATGCCGCTGCACGATCGAGTTCGTGCCCGGCGTATCGACGAGTGTGATGTTGCGCAGAAACTCGATCGGATAGAACTGCTCGATCACGTAATCGTTGATGCGCTTCTGCGATTCTTTCTCGCCGAATCGCAGCACCGAGATCACATCATCGACCGGGATCGGCCCCTCGGTGCGCAGCTTCTGTCCGAACAGCGCGTTGATCAGCGACGACTTGCCGGCGTTGAACTCACCGACGATCACGATCGTGAAGAGATCTTCGAGCGTGGCGATGAGCTCATCGACGCGACGACGCTCATCCGCCTGCTCGCGCTCCAGCGTTTCGCGCAACTCGACGAGCAATCGTTGTTCGCGGCGCAACAGCGCCTGCACATTCGCATCGACGACCGAATCGAAAATGCCCGGCATGCTCAGAGTTTATCCTCGCGCGGCACGCGCACCACGAGCGATCGTGGAACGCTGATGATGCGCAGCGGCGTCTCGAGCTCGAACAACTCGCCGTCGATGCCGACTTTCAGCTTCGTTCGCGAGGCATCGACACGCAGCTTCGTCGTGCGAAATGAACGAAATCCCGGAATCGTGCGCACGCGTCCCGCGAGGTAGCGCGCGGCGTAACGCGCAAGGCGCCATCGCGAAACGTGTGGGAGCCAATACACCGAGACGCGACCTTCTTCGAGCGTCGTGCGCGGCGCTTCCGCGCCGAAGCGTTCGAGCTCGTAACGATTGTTCGACACCATGAACACGTGGGTGCGAATGAGCTCGCGATGATGCTCGGCCTCGACCGCGATCGTGACGTGCGGATAGCGACGCAGCGTCGTGACGATCGCGTACAGACGCGCTTTCCATCGCGGGTAATCGCGACCGTGCTCTTCACGTCGCGCCACCACTTCGGGATACAAGCCGATCGAAACGTTGTTCACGAAGAAGCGCTCGTTGATACGCGCGGTGTCGATCTCTCGCGTCGATCCGTCGAGTGCGACATCGAGCGCGGCAGCCGGATCGAGAGGAATGCCGAGGTCTTTCGCGAAGTGGTTGTAGGTACCGAGAGGGATGACGGCGAGCTCGGCATCGGAGTGCACGAGCGGTTGCAAAACGTGATGCACCGTTCCATCGCCGCCAGCCGCGACAAACAGCCGCACGCCGCGCGCAAGCCGCTCGCGAATCGCGCTCGCGCAGTCGCGATCGCGAATGTCGAGCACCTCGAGACCGCGTGCGCGTGCAGTCGCTTCGAATGCATCGATTGCGGCCGGCCCGAGGATGCCGGAGTTACGGTTCAGGAAAAGCGTGCCGATTGCTGGCAATAACAACCTCGACGGGGGCGTTTTCGACGCCGCGATGAAAAGACTCGCGTTCGCCACCATTCTTCTTTTGCAAATTCTCGCCCTGCCCGCTCTGGCGCAAGCCGCGGTGAATTCCGCCTGCACATTGTGCGTCGGCGTTGCCGGAGGCGACGGCAGCGTCGCGCCCACCTTCGTGCGACTCGACGAACAGAGCTACGCGACGTACGTCGCTGCGAATCCCGCGAATGTTTCGGTCATCGTCGCGTACGAAGCAAACGACGTGAACAACGTCGAGCAGAAGACGCAGCAGATCATCGACTGGGCGAAAGCGCGCGGACCGTTCGACTCGATCGGCATCAGCGTGAAGCACGATGACCTCGCGCTCGTCGCGTATGCGATCAAGCGGCTCGCGGTCATGGCGCAAGGCCAGGGCGTCGCGAAGCGCATTCTTTTCGACGCAAATCCGAATCTCGTCTCGCTGCTCGAGCAGGGCGCGGGCAGTTACTTCGATGCGGTCGTCGTGGATGCCGCGAATGTTGCGAGCACCGCGCAAACACTCGCGGAACGCGATCCGTCGAAGAAAGTCTTCGCAATCGTCGACATCACTTCGCCGAATCCGCTCTTCGATCTCGCGCAGGCATTTGCGAACGGCGCGACGCGCGCTTACGCGAACGGCAACGTCGATGCGAATGCGCTCGCGCAGTTCAATCGCACGGCAACGGGTGATTGGGCGTACGACGCGACCGCGAAGCCATCGGTGCTCGACGCAAAAGGCAACGCAACCGAGATGCGCGCACTGTCGTTCGTGCGCGGCGAAGATCTGCGCACGATGGTCATCGTCGCGGGCGATGCGAATGCGCCGTCGATTCTCTCACTTCCGGCCGATCGCTACACGAAACCGAAACGCGTCGATGCGAAGGGCGAGCGCGACATCACCGACAGCGCGAAGCGCGGTGCGAATCTGCTGATCGGCAGTCCGGTCACGAAAGAGCCGTACGCGATCGTCGTCGATTACGCGGAGAAGCCGGACGCGAACGTCACGAAGGAAACGATCAACATCGCGACGGAGCGCGGCATCACCGTCGAAGAAATCATCCGCAATCATCAGTCGTACGACGCGTACCAGGAATCGATTCAGCCGAAGTACATCGCGCGCAACACGACAAAGCTGCGCTTCGACATCGGCGGCGGTGCGGAATCACTCGAGACCGCGATCATCGGCGATTACTTCTCCGAGCCGCATGTGCGCGCCGACTGGGTGTGGTCGGAGTTTTTGATCAACGGCGTGAAGTGGAAGTACGGACGCATCCCCGAGCTGCCGCTGATTCAGCCGGAGAAAGTCACGCAGCTTCCGCTCGATATTCATCTCACGAACGAATACCGCTATGAGCTCGTGCGCACGACCGACGTCCTCGGCTACCGCGTGTACGAGGTGCGCTTCGAGCCGCCGCCGAATGCGCCCGCGAATCTGCCGCTGTATCGCGGCACGGTGTTCATCGATACGAAGACATGGGCGCGCATTCGCATCGCGATGATTCAGCTCAATCTCGCGGGCGAGATTCTGTCGAACGAAGAGCGCGTCGACTTCGTGCCGTTCGCGCGCGAATCGAAAACTCCACTCAGCGCAAACGAAGTCGCGAGCACGGATCCACGCGCCATCATCTGGTTGCCGTACGAAGTGAATGCGCAGCAGGTGATCTCAGCCGCGGGCCGCGCGAGCGTCGTGCAGCGCAACACGACGTTCGACAACTTCCGCATCGATCCGCCGGAGTTCGCGAATCTGCTCGCGGAAGCATCGAAGTCCGATGCGCGCATGGTGCGCGAGACGGATGCAGGTCTGCGCTATCTCGAGAAGCGCGGCGATGAGCGCGTCGTGAAGGAAGGCTTCGACACCGCGCAGCTCTTCGCCCTCGGCGGCATTCATCACGACGATGGTCTCGATTATCCGGTCGTGCCGTTAGGCGGCATCGATTACTTCAACTTCAATCTGTTCAACAAAGGCATTCAGACGAATGTGTTCTTCGCGGGCGTGATTCTCGCGGCGAATGCGACGCATCCGAATGTCGCGAACACGCGCACGAATCTCGGCGTCGATTTCTTCGGCATCGCCGTGCCGACCGAGAACGTGATCTATCGTAACGGCGAAGAGCGTCCGGAAGAAGCGATCAAATCGCGTCCCGCGGGATTGTTCCTGCGCGCGGGACATCCGTTCCTGCAGTTCGGCAAGATCGACGTTTCGTTCGGCGTGTCGCATGCGTCGTACTCGCGCGCCGATGACACGGCGGAGAACTTCACGCTGCCGAAGAGCACGTTCACGTTCACGCCGGGCATCGAATTGCGTTACGCGCGCCGCGGCTGGTCGCTGTCGGGCTCATACGATTACAACCGCCGCGCGCAGTGGGAAGCTTGGGGCAATCTCGCGGAGTACGATCCGAATCAGAAGTCGTACACGCGATTCGGCGCATCGCTCGGCAAGAGTTTCTATCTGCCGAAGTTCCAGCGCATCGGTCTCGATCTGAATTATCTCGACGGCCAGCGTCTCGATCGTTTCTCGAAGTACGAGCTCGGATTCTTCGGATCGCAGCGCGTGCACGGCGTGCAATCAGGTTCGGTGCGCGCGGAGAAGATGATCCTCGGCCATGTGTCGTACGGCTTCGTGTTCTCGCAACAGTTCCGACTGGAAGCGTTCTACGACCACGCGCTCGTCGATGACGCGGCGGCAGGTTATGAGCGTGAGCCGTTCCAGGGCATCGGCATCGCGGGACAGACGATCGGACCGTGGGGCACGCTGGTGCGACTCGATGTCGGCAAGACGATCGGACGCAATGCGCAGGATGGATTCGTGGCGAACGTCGTGTTTTTGAAGTTGTTCTAAGGTGGAGCGGCG
>JACZCU010087336.1_pt1 | contig 78164 bp, 123 predicted proteins | sample 8641851 | NCBI WGS metagenome assembly JACZCU01 (sample SAMN15324605, study PRJNA640507) | soil metagenome | isolation source: monocropping sugarcane control | place: China: Luxin town, Laibin City, Guangxi Province | collected 2019-07-25 | depth 10cm m | reverse complement strand
TCCTCTGGGTCCTTAAGGAACGCAGGCTTGGGACGACAGTCCGAGATCCGCACCTTGGTGGTCTCGCACGGATGGAGCCGCACCTCAGTGTTCCGGAACGTCCACGCCTCCCCGGTCTCCCGGACCCAGCAGTGGTAGTAGAAACATTGGTGCATGTCGTAGTCTATCACGAAGTCGCAGTATGCTGGTCCCTTCGGGGTGTCCAGCAACTTTGGCGGATCGTAGTAGATCACTGCAGGCATGGTCATGTCTGCCTCTCCTCGAAGTTGTCCGCATCGACCTCCTGGGACTGGTAGTGCGCGATTCTCGCACGGCACACAGTGCACAGCATCGGCGTACAGAAGCCCCACCATCTGTGCTCGCGGGCCTGCTCGTCCCCATGGTCGCAGGCAAAGTAGTAGATCGTCCTAGTGTTGGTCATCACACACCCACTAGCCAGGACACGAACACCACGATCCCAGCGGCAAGATGGCACAGAACAGCAGTGCCGATCAGTGCCCAGATCAGAATGCCCTTCTTCAAACACTTTTCCTCGTCGGCATGGTCCCATCGAGTGGACGGGTCCGTCAGGGTCGTCGGCGGCACGTACTTGCTAAAGTCATCCATGACACGCTTCCCACCAACTACATTGTTGTCAGACCACCCCCAACACCCAGAGCAGAAGCAGGAGGAACAGAACTGCGGCGACGATGGCCACAGTCCTGTCCCTCTTCACTCCGTGGTTCAACTCAGCTCTCGACCTCCTGCCATCCCTTCGGGACAGAGGCCTGCTCAGCCTCCCACTCCGCCGAGGACTGCAGGGTGATGAACCCATGCTCAAGATCGTGCGCCACGTCTTTGCGCGCACGACGCCGCCCACCTTCCACCAGCGGATGGCTGAGGTAGGCCGACAGAGTCATCCCGTCCGTGTAGCGAGTCCAGTTCCGGGATGCGATGCTGTCTGGCTGCTTGGGGCAGCGATCCTTCCACTTGTCCGCGATGCGAATGCGCATCTGCAGACGGGTGGAGTCCATCCGAGGCACTGGGTCGGGGAGATGTTCCGGCACCTCCGCATCCACCTGGTCCTCGACGAACTGCTCGATGGTGTCCTCGTTCGTCAGGACTGGCTGGAACTCCCTCAGAGTCGCGCCGATGTCCAGCTTCTCCATCAGACGCTCGTCCTCAGGCGTGGGCCCATCGTTGACATCGATGTCCTCGGTGCGCTCAGTATCCGGGGGCTCGCCACCTGATGCCCAACTGTCCGTGTCCCCCCCGACCCTCAGTGAGCTACCACCCACCATAACATGGATACCGTCGCTGCTCAGTCCATCGACCTCGACAGACTGAAATCCAGCACCCTCCAGGTGCTCCAGCAACTCCACTCGGTCCAGTCCGCTCTCCACCACAGACATATCCGGAGTCGGTGGTGTCGCATAGTGATGTCTACTCTTCCTGCTCATGTCACTCTCCTCAGTTGCAGGCGTGTGTCAGATTCAGAATGGACAGAGCGAAGATCGCGCCTGCTGCGAACTCCACCAGTGCCCATGCGTAGAAGTGCCAGAGCTTCATCTACCCCTCGATCTGCAGAAGCTTGCCCCTCTCTCCGCTGGCCCAGACCTGCCGACGAACGTGCTCGTCCACCACGTTGTGGAGGATCTCACCCCTGGTGTCGTCGCCCCAATTCTCGCAGAACTTCCAGGATGCTGACTCCATCTCTCCGTTCCGGTCGGTGCTGAAAGAGAAGCCGATCTGGGCCTGTTTGTAGTCAGCACCAGGTTGCCTGGCGCGTGCTGCCTGCCGCTTGCAATATGCTCGCACCAGTAGTTCGAAGTCGTGCGGCTTCAGTTGCTCCGCAGTCTTCATCCAGTCAAATGCTCCCATGTCACTCTCCTCCAAGATCCTGCTCGTCGCCAGTGGCGGCGTAGCGTGTTCCAGACTCGAAGATCTCAGCGCGATACTTCTGTCTCGCTCTGTCCTCACAGTCCTCGCAGACGTAGGTGCAGAAGATGCCCGCAGCATCGTTCAGGGCATATCGCTCCTTCTTCGATCCACATTGGCACAGTCGACCAGAGTGCGGGATCCCCATCTGGTCCAGCGCAGTTCGATGCGGACTATAGCCCATGCCTGTCTCCTATCTGTTACCCCGGCCTACGGCCCAGTATAGCGCCCTGGGCGGGTGGAACACTAGCTCTTGGTTAGTCGTTCCGGGCCACAGGATAGCCGCAGTTGCCTGGTATCCTGGCAACGCACGGCATCTTTCCATTCTTGCACTTCCAGCAGTTGTGGTACACGAAGATACCGGTCCTGGTATGGTCCGGCTCCCTCGAATCTACTGGTGGCTCGTCAGTCATCTTGCGTCCTCCTCTCAGTTGCACATGTCCGACGCGATCGCGTCGAACTCTCTCGACAGAGCAGACAGCAATTGTGCCACTCGTTGGAATCTGGCTGACAGCAGGCCAGTCCTCGGCACACGCTGCTCTGGCGTCTCAGGATTGAGCACCTCGTAGATCTCCACTGCTGTCCGATGGCCACATCCGCGCCACTTCTTCCAGTCAGCCGGGGTCAGTTTCCTGGCCTCCTCATAGGACCGCCCGCTCATCTGGACAATTCGCTCGGCTCTGACGCCCAGCTCGAACTGGTGGGTCCAGTGCTCAGTCATCTCTCGGTCTCCTCTCACTTCTCCCGTCCGGGGTCAAGACCAGCAGGTCTGCCTTCCCCATGTCCATGGTCAGCTCCCCGATTCCCTCGGCCCAGAACTGCTCGATGTCTCCTGCCATCACCCGTAGAAGGAGGCGTCCGGTGATCTTGCTGATGGCGATCTCCACACGGACCCTGGCTGGATTGCGTAGAGTCCGTGCTCGGTGCTGCCTGGACCGGGGAGGATTAGGTCTGGGCATCTTCCTGTCTCTCAACTGCGCGAAGCAGCGACAGTCCGTTGTTGGTGAGCTGCCACAGGAGAGACGTCTGGCCGTCGCTCTTGCTCACAGCCAGACCCTTCTCCCGCAGGTCCACGAGGCGAGCACTGGATGACTCATGCTTGATGTCCGTGCCCCTGGCCCAGATCGTATTGTCGTGCGTCGCCTGCAGGAGCATCTGCAGCACCTGGAAGGTGGTCTGCCCCAGGCGAACATGTCTTCCGTTGACATCCACCACCACCGACCGACCGTTCATGGTCGTCGTTGGCGAAGCTGGACCGCGATTTCGGTGGTTGACGATCTTGCGTGCCTCTGGTACCACATCGACCAGCTTACGTGCCTCGTCTGGTGTCAACTGAACAATGCGGTCGTCGGGGTAGATGAGCAGATAGTGCCCTCTCTCGACGAGGAGTTCTTCCTTGAGCCGTATGAGTCTGGCCTCGATCTTCACTGTAGGCATGTCAGTTCCCCCTTGTGGTTATCAATGTCACCCATATCTCCAGTCGTGGGAGACGCTGTAGCTCTCCCAGTCTCCGTTCTCCATCGCAGAGAGGCGACGATCGGCAGCGAAGCTCATGTCAGCCCTCCACCAGTTGGTTCATGTCGACCCGCAGCTTCCTCAGCTGCTCAAGGCACTCGAGGAACTCCTGCTCGGACATCGGCCCCGAACTGCTAGGTGTGCACACTCGAAGCATGAGGCTGTTGTGCTCGATCGCCAGGTCGCAGAACTGCTGCGCTCTGGGCGCGACTGGCAGCTGTGCGTCCAATCTCTGGATTGCCTCCATTCGCTCCGGCAGTGTCACTCGTGTGCTCATGTCTCTCTCCTCGCTGACTGCCATATCTCGTCGTGTCTCTGCCGCTCACGAGCAGCTGACTCAGCGTCCCAGTTGCTGTGGCGTTGCCAGTGGTGCATCTTCTTGTCGCAGATGACCAACTCATGCTCCGCCTGCCGTCGCTCCTGCGTGGTGGCCAGCGAATTGTTCTTGACGAACTGAAGATACTTCCAGTTGGCGTAGTGCCGGGACCAGTGCCTCACGGCATTCTGCTGACTGTAGGGGATTGGGCGTCCAGTGAACGGCGCTTCCTCGTCTGCGTATATGATGTGTGCCATCGTGCAATACCCCCGGTTACGGGCCAGTATAGCGCGTTCCGGCCCGCAGGCACTAATTGTTGACCCGCCCACCAGAGCGCCCAGCCGGGCGCCCTTGGTGGACCGAGCACCTACGACTCTGCCCCCAGCATCCTGGCGTACTCCTCCCCGAGCATGCCGAACGTGGAGGCCACTGCGTTGAGGGAGGTCCTGGGCTGGGAGACGCCAAGGGTGCCGTCTGCCTGGATGGGCCGCAGGTCTCTGTTCACCTGCAGCCAGTAGTGCCGGAAGTGGCCATCTGGCTCACGGCTCCTGTTGACCACCTCGAGGACAGTAGCCTGGTTGCGGAGCCAGGGACGCTGTGGGTCTGGCTCACCACTCCACCACTCGATGTCCCAGAGCGTGCCCCACCTCTCGTCGTGGTCCACCTTGACACACGTGTAGCGTGGATTGCGCATGGCATCGGCCCATCCGATCTGCTCCATGAGCACAGCCTGCACTGCCTGGTTGCGGGTCCGCATGACCTCGTCGATCTCGAGCTCGCCCCTCATCAGGAGACCCCAGAGCCGGGGAGGAATCAGGACTCCTCGAAGGAAGCAGTGCGCTGTTCCGTCCTCCCACACGACAGCTGGTCCTGCGATGGAGTGCAGTTGCCCATCCTCCACGTGTAGGTGCGTGGGCGGCTTGGAGACCAGTGTGATGCCGTCCAGCTCCATCATGGCCACTGGCCCTGCATCTGTGACGCGCCACGTCATGGCACCGCCCCATGTTCGCCTGCTGTACTCCCACGAGAGGGGAGACAGGAAGCGGAGCTGCTCCTGCGTCACCGACTCGTTCCTGCTCAGCCACGCACGGGACATGGTCCGCAGGCGACCAGTCTTCGCCTCGTCCACTGCCATCCTGGCCCTGTGCGCCACCAGTGCCAGTGGCGACGGAACCTCGACTATCTCAGTCATGTGTGCCATTCTCCTGTATCCGTCGTATCAGACGCCAACGTAGATCGATGTCTGGCTCAGCTGGTGCTCTACCTCTGGCAAGCTTGTACTTGGCTGCCAGCAGATCCAGAGCACGCCCAATGGCTATCTGGGCCAGGCACAGATCTATTTGTCTCATCCCATCCATCGTCCGCTGCGTCCGGAGACGGATGGGGAGCCGAGGCCCCCCATCCTTCTCAGTCCGCCACCATCTGTGCACGGCCAGAGGAGGAGACGGTCCGCTGCCGCAGCACCGCCCACGATCCTGCCGGGACCTCCAGCGCAGTGTGCTCCTGGTGCTCCAGCACTGTCGGCACACCTGCCATCAGGAAGAGACCACCCCCCGACCCATCCTCGCGGAAGAGAGCAATGCGGTCGTGGATGGCAATGCTGTGATGGTGTCCAGTGACCTCACCACGAGCCAGGATGTGGCGCCCATCCTCCGGCGGAACGACCTGATACTTGGTCGATGAACCAAGACCAGGGATCGGCACGAGGAGGATGTCCCCCTGCCGGATGGCCTGTCTCTTGTCAGTCATGTGCACATACTCCCTCTACGCTGCCAGCTGGGTGCTGGCCCCATCGCCCAGCTCGAGCTCAAGCTGAGCAATCTCTCGAATGCTCTCGTCGATCTTGCCACGTGTGTCCTGGATGTCCCTGCCCATCCACCCAAGCCATCTCCGCTGTTGCTGATCATCCAGGTGCGACATATCCTTCCTCAGGTCCGCCATGCTCACCGCCAGATGCCTCTGCCTGATGCGAAGTTTGTTCCGCGCAGCACGCAGGTGCCGACGTTTCCTGACCAGCTCCAGGCGAGCAGGGGAGGACGACAGTGCCTCCTCCACGGACATGCCCTCGACGCCGAGATAGTGCTGCTGGTAGACGCCCAGTCTCTCCCGCACACGCATGCGTGCAACGGAGACAGCACGCGCAGCAGCCACGGGAGTCAGACCCTCGGCGATGGCAGCATGGAACACAGCCAGTGCCGCACGTCGGGGAGCAGACCACCGTGGGACGATGGACTCGTGAGGTCGGGCCCTTCCGCCCCACACCTCAGGGAAGCCGCCGTGCAGGCCAGTCTCGGACACGATCCAGGCAGCTCCGCAGATCGTCCACTGCTCCACTGGGTCGGTCGCCACAGGACCAGATGGCTGGTCGTGCAGTCCCTGCCCCAGGGCCTCGATGTAGGCAGAGAGCCACACGTCAGCCATGGGCTCGATGAGAGCACGGCGGAGCTTGCCGTACCTCTCCGACATGGGGAGATGAACGCGGTATCGTTGCTTCCCAGCCATTGCTACCTCCTTGTATATACCCCGGCCTAGGGGGCCAGTATAGCCCTGTGGCGGCCGGAAAGACTAGTTGTTGGCCGCTAGACTCGACGGCCCAGCACTTTGCTGGTGAGCTCGGCGAGATCGTCTGGGTCCATTACTACAGGGGAGCGGCGACGCTCTGCCTCCTCCTCGTCCCTGTTGCGCTTCTCCCGCTGGTACCTCTCCTGATACTCTCGCTCGAGCTTCATGTCCATCTGCTGCTGCCGCATGGCCGCTGCTCTGTGCCTTGCGGCAAGGGCGAGGCGCAGAGATTCGCGGCGCAGTTCATCCATGGCCTCGATCTCGTCGTTGGTCGGATAGTGCTCTGGTGGACTGTTCTCGAGGTCGTTCTTGTGGGCAGTCTCGAACGTGAGTGTGTCGAGCTGGTACTTCTGGTGAGCACCGACCATGGTGCGAAGGTGCAGGGCGATGTTGCTGAGATGCTCGAGAAAGATGTGGTTGTGGTCCAGCATCCCCACGCCATAGGAGGTGGCGTAGGTGTCGAAGTCGACCATGTTGCGGGCTGCGACAACCACAGATTGGTACTTGTTGCCATAGTTGTTGGCAATTCGCCTTGGCTCGCCTGTGGGCATGACTAGGGCCTCCGGTGGTAGGGGAGGCAGTATAGCGTGGGGAGGGGGGAGTGACTACCCCCCTGCCGGCCCTGGCGTATTAATTGGTCGTCCGCGGACGATGCGGTATTATTGCCGCCCTTTACGCGCGCGGGCAGGTAAGCTCGGTAGGGGGGGCCGAACCCCCCCTATCGTCGCGTTTTACGACGTGCTAGTAATAGTGTAATAGTTACACGATAGGATACGAGTGTAGCTCGGCACACAGTCGTATTAATCGTGGCTATTAGTTCTGATGCGTAAGTAATAAGCAATAGGAGCTATGTCATGTCGGGGTGAGCGTGTTGGAAGAGTCGGGGAGTTTTCGTTGTCGCGCGCGCGTACGTGAGCATGTGTACATGAGGAGGGTTGGTGTGAATCGACAGTCCCATCCATTCTGGAGAGTGTGTGGACTGGTGGCGGAGTTCGAGCAAGTGTATCTCATGCTGCGTCTGGGAGAGAACTTCGAGGCTGCGCGACACGCTTTCAAGATGCTCGAGGCTGGTGTTCTGCTGCGCGAAATGCTGCGCGAGAAGATTCCTGCTGGTCGTGCTGCGCGTCTGGAGGAGCATGCTGTGCGTCGTGCTCATGCCCGCATGCACGCTCGAGGGCTGGTCGACTCTCTTGGGAGATCCTCCTCCCCGGCTCAGGTGGTTGCATCCACACACTCTGTGGACCCGCCCAAAGACGAAGAGTAGCTACGCCTGACTATACGACAGCATATACGGATCGTATATACCAGGACGAGCCAGTCAGTCTGAGCGCTCACGGCACTCGGACCAGCGGCGACGCGCATACATTGCCTGCGTGTTTGCTGCGCGACTCGAGAGAATGTCTGCGGCGCTCACACATTGCCTGCGTGTTTGCTGCGCGACTCGAGGAATTGTTCGCGACGCGCACACATTGCCTGCGTGCGCTCAGAGGATGCCGTAGATGCTACTCCCCGACATTGCATCCACTCCCTCACTCGAGCACGATTCGAACCACATGACCTCTCTTGTACTCCAGGAACTGCTGAGTCCAGCGAGCATACCATGGTCCTGGGAACGTGAACAAGCGCACCCATTGATTGCTGCGCCACACCTGGACTGTGTACATTGTCTCCACTCCCTCACTCTAGATATACGCGCGTAGGCGGGCCGAAGCCCGCCGTTTTAGTCTCGTATCGGTTCGCTGTCGTACGTAACCGGCAAGATTAGGCCGTTTACGTTACGGTAGCGGTTCGGCAAGCTCTCGCCTCGCAGTAGTTCATCCATTTCGATTGCGGTATAGGCCCGCACACTCGGCCCGTAACGCTTGATTATCGTTCCGGGCGGGATATAGGTCGGCTCGCGCATAGTATATACTCCTGTATATACGGAAACGTTGCGGGGGCGTTTCCACCCCCGCGCCGTTCGTTAGAGATCGTTACCGTTACGATCCACCAACTTTACCATGCCTTTGTTCAGGTTCCACAACAGGTCAGAACGAACTCGCGCCGCGCCGAGAGGCCCCATCTTACCTTTTAGTTCGGCACCGACCTTGAGGTATTCCGCAACCGTTACGGTCGGTTCGTTCGGTTCGCCCTGGTAAGGATACATCAGATGGGCGTCCGAGCCGGGTTGTTTCGGATTCGGCTTGATGACGCAGATCAACGCGTTGTTACGATCGCTTATGTCCGCCAGCCGCCATTTCCGCGCCGTTTCGTTACGCGGGGTAAAGGACGCGACTGCGGTGGCGATCGGTGTCATTTCGGTATTGTCAGACATTGTATATACGCTCCATTTATGTTCCGCTAGGCAAACCACTTGCCTAACGGTCGTTACGTTAGGTTATGGGCCACCTAGGAAACCGAGCGTTTCGGCAACGCACCTATAAACTACAGGGGTGCGGGCCTCAGCTAAGCCGCTTTATTCGTTCCTAACTTGTTATGTATTAGGTATGGTGTAAATGTATCTTAAGCGATCGAATTAGGCTATATACCTAAGGTTGTATTTCATTAAATAATGGTAATGTCGATAACGAAACTACCCCTACCCTCTGTATATACGGGCGTAGCTACGCCGGCGCAGCACCCCCTCTAAATCGCACCACAAAAAATTTCCACATCGCAAAATCCGAGCCACCCAATCGCACCTCCAACACCCTAGTCGCCCCTACCGCCACCCCGTCCCCCCAGGCTATAATACCCCTGACGATCGGAGGAGACACATGGCAGAAGTCGACTGGCCTGCAGCAAGGCAGGGGTGGAGGCACTACAGCGGTCATCTGTACTGGATCATGGCCATCGGGCACGATGCCATCACTGGGAAGATGGTAGTGATCTACTCCAGGGAGCCCGACGGTTCCAAAGAGATGTGGACTCGGCCCATCGACGACTTCCTGGGGTACACTGAGGACAAGAGACGACGGTTTGTGCTGGAGAGAGCAAGTCCCTGATGTCAGACACACTCACAGATCCCAGCACAGAGTACGTGTGGGAACTTGTCTACACCACTCCCTCCCCCAACATCACAGAAGTCCACCTCCCCCGGCAGTCGATGGTGGATCGTCTGGCCAGGTGGATCAGTGACGCAATGCTCAAATCTCTGGGGAAGCCTGCGGTGGAGACCGAGACAGTTGAGGTACGGATCGACTGGTGGAAGGTCGGCCTGACCCACCTGACGGTGCAGGTTCCTCCTGGCGTGGGTCTCTGCTTGCAGGATCGCACAGTCAGGCATGCGCTGGACATGTACCTGCTCCACTGCATGCGCCCACTCGTCGACATGGACAGAGATCCGCGCACGCAGGAGGAGATGAGGCTGGTGGCACAGGCCGCAGTGGAGAGGTTCGTGCTGACGGTGCCCACTGGAGAGAGTCCCTACGAGGAGGAGGAGGAGGAGTAGATGAGCGACGTAGTCGATGAGGTCGAGGAGTCGCCGGAGGTTCAGCCACTGTCGCCAGAGGATCGGCGGAAGATGGTGGAGGATCTGGTCCATCATCTGAGGCAGGCGGAGAGGATCGCCCTGCAGCTGGACCGGGGAGACTGGGCGCACAGGATCGAGCTGGTGCGCGGGCGTGTGGAGGGAACTGGGAGCAGGAGATCGTCGAACATGTCCACCTCCCCGGCTCCTCTGCGGCCAGTTGGGCCGATGGTGAATCTGTTTGCGTGGGTGCAGCAGTGCATTCAGACGCTCCGGATGTTCGAGGAGGAGGTTCGGCTGGCGCATCAGGAGGATCCGGCGAACTTCCCCCTGGAGCGAACAAGTGCAGACTGGTACTCGGAGTTCGGGCTTCGACTGGAGAGGTCGGAGCCAGTGGCTGTGGCCGAGGAGGAGGCCGAGTGATGCCACTGTACGATATCTGTCTCATGGACGCGGACATGACAGTTGTTGGCGGAGAAGAAGTGGATGCGCCAGATCTGGCATCCATGTGCTCTCAAGTTGTCGACAAGTTCGTGAATGGAACTTACACGAACGAGGTGAAGCAGATCTCTATTCTGCTGGCCGAGGAGGAGGCCGAGAGTTAGTGTTGGGACGACGACGATGCAGAGAAGGAAGACAACTGCTGCCGAGATCCAGCGATTCCGGACCCTTGTGTCGCTCGGGATGAGCCGGGCAAAGGCAGCCAGGATGCTGGGCCGAGATCGAACATGGGCCGACAGGTGGGGGAAGGCGGAGGGAATCCACACACTGCCTCCAAGGATCCATGCAGCTGAGCTGGACCTGGCAGTGGAGCGTTTGCGGAGAACGATGTACGCCGTCACCCTATATGGCACGCGCGTGAGATGAGACCAGTGCCGATGGAATGGTGGACCGACGAGGATGGTGTCATGTGGGTCAGGTTCACCTGCGGACATGCGTACATACGTGACACGATCCCCAAACCTCGCAGGTGTCCGATCTGCCCAGATCCGGAGGTGAGACATTGAGAGACTTTGCGTGGGGCCTCCTGGCCATCGCCATGCTCGTCCTGGGGACGATGCTCGGGGCCAGGTTCAGCCCGCATCCGCAGATCGTCCGGTGCCCGAACGGCACTGTGTGGTGGGTGGAGGAGGGATATCCCGATCCCTGCCAGTGGGCCAGGCTCTGATGTCGGCGAAGGACCATGCCTGGCGAATGCAGGAGATGCGGGACTCGGGGATGGGGCTGGCGGAAATCGGCCGTTGCTTTGGAGTGTCTGGCGCTCGTGTGGGTCAGTTGACGGTCAATCGTGGGTCCGGCAAACTGCCGCGTTCCCCACCCTCCCCGACTCTCGTGCCGGAGAGGAGGTTCGTCCCAGATGCCGACCTTCTGAAGGTTGCGCATGAGGCTCGGGACGAGATCCAGAGGAACCTGAGACGGAGGATGACATGATAGTTGGCAGGTTCGTCGCAGGTGCTCTGCTGCTGGCACAGTTCACGTCGAACGAGGCGGACTACTGGCGCTATAGGACTGGGGTGACACCGGAGAATGTCTGCTTTCTCAGGGCGCTGGACCTGAACCCATGTCCTACTCCCCCGCTCCGTCCGAAGGGGACAGCACCGGAGAGGGGCTGGGGCAGCAACGGCACGGCGAAGTACTGAGACGGAGGGAGACATGATAGTTCCGCACTTGGTGGCAGCGGCGATCCTCGGCGGATTTGGCCGTCGTGTGGCTGGTGGTCTTCTGGAGGACATCAACAATGGGCAGAGGACACCGGGGGGCGACTATCCGGTCAGGGCGATCTATGCCTTCGTCATGGCCGACGTGGCGCTGCTCCACGATGCTGGATGGTGGTCTGTCGCCATATTCGTGGCGGTGTTCGTCGGAGCGTGTATGGGTTCACCGTGGGGGAGAAGTGGCGGTGGGAAGTGGTGGTGGCAGGCGTGGGATGGATTCCTGGCCTATGTGTGGACTGCTGCTGTGCTTGTGGGCATGCAGCACTGGGCTGGTGCTGGCCTTGTTCTGGTCGCTGGGTCTGCTGGTGCTGTGGTCGTCATGAAATATGTCTTCCCGCTGAAGCTCTCCGGCAATCCCACTGAGTGGGTCTGGGGGGCGCTGATGGGGGCATCCCTTGCCGCAGCGTTGGCGATATAAAACAATAGTTTACTCGGCCCCGGTGGCCAGGCTATGCTCAGGACCAGGACCCTCACGCCCATGACGCAGAGTGTTGACGCAGAGAGCGAGCAGGACTACGGCGCTGATGGATTGGCAGCCCTGTCACGACCATCTGAGCTGGTCACAGTCCTCGGGGATCGATCGTCTCACTTTCGCGACTCGGGCGTGGAGGTCCGGCGCTATCAGGTCACACAGCTGGATACTCTCCGGAAGGAGAGACTGCTGACCTATCCGCAGTGGTGCGCTGCTCGACATGCCACGGCTCTGTTCCGAGGTGCAGCTCTTCTCAGCTGTGTGACCAGTCGATACGATGAGTGGGTGTCTGGTGCTCGTGGCAAGTGGGTGGCCACGGACGACGGAGACGACGAGGCTGCTCCGTGGCGTGCACTGGTTGGCCATCTCCCTGAGCAGCAGGCAATTGCTCTCGAGTCTCTCGTGATGAACACGCTGGATCCGAGGCACATGAACTATCTCGTTGCTGCCCTGGACCAGATCGCCAAGGACATCGGCGCATGACCGCAGGATACTGGGAGTATCTCGTTGTCCACGGTGGCCCAGAGGGTGTGGATCTTCGCCAGGGCAGTGGTTTCGACTCTGGTCGGTACAGTCTGCGAGAGCTTGGCCAGGACGGCTGGGAACTGACGACAGTGTTGCAGGCTGGCACGGCATACTCCTTCTACCTCAAGCGTCGTGTGGAGGAGCTGGACCCCGCATGAGAGTTCACTGGATCGAGGGACGAAATGGCACCCTCTGGGCCTGGATCGATCCAGAATGTGGGTTCCTTGGCCACAGTCCAACGATTGGTCATCGTGTCCAGGACTGCGCGCAATCTGGTCCTGTGTGCTCGCCGCCTGGCGAGGTCGCGGGGCATGATCAGACGAAGACCTTGGTGGATCTCGAAGAGTAGGGGGTATCGAAGGTGACTTCTGGGAAGGCCAGACTGCTTCGCGAGGTCGAGATTCTCGCTCGGACGTACACCAATCTGGCGATCAACACACTCGTTCGCATCTGCGAGATGGACGACGCCCCAGAGGCTGCTCGGGTGCAGGCGGCCAAGACCCTGCTCGATCGTGGCTGGGGCAAGGCTCCGCAGGTCGTCGAGGTGTCAACACCAGTTGGAGATTTGGCGGACGATGACCTCAGCAGGCGGATCGCTGACAGACTTGCTGGGATCGTCCGAGCTGCAGGCAGCAGTGCGAGCGGATCCGGAATTGCTGGAGATGCTGGCGGAGCAGCGTCGCCGGGCAGTGAGGTCAAGTCTCCTCGAGTGGTGCACTGAGGTTCTCGCCCCAATAGGGCAGGCTCCGGCGAGACATCATCGTCTCATCATCGGGAAGCTGGAGCAGGTCGCTCGGGGGGAGATCGACAGGCTTATGATCTACGCTCCTCCAGGGAGCGCCAAGAGCACATATGCCACAGTTCTCTTCCCCACCTGGTGGTTCACTCAGTATCCTCGAACTGCCATCATCAGTGCAAGTCACACTGGCGAGCTTGCCGAGTCGTTTGGGCGGCGGGTACGAAATCTCGCTGATACTAACTCGGACCTGCTCGGATACACCCTGTCTGCTGACAGCCGAGCAGCTGGAAAGTGGGATACTGACTCGGGTGGGGAGTACCTCGCCGCCGGAGTTGGAAAGGCTATTGCTGGTCGCCGCGCGGATCTTGCGATCATCGACGACCCGGTCGCTTCTCGCGAGGATGCTGAGTCCGAGGGCCAGCGAGACCGAGCCTACAACTGGTACCGAGGTGACCTCTACGATCGTCTGAAGCCCTCCGCGCGCGTGATCCTCATAATGACGCGCTGGCACGAGGACGATCTTGGTGGTCGCCTGGACCTCGACGAACTCGAGGGCGGTGATCGCTGGCACCGCATTGTTCTCCCCGCCGTGGCCGAGTCCGAGGATGATCCTCTAGGGCGATCGATCGGACAGGCTCTCTGGCCAGAGTGGGAGGACGAGGAGAAGCTCGCCCGGAAGCGCCGCGTGGTTGGCGAGCGGGAGTGGGTGGCGAAGTATCAGCAGCGACCATCCCCGCAGGCTGGTGCCATCTTCAATCCGGAGCAGATCAACATTGTGGACACTGTGCCCAAGGTCATGGCCGACCCTGGTGGGGCAGTCATCTACGAATTCTCTGCATTTGCGCGATCTCTGCGAGGGGTTGGCCTTTCTCGACCCGAGGAAGCTCCCTACAAACGAGTCCGTTCATGGGACCTTGGTGCCACAGCTAAGATCGGGACGAGAGACCCAGACTACACCGTTGGTGCTCTCATGGGGCGCACAGCCGACAGGAAATGGTGTATAGAGAATATCGTGCGGGATCGACGGTCCCCGCAGGGAACAAATGACCTGATTCGGGAGACACACGAGGCTGACGACCCCGACATCGTCTACACCTTCATCCAGGATCCTGGTCAGGCAGGGAAGGCGCAGATTGCCTCGCTGGTTCGTCTGTGTGAGGGTCGTCGCTGCTCCTGGAAGACCGCATCTGGCGACAAGGCGACCATGGCGCAGCCGTTTGCGGCGCAGGTGAACGTCGGGAATGTCTCCATGCTGAGGGCTGGATGGAATCGGGCTCTCATGGACGAGCTGGCATCGTTCCCCAACGGAACGCACGATGACCAGGTTGACGCACTGTCGAGCGGATTTGCTCGTCTGATACCACCCAAAGAGGCTGTTCAGGACACCAGGGGTCGTTTCATGAGGAACCCAGCGATTTTCCGGAGGTAGAGGATGTTCCGGACGGTCGCCGAGCGGATCCAGTACCCTCAGTGGGCCGGCAGTGCCGAAGATCCGAGTCGTTGGAGGTGTCTGGACACTCTGGATCGTGTCCTGTGCGGTAAATTCTACGACCATCTGCCATATCCGTTCTACCAGGAGAGGGTGAGCGGACAGCAGGGGATCATTCCTCTGGAGCAGAGGAGACCGTCCAGTCAGTGTGGCTGGGCGATGATGATCGCCAGATGGTCCTCGAGGAAGCTCTGGTCAGGTCGACATGTTCCTCGCTTCCTGCACGATGACAAGAAGCTGACTGAACTCGTCGATCAGATCATCCAGACGACGAAGTTCTATACCATGATGGAGTCTGCGACCATCATGGGATCTGTTGGGTCGGTGGCGATCACCTTCAAGGTTGACACGACGCAGGAAGAGCCGCAGATTGGCTTCTGCGTGTGGCGCTCTCGCGACTGTATCCCGAAGTTCGACGATTATAACAATCTCCGTTCGCTCCGAATCTCCTACAGGACTCGCGGGTCTGAGTTGCTGGCCCAGGGATTCAAGGTCTCCAGCGACGGGAAGGCGATCGAGCGAGCACACAGATACTGGTTCATGCGGGAGCATGGGCCGGAGCAAGAGATCACCTTCGTCCCGGCTCGCGAGGAGGATTGGAACCCGGTCGAGGGGTACATTGTTCCCGACCAGCACGACACACCATGGGGAGATCCACTGGTCCATGGGTTGGGATTCCTCCCAGCTGTCTGGATCCGGAACCTACCCCCCAGCATTGGCGTGGATGGGGTCGGCACGTGGGCCGTTCCGTCGGTTCTGGACAATCTGGTCGAGGTCGACTATCTCCTGAGCCAGGCAAGTCGAGGAACGCGATACAACTGCTCCCCTGAGCTCGTCATTGCTGGGGAACTCCGGAACGGGGACGATTTCGAGCGATCTCCTGCCTCGTTCCTCCACCTGCACACCTCGCGCAAGGAGGCCGAGGGCGAGACCCTGGGCGAGGGAAAGGCATATCTGCTCGAGATGTCGGGTGCTGGCATCAAGGCAGCTCAGGAGCAGATCGACAAGATACGGAACATGACCCTGGAGTCCGTGGGGGCGACCAGGAAGGATCCAGAGAAGCTCAAGGGGGTCATGTCGGGCCGTGCCATGGAGTTCCTCGACGAGGACTCCCACGACATGGTCATGGACCTGCGGAACAGCTACGGCGATGGTGCGCTGGAGCTGATGCGCAAGGTGATCCGAGCCATCGGTGGTCCGAACCCAAAGGGACTGAAGCTTGGCTGGCCGAGACTGTACCAGTCCACCCCTGAGGATCTGGCGCACCTGATCCCGGCGCTGGTGCTGGCAGTTACTCCGATCCAGGAGCCCCTGGAGCCGGAGGAGGCTGCCAAGATCGGCGGCGGTGCGGACGGTGTGACCGCGAAGGAAACCACCAGCGATGGTGGTGGGAAGCAGGTCAGACAGGAGAAGACAGTCACCCACAAGGGTGCTGGTGGTGCCTCCCACACAGTCAAGACTGCCAAGACCGAGGGACCTGCTGCACAAGGCGGCAGACCTGCCGGCCCGACACCTACGGGCGGTAAGATAATTGGAGCGCTCCTGGAGATGGAGGAGGCCTCTGAGTATCTCCGCAATCTCATGGACATCGGACTCCTGCCAGGGGCCGACGAACCAGGTGTCACGGACTCCGACGAGCCAACAGATACCCTGGCACCTCCGGAGGAGGAAGAGGGTCTGCCGGAGGATGGTGACACGAGCCGTGATCTGCTGGCAGTTCCAGCCAGTCCATAGGATGGTAGATGTCTCTGATCACAGTCTACTACTGTAGGCAGATCCTCTCTGCCGTGGCTGCTCTATCAGCAAAGGTGACGAAAATGAGCGATGCGCTGACTGCCCAGATCTCCTCGATGCAGGATGCCGTGACCAGCATGGCCGACACCGTGTCCAAGCTTGGTGCTGACATGACGACGATCGAGGGCGAGATCACTACCCTGACGAACGAACTCCACCCGGACCAGCTCTCCCCGGCTGCGCAGACTGCTCTGAACAATCTGCAGTCAACCCTGAGCAGCCTGAAGGTAAACCTTGAGGCGGTGAAGAGCACGGCTGACACGATCGCCAATCCGCCTCCTCCGGCACCTGCAGCCGATCCGGCACCTGCAGCCGATCCGGCACCTGCAGCCGATCCGGCACCGCCCACGTCGTAGTTGCTGTGGCGACCAAGCCGACAAGACAGACTGCAGCAGCCCCGGCCTCTCCTCCCGGCAGGGTGGCGCAGGCGGCGGAGACGGTGGTGAGTTCAGCGGCACCGCCGTCTCTGCCTGCAGAACTGATCCCAGCCAGTCTTCTCTCGCCATGGCGTGGGTCGTCCAAGGTGACCAGGATCAATCTGCCGACGCCGAGGATCGGTGGCAAGGCGTGGTTGCTGAACCGCAAGGGACTCTTCGTCCTGGAGGAAGGCTACGGTGTTCTTAGGACCATCGCATGCACCCACATCGGGTCTGGGTCGATGATGGTGGTCAATGGCCTCCCGAACAAGTACGGGGAGATCGAGCGTTTCCCTCCAGAGTTTCCTCCTGGTGAGGAAGGCGAGTGGAATGGTCGACCGCTGTATCGTGCCAATCCGAATATCATGGGCTCGTGGATGATGGACGCTGGCTTCACCTACGGACTGACTGTCTACGCTGAGGGCGGCACTGACAACAACTGCTGCATTGCTACGATCGTTTGGCTACCGGCTCCACCCCCGAGGGACAAGACATGATCAAGAAGATTCTTCTCGCAGCCGCACTACTTGGCGTCATTGCTGTCCCTGCGATCTCGCAGTTGGTGGGTGGCGGCAAGCTGGATTTCGGGTCAGGTGGCACTGGATGCTGCAATCAGCAGCAGCTGATCACTCAGACTCAGGCTGGTGCCACCAAGAACACCCCACTGACTGGTGCGACGATCACACTCACGCCGAGCAGCTCGCCGAATCAGCTCATTGCCCCAGCTGGTACCATCGCTACTTTGACGCTCGCACTTCCTCAATGTGCGGCGACTGGTGCTGCGAATACGGCGTGGTCCAACTTTGTTGCTCCGACGGTGGCGGCAGATGGCTTCGAGTTTCACGTCACATACACCCAGACTGTGACCGCGTTGACCATTACCGCAGCTGGTGGTTCCTCCCTGCAGAACGGCATTGCCACCTCAGGCGCAGCTGGCACTGGCAAGACATACCACTGCAACGGCGCTGACACGACCTGGTACCAGTTCTGAGTGCAGGATGTCGTTGACATCTATGTCGACGCAAGTCCATCGTCCCTCATGCGATGTGCCAGAGTGGCTCGTCCCGGTGCCTTTCGCCTGGCCCGTCGAAGCTGTGAGCTCTATTCTGTACAGATTGTTGGGGGTGGTACCTGGACGCGTATTCGTTGTCTTTCGGGCACCGAGCGAGCAATCTGGGAGCAGCCTTCTTCGTTTACCGGCTCGTTTTGGTTATCAGCTGCTTGCGAAGATGGACTCATAGTCGAGATTCATGCTCTCAACGAGTCCAGCTGTCCGAACCTGACCGTTAACTGGCGGGAGCCTGACAGGAAGCGAGTGTGAGGACATCTGCTGTTGCTCCTGTGGTCGGGTGCTTGGCCGATGTTGCGATCGACGAGGGAGAGAAGGTGGACGAAGGAGACCTAGTCTGCTGTGTCGAGTCGATGAAGGTGATGTTCCAGATCTACGCTCCCGCAGCTGGCGTCGTCGAGTACGAGGTCGAGCTCGGGGAGATGGTCGGGGAGGGTGCCACTGTGTTCTGGGTCGTGACGGAGAACTGATATGGCCTGGGACCCGCTCTACAGGATCGAGGGTATTCCGTCGGTCCAGGGGCCGACCTCGATCAATGCTCAGCTTCTCGATGGCGTGAATACAGCCAATTTCGAGGGTCTGTGGGTTCCCTGGCTATACGTGAAGCAAGGCTCGCTCGAGATCAGTGGGACGTTCGCCACTCTCAGCTGTCAACTGTACGGCACAAATGCAATCTCGCCGTTGAATAGCTTCACGGCCACGATTGGCGGCACGATCACGAACGGCGACACTGTGTCGCTGAATTTCAGCTTCCCTGCTTCTAACCTGGTGACGATCACCGTTCCAGTTGTGACAGCGGAGACAACGGCTCAGATTGCGGCAGCGCTGGTCGCTGGCATCAATGCTAATCCAACTCTCGCTTCGTACGGCGTGCAGGCCTCTGCTCCTGCCTCGGTCATCACGATCACGTGGCCATCACCGTCGCCATTCCCTGGGCAGGGTACCTATACCACGTCCAATCCTGACGTGGCTCCTGTCCTGACACTGACCTCTGCGGTCACAGGTGGGGCAACCGAGACAGTTGCCATTGCGCCAGGTGTTGGTGGCAGCACACTTGGGTCAGCGATCACTGCGGCCGGGATGACTCAGTTCACCTTCTCGGCCAGATGGCTGAAGATCCGCGTAACGACCCTGACTGGCGGTAACGTGAATGCTATCGCCCAGGGCACAGCATAGGAGACACTCTGCGTGAATTGGTGGGAGAGAATCTGTTTCAGTGGCACCGCTGTGGAGGGATCTGGAGGCGATCCACCCCCTCCTTCGCCACCTCCACCTGCTCCGTCACGACAGGCTGTCACTCCTCCGCCGCCTCCGCGGCGCCAAGAGCCAGATGACGATGATCCGCCTCCGCAGCCGCAACATCGCAGGACTCCGAACGATCAGATTGCGGATCTTCGGGCCGAGGCAGCTCAGTATCGCATCTCTCTACGTCGAGTCGAGGCTGAGCGGGACGATCTGCAGCAGCAGATGACGACCCTGCAGGGGCAGATCGAGGCTGCCACGACGACGGCAGTCCAGCCTCTCCAGCAGAAGCTGGTGAAGGCGCAGGAGCGAGCTGTCAATCTGGCGATTCGGGCCGAGATGATGCAGCTTGGTCTGCAGGACGAGGATCTTCTTCATCTGCACACGAAGATGCCAGATGCACCCAAAGTCGAGGTCAATGACGACTTTGAGGTCACCGGTGCCAAGGAGCTAGCTGCTGCCTTCAAGAAGTGGAAGCCAGACTATTTCAAGGCAGCCAGTTCGGAGACTCCACCAGCACGTGGCAATGGCAGGCAGCCTGCACCTCGGCCCGTTCAGACGAGCCAGGGTAACGAACCTCCTCCGGTCGAGGGGGACGGTCCGGCAATTGATCTGCGGGACAAGACCAAGTATCCGCCTGGTAGTGCGGCCTACAAGGAAGCTTATCGCAAGGTGATGGGGACCATTCCCCGTCGTTAGAGTGGCAGACGAGTACAGCGACACTCGAGGTTGTCGCCCCTGAGGCAGGTCCTCCGCCCCCAGCGTTACCGGGTTGAACCCCAGCAACTGCGGCAGGACCAGAGATGGCCAATACATTTACGAACCTATCTGCCAGCCTCAATGCGATGCTGCAGACCGGCATCCTCGAGCGTGAGTTCGAGGAAGGACTCGACTCGAACCTGGCATACAGGCGAGTCTGCCTTCGCGAGACTGTGCCGAACAATATCGGCGAGACGATCACCAGGACTCGCACTGGCCGCAAGCCGCCGGTGACGAATTCGCTCGGTGTTGTCACGTTCAACAACCTCGACAATGGCCTGACTCCGTCCGATGCTGCCATCGAGCAGTACACGTTCACCATGAGGGACTACGGCGACTCGGTCGACGTGGATCTGATGGCGAACCAGTCCGTCATCGCCTCGAACATCGTTCGTGCCGCCCGCAACAATGGCGTGCAGGCTGCTCAGTCTCTCGAGCGCATCGCACGTAGCCGCCTGTTTGGCGCATACCTGGGTGGAAACTCGTACGTTCGCACGGACCTGGCGGCATCCACAACGACCACGTGCCGTGTGGACGATGTCCGCGGATTCCAGACGGTGTTGGTCAACGGAGTAGTCACGCCGATCTCCGCCACCAACCCTCTCTCCGTGCAGGAGACCTCCAACTCAGGCGGCGTGACTCAGCTGCTTTCCGTCACCGGATTCACCATCGACGCGGTGAATCACTCGCAGACGCCAGATGGTCAGTCGGGGAGTCTCACGTTCGCGACAGCCACCTCCCCGGTCAACGGAGATGCGCTGGTTGCCTCCAACGCGGCCAAGGTGATTCGACCGTATGGCCACATCACCACGTCGCAGATGGTCGGTTCCGACACTCTGACCCTCGGTCTTCTGCTGGACGCTGTCACGCAGCTGAAGCTGAACGCTGTGCCGCCGATGGACGATGGCACGTACCACTGCATCCTCGACGATGCATCGATGCGGCAGCTGTGGTCCGACCAGCAGTTCATCGTGCTGTATGCTGGTCGCTACCAGTCGCAGGAGTATCAGCAGGGCCAGATCTTCAGTCTGCTCGGCCTGACGTTCATCCCGTCGACCGAGACGTACATCCAGCCGAACCTGCAGCAGTACAATGGTGCGGTGTACGGTCAGACCTCGACCGCCACTGGTGCCGCCGCGATCAACACGCCGATTCGTCGGCCGATCGTGATCGGTTCCGAGGCGATCATCGAGGGCGACTTCGAAGGTCTGGAGTACTGGCTGAACGAGCAGATGGTTGGGGCCATCGCCGAGGTCATGCTGGTCGGTGGCGTGGCTCATATCTTCCGTCCGCCGCTCGATCGTATGCAGCGCCAGCTGTCCCTGACCTGGGACTGGATCGGCGACTTCGCGGTTCCGACCGACGCCACCGCGACGAATCTGATCATCCCGACCGCTTCCAACGCATACTACAAGCGTGCGGTGGTCGTGGAGCACTCTGGCTAGTAGGAGGTCACTGTGTGCGATAACTCAGCGTGCATTTTCGCGGGTAAGATGGTCAGTAAGTCTTCCCCGCGAACGAGCAAGTCTACTGCGTTGTCGCGCACAATAGATCGACGCCCACCTGCGGTGCGGCTGCCGAAGCCCAACGGTGGTTCTGGTAACGGAAAGGACTGAAGATGAGGAAGGTTCCAGACAGCTACGCCGCAGATCTGAGGTCCCAGGGCTCTCGCCCGACGAGCGGGCCTGGTCCGAACGAGCGTGGCCGTGTGAAGCAGGGAATGTCCCCTGGCAAGTGGCCCGGCACGCGCACTTCGGGCAACCAGGGTCCTGGTGCCGAGAAGGACAACAGTGCACGCAAGTTCGGCGATGCGCTGGCCAGGCGAGGCTCTGGTGGGTAAGATCCGAAAGGTCGGTCGCTTCACCGACACAGTGCGGGCGAACCGACCCACCATGGCCGATGCCTGGGTGGGGCTGAAGAACAACGAGTGGTTCAAGGCCCCTGGTTCTACCCAGCACCACGACCGAGTTCTGCGGCGCGAGAGTATGGGCCAGAAGATGACTCCGAAGGACGACGTTCGGAACATCAGGAGAGGACGGAAGTAAGAGATGCCTGTCACCATCCCCTTGCGTGGCTTTCTGGCTCCATATCCTCGCGCTCTGGACACACAGAATCCTCAGCTCATCCCGAGCATGGACTTCCCGTCGACCAGCGGCCTTGGTGGCACGATCGACGTGATGACGCCTGCCAAGTATCTGGCCACATATCCACGTGTGGATGGTACGGTCACGCTGACCATTGGCGGCACCATCACGAACCTCGACACGATCACGCTGAAGTTCACGAACGCCATCATTCCGGCGATCGGTTCCAGCCCGCAGGGCGCCTACAGCATGGCAGCCTACACGGTGGTGACTGCCGACACAGTCGCGACTGTGGCGGATGGCCTCGAGGCTCTGATCAACCAGGATGCGAACCTGGCGGCCATGGGCATCTATGCCGTCAAGGCAGGGACGTCAAATGGTGCTCGCCTGGTGATCCACCAGGGTGGGCCAGTGGCGAATTTCACGACAGTGTCTGCCACGATCACGGGTGGTGCGACAGAGACAGCCACGTTCGGCAACTCGGGCGTGCTGGCTGGTGGCTCTGGTCCGATCGTCCCAACCGAGACGTTCCACTGGTCGTACAACGGAACGCAGCAGAATTTCTGGTATGGGAAGCCCCAGAACGTGGATTCGGGATTCCTGGCTTCCCTCATTGCAGGACAGGCTCCGATACAGTGACAGACAAGACCGCTGAAGCAACGAAGTCCAAGACTGAGAATGACCCCGAGCCGGAGGTCGAGACGAAGCCTCTGCCGACCAAGTACATGGTCAGCCGCAACTTTACCCAGCGTGTCAATGGGACCACGATCCCATACTCTGCTGGGACGATCATCGATCGACCGGATCTGATCCGAGAGTTGATCGCGACCAACTCTCCGCTGGTGCCGATCGAGGCAGACGACGACATCGGGACCTGTCCTCACTGCGGCAAGTCCTTCTCCATGCAGGCGCAGCGAGGAGCACAGGAGCTTCTTGCTCGCGCCAGACTGATTATGCCGGGTATCGCCTGACAAGGAAGTAGCCAATGGCCGTGACCGACGCACAGAAGGCTCAGGTGCGTCGCCATCTGAAGTATCCAGTCATCGGTCTCCCGAGCATCAGTCCTGGCGGTGCATCCCTCGGTGTTGGATTCACCGGATATCGCTACTTCCAGGCCTGGGGCTTGATGGAGTACAGGCTGAACAATCTCCAGCCTGTCGAGGAGGCAATGCTCCTTGGCGTGGCGATCGGGGGAGTGAGTCTGCTCCTCCAGCCCAGCGTTGGCGACACGGTCAGCGTGGTGCTGTCTGGGGGAAATCTCGCCAGTTCGGTCACTATCACGACTCCTCCGTATGCGACGACGCAGAATCTGGACGGAAGGTTGGTGCTGTGCCAGCAGATAGCAAATGGGGTGCCGGCCAGTCCAGCTCTTGTGGCAGCTGGGTTTCTCGGCTACACACCATATGGTACAGGGCCATATTCGCAGGCAGTGCTCCCGGTGCCGGAGGTGGCGATACAGAGCCCGGTGCCGTTCACGATCACTGCCTCCGGGACTGGTGCAACAGTGCCGCAGGTCACCTCCCAGGGTGTCCTGATCCCACCCAGTACGAGTCTTGATGGTGGCGCGACCACGATCTACGGCTATCTGAACATCCTGAACGGTCTCGAGTTTGCCTATGCCACGGCATCGGACAATCTCGACACCACCAAGGCAGACGTGTGGACGGCTCGTGCGAACGAATTGGCGCAGAGGAAGGCTCTGTACGAACACTGGGTCGGGATGCTGTCCCAGTTCATCGGGGTGCCAGTGAATCCTGACCGTCGCAAGGAATTCGACGCTGAGCGATATGGCGTGATGCGGTTTGCCTAAAGATGGTGAACTATGCCCGAATCCAGCACAAGATCGACAAGGGACTGGGCATCGCCGGTCGCCATCTCGGCCCTCCCTACAGTGCCTATCGAATTGCAGCCACCTCCTCCGGAGATTTCCCTGGAGGATGGTCGCAGGTCGGCACAAGCGTCCCTGTCTTTGTGCGCAGGACTACTGATTCAACGTTCCAGTCGGCACTCCTCGCATCCGGCACCCTGTGGCTCGATATCATCGGAAACATGGAGCCCTTTCTTCTCGGAGATGTCTTCACACTCTCGGACGCACCGTATGTGCCGAGGAAGTCGTACGGCCAGGGTGCCACGTCGGTCGCCAACGTCAACAGGTACAGCGGATTTGGGCTTGCGTGGCACGCTCCTGTGGACGAGCCGGTTGGCGGCCGTATCGATGTCCGTGTTCAGATATTTCGGCCGACTGGTCCGCCGGACACGAATCTGACCGACAAGACTGGAGTCTGGAGGGGCACCACCAACGTTGCGCTCCCTCTCGTCCTCAGCAACGGCACATACTCATTCGTGGATCCCTACAGTGGTCAGCAGCCCTCGTATGTTCCAGCTGGAGTGTCGTCCACCGACCGTCCTCCAAGAGGACACCTGGTCGCTCCGGTCACTCCTGGGGACATGCAAGTGGCCCGTTACTTCCTGTACCTGCCGCCACTTCCTGGATACACGCCAACCGAGGGTGACCGAATCGTCCAGGAGTCTGGGCAGCGATATGTCGTCACGAATCCGTACAATCAGCTGACTGGTGTGGTCGGCAACCAGATAGGTGTTGATCGGCGCGGCACGGAGTTCTGATGGCAAGTCTCTATCAGGTTCTGGCGGCCATGCAGCAGCAGGTGGTGGCGGTCACGACCAACCTGACTGGTCCACTCGGGGACATCCTGTCTGTGCAGACTGGTATCCTGTGGCCACCGATCAACACACTCGAGCGTCTGGTGCAGATGCGCCCACCTGGGGCACTCATCTCGGTGTACGACAGGAAGGTGGGGCATGACTCCACTCGCTGGTCCCCTGGCATCGTTGCCCAGACCGTTACTCCTGCGCTGCTGGTGTCCTCCCCGGCCGACCAGATAATCGTTCCTGGCAGCACCGGCACCCTGACACTGAGCGGAGGAGTAGCATCGGGGGATGCAGTGTCGCTCATCGTAAAGAGCCGAGGCGCTGGAGTCGTCCTAGACCCCGGCGACGGCACCTATACCCAGTCCCCTACGGTTGCAGTCGTGTACTGTACGATCCACGGAGATAGTCCAGCGTCCGCAGCTGCTGGACTGGTCTCATTGGCGAACGCAGACCCTGCTGTGTCTCCTCGGGTCGTTTGCACATCGTCCGGTACTGGGACGGTAACGATCCAGAACCTGCTGCCGTCGGCCATCGAGGTCAACTCGTACACTGGCAACGGTGGCACGAATGTCGTCGAGATTGGACGGCGCAAGAGAGAGCTGCAACTTACCGTGTGGTCCCCGTCGCCAGAGATACGAGACATAGTGTTCGATCCGATCGAGTCCATGGTCCAGGAGATGGAGATCTTTCGAGGCAGCTCCGGACAGTACACTGCTGGCCTGGTGCTGGCCGACGGAAGTTTTGCTCGCATCGAACACTACAACGACTACTTGGTCGACGATCCTGTTCTTGCTGATCTGTATCGGCGGGACGAGATCCTGTGTGCTGACTACCCAGTTACCAGTCAAGACAAACTGTACTCGGTGCTGGCTCCTGTGACCCAATATCAGATCACTGTCTGAGGTGCTGGCATGACGCAGATTATCGTCTCGGGTGCGGTGAACGTTACCGCTCTGGCCGATCCGGACCTCTACGTTCAGGTACAGCCGCCCCCGACGTTCATTCGTGGCGTGCCGACCGATGTGATTGGTATTGTCGGAACTGCGTCGTGGGGACCAGTGAACCTTCCGGTGCACATCGGCTCTGGACAGGAGGCGACTCTTGCCTTCGGCGGAATCTCCAACCTGTCACTGTTCGACCCGTACGATCTGGCCAATGACCTCTTCCTGGCGTTCGGGCAGGCAACGACTAACGCCACGCTCGAGGGATGGGCTGTTCGCGTCACAGACGGCACCGACACAGCAGCATCTGTGGCCATCAGCGGTGCAGCGACAGCTATTCCTGCGACAGCCACAGTTGGCGGCACAATCACAGCCGGTGATGTGTGCTCCCTGACCGTCACATCGTCTGGGTTCACTGGCTCTCCGCAGACGGTGTCGTACACTGTCAAGGCTGGCGACACGATCCAGATCATTGCTGCTGCACTGGCTGCGGCAGTCAATAACAATGCTGCCCTGAACGCTGCCAGCATCTACGCAGGCGTGGCCGGGGCCATCGTGACGATTTACTGGCCGTCAGGTCTCACACCCACACCTGTTGTCACCAGGAACGTGACTGGGTCGGCGACTGAGACCATCACCATCGGCACGGGATCTGCCAGTACCGCAGGTGGCACGGCGACAGCGCTCTACACCGGCATCCAGGGTGCCAAGATTTCGATGACTCTGGCCGCCAGTCCGTCGGTCTCCAATGCCTACAATGTGACAGTTGCGGGCTTCCAGGGGACTGCTGAGGTCTTCCCGAATATCTCCACCACGAACTTCTGGCGCAACCTGCAGAATGCTCTGGCCAACGGGGTCACGAATTTCCGCGGACCGTCCCAGTGGTTGCGCCTCTCGACGATCAACGCAGCTGTTGGCGCTCCGGTTGTCGGGACCTACCAGCTGACTGGTGGGGCAGATGGCCGCACCGGGGTGACCACGAGCATCATGCTCGGGAACCAGAACGCCACTCCGAGGACTGGTATCTGGGCCCTCTCGAACGTGGTCCCCAATGTCTCCATCGCCTGGATGGTCGGCGTCACCGACCTGAATGCGGTCGCGGCAATGGACAACTTCGCGCTGACGAACGGCACGAGTGTCCTGTTCCCGTTCCCCACCGGAACATCCACCACCTCTGCAGTCACCTCGGTCCTCGCAGACGGTGTTGGTGGGCCAGAGTTCATCTACGTCAAGGACTCGATCTACTGGCAGGACACGACCAACAATGTCCGTCGTCTGAGCCTCCCGACTGCCGTCATCGGCGGACTGTGGGCAACTTTGGGTCCGGAGCAGTCTCCGCTGAACAAGCAGGTTCAGCTAGTGCTCGGCACAGAGCGGAACGATCCGGTCAACGGCACAGTCCCATACTCACCGTCCGAGATCGGTCAGCTCAACAACGCTGGCATCATGTTCATCTCGAACCCCTGCCCTGGTGGCAACTACTTCGGAATTCGAACAGCTGCGTCCACCAGCCCACTTGCGTCCACGCAGCCAGTGGAGTACTGGCGCCTCACGATGTTCATCGCGAGGTCCATCGACACCACGATGGGCATTCTCGTTGGTCAGCTGCAGAGCTCCAACGTGACAGATGATCTCCGCGACCAGGCCAGAGCGCTGCTCAATGGGTTCGGCGAGACCCTGTCGAACAACAAGCAGATCCAGAGAGGTATTGGATTCTGTGAGTTTAGCCAGAGTCCGATCGCAAAGCCAGGGCTTGGTGTCAATACCCCAGCCTCGATTGCCCAGCACTTCATGTTCGCCCTGTTCCAGGCCACCTACCTCAGTTCGGTGTGGTACTTCGTGATCAATGTGCAGGGTGGCACGACAGTGGTCATCGTGCAGCCAGGACAGTAGGAAGCAACCATGCCGACATCGACCATCATCAACGGCTTCAACGTTGGAACGGACGTGTCTTGGGTGCTCCAGGACCAGTTCGGGGACGTGCTGCCGGCCTCCTCCTTCGGTCATCTCATCGAGTTCGAGAGTCAGTCGAACGACAAGACGATCGAGGTCACTCCGATCACCACTGGCGGCATTCCGATCTACCAGACGGTGTGGAATGGCATCAACGGAGACATGCGGTTCGCCAGGGCGAACGGTCGCTTCACCCAGATGTTTAGTGACCTCATGTCGTCCTACTACATCGGAGGTATCATTCCTCAGATGAACCTACAGGCTCGTGTTCGCAATCGCGACGGGTCTGTGGACACGTACATGTTCGTGGGATTCCAGTTCAGCAAGCCCAGATTTGGGTCGTTCCAGGCGACGAGAGAGGTCGACATGAGGGTCAGTTTCATGGCCTCGACCATGGTCTCGAAGTCTGGCGTGGGCGGAGTCCTGCTGGGACTTCTGAACGCAGCGTAGAGGAGAGATCGTGGCTACTATTGCTGTACTGACTGAGAAGATCAGTCCCGACCAGATTCCACAGGCCGGGGCACAGGTGGACGCTGAGGACATCAAGGCAAGACGTGCAGCTGCCCATGCGATATTCGAGCAGGGTGAAGGTAGCGATCGCACTATCGACCTGGAGAAGCTCGCCTCCGAGGAGATTGAGGCCACCAAACCAAAGGAGCGAGTCGAATCTCTCCTCATACGGGCACCAGTCAATGGTGCTCCGGCAGAGATCGAGTTCGGCCCTCCGTCGGGCATCTCCCTCAGCATGAGACTGGCCACCATATCGGGGGAGAAGAACCCCAACCGGATGGAACTGTATCTACTCCGCACTCTGATGCACGTGCGGAAGATCAACGGAGACCCAGTCACCCCCATCAACTCGCAGGTGGAGGCGACGTTCCTGGCGAACATGCTGGGGGACGATACGCTCAATTTCCTCTTCGACACGATGCTGGAGACTTGGCCCCCCGCCGGTAAGGGCGACCTACAGATTCTATCAAAAAATCTGCGGAGACCCTGACCTTCGCCAAATCTGCTACTTGGTGGAGAAGGGCTACGGCGATTGGCCCACGGTCTGCGAGATCGATCCCCTGGTGCGATCGGCTCTCTGGTACAGCAGTATGATGCTTGCCGGGTGGGAGGTCAACTGGGAGACTGGGAGCGTGAGGAAGCCCGATGCAAAGCCCAGGTGAGGCAGCTGCAGTGCTGCGCCGAGCAGCCCAGCGAGTGGTTCCTGGGCTGGAGGAGGCCGTCGAGGCCACATTGGTCAGGTCCATGTTCATAGCTCGCGCCAAAATCGGCCACGACCAGCCTGGGTGGCCGCCACTGGCCGAGGCGACCTACGAGCGTGGAACTGTGGGACCACTCCTGCGAAGTGGTGAGATGCGAGAGAGCTTCTACGTGGAGCAGCGCGGCCTGGGCGGGAAGCTGGCGTCCGACAGCCCCTACATTGTGTACAGCGAACTCGGTACGTCGCACGAACCCCCCCGACCTCTCCTGAAGGATTCGCTCAAGCAGGCTCTGCGCGAGGAGGGACTGACCCGCATGCGATTTCTCGTGACCAGACTGTTCCGATAGATGTCTGACTTCATCGGCGGCATCGGCACCTCGTTCGTCATTGAGGACAAGGCCACCACCACCCTCGTTCGCATCAGCGAGGGAATGGAGAAGGTCCAGGCCTCTATCGACGAGGCTGCGACTGCTGCGCAGGAATTCGCCGAGGTTCGATTTGGCGGCCTGACCCGCAGCGTTGGTGCTCTGATCGACCGACTGGATCAGGCAGCTGATGCTGCTGCTCGGCTCGAGGCCATTCGCTTTGGTAATCTGACCCGCAGCGTGAGTGCTCTGGACCGTGCTGTGACTGGCCTGAGCACCAACATCGATGCTCTGCCTGTCGCGTTCGAGTCGGCCATGAATCGAATCACGGTCGAGGCTCTCCGCGGTGAGGCAGCTATCAACTCGTTGCAGGCTGCCATGGCCAGGACAGCTGCAACCTCTGCCTCGATGGTAGGCGGCGGTGGACTGGTGCCACCAGGTGGCCGCCCTGGAGGAGGTGGTGGCGGAGGACATGGTGCTGGTCGTGGACATCTTCGAGTAGGTCCTGGCGGAGTTCACCCTACTGGCTACATACCACTTGGTGGCATGGGCAGCATTGGCGGGATGATAGCCGGTATTGCCGGCTACGAGGCCATCAAGTGGGGCGGAGAGTACGAGATGGGGCTGTACACAGCAGCTCAGGCTCTCGGTGCCGACCCCACCTCCGATGCTGGCAAGCGCACCATGCAGACCATCGGAGACTCGGTGGCACAGGGTGTGGCGGGAACAAAGTTCGCCCAGAAAGACCTGACTCCGGTCCTCAAGGACTACTACGGCGAAATCATCTCTGGCCTGGACCCGAACCTCAGTCCTGAGGACAGGGCCAAGAGGCTGCAGGGGATCACGGCCACGTCACTGCGGTTCGCCGAGATCGAGAACCTGCTGCACGGCAGGTCGATCGAGAGCGAGATGAAGACCTCGGCCGAGTTCTCGCATCTGTTCAGGATGTACACACCCGAGCAGATGGGACCGTTCCTGGACCGGGTGGTGGCTGTCTCTAATCTGGCAGGCCAGGATCCATCTGCGATGGAGCGGACCATGAAGTACATGGTCACGACCGGGGAGCTGAGTGGAGCCGATCCCAGCCAGATGCTGGACATCGTCGGGTTCCTGATGCAGTCAGGTGTTGGTGGCACGACTGCAGGCACTGGTCCGGCTGCTCTGTTCGCGGCTCTGGACAAGGCACGGGCTGGAGATCCTCGGGCGCAGGCAGACATTCACCATCGGGTGGAGTCTGCCAGAGAGCAGCGGCAGATGTTCGAGGCTGCCATGCACGGCACCTTCGGCATTGGCAAGATATTCGACGAGCAGCGTCGTGGTCCGAAGGGAGACAAGGCTGAGGCTGCTCTCGAGCGACTTGGGGTCATAGATCCGAAGACGCACGATGTGTTCCAGAAGTTCCGCCTCGAGGGCGGGAATCTGGACGAGACTGCCATCATGCTGCAGATGGCCCATGCAGCCGCAGCAGATCCAAAGCATGGTCCTGGCTGGGTGGAGATGGCCACTGGCGGGCAGCGTGGTGCACGATCCATCGGTCCGTTCATGGAGGAGGGTGGCAAGGTCTTCGAGGCCTTCGTCAAGCTCGACCAGGAGATGACCAAGAATCTCGGGGTCTGGCAGCGGCAGGCTCAGCTGGCCGACACCGCAGAGCAGAAGTTCGGGCAGGCGTGGGCTCGGCTGGAGGACTTCGGGACCACACTCATGACCGTCGGGGGGAAGGACAGTCTCCTCACACAGCTTGGCAATTCAGCCAAGAATGCTGCTGATGCCATAGACTCATGGACCAAGTGGATGAAGGCTAACCCTGGCCCAGGAGCTGAAGCTCCTGGTCATCGTGCGGTAGACGATGTCAGACATGGGAGAATGGTGAGTCCTAGTGATATCTTGGGTGGTGTGATCGACTGGTGGCGTGGCAGGCCTGTGACGATGCCTGGCTCGCACACGCCAACTCTGCCGTCGATCACACCACACGATGCCAGTCCTACGTACATTCCACCCGATGCCGGTCCTCAGCTACATCCGCAGAAGCAGTCCTACCAGGCACCACCAGATGTGCATGTGCACATACAGAACATCTCGTTCGGGCCTGGCACGGCAGAGGACCATGCGCAGCAGTTCTCCAAGGAACTGTCCCGTGCGCTGTCGGACGCGATGATGCACGACCTCGGCACAGGCTGGGGTCATGGGCAGAGTAGCTACACCACCGGGAGAACAGTGAGCATCTAGTGTCCATCACCAGCCTCGTCCTGACCCTCGGCAGTGAGGTCTTCATAGACTTCGAGGTGCCGGAGCAGCTCGAGGGTCTTGGCGGCACGCAGGTGGTCGCGCAGCACGACTTCCCTGGTGGGTTCCGCACCCAGCAGCGATTCGGTGCCTTCCCGACCGAGGTTAGATGGCGGGGTCTGTTCACCGGAACTTCGGCTCTTGCCAGGATGCGGCAGGTGGATCGGCTTCGGGTTGCCGGGCAGGAAGTCCAGCTCACATATGGCGACACGCTCCTGAACGGGACCGTGGTCGAGTTCGTTGCGACGCCGAGACACCAGTGGTTGGTTCCGTACAGGATCGTCTTCCTGCCGCGGTTCGACGCCAATGCAGTTTCGCCGTTCGACGATATCCTGTCCACGTTCACGCTGATCATGGACGCGATATCGCACCTGTCCACTCTACTGCAGGTGATACTGCCAGCGCCGACAGATGGTCCCAAGTTCTCGGCCATGGACAACCAGCAGCAGTTCTACGTCTCCCTTCCACCCACTATAGCTCCGCCTCTGACGACCCTGCTGAACGATACTACAGACGCGCTGCAAGCCGCCCTCGGCCTACCTAACCAGGTATCGTTTAACGATGCACAGACCGTGTACAACGATGCCAACGCGGTCTACGCCGTTACCAACCCGCTCGCCCTAAGCGCGGACCCTACGCTCGCCTCCCCGGCCCTGGATGTGAATGGGTACGTGAACTCTATCGTGCAGGGGATCTCGACTCCGACGACTGGCAACGTCACTGTGCTGAATGCCACCAATCCCAACATAGCCATGCTCGCCTCCCAATACTACGGGGATGCCTCACTGTGGGAAACGATCACAGAGGCCAGTGGGCTTCCACCTGACCCCCTCCCAGTGGGGCAGTTCGTCCTCACCATCCCAGCTGTCATCCACGGATGAGTCAGTCTCTCTTCAAGCCAACACTGCCACCGTCACTCGACCTACATGTGCAGGTTGGTGGCACAGAGATCATCGTCAAGTCCTTCACGGTTGTATCCGGCAGCTATGGTTCTGTGGGACATGCCAGGTTCGAGACCAGCCAGAAGCTGCTGAGCGACTTCAAGATCGATCTCTTGGAGATCTCGCAGAGTGCCCCTCTGGTGTCCGTGCAGATATTTGCCGAGACACCGACCACACCACACACGAAGATCTTCGACGGAGATCTTCTGAACACGAACTGGGACATGGACAGGGACGAGGTGGTCGTCCACGCCAGAGACCATGCTGGGGTGTTCGTGGACCAGCACAGGATCCTGGCCAGGGATGCCGGAGCACTGACAGGTGCTCTTGGACCTCTGTCGCCAGGACAGCAGCTGACTCCTGCTGGGATCGCAACGATGAATCGAACCGTGGCACAGGTTGTCACGGACATTGCCCAGCAGTTTGGCTACACACCAGTGATCAACGGTGGGACTGCTAACACCCCAGCCGGGGCGGCCTATGGCAGCAGCGACCGCGCCTACATGACGATCCCGCAGAATCTCTGGTCGATCCTGAACACACTGGCCAAGGATACAGGGAACGAAGTCTACACGACCCCAGATCGCAAGCTAGTCTTCGGCCCACCAGGAGTTGGTCTGCCGACAGTCAACCTCAGCTGGGGGACAGGTGCCGATGTCAGGCTGCCGAACCTGGTCCCCTGCGCACAGTTGGTGTTTCGCCATCAACCGAGACGGAACAGCACATTTCGGGTGCTGGTGATATCGTACGATCCTGCCACTGCTCAGGTGACCGAGGGCAGTGCAACAGTGATTGGTCCCGACCTGGCCACCTCGGCCGTGCCCGCAGGAACCTACAGTGGAGCACAGGCGGGCGTTGCTGACAAAGCCCTAGCGGACGATGCACAGACTAGTGGGTATGGGTCCCACAACAATCTCAGCCATGTGCAACTGTACACGTTCCACTGGGATGGGCTGACAGCAGCAGACTGCAATGCTCGAGCAGCTGCAATTGCGGCGGACATTACCAAGCGACTGGTGCTTCTCTCGTGCACGATCGACGGCTACCCGACCCTGACACCAACTCAGAAATTGTCTGTGACCGGGAATCGGCTGAACCCATTCTTCTCTGGCAACACATGGTTCGTCAGTGGGTTCCAGCACGAGTTCAGTATGCCAGGTCCAGGACACCATCGAGGGTGGAGTGGGTTTCGCACACAGATCCAGGCTCTTGACCTGCCGAACAATGCACTGAGCGGCACAGTCCGATGACCATGCACGCGGACGAACTCGTCCATACGATCAAGCAGATCGTGTCCCAGGCAATGATCGAGCAGCGTCCGTGCATGTACGGACATGTCTCTGACTACAATTCAGCCAACCATACTCTGCGTGTGATCGTGCCAGCGCTGCGGGATGATCTGACAGGTGCCCCTCTCCACTCAGGCTGGCTCCCATTCGGCTCCCCGTTTGTTGGCGCAGGATCGGGGATACAGGTGGTGCCGCAGGGTGGTGCGACGACCAATAACCCAACAGCTGGTGAGCTAGCCCTTGTCGTGATGAACGAACGAGGGACAGGTGTGGCCTCGGTAGCCTGTCTGTTCTACACTGCTCGGCAGCAGCCACCGAACACTGGGCTATCTTCCAGCACGAAGCTGAAGCCTGGTGAGATGCTGATCCAGCAGGCATCTGGCAGTTTCGTCAGACTGTCCGCCAATGGCGACATAAGCGTACAGACTGCAGGGGATGGGGCAGTAAACGTTCTCACCAACGGGGCTGGTAACATCAGTCTGACGACCAGCGGCAAGGGCACTGTTGCCATGAAATCTGCCAATCCAGTGACGATCGACTCTCCGTCGGTGCAGTGCACTGGCGAGATCTTCGCGAACTTTGGCGGACAAGATCAGGTAAGTCTGTCCCAGCACAAGGGCCATACTGCCAACGGACCTGCTCCTCCGACTCCGGGGACCTGATGCCTGACATCTTCTGCGAGTGGAACAGTGATCTGGTGATCACACCGAACGGAGGAATACAGAGTGCGGTCGGCTGGGATAACGTCAGGCAGCGCATCATTCGCAGTCTCATCACCAACTCAGCGCAGACTCTTCCTGACGGCTCAACCACAGCACCTGACTACATATACCATCCAGGATACGGGATCGGGTGTGGTGCCATGGTCGGGCAGTCTCCAACACCCCAGTACACCAGCGGATTGGTCGGGAGAATTAACCAGGCTGTTCTTCAGGACGTGTCCGTGGATCCTGGATCAACACCATCTGTGTTGTTCCAAACGCCGCAGCCCAACACATGGATAATCTTCGTGACGGTGCAGTTGCGTGACAAGACCGTTGGCAAGACAGCGGTGCAGATCACACAATGACGATTCCGAGCAAGACCCAGAGCCAGTTCGTCAGCGACATGATCGCCTCGTGGGGGCGGTCGCTGGGCATCGTTCCGACGCTGTCCGAGGGCGACTTCCTGCTTGCTCTGCTCGAGTCCGTCAGCACACAGCTCACGTTCCTTCAGGCCCAGGATCTGCTCATTCTGCAGCTGACTCGAGCTGCCACGTCCACAGGCGCAGACCTGGACACGTGGATGGCGGACTTCCAGTTCACTCGCCTACCCGCCACGTTCGCCTCAGGGCCTGTGGTTCTCAGTGCTCTGCAGCCAGTAAGCACACCAGTGTTCATCCCTGCAGCCACGCTGGTGAACGGTGTGTACCAGGGCGGCACCCTGGTGCAGACGTCCGGTGGTGGAGTGGTATTCACGGTCGTTCCAGATACGAGCCAGTCGTCCTACAGCGCAACCTCGAATGCCTACGTTCTGCCCGCAGGGGCCACCAGTATCACCGCCACTGTACAGGCTGTGGTTGCCGGGACAACAGGGAACGTGGCTGCTGGGACAATCACACAGTTGGGGTCGCAGCAGGGTGGGATCTCGACCGTCAACAATCTCGTGCCGTTCATCAATGGATTCAATGCCGAGAGCGATGTTGCGTTCAGATCGAGGTTCGTGCTCTATCTGGCGACTCTGGCGAAGGCTACCTACAATGCTATCCTGGCCGCCGCCCAGGGAGTACAGCAGGGAATACAGGTCTCTCCTGTGGAGAACACGACCCCTCAGGGCACGACACAGAATGGAAGCTTCACTGTCTTCGTGGACAACGGAACAGGAGCGCCTCCCGCCAGTCTGATAGCTGCCGTGTTCGCGGCAGTGGATTCCACGAGGGCGTTCGGGATCCAGGGCTATGTGGCAGCTGCTCAGACCACCCAGGTGTTCATCAATCTGAACATCCGAGCTCTGCCGAACTATGTGCTTGGTACTCTGCAGACGCAGGTCGAGAGTGCCATCATCGCTGCGGTCAACGTGCTACCAGCTGGTGCGACCCTGACAACAACACTGCTCTTCCAGACAGCCATGAGTATCCCTGGGGTGTCGGAGGTGCAGACTGCGGCGATCACCATCAACGGAGCCAACACCGACTTCGTCCCCACACCGATCCAGGAGCCTCGCTGCACAGCTGCGACCGTCACCATAGGCACGTTCTGACGTGAGCGACACACAGACTGAGATCAACCTGCTGGCTGCGCAGGAGTTCGCCGCACGAATTGCGGCCAACTTGCCGAACGGATGGGCTGCGCCGGATGCTCTGACCTCTGGCAATTGGAACGCTCTCCTGGTCGCCATCGGCGGGGAGATGAACCAGATACAGCAGTCTCTGCTGTATACCCTGAACGCCACTCGGCTGACGACGGAAACCTCCCCCGAGCTCGATCTGGCGAGTGTCGACTTCTTCGGGGGGTCATTCCCTCGTCCGGCTGGGATGTCCGACAGTGCGTTCGCCTCGGCCATCATCGCCAATCTGTTCAAGAACGCAGCCACGCGTCCGGCAATATCCGCTGCTCTGCTGCAGCTGACTGGCTTCACGCCAAGGATGATGGAGCCGTGGAGTATCTTCGACACCGGGGTCTGGGATCGAACCACCTACTGGGATGTGGACATTCCTCCCTATACGGGTCGATGGGGAACTGGGTCCGTGTCGGACTTCTGGTCCGGATTCATAGAGACACCGGCACCAGCCATTCCGCTGCTGGGTCCGAACATTCCGATCCTTGGCTTCGACACAACAGCCTACTGGGACCACCCAGGCTACTTCTTTGCCGACCTCGAGTCAAACCAGGCTCAATCTGTGGATGGTGTGGTCAATAAACTCCGAGCATTCGGGGTGACTGCGTGGGTGAAGATCGTCAACGCTCCATCCTCATCGCAGGGAGCAGTTCTGCCGTCAGCACCAACAGGGCTGATCGTCTCCATCGTGAGCGCCACCAGTTTGATGGTGGTCTGGACTGCACCAGCTACTGGCACGGTGCCGTTCAACTATACCGTGAATTACCGGGTGACAGGAACCCAGACCTTCCAGTCTGGAGCAGCCAGCTCAGTGCCGTCGGCTGTCCTCAGCGGCCTCCAGCCAAACACCCATTACGACATAGTGGTGATTGCGAGGAACGCGGCAGGGGCAGGACCTCAGTCCGCAATTGCCCAGGGCACGACCCCCAAGCAGGCCCCCGCACCTGCCACGAACCTCACAGCCACACAGGTGCAGGCGACCGCCGTCACCCTGTCGTGGACAGCCCCAGCATCTGGGACGCCACCGTTCACCTACACTGTCCTCTATCGGGTGGCTGGCACGATTCCGTTCAATCAGTTCACAGTTGGCCTGGCCACCGCCGTGACTGTGATCGGGCTGCAGCCTGGCACAACTTATGACTTCGAGGTACAGTCGAGCACAACCTGATGGCAGCAACCCCTGGACCAGTCACAAATCTGACGGCTACGGCGATCGCTCCCACGAGTGTGACCCTGTCGTGGACCCAGGCGACCCAGCTTGTCGTGACTCCAGGCTTGGGGTCGTTCCTCGACAATGCGGGGAACACATGGGCTGTGAACGCAGCTGGGGCAGTTGTCAGGAATGCAAAGGCAGTACCAGGCGGCAGTGGAACCTCGGCGCTGACCTACGTCTCGTCCACGAATACGATCTACGGTCAGGATGCTGCGTCCAAAGCCTGGTACTCGTGGAACGGATCCTCGTGGACCAAGACATCTGGCACTCCGGTCAAGACTCTCGTGGGTGCTGTCTACAGTGTCAAGTATCGAGTGACTGGCACCAGTCCATGGACGACGTTCGGGACCACGACACAGGGAAGCTCGCTGAAGGTGACAGGCCTCGTTCCTCACACGAAGTATGACATGGAAGTGATCACGACCGGTGGGCACTAGCATCTCAGCCATCATACAGGTCACCACACCAAGTGCTGGTGTTCCTCCTGGGCAGATCACGAATCTCAGTGCCACGAACATCACCACCACTGCTGTGTCCCTCAGCTGGAGCGCGCCATCAACCGGCGATCCACCCATCACATACTTGCCGCAGTATGCCCCTGCCGGCCCCAACCCAGTCTGGGTCAGCTTCCCGCCACCAGTGTCGGGGACCACTGCTACCATCACTGGCCTGACGCCCAACACTGCCTACCAGTTCCAGGTGGTAGCCTCGAACAACACAGCAAGCACTCCATCGAATACGGCAACAGCCACCACACTGTCGGTGGCACCAGGTGCCCCCACCGGACTTGCTGTGCAGGGAACTCCGACCCAGACGAGCGTGGCACTGACTTGGACAGCCCCAACAGTGGGGACGCCTCCACTCGTCTATCAGGCTCTGTACAGAACTCCGCCAGGGTCGGGGAATTTCATCGGTGGCCCGACCTCGAGCTCCACCTCCGTGAACGTCACGGGTCTCTCCCCGGCCACTGCGTACGATTTTGAGGTGGTGGCCTCGAATGCTGCTGGCACAGGACCAGCATCGGCCCCACTGTCGAATGTCATGACCGCCACGGGCATAGCCGTCCCAACAGCACCGAGCAATCTGGCGAGCAGTGACATCACATCGAGTGGTGCAACTATCTCGTGGTCCGCATCTACAGGAGCAGGTCCGATCACTTACATCCTGCAGTATAGGCCGCACTGATGGCAACTCTAGTCGGCGCATTCACCACCAGCGACGCACAAGCTAATCAGTGGACCTCAGTCATCGGCTCTCCGATGAGCGTCGTCGTGGGGTTTCTCGACTTTACCAAGACATGGGCGACTGCTGCTGGCTCTGGAACTCCTGCCAACCTCTACCTGGATGCTCCGTTCTCCAACGCAGTCCTGTGCGTGTCGATGCCGATGGCGTTCGCAGACGACACCAATGGTGCGAATGCAGCGTTCACCGCAATCGTCAATGGTACCAGAGACGCAGCGATCAATGCGATCCTGAACGTCTACAAGAATCTGGGCATGTCTCGCATCATCCTCCGCCCTGGCTGGGAGATGAACGAGACAGTTGCCGGAGACTTCCCATGGTGTGTAGGTAATCCATCCTCCACGTCCGCTGGCCCAAGTGCAGCAGACGCAGCGGCCTTCCGTGCAGCCTGGCAGCACATATGGACTCTAGCCAAGGCGATCTCTGGCATACAGATCGACTTCGCCTGGACACCGGGTGCTGGGTGGTCGATCGGTAGCGGAAGCACCTCTCTCTATCCTGGCGACGGGTTCGTCAACTTCATCGGGATAGATGCCTACTCTGACGTCAGCGTCACCGACCCGAACTTCAGCGTCCAGTCCTGCGCCCAGTTGGCTGTTGCCCACAGCAAGCCGATGTGCTTCGGCGAACTCGGGGTCAATGTTCCCGGTGCGACCTCAACTTGGGCAACCTTCCTGCCACAAGTCACCACTGCCCTGCAGGGGGTGTCCGGCGTCAGCATGGGCTTCGTGCCCTACTTTGTGTTCGACCCAAATCTGGGCGGCACACCGCTGTCCGACCAGACTGCCACGGCGGCCATCAAGAACAGCATAGCCGCCCTCAGTGCACTGACCTCCAACACATCCATCACTGTGGTCACACCCCCGCAGCAGACCACGGCCTCCAACGTACCGATCTCCGGCACCCTGCTCAACTACAACTCAGCCCCCACACTGCAATATCGGGTGGACGCTGGCTCCTGGATCAACGCCCCCACGCAACCAACTGGCACCACGTCATACAGTTTCTCCATCCCGCCGCTGACGGCAGGTGGGCACACTGTGTCAGTGCGAGATGCCAACAATACTGCGATTGCTGTCTCCACAGGCACCTTCCAGGTTGTCGTTCCTGTCCCAACGGTCATCACACCACTGCAGCCATCTGGGGTTATCGCCAACGACCCATTCACCGTTCGAGGAACGCTGTCGGGCTACAGTAGTCCGCCGTCCCTTACCTACAACGATGGTACAGGTGCGGTTGCGCTGCCAGCTGGTGCTGTGGTCACCACGACCTCATTCACATTCACGCACCCAGCTCTCCCGACTGCCACATCGTTCACCACAACGATCTCCGACGGTGCTGGAACTGCTGGATCGGTCTCCTACACTGTCAGCACGAAGCCGGGGAGTGCTTCGGTCAACCTGAGCACGATCACCCCTGTGAGCGGTGGTGCGCTCAACGACAGCGCTGGCAATCAGTGGACCATAGACAGTAGCCTGGTGGTCTGCGAGAATGGCGTCGAGGATGCCACCACCTCTGGCGTGCAGGAAATGGCCTGGGTCAACGGCCAGATCTGGTACGAGAATAGCTCCAGCCAGTGGTTCTCCAAGGCTTCTCCGTTCACCGGATCATGGGCTGGCCCGAACCCATCGCCACTTGGTCAGCCGAAGACGATCAACATCACGACTCTGACCGGAGTCTCCCCGGCCACTGCATTCACCGTGTCTGGGTCGCTGCTAAACTACCCGAACGCTCCTGCTCTGACATGGTCGGATGACAGTGGTGCGGCTCAGGCCATCCCATCTGCCGGGGTGACAGCACTTGGATTCACGTTCACCCACCCAGGGATCAACTCTGGCAACCACACCATCACGATCTCGGACGGTACTGTCAGCGGGACACAGTCCTACTCGGTCGCTCTCAGCGGATGGACGTCTCTTCCTGCCACATCCAACACGTCCAACATCCTCACAGGTCTGCAGCCTGGCACCCCATACGATGTTGAGGTTGTGGCCGTCAATTCGGCCGGACAGAGTGACCCGTCCGCGATCCTGACCTTCACCACGACTGCAGTGGTGCCTGTTCTGCCATCAGCACCGACAGGACTGACCTCGACCAGTACTACCAACACATCGGTCAATTTGTCATGGACTGCCCCGACTGTCGGATCGGCGCCAATCACCTACCAGACACAGTGGTCCCCCACTGGCCTGAACAGCTGGACCAATGGTCCACTTGTTGGTCCTGGTGTCACGACAGCACAGATAACTGGTCTTTCTCCTGGCACAACGTACGACTTCCAGGTACAGGCGATCAACGGAGCAGGTAGCGGTCCGTTCTCCACGATCTACACTATCGCCACATCAGGCGGCACTGTTGCCACCTGGAGTACGACCCTCAACGCACCAGGTGTGACGTTCTCGAACGGGAACAATACCGCAACGGCTGTTGGCTCGTCGACTCCGTACAGCACATACCAGGGATGCTTCAGCTCTACGAGCAACGCGACGGGCCAGGTCTGGTTCCAGGTCATATTCAACACACTGACCGTCAACTGCTCGGTCGGCATCGGCAATATTAACTTCCAGCCGACGGTATTCTTTGGAGGCGGCGACACAAACTGTGCTGCGTTCTACCCCACTGGTGGTGGGGCGAACGAGCAGGTTCCGCTCTCGGCCTACTTCAACAACCTCCCGATCCTGTCCCCATCTGGCTCTCCGGTCGGGGACGTCAATGGTGTGGTTGTCACGGTCTGTGTCGACATACCAAATAATCAGTGGTGGGTTCAGACGCCCAATATGGTGGCCACCTATGGGCCCAATGCCTGGAACGACAGCCCAACAGCTGTCCCAGGTGTCGGTGCAGCTGGCGTCGGTGGCATGCCGATCGGCGTCGTTGGCGCCCTCTACGCGATCTTCGCCACAGCAGAGGGTGGTGGTGTATGCACCGCGAACTTCAGCGCGACGCCGATCGGCAACGTAGTCATCCCGAGCGCATTCGCCTCGTGGGGCGGCCAGTCTCAGGTCGTGACCGCACCGAACGCAGTCACAGGACTGACGGCTGGAACACCTACATCGACCTCTGTCCCGCTGTCGTGGACACAGCCAACTGTGGGCACACCTACGCTCACGTACACTATCCAGTACAAGCTGCACACTGCTGCAACATATACTACGTTCGGCACAACTAATAATCTGAACGCCACCGTCACTGGACTGTCCCCGAGCACCCAGTACGATTTCCAAGTCTTCGCATCCAACTCGGCCGGCACCGGTCCAGTATCCAACACTGCGACAGCAACGACGGCAGTCACCACCGCCCTCCCCGGCCCACCTGTCGGTGTTGCCGTCGGCGGGGCCACACAGACAACGCTCACGCCCACCTGGCAGAATCCAACCACAGGCGGCGTGGTCGGGGGGACGAATGGCGGGTTCCAGGTGCAGGACCGCAAGACAGGCACCACAGCCTGGGCCAACGGGCCTGCGGTGCGGGTGGTGACTCCAGGCGCAGGGTCGTTCTCAGCTGGCGGCTTCACTTGGGCCATCAATGCCTCGGGGCAGATCACCATCAACGGGACGTGGGACGGAATCAGTGCTGGCGTCACGCAGCTTGTGCTCATCAACGGCACGATCTGGCAGAATGCAGCCAACAGCCCTGGCGCCCCAGGATGGTACTCCAGCGCTCCCACCAATCCTCCATCCTACTCGGGTCCGACACAGACTCAGCCATGGGCGGCCACGGTCACAGGACTGACGGCCAACACGTCCTACGACTTCCAGGTGCAGGCGACCAATCCGTCCGGAGCAGGGCCGTTCTCCACCCCAGTGGTCAGCGGCACCACTCTACCGACCACGGGCACCAATTCGTTCACTGTCCAGAACGGTGCCATTCTTGGGTCGAACGGACAGCCGTTCATCTGCCGTGGCATGGCGATCTGGGACACTCAGCTAAGCGTCTGGCCTGCGTCCAGGGTTCTGCAGTTCTTCCCGAAGACCAACGCGATTCGACTGTCTGTTGGCAACGCTACGCATGGGTTCCTGACGCCGTTCCTCAGCTGGACGGCAATGCAGAATTGGATCAACGCAGCGACCGCCCTGGGGCTGGTGGTGATCCTCGACGACCACGAGCAGAGTGGTGCCACCAATCCATACACTGGCTCGAATCTGACGACAGACCTGGCCTACGTGACGCAGGTCGGGAACACTTACAAGAACAATCCGCTGGTCTGGATCCAGTCGATGAACGAGCCCGGTGGTGGCGGCCCCCTGGCTGTCTACCATCAGGCATTCTACAACGCCTTCCGTGCCACAGGCGCCACGAACATCGTCCTCCACGACGGCTACGGCGGTAATTTGCCGAACCCACCGTCCGACCAGACAGGTCCCTACCAGTCGATGTTCAACTGCGGCTGGGACGGACATGCGTACAACTGGATGACCCACAACGCCCTGGGCGCTGGCTACACCAACCAGTCTCAGGTCAACTCACTGATGAGCCAGTATGTTGCAAACTGGAAGGCGTTCACGAACTTCTCCAATGGGTCTGGCAACAACAACACAGCCCCGTGCGTATGGGTCGGGGAATGTGGCTGGATCGACTACGCCAACAACTCCCTCGTTGATGTTGGAGGGGCAGACGGCACGAACACCATCGTGCAGTGGTCCCTGACCAGCGGCAATGGTTCCTCCGGCACTGCCCAGTGGTTGCTGGACGGCACTGCTGTCGGATTCACCTCGGTGACCGACATGAACGTCGGGGGAACCAACACCGTGCATGGTAACTTCTGGAACAGTCTATGATAGTATCACAGTCGCTGAAGATAGCATTCGTGCACATTCCCAAGACCGGAGGAAGGTCGATTCGAGCTGCGCTCCACAGCATGGCCGACGATTTCCGGGTCATGGGTCCGTTCCACGAAACTGCTGTCAACGCCCAGAGGTCAGTACCTGACTGGCCATCCTACTTCCCCTTCTCGTTCGTCAGGAACCCATGGGATAGGATGGTGTCTGAGTATCACTTCCGGGAGAAGAAGCTCGGACTCAGAGATGTGAGCCTCGCCGAATACATCCGAGATGCTCGGTATCCATGGTCCCATCCGCAAGCCTGGTGGACTCACACGAACGACTTCTCTCAGCAGCTGGTGCCCAGAATAGGGCGTTTCGAGAACCTCGAGGCTGACTTCGCCGAGATGTTCCCTACTGCTCCACCTCTCGGTCACGAGACCGAGACAGTACATGGTCCGTACCAGGAATACTACGACGACGAAACAAGGGACTTGGTGGCCGCCAAATTCGCAGCCGATATCGAGATATTCGGCTACACTTTCTGAGGAACTTCGATGGACCGCACGATCATCGCCACTCTGGAGCAGATGCGCTCCTTCGACTATGTCCAGAGTCTCAAGGACACACTTGTGGCGATCGGTGGTCTGTCCCAGGATGTCCTCAGCCAGCTTGCATCAACATCGACCGCGCAGATTGTCGTTGGCGGTGTAGTTGCGTCCCAGACAGCACCAGCGAGTCTTGTCGTCAATCTCGGGGCTGGTCGCATCTACAGCCTGCAGCAGACAGATCTCACTGCTGGTGGGGCGATCACAGCCGACTCCACGGTGGTCTGCCAGCAGGGCATCTCCGGAGCGCAGACCGTCACTCTGGTGGCACCAGCCACCGGCCAGAGTCAGTGGAATCTGATCCAGGCCAGCTGGAGCCAGGTGGATGCCGTCAGGCCGGGGGATCCCACTGGCGGCATCGTGCCGTTCTTCAACTCCAGCAATCCCACAGTCCCGAATCCTGTCTCCATCAACACGGTGAGGCAGAGTCGTCTGATCATCTCGGTGGTCACAGGTGCCGCTGCTCCGACAGGTTCGGAGATCCCTCCGCAGCCGTCCGCCAACTGCGTGCCTCTGTACCTGATCGACCTCGTCGGGGGGCAGTCTGGCGTCACCACGTCCCAGATCCTGAGAGCCGGTCCATCTGTCGGCACAGGTGTTCCCAGCAACTACCCATCGGCCCCGTTCATCTCAGGTCTCCTGGCCAAGCACCACACTGGACTTCCTGGGGCTGCGCCCAAGATCGACCTCGCCAGCGAAGTCGCTGGAATTCTGCCATACGCCAGCATGTCACCAGTCCGGACATTGCTGGGTGCCCCTCTCAATCTGTACGTGAACGGATCGACCGGGAATGACTCCAACCCAGGCACCTCCCCGACCTCCCCGTTCCGCACTCTGCAGGCTGCGACCAACGCAGCCTATCGGAACTATGACCTCAACGGCAACACGATCACGGTCAATGTTGCCAACGGCACCTATACTGCTGGGATAGTGTGCGTCGGCCTGCCCCCTGGTGCCTTCGGTGGGTTGGCTCAGGTGCCGGCCACTCTGCAGCCACCGCCGATTGCGTTCGTGGGCAATGTAGCCAGTCCGGGGTCGGTTGTCATCTCTGCCACGAACTCGAACGGGATCGTAGCCACGAGCGGCGCATGTATTTCGCTCAATGGATTCACGCTGACCGCAACAGGCACATCGGCGAACTACAATGTCCAGGGAATTGGACTGTACGCGTTCAACAACTCCAGCATTCAGTACCAGAATGTCATATTTGGCGCATGCAGCTTTGGCCATGTTGTAGCATCGGCCAACTGCCTGATCGAGTCAGCTGGTCAGCCGTTCACGATAGCGGGAAGTGCGCCTCAGTCCATCCTTGCTCAGTTCGGGTCCACTATCGTCATAGTGGGGTCCACAGTGACCCTGACCGGCACACCTGCCTTCTCCAACTACTTCGCATCCGCCCAGGCATGTGGAATTCTACAGGCTAACGGGGTGACGTTCGTCGGATCTGCAACTGGCACGAGATACAGTGTCCAGACGAACGGCGTCATTCTAACCGGCGGAGGTGGGGCCAACTACCTCCCCGGCAGCCTTGCTGGGTCGGCTATTACAGGTGGGCAGTACACCTGATGGCAGGAGGGTGGCCAGTACAGCAGGGCTTTGCCAACATAGTGGATATCGCCACTCAGTCAGGCACTTCGACTGGAACCTCACTTCTGTCAGGTGGATCGGCGAATACCAAGGGCTCCTGGACTCAACTGATCGCGAGTACCGGATCAGATGCATGTGCTCTGCTCGTGGGACTCAACTCATGGCAGGCATCGACCGGAGAGTTTGCCATCGACATCGGGATCGGTGGGGCGGGAAGTGAGCAGGCGCTGATCCAGAACCTGGGATTCTGGGGTGCAGTGCTCCTTACTACCCAGACTCTGGTAGTCCCGATAAGTATCCCTGCTGGTGCCAGAGTGTCAGCGCGGGCACAGAGCACCCTGACGAGTGCCGATGTGGTGGCAACGGTCCATCTGATGGACGGAAACTGGGCAACCGCAGAGGGTGCTGCAGCGGTCGACACATACGGATGGGTGTCTGCCAGCACGCACGGAACAACTGTGGATCCGGGCGCAGTCGCGAATACCAAGGGTGCATGGGCACAGCTCACAGCATCTACCACCAACGATATCTGCGGGCTGTTCGCATTCGTCGACTGTGCGGGAGTCACAGGTAACAGCGCTGTGTCCGCCAACGTCCTGGTCGACATTGGAATTGGAGCTGCAGCCAGTGAGCAGGCGCTCATCTCCAACATGGAATTCCTGAAGCTGAACAGCTCATCTGACCTGAACACCATGGTGCCGCAGTACACACCACTCATTCCTGTCCAGATTCCGTCCGGCACCAGAATCGCCGCTCGCTGCCAGAGTGGCCTCACCACTGCAACCCAGCGGAACATTGGTGTCACTGTGTACGGAGTGAGGTGCTAGTGGCGGGCGGGTGGCCTCTCTCTCGGTCGGTGTGCAACTGGCAGAGCTATGGTGTTGTCACCTCAGCTGGCACGGTCCTCACTGGCGGGGCTGCCAACACCAAGGGTTCATACACACAGCTGGTGGCCTCCACGTCCGCCGACGCAGTTGGGATCATACTGCAGGTGAACAATAGATCGGCTGGTGCCAACGAATACAGCGTGGACGTGGCAGTTGGCGGGTCAGGGAGTGAGCAGATCATTATCCCCGACTTCATCATGCAGAACGACCACGCAGCGGCCGACAACGTCTACTTCCCGATCTTGATCCCTGCAGGCACCAGGATCGCTGCGAGATGTCAGTCGCCGTCAGCTGGCGGCACCATGACTTTTGCGATCTCCACAGTGGACGGAGAGTTCACCGCGAACGAAGGGGCGGGGAGTGTAGACACCTACGGATTCCTGTCGTCCACCACCAACGGAACACTGATCGACCCAGGTGGGGTGGCCAACACAGACGGGAGCTGGGTCCAGATCACCGCGTCCACAACCAACGATATCTGCGGTGTTGTACTGGGGCTGGACCCTGGGAACCTGTCGGGAGCGTCGTCCCTGACTGGGCAGATGCTGATGGACATCGGAATCGGCGGATCCGGGAATGAACAAGTGCTGATCCCGAACCTGATGGTGGAGCATGCAATCAGCAACGGTGCCATCAACAGCACATGGCCTCCGTACATCGGTCCGATCCCTGTCCAGATCCCGTCCGGCACCAGAATCGCTGCAAGATGCCAGAGCACACTCACCACGGCAACCCAGAGGCAGATAGGGTTGGTGGTGTACGGAATAAGGGCTAACTCATGACACTGGCTGTCGACAATTCAGGGACCCAGACTGCCACGATCGGGACGGAGCACATGCTCGACAACCCGAGCACAGTCGGGACGTATGTGTTCGAGGTCGACACTGTCAATCTGGCACTCGGGGACATACTGGAGCTGAGGATCTACGACAAGATCGACGGGACCAACTACCGGCAGGTCTGGAAGGGCACATGGGCCCATCCCCAGGCGAATGTCGGGAAATCCTCCCCGCCTCAGCCGGTCACGGTCCAGGGTCAGTTCAGCCTGAAGCAGACAGCTGGCACTGGCCGCAACTTTCCATGGAGGGTTCTCCGCTACACATGACTAAGTTCTCCATCCACAAGGGACAGGGCTATCTGCTCGCGGACAACACCGCCTCGGGCGGGGATAAGAAGGAGGCAGATCTGCTCGGATGCCCACACTGTGGGACACTCATGGAGCGTCCTCAATGGGAGACTGACCTTGGTGGATACTGCTACACATGTGGACAGCCTGTGTGCCCCACGTGTACTAACAGAATGCAGACGCGAGGTTGCGAGAACTTCCTGCGTCGGCTGGAGGGAGCGCTCGAACAAGCCTACCGGCGCGACCAGATGAGCAAAGTTCTCGGGCTTTAACAAGGAGTAGACGACAAATGCCTACGTTTTCGGCCAACCAGGGTGCGTTCACACCCTCTACCACCAACGACAACTGGACCCTGGACGCTGTCGGCACTGGCGTCTTCGGGAAGATCATCGTCATCGGCTGGGGCGGTCGCCTCACGACCTCCACTGGCTACCGCACTCGTTGGACTCGTCCGACTGCTGCGGGAACTGGTGCCAAGACCGCTCTGACTCTTGCGTACCATCAGCCGAACTACACCACGGCGGCGTTCACCGCCACGTCCACCTATGCCACCACCCAGCCAACCTTGGCTGCGGACCCGTCTGGCAACCTGTGGGCGCAGGACTGGAACGCCCAGGGCGGCGTCGGTGCCGTGGTGCTGCCGCTCGCCAATCCGTGGTGGGTGGCGACTGGTGTGCTGCAGGGGGCGTTCAGCTGCCGCAACGTTGCGGGTGTGGACGCCAACGGCTCGGAGTACATGGTCACCTGGGAAGAGTAGTCGTTATGTGGGCCGATCAGTGAACGGGTCGGTCCACACTCCCCAGGAGTAGGCCGTGACATACTCCGTCTACTACGGGCTGGTCGAGGAACTCCCGAGCCAGAACCCTCCGGTCGTCAACGTCCTGCTGGTCGGGCCGCAGGAGCAGCCAGACTACGCACATCCGTCGCCATTCCTCCTGGAATCTCTGAGCGGCCCGAACGTCCGCACATCTGCATCAGATGTTCTGGTCACAGTGCAGGAGGTGTCGCCTCGCAGCCATCCTCTGTCTGTGGTTCTGCCTGGCGTCAGGCCAACAGATCCAACACCTGTTGGTGGCGTCCCCCGCCGAGACCAGCTCATTGTGCCGGCCGAGCAGCCGAGCACGGCACATCCAACTCCGGTTCTGCGAACTGGCAGACTGACCAACTCTGCCCCGGCAGGAATGGTGGGATCGGCCATTGTCCCAAGACAGAGATATCCAGAAGATCATCCACTGCCGCAACTGTGGCCAGGTGCGGTGCCGGGGAACCTGCGCCCACCGGGGGTGGACAGTGTCGTTCTTCGGCAGGAGCAGCCAGTTCAGCCACTGCCGACAGTTCGAGCAGGGCCAACTGGCCAGAACGTTCGAGCGCCAGTCACAGATGCTGTTGCTCTGAGGCAGGAGCAGCCGGATCATCCGAGGGGATTCCTCGGCGCCAGTCCTCAGTTCCAGAACGTCCGTCCTGCGGTCACAGACACTGTTGTTCTGCGCCAGGAGCAGCCGGACCATCCGTCGTCTGTGGCACGATCCGGCCCAACAGGTCAGATTGTTCGCACTCCGTCCTCCGACACTGTGCTTCTGCGCCAGGAGCAGCCTGGGCATCCGCTGCCTGTCACCTCCCCCGGCATCCAGGGGCCCAATGTCTCCCCGCCTGGCATGGTTGGGAGGGTCATCACGGTCAGGCAGGAGCCGGACCATCCGCCCCCTCGTGTGTTCCCTGGTCGCGTCCCAGACGCACCTCCACCAGCCGCGCCCCTCGGCGGTAGTAGCGTCGCCGCCCGGCAAGAGGTTCCTGCAACTCCGACTCCGGTCCTCCAGGCAGGCGTGCAGGGTCCGAACGTCCGTCCAGCAATCTCTGATGTGCTGGTGACGAGGCAGGAGCAGCCTCCGTACCAGGTGCCAGTCGTGCAGTCAGGCCCGTACGGACAGTTGGTGCTGCCGCCGACTATCAGGATCACGGCGACGGTGCAGGAGGCGCCGTTCCATCCGACCGGCACGATGCGAGCAGGTGTGGTTGGCCCCACCACGTTCGTCAGTGCCGGCATGTCAATCGTACTGGTGCAGCAGCAGCCGGACCATCCGCCGCCGAAGCTGGGCGCCAGCCTCCAGACGCAAAACGTCCTGACCAAGGTTGCAGACTCCGCCATCCTGCGGCAGGAGCAGCCCGGACATCCGCTATCATTCGTGCAGGCGGGCGTGCAGGGGCCGAACGTCCGGCAGCCTGTCTCAGACTCGATCGTTCTCCGCCAGGAGCAGCCGTTCCATCCTCTGCCAACACTCGGCGCAAGTCCACAGACGCAGAACGTGGCTCGAGGTATTCTCGGTGCGTTCACCAGGCAGGAGCAGCCGTTCCACCCGACTGGGTTCACGCTCAGCGCATTCTTCGCTGCCCCACCCGTTCTGCCAGCAGTGAGCAGAGTGATGGTCACCAGGCAGGAGCCGCCGTTCCATCCGATGTCAGTGTTCAATCCCGGCGCTGCGATCCTGGTCAGTCGGCCATTCGTGCAGGGCCGCACCGTCTACCTGCTAGCCGACTTCTAGGAGGAGTTAAATGTCGAGGGCGCCAGGTATGCATCGAGCGAGACATGGTGGGACTGGAAATCCTCCTCCGATCCCCGGACTCATAACACCACCAGCAGTGGTCGGTCTCGGATGGTCCGTGAAGTTCTTCGACGACTTCACCAACGCATCGACTGTCACCGGGAACGGAGGGTTCGGCTCCTACCAGCCAGGAATCAACTGGTACCCAGGACAGGGTAAGACACTGACCTCGCCCACCAACTACCAGGTTCGAACGAGCACAAACGCAGCTGGGGTCAGTAATGGCAACAGTGGCGGAGGATCCAACTCATCCGCGAATGGAGGCATACTGGAGATTACTGGCATCGCCAGCATAACCAACCAGGGGACTCTGCAGTCCACCCCATCTGCGCTGGGACAGACACCTGGATCCACTGGTGGGTTCGGACCAGCTGGCTACTACGAGGCTTACATACAGCTCCTCAGCAGCGACACAGCACACATAGCATTCTGGACTCTGCCTCTCGCCCTCAACACGAGCGCCCTCACGGAACTCGACACTTTCGAGGCTAACATTGGCGGGCTGCAGTCCAACCTGAACATCGGCAACCTGAACCAGTGGACGGCAAACTTCGGAAGCGACATCCACACTGACATCATCAACAACACTACTGCAAAGGACTCCAACTGGCACACGTATGGATTCCTGATAAGTCCCCCAACCACTGGTGCTGGGACCATGACCGCCTACTACGACAATATATCCGTCGGGAGCATATCTGTAGGAGCTGGAACGAACTACCCAACAGTCTACACAGATCCAAGTGGCTCGGTCACACGCTACATGATTTTAGGTAAAGATTTCGGCGCCAACGTCATGAACGTCGACTGGGTGAGGTGCTATGCACCGTAGATCTTCGTTGGAGGACTAGATGGCATCTGGATATCTCTCCCCGCTGGCTATCGGGGTTGGCGACGGACCGACACTGACAGCAGCGGCTGCTGCCACGTGTCTGCCGGTCACCGCCAAGTACACGTTCCCACCTAACTCCATACAGCAGGGAACGTGGCTCCGCATCTACGCGCACGGCCGAATCTCTTGCGTGGTGACAACACCCGGAACAGCACGATTCGACGTTCGGCTTGGTGGCACGGTGGTGTTCGACAGTGGAGCAATGAATCTCAACACCACGGCACAGACGACCGTTCCTTGGTGGCTTGACATCAGTATGGTCTGCCGGGCGGCAGGGTCATCCGGGAACTTCTTCGGATTCTCGCAGTTCCAGTCTGTGGCGGTGGTCGGATCGCCGGCAGTAACAGCAGGCGGCAACGGGGGACTAGTCTCGGCGGTCTCGGGCGGACCGGGCAGTGCGCCAGCCGTTGGTGGCAATGTTGACCTCACTGCGTCTAATGCCTTCGACTGCTTCTTTACCCAGACAGTAGCTACAGGTTCGATGACGGTCCACAACTTCGTACTGCTGTCAGGGTCTGTTGCCCTGACCTAGACATTCGAGAGGAGGGCCAGTGGTAGATGGCTCGGCCACAGTTCCTGCAGCGGCCAGTCGTCTATGTCAATCTCTCGACCAACCCGATGCAACTCGGGGCAGTCGCGGGAACACCCGGCACGCTTCCAACTGGCTGGGGGCTTGGTGGCACAGGCGGAGCAAGCTTCGCGTCCACCAGCCTGTCGTCTACGGTCGTTGGGCAGGGAACAGATACCAACGGCTTCCCGTATACAGATATCAGGATCTTCGGGACCTCGGCCACTGGTAACACTGGCTTCACCGTCTTCTTCAACAATACCCCGAACTTCGCTCCCATCCACGCAAGCGTTCCATACATAGCATCCATCTATGTGGCGCTGACCGCAGGATCGCTCACCAATGTCACTGGTGTAGGAGTTGGGTGGAACGACTATACATCTGGCGGGACTTTTGTCGGGTCGCCAGCATTCAACTCTGTCTCCAATCCCACCGCCACATCTGCTCGAGGCTCATCGACTGCAACTGCTGACGCCACAGCAGCAAACATCACATCCTACTATCTGGTAAGTCTGGCCACTGGACCAGTAGCAGTCGACATGACTCTGCGGTTCGCAGCAGAACAGGTCGAGCAGGGCTCGTCCGCCACCAGCTGGAACGCAGCCTACCGCTACCCGATGACCAGGGTGCCGGGCGGGGGAGCGAGAGGTCCGATCCTTCCTCTGGTCCCTCGCTTCTTCCCGATCTTCAAGGTTCCTGGCACCGACTTCCTGATCACCACCCAGGAGCAGCCGTTCCATCCTCTGCCGACCTTCGGGACGGGGGTGCAGGGTCCTAACATCCGACCTCCGATCACGAATACTGTCCTTCTGCGACAGGAGCAGCCGGTCCATCCGCTGCCGGCTACCCTGCCTGGGGTCCAGGGTCCAAACGTCCGAGTTCCTGTGGTCGATCGCACCATCGTCCCGCAGTTCCTCCCCGACCATCCTCTGCCTGTTGTGCGAGTTGGCATCCAGGGACCAGATGTTCGCCCACCGGTCTCCGACGTACTGATCGGCCAGCCACAGTCACCGTTCCACCCAGCCTCCATCTTCCTGGCTGGGGTGCAGGGACCCAATGTCGCCAGTCTGGTGAACGTCCTGGTCACCACCAGAGAGCAGCCACTCCAGCCCACACCACTCCTGGGGGGCGGGGTGGCAGCTGTAGTTGTGGTCGGTTCGTTCCCCCTGCCAGGGATACTACTCCTGCGGCAGGAGACACCGTTCCATCCACTACCGACCACTCTGCCTGGGGTGCAGGGACCAAATGTTCGCCCGCCCACGGACATGGCGGTCCTCCTCCGGCAGGAGATACCGTTCCATCCAGCCTCTTCGCTCGTCGCAGGAGTCCAGGGACCGAACGTCCGTCCTGCGATCGTAGACACTCTTCTCCTGCGGCAGGAGGCATCGTTCCACCCACTACCTGTCCTTCGAGTTAGCGTCCAGGGGCCCAACGTTCGGTCGCCAGTGTCGGACAGGCTGATTGTGGTGCAGTATCAGCCGTTCCACCCAGACGGGTTCCTGCGTGCAGGAGTACTGTCTGCCCTGCCATCAATCGCACAGTTCCCTGTGCTGCTCCTGCGGCAAGAGTCGCCTGGCCATCCGCTGTCGGTACTGCGGTCGAGCCACATCTTTAATCAGCCAGTGGTCGGTCCGTTCCTGCCATCCTCCCCACTTCTGGTCAGGCAGGAGCTACCGATCTACCTGCCGTGGACACTGTGGCCAGGTGTTCCTCCGTTCAGTCCGCCGCCAGTGCCACCACCTCCTGCGCCGTTCATCGTGGGGCGACTGGTATGGCTACTCCCCGACCCGACCGATCCGCCAGCGCAGTCGGGTCGGCAGACCAGAACAGTATGGCTACTCCCCGACCCGACCGACTCGCAGATGAGCAGTCCAAGATCCACTCGCATCGTCTGGCTACAGCCCGACACGGAGACAGGTATGCAGTTCCCCGCTCTACTCTCCTGGGGTCCAGCAAGTCCCATGGACAACGACCCGTACTCTGTGAACACATCGAACTGGATGCTGCCAGGGGACACGATAGTCGGGGCTGTGACAGCCACCGTCTCATACCTCGGGGGAGGTGCTCAGTCCGACATATCCGTGGTGGCAGGTCCAGTATTCCAGGGTAACATCATAACTGTGTGGCTGACCGGGGGAGTACCCGGTCTGAACTATCAGATCACGTTTAGGATCGTCACGCAGATGAGAGGACCAACGTACAAGACCGTGTCTCTGCCCATAGTGGCGGCCAGAAGTTAATGCTGCAGTAACGACGTATTAACGTGTTCCGTCGACGAGCAGGAGAGTAAGGTGGCAGAGCCGCACAATGATCTACTGGCAAAACTCAGACAATATACGGAAGAATCTGGGGGATCCGGGTTGCTCAACTTCAGTCACAGAAGAACTATTGAGAATCTGCGCGTGCTGACATCAGTCACAGCGAATGCTCTGGACGCGCACATGAGAAGCTGCGACGATCGATACATCGAGCTCGCGAAGGAGCAGGAACGAAGACACCACGAGAACACAGTGCGCATGGACAGGCAGGACAGTACTCTAAGTAAGATCATGTGGACCCTATTCTCGGTCGCGCTCGGGATGATAGGTGTTCTACTGGATCTGATCCTCCGGGGGTTCGACATCCACCTCGGGAAGTAGCCCACGTGCGAGCAGACTCACCTGGCCGATGGGTCGAAGTCAACCTATTTTCTCCTGAGCTGGCCTCAGGGTAGACTCTTCCACAGTCGCGGAGACGTCAACATGCGTGCCTGGATTGTACGGAGGATGAAGGAGATCACGACCTGGCTTGGTCTGGCCATCATCGCCGTCGCTCAGTTGCAGCTGCAGAGTGGTGCCAACCACACAGTCGACATGGTGCTGCAGCAGTTCAACCAGTACGGCCCAACGATCGGCGGGGCGCTGGTGGCGTTCAGCGGCAGGCACACCTGATGCTGGCACTCCTAGGCCCTATACTCCCGTACATCCTCGGAGTCCTGGTAGCCATGTGTGCTGGTGCTGCAGCGTACTTCAAGATCAGACAGTCTGGGAAGATGTCGCAGCAGGCTGCAGATGCAAGGGCGGAGCAGAGGGACACTAAGAATGCGCTGGATGTGCAGAGTAGGGTGGGTTCTGAGCCTGACTCCGCTGTTGCTGACGACCTGCGCCGACACTGGACGAAGCCGAGGGTGTGAGTGGATCAAGCCGATCTACCTCGACCCTGACGACCAACTGACATCGAGCACAGCTCGGCAGATCGACATACTCGACAACACATGGGCTGCAAACTGCAAATGAGAGCGCTGATCGAATTCCTCCTCCGCCTCTTCAGCTTCCTGAAGATCCCACCGAAAGTCGTCCCGCCAGCGCCGCCTGCTCCGCAGAAGCCCCCATCTGGGTGGCAGCCATGCATGGACTGGGTGTTCAAGATGGAGGGAGGGTTCGTCAACAACCCAACCGATCCTGGAGGAGCCACCAACCGAGGGATCACGATCGGGGAGTTGGAGCAGTTCCGAGGACATCCTGTGACAGTGGACGATGTCCGGAATCTGACGGTGGACGAGGCCTCGAAGATCTACTACCACGACTACTGGCATGCCAACAGGTGCGACGAGATGCCCCCCGGCCTGAACCTGGCCTTCTACGACGCGTGCGTGATGAGCAGTGCTGTCAGGATGAGGAAGCTCCTGCAGCAGTCCCTCGGTGTGACCCCCGACGGGATCATCGGCAACGATACCATGAGTGCCATCCGACGCCGAGTGGACGTGGAGAACATCATCGTCGACTTCTGCCACAGCCGCCTCCAGTATCTCAAGAGCCTACCAACCTGGCCCACATTCGGTGGTGGATGGACTCGTCGGGTGAATGACACGATGGACGAGGCGATCCGGCTGGCCCGCTAAAGGAGCAGCTTCTGTGGTATCCCCAAAGCAATTACTGACTTGGTGTAACCTATCTGGAAAGAAAGACTCGACGCAGTTGGATGACCTGGAGGAAGGAGGTAGACCAAAGCTTGCATAATCTCCTGTTGATTCTTGAGGATCAGTTCCAATACCTCTCCGACTGCCGCCTCTCTCACACCAGCCACTCCTTCCAACCGTCACCCAGTATCGTCGTAGATATGTCGATCTTCTTCCGCAGAGCGTGGATGATCTTCTCGTCCACCGTGCCAGGGATCATGAGGTCGGTGTAGACAACCGACGCTGTCTGCCCGATACGATGCGCTCGGTCCTCGCTGTTCGTCCTGTGCTCGAGGTCGTGGGTGTTGCTGAAGTAGACGACAGACTTGGATGCTGTGAGAGTGATCCCTCGTCCTCCGGTGTGCGGAGTCCCAACGAAGTAGTGGGCGTCTCCGGACTGGAACCGACGGATGGCAGCGGCTCGGTCCTCGGTTCCGACTCCACCATGGTACTCCACGGTGGACCCCACCCCGTAGTTCTTTCGTAGCATCTCGACCACTGCAGCCACGTTCGCCCTGTAGGCGCACCAGATGATTGTCTGCTTCCCGGACTCCTCCAAGACATCGGACAGCTCCTGCAGTCTGTTGGTTGGTATCTCCCTCACCACCCCGTCGTCGTCGATCACCCTGCCACAGCAGATCTGCTGCATCTTAGTCATCTGAGCCATGACCTGCACGGCAGATATGGTACCACCACCCTCTAGCTCGGTCCAGGCTCGACGCTTGACATTCTCATAGTGGAATCGCTGCTCGTCTGTCATCTCCACCATTCGTGGTGGCGCGTAGATCTTGGGCGGCAGGTCCAGGCAGTCCTCCTTGCGAGCACGGAACGACACAGCAGACACCACTCGATTCAGCTCCTCCAGATTGCGCCACGCTACCGGTACCTTGACAGTGCGGCCATTGCCTACGTGCTGGTCCTGCAACACAGCATACCGTGCTCGGAAGGAGTAGAAGCTGTTGTGTCCCAGTAGCCTCCCCGACCCCTGTCCGAGGAATAGGAATTGCCCCCACAGGTCCATCGGGGTGTTCGGTGTGGGGTTGCCGGAGAGGATGCGTCTGTACTCGGCGACACCAGCGAGGACCACCATCTCCTTCGTGCGCTTGGCCTCGTGGTTCTTGATGAGGGTGCTCTCGTCCATCGTGATCTTGCGCTTCTTGGACCGCCCCATGAACTGCCGGACAGCGGTTCGTGTGCGGGAACTGGCGGCCAGAGCCTCGACGTTGACCACCAGGATCGCCAGTCCGTCGTACTTGCAGAGATCTCGGAAGTCGATCCTGGACCTGGCACTGTTCGACAGAGTCCACAGATGGATGTGCCGCCTGACCAGCAGCGGCATGTGCTTCTCGATCTCCTGCGGCCAGTTGGCATAGTTCCCCTTGGCTGTCACAATCAGCCAGGTGTCCGCCTGTCCCTGCATGTGCAGGATAGCCGTCTCGTCGATGTCCATCTTAGACTTGCCAGTGCCGTAGTCCGCGAACAGGGCGAAGGCAGTCCGGGGGGTGGACTGCTGCAAGTAACGACGCTGATGGTCGTATGGTCTGGTGCGAAAGGTATATTCTGTCATAGGTAGTATGCTACCCTGGGGCCAGCCGCCCGCACTAGCCGGTTGCCGGCCGGTTGCGGACGTTGCACAGTCGTCCCTAACCCCCCAGGGTAAGCTGGTAGCCGGTCGGCCCCTGCGAACCGCTGGAGAGGCTCCCCAGCCCGCTGCAGGTCGTGCCTAACGGGCCGGGTATAGGCGACGCCGGGGAGCTACGCGCGCTCGTACGTGTGCACCTAACAATGCGCACCTCACACGTGCGTGTGCCTCTGAAAAACTCCCCGACTCCTCGCATGCTCACCCGGAAATCCAGCTATTAGTTATTGTTACTCTATCGGTTCCGAGGTTTCTTGTGAACCGAGCTGCAGGCCGAAGTTATTATGTTATTAGCAGTATTAGCTGGAACAGCTATACCGGGGGGGCCTCGACCCCCCCTACCGAGCTTACCTGTGCGCGCGCGTAAAGGCTTGGGATAATAAAACCAATATGTGGAGTAGTGGAATACCGCCGCAAGGACTAGTGCAGGCCCCTGGCCCCAGGCTAGGCTATTATCTCAGGGTAGCGGAGGGCCAATGGCGGATGAACCGGATAGGGTAGCGGTCATGGGTGGTCTTGTGGCCGTGGACGATGGTCTCGAGCCAAATTACGAGGTGATGGCGGCAGACGCTCTGGCGCTGTCCAACATGACCCCCAAGCAGGCCATCGAGAGGGTCTATACTAAAGCTGCCGAGCTCGCCGAGATCGAGAGCAAGATCATCGAGAAGTCCCGAGAGCTGCAGGATTTGCAGGATGACAGGAACAAGCTCGCCAGGGAAGTTCTCCCTCAACTGTTCGACCACCTGCACACAGACCGTCTGGGTGTTCCAGGCTGGAAGGCAGACGTGGTCCTCCAGTCCAAGACTCATGCCTCGATCTCCAAGGAGTGGCCCGAGGAGGACCAGCAGGCAGGGTTCGCGGAGGTGGAGCGTCTTGGGGGTAAGCATCTTCTCCGAGTGAAAGTTGTCACGGAGTTCGAGCGTGGTGAGTTCGACCTCGCGGCCGAGTTCGTAAGGTTCATCGGCGGATGGCCCAAGCTGAAGGGACATGCAGTGCTGATCGACAAGACAGTGCACTGGGGGTCTCTGACCAAGTTCGTGCGGGAGCTTCGTGAGAGGAGGGTCCCGATGAACCTCAAGGCTCTGGGGGCGACGATCACCAGAGAGTGTTTCATCAAGCCAAGGTAGGGAGTACACATGAGTAAGGCACCGAGGGAGGACACCACGGAGGTGTCTACGATCCAGACAGGGTTGCCTGCTGAGATGATGGAGGACATGGCCCAGTACTCTGGGGCCGGCATCTCGGAGAGAGCGCAGGACTTCGCCTTCCCGTTCCTGGCGATCGCACAGTCCGGCAGTCCTCAGGTCAAGCGGCAGCAGGCCGACAAGTACATCGAGGGACTCGAGGTCGGCGATGTCTTCAACACCGCCACTCGGAAGTTCTGGCGCACCAGCCGGGGGGAGGCGATCAAGGTGGTCCCTGTCTGGTTCGCCAAGGCATGGGTCGAGTGGGTCCCGCGAACTGAGGGTGGTGGTGGTGGCCAGGGCTATGTGGCAACCCACGAGATCGACTCTGGAATCGAGAAGCAGGCTCGGCGTGGTGGGCCGAATAACAGGGACCTGCTCCTACCCAACGGCCACCAGCTGGTCGACACCAGCTATCACTTCGTCCTCGACATGGAGGGCAGCGCCTTCGTGGTTGGCATGACCAGCACAGGGCTGCAGGCTTCCAGGACCTGGCAGACTCTCATGAAGGAGATTAAGATACCGCATGCGGGCGGGCTTGTCATCGCTCCGTGCTTCGCCAGGATCTACGAACTGCGGACAGTCTGGAAGAAGAATGACCAGGGAGACTGGTGGACCTGGAACGTCAGCGATGCAGGATGGAACACGGGACCGCTCTATGCCCTGGCGAGGGACAACTTCAAGGCATTCAGCGAGAACCCGCCAACTCTCGGAAGGCCTCCTCTCGATGATGCCGAGACGTCGGCTGACCTGAGCGGAGAGACCCCGATCTAGGCGAAGGCCGCAGCCGCGAGAGCTGATCATCGCTTCGTCTAGTCTACAGGACCCCTCAGAGACAGGTGCTCTGGGGGGTCTTCCTGACCTGGGGGGTCTGTGTCCAATCCAGATAGGATGGCTGCGCTCTTCCGAGGGTTCGCCGGTGCCCATGGCACCTACGACGTGGAGGAGCTCAATCCGAGCAAGAACAAGCAGGAGATAAAGAAATCCGCCCGGACGGTGCGGCGACCAGTCACAGCCGATCTCTGGGCCAGGCATCTTGCCGGCTCCTATCATCTGGGCGTCATTCCCATCGCGGAGGACAGTCACTGCTGGTGGGGTGCAGTCGACATCGACAACTACGATGGTCTGGACCACGCTGACCTCGTCAGAAGGATCTCAGACCTCTCCCTCCCCGGCCTCGTCTGTCGCACGAAGAGCGGTGGGGCGCACATCTATGTGTTCTTCAGCGAGCCCATTCCAGCAGGAGACGTGATCTCCAAGCTCCAGGTGCTGTCGACAGTCCTGGGCCACGGTGGGTGCGAGATATTCCCCAAGCAGTCCAGGATCGTGGTCGAGGAGGATGGCCTCGGTAACTGGATCAACATGCCCTACTTCGGGGGCGACCAGACCAGGTGCTTTGCCTACAAGCCAGACGGGCTTGGCATGAGTCTCGGGCAGTTCCTCTCGACTGCCGAGGGTTCGAGGATGACCAGGCAGGAGTTCACTGGTCTGAAGCTGTCGGGACACGATGACAGCTGGGAGCAGGCACCACCGTGCCTCCAGCATCTGGCTTCTGTGAAGCTCAAGAGCGGCGAGCAGAACCTCGGGCTCTTCAGCTTCGCCATCTACGCCAAGAAGCGGGACCCTGACAACTGGCCGTCTCTTCTCCGGAGATGGGCCACAGAACTGTGCGATCCTCCACACTCACAAGGCCGCCTGAACAGCATGATCCAGTCGGTCGGAAGTAAGGATTACGGATACAAGTGCCACTCTGCCCCATGTGCCACCCACTGCAACAGGGCGCTGTGCCAGACGAGGCCCTTCGGAATTGGGTCCGGTGGAAGTGCCGAGATAATCGAGAGTGTCTCTATTTTGGACACGGACCCGCCTTTGTTCTATGTGTTCCTGCAAGATGGCGGGAAGGTGGAGTGCGACGGCAACACTCTCCTGAGTCCGAGAGCGTTCCAGAGTGCCGCGCTGGAGCAGCTGCAGATTGTCCTGCCGCAGTACAAGCAGGAGATGTGGCACCCGTTGGTGAGAGAGATGGTGGAGAAGGCGACAAGGATCGAGACCTCGGCCGAGGTTGGCGTGACTGGCGAATTGTTCGAGCTGCTCGAGCAGTTCTGCACCGATCAGCATCGTGCCGAGAGGCGAGAGGAGATCATCACAGGTAAGCCGTGGCGGGACGAAGAGAGAGGCTTCGTATGGTTCCGTCTGCGAGATCTGACCAACTTCCTGGATCGGGCCAAGTTCCAGAAGCTCGGTCGGGGTAAGGTGACCGAGAGGATCAAGAACCTTGGGGGCAGAAAGGACTTCTTCAATATGCAGGGCACGGGCGTGAATGTCTGGGGACTGCCGATCGCCAGCCTCAGCTGGAAGACTGGCACCATCCCGACTCCGGACAGAGAGGAGGGACCAGTATGACCCCCTCAACCAGCTGCCCCCGATGCACCACCAGACTCTGGCCGCAGCCGTTCGTCGGGCATGTCATCACTCTGTGCCCGCACTGCGAGAGGATGGTGGTCCTGTCCACCGACGGCCTCTCGTTCGAGACCAGTCGTGTGCGAGCGACGCTACCCGTCAACGGAGAGGCAGCTCACATGTGCCACGTAGTGTGTGCCGCTGCCCCCAGGGTATAGTTGTGGGAGGAGGTAGACATGGACTTTGGGAGACCTGACTACAATCGAGACGTGGAGGTGCAGACTAGCATGGCCCCGCAGGACGAGCCTGCGTTCCTCCTGAGAGGCCGAGACGCATTATCTGCACGAGTGGTGGAGATCTATGCAGTGCTGGCCGAGGCTGAGGGCAAGTGGGAGATCGCTCGACATGCGCGGGCGCAGGCTGCCAAGATGGACCACTGGCAGCCTAAGAAGATGCCCGATCTATGAGCGTCACCACCCCCGGCACTCCTGCCAAGGAGGCACTCACCACCCTCGAGATTCTAGAGCGGTCACATCGCTACACTGCTGCCGTCAGTGGACAGATAGCTCTGATGATCGCCTCCGGCAGAGGCCTGAGTAGGAGAGGTATCCGGCAGATGCTGGAGGATCTGGTGAACGCGCAGTTGCTGCTGCGCAGGCTGGAGGACAAGTCGTGATATATCCGCTGATTGAATTGACACTTCGCCATGATGGCAAGGCGTGGTTGCTCTTTGCCAGAAATGGTCAGTACTACACAGTTGGCCCTGATCTCGCCAATATCAACAAGGCTGTGGAGATCCTGATCGACAGTACAGTCAGCGATCTCGTCGCACTCAAGAACGGGGTCATCGGTAAGAAATGAGCGACCTCTTCAGCAGGGCAGAGAAGGTTGCTCACGTCAAGAGAGCCAGCCAGACTCGCAAGCACGAATGCCACTGGCCTGGGTGCATGAGGCAGGTGCCACCCGCGAAGTGGGGATGCACGGAGCACTGGTTCAGGCTGCCCAAGAGACTGCGGGACAGGATCTGGGCAGCCTACAGGCCAGGTCAGGAGACCAATCTGACACCATCCAGAGAGTACATTGACGTAGCCAGGGAAGTCCAGGAATGGATAACAGGTCAAGGTAGATGAGCAATCGAGCACAGACATATTTGACTGTATTCGTGGCGATGTGCGGCATTCTCGTTGGTCTGTCGATCTTAGGAGCGTGGGTGTATATTCTCTCACACTTTGTAGAGAAGTTTTGGTGACATCCCTCCCTGCCCCCACAGACGTTCTCCTTGGTCCTCCTGGCACAGGAAAGACCACTCGTCTCATGGAGATGATGGAGCAGGTTCTGGCCCAGGGAGTGGAGCCAGGTAAGATTGGATTCTACACCTTCACTCGCCGGGCCGCTGAGGTGGCTCAGTCGAGAGCACAGGAGAGGTTCGGGTTCACCAAGAGAGACCTGCCCCACTTCCGCACGCTCCACTCGGAGGCCATGAGGCAGATGGGTCTGTCGTCCAGCCAGGTGCTGGATGGTGAGAGGATGCAAGACTTCGCCGACTGGATCGGGGAGAGGATCACGGGTCGGTTCAGTATGGCAGACGGGCTCCATGTTGGGTACGAGCGCGGCGACCGGATGCTGTTCATGGACGGCCTGGCTCGAGTGAGGAGGAGGACACTACGTGAGCAGTACGACGAGGACAATGACGAGATCGACTGGCTCGCAGTGGAGCGATTTTCTCGCGGCCTGCGAGAGTACAAGGAAGCCAACTCGCTGGTGGACTACACTGACATGCTTGAGTTGTTCTCTTCGAGAGGTGGTATCCTCGATCTCCACACAGTCTTCATCGACGAGGCTCCCGACCTGTCCCCTCTGCAGTGGGCAGTTGCAAGTCATCTCGTGGGAGAGGCGAAACGTGTAGTTGTAGCTGGGGACGACGATCAGAACATATACAAGTGGGCAGGTGCAGATGCGACGTTCTTCATGGAGCTTGAGGGCCAGGTTACTGTGCTCGGTCAATCCTTTCGGGTACCATCTGCTGTTCAGCGAGTTGCGCGGGGAATCATATCTCGAGTTACTCGCCGCCGCCCTAAAGAATGGGCGCCTCGCCCGATCGAAGGTGCTGTCAAATGGGCGTCGTCCCTCGAGGAGATAGACTGGACCGGACCAGGAGTCCTACTCCTTGCCCGTAATCAGTTCCTCCTCGAGCCGGTGATGGCAGAGCTGCGGCGGGCTGGTGTGCTGTACGAGTACCACGACAGGCCCAGCGTGCGGCAGTCTGTGCTCGATGCAGTCGTTGTGTGGGAGAGGTTGCGAGGTGGCGAAGCACAAGATGTCGCTGACGTGCGCAAGATGTACGCGCAGATGGAGCTTAACGTGGGGGTCAAGAGGGGACACAAGACGCTTCCTTCTGTCCCTGACGGCAGCAAGCTCACGTTCGAAGAGCTGCAACAGAACCATGGACTGCTTGCGCCACGTGATATCTGGCACAAGACTCTTACAGGAATATCGGCAGTCGAGCGAGCCTACATGGTCAGGTGCAGGCGGAACGGAGAACGGTTCAGCCAGCCCCCGAGAGTGAGAGTGGGCACTATTCACGACAGCAAGGGAGGCGAGAGGGACCGTGTGGTCCTACTGACCGACATGGCCCATCGCACACATCTGGACATGTACCGCGACCCAGACTCGGAGCACCGTGTCTTCTATGTTGGAGCCACGAGGGCCAAGGAGGAGCTCGTGGTCGTTAGGCCACAGTCCAGCAAATTCTACGAGGTATGAGCAATGCCGAACTCCTCGTTGTGATACTTGTGGTGATCTTCCTGATTGCATGCTTACGTCCGATGTAACGTTCTCGTTACCGTGTTGCACGACCGTGTACGGCGTCAGTCAGTAGCTTTACTCCCATGGGAGAGCTATAATTCGGAATAGTCGGAGGAGAGGTAGCAGAGCGTATGGTGTGCGTCCTCGTGACCGCTGGCGGTTGGGGCGATCTGTGGGCTTTCAAGACTCGAAATGAGGCCTACATGTCGCCACTCTACCAGTACGGGGATGCTCTCCTGGTTACACCGCAGCATGTCCAGGACCAGTACAACTGGCTGGAGTGGAGCAGGCTGAGGGAGATGGCTGGACTGCCGTATGTGGCCCAGACTGCCCGAAGCCCGAGACATGCTCGGATGCTCAAGGAGAGCCAGGCTCAGGAGATACTCGATCGTCTGGCGAAACTGGCGCAGCCCGCGCCAACCGATCCTGCGGAGATCTGCAGGCGGATAGTACAGGACAGAAGGAGACTTGGTACAGTGGCTAAGAAGAAGGCAGACGCACCGGCGGCTCCGGCGGAGACGCAGGCGACAGCCGCAACTGGGGGCAGTGCAGTCCCAGCACCGCGTGGCCCGAAGGATGTGGGCCAGGACTGGACGATCAGCTTCGGCGTCGACAAGGACGGCAATTCCTACGGCCCCGAGGTGAACAATCCCAAGAAGGAGGGGTCCAAGACCCGGACGCGGTTTGCTCTGTACCGCGAGGGCATGACGATCGCCCAGGCACTCGACGCCGGCATCACCACCGCTGATCTGGTGTACGACCGCGACCACAAGTACGTGGTCTTCCACAAGCCCGGCGAGGAGGCAGTCGCCGAGGACAACGGTGGCTACGGCGAGGAAGATGCCGAGGAGGAAATTGCGGAGGAGGCTGCGGAGTAGGACGAGACGGCACGCTGCCGACCCCCCTGATGCATCTCTGACAGGCGGCGTGAAACTCGGGCGGATCCTACGGGGTCCGCCCAATTCTTAGGAGGCCACATGCTCCCCGCTGAAGGAGTGCGTGAATTCTTCATCTACGCCAGGAGAAGGCACGAGGTCTATCTCCGCAGGCAGGCAGGTGATCCACCGCCCTGGACCAACGACCCTGTCCTCCAGCAGTACAGGTTCACCAACATCTTCCGAGAGCTGGACCGCACCACCATCTGGTGCCGCGAGCATGTGCGGGAGCGATATGAAGGTCGACCGGAAGTCCTCCCCGCCATCGTGGTCTTCCGATGGTTCAACAAGATCGAGACCGGGGAGGCGATGTTCGATGATCCCCTGGTCCCTGGAGGTCCGAGGACTGCGTTCGATCACTGGCTGCAATTCGGCAGCGACATGAAGAACCCCACTAACGTGCTGCGAGATGCCATTATTCTCCGTCGTGGTGATGGTCCCTACGTCAACGGAGCGTACATCATCAAGTCTCCGCCGGGGATGAGCAAGCTGGACGGTGTGCTCCAGTGCTGCGAGAAATTCAGGACGGAGAAGATGTCTTGGACATCTGCGCCACAGCATCGATACATGAGTGGATTCGGGTGGCAGGATGCTGTGAAGATGATGACCTCGGGCGAGTGGGGACTCGAGCTGACATGGGACTGGCTCAGGCAATTCGACCAGCAGGGTGACTTCACTGCCTACGAGGTGGTGACTGATCTGCGGCATACCTACCTGCTTCGGAACGCTCCGGACATCGTGACATGGGCCAACGCAGGTCCGGGTGCAGTGAGAGGACTGAACAGACTGAGCGGCAGGCCATTCACTCAGTCGCTGCCCAAGCATCAGTCTCTTGCCGAGATGCAGGAGCTTCTCCATCTGTCCACACGACAGGTCTACTGGCCTCGTGACTGGGGCAGTTGGGAGATGCGCGAGGTCGAGCACACTCTGTGTGAGTTCGACAAGTGGATGCGGGCACGTGTCGGCGATGGCACGCCGAAGCAGCGTTATGCAGGTTCCGGAACCTAGCGTTGCCGACTGGCCCGAGGGTATAATAACTGTGTTGGTAAGGGAGACTGTCATGACGACACTGAGCGAGGTGATCGATCGGCTCTGCCAGGAGCTGGCTGCCGAGGGCAACCACCTGGTGAGTGCTACAAACGGAGCGATCCATCTGATCCGTCACGATGGGACAGTGAACAAGTCGATCGTGGTGACACAGCCTGAGGATCTGCCCAAGCCTCCCGATCCTGAGGCCGAGGTAGAGCACGAGACTGCGTCCGACCCGACCACGGAGACAGTGTCCGGTGAGGCTGACCCTCCAGCTCCGGCAGGGGAGTCTCCGGCTCCGTAATTTTCGCACATGAATTCACAGTGAGGTGTGAGTGAGGTTTGTGATCGTAGGTATGTGCAATCCGCAGGGTAATCCTCCACTGTGGACCGACCCCCCAGGATGTGCTGGTCACCGGCTCTGGCAGATGGCCACAGCCAGGACTGGCATATCCCAGGAGGACTGGCTTGCGATCACGGACAGGCGCAACCTCTGCCTCGGGAAGGAATGGTGCAGGGAGGAGGCTAGGATCTCGGCGCATGCGATGGTCCCAGAGCTCAGTTCACGCACCACTGTCCTCCTCGGGGGGGAGGTTGCGTCCTGCTTCCCAAGCTGTGGTCTGATCGGCCACTGGGCCAAGGGATATGGCACACCGCCACGGAATCCTCGCCCGTGGGTCACGATCCCACACCCCTCGGGGATGTGTCGATGGTACAACGAAGCGGCGAATCGCGCTGCGGTGGAGATCCTGCTGGGGGACCTGGTGGAGCTGTGCACGAAGACGGAGGAGACATGATAGACTGGTCTGATCGGCCATGGTCTTCCACAGTCGAACAATCTCAGTCTACTGCGTCAGGTGATGGAGAGGAGGGGAAGAATGATAAAGGCACAAGATCTTGAACTGGCTCTCAAGCTGAAAGAGGAGATAGTCACGTTCGAGAAGAATCTCAAAGCTGTCAGATATGACAGAAATAAAGAGATCATTGTGATGATTTGTTCCCTTCAATACAACGGTGAGCATCAATCTGGTGCGGTGTCTGGCACAAAATATTTTGAGCTACCACTAGATGTTGGAGTGGAGATTATGAAGCAACAGCTTTTGATTCGCCGACAGAGGCTCGGAGAGTTGGGCGTCGAGGTTCCTACGGAGATCGTGAAGTAACGTGAGACTCATCATTACGTCCCACAAGCGTCCATGGAGGCAGGAGACCCTCCTCCAGATGCCAGAATCGATCGCCGACCAGGTGGAGATCTGGGTGCAGCACGACCAGTACGAGGAGTACAGCAAGTACTGGGAGGGTGTCCGAGAGCTTCCGTGGAATATCAAGACACTGGGGGCCACTCGTGAGTATCTCGTGAAGGCGAACTGGGGCCAGAAGATCGTCCTCATGGACGACGACCTCACGTGGTACTGGAGGAAAGATCCGAAGGACTGGCACCTCACTGCTCCCCCGGCATGGGCCATGGAGCAGATGTTCCAGGAGATTGACGAGGCACTCGACACCTACGCCCATGTCGGGATATCCGGCAGGGAGGGGCAGAACAGGGAACCGTCCTATGCTGTTGAGAATACTCGCTACATGCGATGCCTGTGCTACAACACTGCACTCTGGCCTACACACATTGTCTGCAGTCGACTCGACGGTGTCAGCGATTTCGATACTAACCTGCAGCTATTGCGGGCGGGACTACCAAATAAGGTGTTCTATCGCTGGGCTCAGGGACAGCGAAGCACCCAGTCCCCCGGAGGAATGTCAGGACAGCGAACCCACGACAGTCACACTGCGGAGGTCCTCGCTCTTTGTGAGCTCCATCCCGGACTTGTCGTCCCAACACAGAAGTTTAATCGTTCCGGAGGAGCGTTCGGTACTAGAGACGAGGTCCAGGTTGCCTGGAAGCAGGCCCTTGGCTGGGACGCCCGAGCTGGCAGAATAGAGACTCCGGGGGAGCGATGGAACAGAGAGCTAGTCGTGGCCAGAGCACGGATAGCAGAACTCGAGGCCCAGCTGGCTGAATTCAGTCGTGACGTCTCCAGGTTTTGCAGTGAAATTCCTGCTGACTTCACGACAGCAAGGGAGGCTTGGAGACGCTGATGCACACAATCCTGGTTCGTAATGTCAACGAGGCATGGTATCGCGGAGTGGAGTATCTCCGGAACGCTGGGGAGAACGAAGATACCAGGAATGGTCCCGCCATCGTTTCCCCGGTTCCTGTGACGACGATCTACACCTACCCATGGGAGCGTGTGCTGTTCTGCCCAGCCAGGGATGCCAATCCGTACTTCCACATGATGGAATCGGCCTGGATGCTGGCCGGACAGAGCGATGCTCGCTGGCTGGATCTGTTCGTGAAGGACTTCTCTGAGCGATTTGCCGAGCCGGGTGGTCACATGCATGGTGCATATGGACATCGCTGGCGGCACAACTTCATGCACCTTGGCCCAGCCGGGGAGATGAACGCGCGGGACCAGCTGCAGACGATCGCGCACATGCTGCGGAACGATCCCAGCACCAGGCAGGCGGTCCTGGCGATGTGGGACCCGCACCGAGACCTGAATCGACCTGGTCTTAAGGACAAGCCCTGTAACACTCACGTGTACTTCAGGGCACATCGTTACTGGGCCACTGTTGGCGATGATGCACCGACGCACAAGCTCGACATCATGGTCAGCTGCCGGAGCAATGATATCGTGTGGGGGGCCTACGGTGCCAATGCGGTGCATATGTCGGTACTGCACGAGTACATGGCTGCGCTGTGTGGCATGAGGCAGGGAACCATGACACAGGTCAGCTGGAACTACCACGCATACACAGATGTGTTGGACAAGATCCTGACGAAGGGCATCCTGTTCAAGAACATCTACGATCGTGGGATCGTGTCGTCCACCCCACTGTTTGGGGACCAGGCAGAGACCAACGACGTTGCGGCCGAGCTGGACGTCTGGATGGCCAATCCAGACACCTACAGGTCGTCGGGCAACAAACAGCTGTTCGATCGTCTGCTGGTGCCGATGTACAGAGCCTCCCTTGCCTGGAGGGCTGGTGACATCAACAAGGCTGAGGAGCACACGGTCAAGATACAGCACGAGGACTGGCGTGTGGCCTGCCTCCAGTGGCTTGGCAGAAGGAGAGAGAGACGTGACCGCATTCTTCATGTCGCCGAAGGGACATCGGAAAGTGTACATGCAGGCGACCCCAGCGCAGCGGGAGGAGTACCGGAGGGCGCAGGAGCGAGCGAAGCTCAAGGAGATGCAGCTCCGCGGGAGAATGTGGTCCACGCTGCCAGCGGAGGCGAAGCTGCCGCAGAGTGACCCGCAGATTTCAGAGGACTGAGAGGAGTGTACGATGACCGCTGAACTAGTCGATCATCCGGCCCACTATGGTGGGAAGGACGATCCGTTTGAGCACGTGAAGGTGGCCGAGGCCCTTGGGTGGGTGAGCAATGCCTTCATCTACAACTGTACCAAGTACATCTGGCGCTGTGGCCGGAAGGAGGGTGCCCCCACGCTTCGGGATCTGCAGAAGGCACGGTGGTATCTGGACAGAGAGATCCAGCGACTTGAGGATCTGGAGAGAACTGAGGATCAGGATCTCCCTCCGTACAAGACCGACGCGACCGAGGGTGGTCGGCCGTTCAGGATCGGGGAGCTCACCAAGTGGAACGGAAAGTGGTATCGTTGGGTAGTGTACTCTGGCGGTCGGAAGGCTGGCTGGGTGGCAGAGCATCATCCTCCGGCCACATACGATCGTCTGGTGCCGCGCTCAGTGGCGGAGGAAGAGGCTGAGGCATGACGAAGGCTCGTGCTGGGACGACCTATAGATCGGCCAGGCCGCGTGGGGTCAAGGTGAGGCAGGCAGATCTGCCTCACTTCTACGATCGTGAGACATGGCGATCTGTCTCCAGGGCCAGCGCAAGGAGGGCAGCAGGTCGCTGGGACGGAACGTCCAAGTTTGGAACCAAGTGACCGATGGCTCAACTGCGGAATCTTCCTCGAGATGGCTCGCAGCCCGAGCTGTGGCAACCTGACAGCGGGTGGCGACCCTACGACGGTCCGCTGCCACGGTTGGCAGAGGTCGACGTGGCTATCGACACGGAGACGAGAGATGACGGTCTTGCGCGTGGTATTGGACCTGGATGGGTCTACGGTCTCGGACATCTCTGTGGAGTGTCCGCAGCTTGGGGAGACAGCCACATATACGTTCCCGTTCGTCACCCTGACACTGCGTGCAGACCGATCGGTGAGGTTCTCAATTGGGTCGAGGGAATCCTACGGTCCTGCACTGTCTATTTCTTTAACAGCGGATACGATCTTGCCTGGCTCTGGGAAGAGGGACTGAGGATCTGGCCGGAGAACTTCCACGATGCGTCTCTTATGTCGGTCATGCTCGACGAGAATCAGTTCGACTACAGCCTCGATGGATGCTGTGCTCGTGCTGGAGTACAGTGTAAGGATGAGAGACTACTCGAGGAGGCCGCACGATCTTACGGAGTTGGATCGAAGGATGGTATCTGGAGAATGCCGGCTCGATTTGTCGGACCCTACGCCGAGCAGGACGCAGTGTCTACTCTGCAACTCGGCAGGCTTCTCCTGGAGCGAGTCCGAGCCGACGGAATGGAGGGAGCCTACCGAACCGAGCTCCGCCTCGTCCGAGTCCTCTACGAGATGCGAAAGCGCGGCATCCGGATCTCCGAGGACAGAGCAGCCGACGGAATCTCCCGCATCCATGCCCGCAGGGACCAGGCCCTCGCGGAAGTTAGGCACCTCTCCGGTATTCGAGCGGACATGGAGGCCGTTCGGTCGCCTGATGCCCTGGGCAAGATTTTCGAGTCGGTAGACATCATCTGTCCCATCACCCCCAAGACAGGCAAGCCATCCGTCACCAAGGAATGGCTGCAGGGACTGCATCATCCACTTGGCGCAGCTGTCCGAGCAGCCCGCAGATTCGACGACCTGGGGGACAAATTCATCAACACCTACATCCTGGGGCACATGCACCGAGGGAGGCTCCACGCAGAAATCCACCAACTTCGAGACAGTGAGGGCGGGGCACGAACACATCGTCTCTCGTACGCAAATCCTCCTCTCCAGCAGACTCCATCGAGGCCAGACAAGGACGATCCGGAGGACGACAAACTTCTGGTGCAGGCTGTCCGCAGCTGCTTCCTGCCGGAGGACGGAGAGATCTGGTTCGCCCCAGACTACTCGGGCCAGGAGCCCAGGTTCGTGGTCCATCTGGCCGCTGCGTGCAAGATCCCCAGCGGGATCGAGATGGCGGCTCGCTGGAGAGAGGATCCAAGACTCGACTATCACACGACCGTGGCGGGAATCATCGGCCTCCCCCGGCAGGCTGCGAAGGACATCAACCAGGGTCTGGCCTACGGGATGGGGGTGGACAAACTGGCCCGAACCATGCACATATCTGTGGAGGAGGCCGAGGAGAGAGTCAAGACCTACCATCGGAGGCTGCCGTATCCGAAGAAACTCGCCGAGCACTGCCAGAATATGGCCCAGCAGCGGGGGTGGATTCGTCTGATCGACGGAGCACGCCGTCACTTCGACGCTTGGCAGCCAGCAGGGTACAGAGATGTGCCGCCAGTCCAGGGACTGGAGAAGGCCAGAGCTGCGTGGCCGCACGCAAGGCTCGAGCGAGCATTCTGCCACAAGGCCATGAACAGTGCCGCACAGGGTGGGTCTGCCAGGCAGATGAAGCGAGCGATGGTGGCCGTGTACGACGCAGGACTGGTGCCGCTGATTCAGATGCACGACGAACTGTGCTTCTCGGTGACCACACGGCGAGAGTGCCAGATCGCCCACGACTGCATGATCGAGGCAGTGCGTCTGCAGGTCCCGATGGTGATAGACATGGAGGCAGGCCCGGACTGGGGCCATGCCAAGAAGTCACTGGAGGAGATGGGGCTGTAGTGCCGATCTACCTTGAGACAGCATACACCGACTGTCTGATAGAGGTGATGGAGCCGCCAATTCTTGGATACCATCAGATCTGGGACCATAGGATCACCGGACCTGGACAGTGGATGCACGTCAGCCACGACTGGCTCACAGTTGTTGGATGGGCAGTTCGTCGCAGCACCCTGAGGAGGCTGGAGGACAAGCCGGGCATCTGCCCAATTCGGCAGATGGAGAATTCGGCGGCAGTGAGCGATCTGATCAACTCCTTCCGGAGAGGTGAGGTCTCCATTGAGAACATCGCAGACTGCCAGATCGGAGAGTTGGCCCCAGTCGGGGAGAGAGTGGAGACTGTGGCAGACATCGAGCGCAGATGCAGGAGGAGGAGAGTATGAACATGCCGATCGACCTGAGCCCACAGGGTGTGCAGCAGCGGCAGGCGCAGAGGCAGATCCAGAAGGCTACCGAGAACACGCAGCGGGCCATCGCCAAGGGGCAGCAGTTGCTCGCTCGCATGGGGCTGGAGTCCCTGTCGGACCAGGACCATGCGGTTCTGGGGCACATGGCCTGGCTCATCTGGGTGCCAGTGATGTGGCAGATGCTGGACCGGATCGAGGAGCTGGAGGCCAAGCTGGCGGAGAAGAACTGAGTGCCTGCTGTCGACGGCGACCTTCGCCTGATCTTCAGGAGGAAGATCAAGGGACATTGGGTGGGGCTGCAGGGCATGCCTGCCCTCCCCGACTCGTCGTTCTGCGTCAGCGGAGTCGAGGGGTTCGTGGAGTTCAAGCAGACGAGTGCATGGGCAGTGTCCTTCCGCCCTACTCAGCCAGGGTGGATCATGCAGCGCACCACACATGGTGGGCGTGTGTGGATCGGCGTGCGGAGATGGAAGACTGTGGAGAGCAGGGACGAGCTCTGGCTGGTCCCAGGGAAACTGGTACTGGATCTTGCCAAGTACGGACTGAAGAGCGTCCGACTGCAGTCAGGCGTCTGGACCGGAGGACCCAGTCAGTGGGACTGGGTCCAGATCGAGCGGCTGCTCATATCTTGAAGTGATTCGGCTGGCGCAGCGTTGCACGGTATATACATGCACAACTCATTCCTCTTGCACGATGCCCGCCGGCAGCGCTGCCACACGTAGGTGGTGGTTCCTGGTGTCGATGGTTGGTCGTTCATAGGTGCCCCACAAAATCTGCTACGTCGATTGCTTCCTGTCGTTGCTTCTGGCGAGTTGGTCCGCGAGGATGATTAGCAAGAAGATCGCCGGCCTGGGCGTAAGTCATCCTGTGCTTCCAGACGAGCCATTTGGTGGCGACCTCGATGACGCGAGGCGTCAACTCTAGTCCGCTGTCATCGCATACGGCGCGGGTGGTTTGGGGTGAGGGGGTGTCAGACATTCAAAGCCTCCCAATCCGAGAAAAGATGCAACTCGCGGTCTGACCAGTTCCCGTCTTTCTTTCGGTTGTTAGCCCGCACCCACGGCTTAGCTGTTGGCAGGAAGCGATGTTCAATGGAGGCAACGCGACACTCTCCGTATTTTCTGTGTCGCACCAAACTGCCGACATCTATACCGGACAGTATCTTGGTCAGTTCCATCTCTAGCTTGCCCCGTTCAGAGCGGAGTTCTCTCAACGCGGCATTATGCACCGCCTCTTGCTCCAACAACGAAGCTATGCGTTGGCGCATGTCATCGGTCGTTTGGTGAACCTTGGGATCAGTCATTCAGGTTCTCCGGGAGAAGCGGCACAGCATCGAATAGCGCGTTCAGCGGACAGCCGGCGCAAGCGCAGCTATCGGCCAGCGCCTCTATCTCCGCCGTTCGTCCGCACATCATGCAGTAAGCCTCTTCGGCCTCCCGATCACGGGTGGTTTCAGGACCAGGCATCTTGACTTTCATCCCTCAGTTGAAGGTTGCGACCAAGTTTGATTGATCCGCGATCCAGGCCGCTGCGAATGATGAGCGATGCGGCATCTTCCGGCACGCCCTGTTGGACCAGCGCATCGCATAGGGTGCGCGCTGTCAGCCCCTCTGGGGCAGCGAGCAGGAAGTTGCGGGCAAGCGTCTGGACTTCCTCAACTCGCCATCTGTTGGTGGTTCGGGGTTCGCTGCTCATTGCACAATCTCCACCCAATGCGTCGGAGCACCAGCGGGATCGTGGTCGCTCCACGTCATGCTGCCATCATCCATCACCCATAGCCCGCGCACGTCTCCCAGCAGAGGGTTCACCGCATCGGCATCCCATCGCATCGGGAACGGGCCGCCGGCACCCTCGGCCCACAGTCCAATCAGGCGTCCATCCTTCGGCGCTGTGCTGTATGGGCGTCCTGCGTGGATGGGACAGCTCCCCACAGGACTATCGCCATAGCGGCACCACATGCAGTCATCGGTCACTACAACGCGGGTGGTTCCTTGTTGACGGTCGCTCACTTCACAGTCTCCTTGCGCCCTAGGTCATATGCATACCGGCAGAGTTTCGCAGTGTCGGCCGATGAATAAGGCTGACTTGGATGAACATGCAGCAGGAAGTTAATGAACTCGTTGCTGACATCACCCTCAATTGTCTCGGGGTGTTCAGTGAAGCGCGCACTCGCAGGACGGCTCGCTTGGTTATGCGCCATGTCGTGCCACATCTCAGGGTCGAAGCAGTTCCCGATGTCCGGGTCGTCGTCATCGGTCGTTTCAGGACTCGACATTTCTGATTTCCTCCGGTGCCTGCATCCAATGTGTAGGGCACCAAATCACGCCCTCTCTGTCGGCCCACTCGACACCAGTGCGTTCGATTGTCCGACGTAGATACACGATCGCGTCTGGCGCCTCTATATGCGTGCCCAAGATGCGCGTCACATCCGGCGGCAAGCTCGACATCGGCTGCCATTGGGGTGTGGTTTGGTTTTCGTCAGCCATTGGTGAGAGCCTTTCCATCAGGGTCTACACGATCCCATATCTGGGCTTCCAAGTTGGCCAACAGATATTGGATATTGTCTCCACCCCCGGTCGAATATCCACGTTTGGACATCCACGCTTTCACGATGGCGACAGCCTTCTGCTCCTCGGTCATCTTGTCAGTGCTCATCGCTTTGCCTTTCGCTCGTGCCTTGGCGATGGACTTCTGCCCATCGCGCTAAGCTCATTTCTTGAGCACCTCGGGCAGCATCTCCCAGAATGGGGACGGTTCGTCGTATCTGGAGTAGGAGTCGAAGTAGTCCTCTCGTCCCTTCTGCGAGGGAATTCGCCGACCTTTCCACTCGATGTCCAGAGTGTAGGTGCTACTCTGGAAGTTGTAGTTGATCTTCCCAAGCGGAGTCAGATACTCCGAGAATATGTGGATCGTCCCCGTATTGGTGTAGGAGTTGGCAGTGGCGCACTGACGCCCATACCTGCCGACATAGGACTCAATTCTGTCCATGATCAATTCCTGCATCGTCCTCACGACTTCCTCCTCTCTGCGTGCCGTCGAAGGGTGGCCTCTGTGTTCTTCATGCATCGATGGTCGCCGCCGTCGCACACGTGCACGACAGCACCAGTCTCTGGGTGCCTGCACTGGAAGTGAGTGCCGCCACGAAGCTCGACCGTGTAGCCGAGCCTCCTGGCAGTCTGCTCCACCCACCTACGTTGTCGACTGCGTTTGGGCATCTTCCTCTCTCACCACCACCATCGATCCGTCATCGACCAAATCCTGGATGCTGCGAGATGCCATCCCGAAATGTTCGCCGAGAATGCGAACCCGACTGTTGATCCAGTCTAATTCGGGAAATGCAGCCTCCAGATTCTCAACTCGAGCCAGTATTCTCTGCGTGCGCGGCATCCCACTCCTCCTTTGTGCCAAGCTTCACGAACCCACGAGAGTAGTCTGTGTCCCACTGGACATCAGCCCTTGTAAGACCACGGGCCATGCACTGGGCGACAGTGTCCCCAGGAACCCAATATTTGTACCGATGCCACGTTGCCGAGCCCGCCTTCTTCGGATTGGGGACGACCGACAGGACCACCTGCGCCGGACTGAACCCTCCCCCGGCTGACCGGGGAGCGGAACCGCCGGACGTGGTCGGAAGACGAAGCTGTCGTGGCCGAGGTCGCCACACGAAGATGGGCTTCCCCACGAGCTTCTCGAGTGCGCTGACTCCTATGTCGTCCTGCTCGCGGCACAGTGGAAGAACGCACCCTGCGTGGTCCAGTCCCTCTTGTCGGCAGACCTCGAAGAGCCAGTCACCGTCGGCGTGGTGTGGCACGCCTAGCTTGCGGGGGAGCAGATGATCCTGCTCCAGACGTGTCGCGACTCTCGCCACCTCGACTGCTGTCAGCGACCTGAACAACTCTCTGTGTCTTCCCCCCAACCGTGGGATCTCGCTCAGCCATTCTTGGACCATCGATACCCTCTTGCTGTATTGGTCGCACTATGGCCAGGCGACCACGCTGGCGGATCTGTCTAGCCCGAACTGCTGCGTGACCGTACATCCAATCGGTCTGTCCCCCCCGTGCGGAGTGGAGCATCCAGTCCTCATGCTCGGCGCGCTTCCACCAGACTGACCAGCGCTGGGTCACAGTGGGCATGTCTCCCTCTCCGACTTCTTCGGTTCCGTGGTCTCGCCAAGGATGAACTCGACATCTACCACGTCGCCATCAATCAGCTCACCCCATCTGGCCAGAATGTAGTCGTGGGCGATGCACATCGTGCGACTGCCGACCCAGCTATACGGATCGCTGTAGGCAAATCCGTCACCACTGGCCCTGGCGAGCAGAACCTGAGCCTGTGCAGGGTCGTCGCACGGATACCCCACTCTGCGGAGGAGATATCGTTGCCTAACATAACTCCTGCCGTAGTCTGTTCCTTTGCCAGTGGTTGGGAACATTCGTACAGCCACCACGGGGATGAATGTCGCCCTATCCCTGACCTCGAGTATCTTGACCTCCATCATCCCTCTCCCAACTGCACCAACATACCGCCTGCCCTCGCAAGATCGTCCTGCAGAGCCAGCAACGCGTCCATCATGACACTGGCTCGCTCCTGCTCGTTGACCAGACCACGAGCAGCTGCCACCCTCTCGTTGTAGCGCGAGTAGGCCTCGTAGATCGGCTCGGACGGGGCAATTGGTATCTCGTCACCCTTCGGAGCCTTGCCATTCATGACGGCCTGCCGCATGTCGAAGATCTGGGTCGTGCTGTCAGACATCAGTCCTCCTCCGCTGGCTCGTAGGAGCCAGCCATGCTCCAGTCCTCCAGAGCGTCGATCTTGGACTCGAACTTGCCTATCGGATACCCATCTGGGGCACCGTTGTCCTGGATATACCACCAGTACCAACCGTGCTCCAGGAGAGACCCATCCTCTGTCTCCACGACCGGATAGTCGTTCGGGACGTGGAAGACCTCGGCTCTGGTCGCTGTGCCAGCATCTGTCAGCGTTGTCACCACACTCTCACCCTTCGGGCTACGGGCTATTATACCGCGCAGAGGGCCGGAGGCACTAGCGCCTGCCCTATGCGTCGGCTAATCAGCATTCTGGTTCGGACCGGGCATCTGAGCGAATCGATACGCCTCGGAGAGCCAGTAGCTGGCCATCCGGAGAGAGTCCAGCTTGCCATTCTCCTTGTAACTGGCCAGCCATCTCTCGGCGTCCCTTAGCGCAAGATCGTGCCAGTGTTGATTCATGTCTCACTCTCCTGGTCAGGGTCAGCCTTACGTTTTCGCTGATCCTCCATCACCTGCATGTCGATCATAGTGCTCATGATCCTGTGCATCGCCAGCAGATACGACCGACGCTGCGCGATGTTCTCGATCTCCTCCAGCGTGACTGCTGCCACAGCGCACAGAGCCATGAGCACGTCACCGTTCGTGACGTTGATGAACTTGCCGATCTCCTCAAGGATCATGTCCGTGAGGAGATTGACATCATCTCCGTTCGTCGTGTCCCGCAGAGCACTGGCCAGCACTCTCGACTCGTTGAGTCTCTCCATCGCATCGCGGAATCTCTCAACACCTGGATCCTCGGCCATAACCTCACCCGTCGGTCGGGGGAGGGGTCGGGGCAGGACGAGCACCCTCTGGGGTCTGCATGAACTTGACCATCGAGCTGAGCAGCAGGTAGATGCCGTGGCAGTATGCCGCTCGGAGACCAGATGGGATCTCGTCGATGAGCGTCGCTGTGACTGTGCAGAGAGCGACCAGCAGGTCAGCGTTGGAGGCCTTGGTCTCCTCGTTGCCGAGAACCTTGGCCAGCTCGACGCAGACCTTCTGGGACCGATCCTTGTCGACCAGTCGTCGCATCTCATTGGCGACCTGCCGACCGATCTTGCGTGTCACTATCTCCTGGACGATCCGGTCTGCGTCGACTCGCCCAGTGCGGTCGGACTCGGAGAATGTCTTGGGCGCACTCAGTCTGTCCCTGTCGCTGATGAACTTGGCCGCGATCTCCTTCCACCGCTCCTCGGTGCGCTCGTCGTGGTCTATCTCCATCATCAGGTCGTACAGCTCAGCAGCTGCTATCTCTGGCGTTGTCTTCACACTATCTCTCCTCTGTTGGTGGAAGCTTGCCTCTCGCAAGCGGAACGGCCCTGGGCCGCCCTCCGCGCCTAGGGGCGCCCCGCCCTCGTTGGGTAGCCCCTGCAACGGGCTGGGAGGGGTCGCCAGCGGCTTGCGAGGTAGCCGCCGCGCCCGCTACCCCCGGCGGGGTTACGGAGGCCTGTACAGCGCTGCCAGCCGGTCGGAGCCCTATAGCTTCGCGCACATCGGAGGCCCATGTGCGAACCTTCAGCACTTCCGCCAGAGGGCTGGCCGGTGGAAGATGCTCGGCCAGCATCATACCCCGCACCAGCAGC